>JRYH01000240.1_pt1 | contig 80729 bp, 84 predicted proteins | sample 235351 | NCBI WGS metagenome assembly JRYH01 (sample SAMN03074221, study PRJNA261480) | activated sludge metagenome | biome: Wastewater Treatment Plant; feature: Wastewater; material: Activated sludge; isolation source: activated biomass of a wastewater treatment plant treating wastewater... ... | reverse complement strand
CCCGCATCGGGCGTCCCGACCGGCTTGCCCTCGTAAAGGATCGTCGTGCAGCCATGCAGAAGCGGCGCATAGACGATATAGGAATGCCCGACCACCCAGCCGACATCCGATGCCGCCCAGAATACCTCCCCCGGGTTGATGTTATAGACATATTGCATGGACCAGCGGAGCGCGACCGCATGGCCGCCGTTATCGCGCACCACGCCCTTCGGCACACCGGTCGTCCCGGATGTGTAGAGGATATAAAGCGGATCGGTTGCCGCAACGGGAACGCACGGCGCAGGCGTCGCGGCCGCTTCCAGCTCCCGCCAGTCATAGTCCCGGCCGGGGCGAAGCTCGGCCAGACATTCCGGGCGCTGCAGGATAACCACCGTCTCCGGCTTGTGGGTCGACATGTCAATCGCTTCGTCGATCAGCGGCTTGTAGCCGATGGTCCTTGAGGGCTCGATACCGCACGATGCGGCAAGAATGGCGACGGGCTTCGCATCGTTGATCCGCGTCGCCAGCTCTTTGGGCGCGAAGCCGCCAAAAACGACGCTATGGATGGCGCCGATCCGCGCGCAGGCCAGCATCGCCACGGCCGCTTCCGGCACCATCGGCATATATATAAGTACGCGGTCGCCCTTCTTGACGCCTTTCGCCGCAAGTGCGCCGGCAAAACGGGCGACAATATCGGTAAATTCACGGTAGGTGAATTTCCGGACCTGGCCGGTGACGGGGCTGTCATAAATCAGCGCCGCCTGCTCCCCCCGCCCCTCCTCGACATGACGGTCGAGGCAGTTGTAGCAGGTGTTCAGCTCCGCCCCTTCAAACCAGCGGTAAAAGGGTGGCTTGTCATCGTTGAGTACACGATCCCAGGGCTTAGACCAGCTGATACTTTCGGCAGCCCCGGCCCAGAAGACATCGGGCTTCTCCAGCGATAACCGATAATCCGTTTCATAGCTTGTCATGGGTCGTCTCCGGTTGAAATTTTTCTACCTACTAAATGAACTGGTCGGACCTGCCGATGTCAATAGAGAGTGCCGTAAAAAAAGCCCGCGACAAGTCGTCGCGGGCTTTTTACTTGGTCGAATGTGTCAGTCTTTTGAGGAAGACTTGAAAAGATCTTCAAGACGCTTCGCCGCGGCTTCTTTTTCCAGCTCTTCCTCTGATTTGCGGCTGGTCGATTTTCCGAACACCGCCTCCGCTTCCGCGCGGGGATCAAAGGCGTCTTCCTTCTGCGCCTGCTGCTTTTTAAGCTCGTAAGGCGTGAGGGGAACCGCTGCCGCTTCGGCCGCGACGGCGGCCGCAACCTCTTCCATCAGCTTCTCGTGATCCTCTTCCTTGCGGCGATGTGCGGATTTCTGAACCGCCTCATCAAGTTCGAGCTGCGTGCAGATGCCAAGGCTTACCGGATCGCGCGGGCGAATGTTCTGCGCGTTCCAATGGGTGCGGTCACGGACCGCATTGATCGTCGCCTTCGTCGTTCCGATCAGCTTCGAGATTTGCGCGTCGGTCAGCTCGGGGTGGAATTTCACCAGCCATGCAATCGCATCCGGCCGGTCGCCGCGGCGCGACACCGGCGTGTAACGCCCGCCCCGACGGCGCGGCTGCGGCACATCGGCGGTCGGCTTGCTGATCTTGAGGCGGGCCGACGGATCGCCCTGACAGCGATCAAGCTCTTCCTGCGTCAACTGGCCATTGGCAATCGGATCCTGACCGACAATCCCGACGGCAACTTCACCATCCGCGATGCCCTGCACCTCAAGAGGGTGCAAACCGCAAAAATCGGCGATCTGCTGAAAGGACAAAGATGTATTGTCGATTAGCCAAACGGCCGTCGCCTTTGGTAATAATGGCGTAACCATAAAATCTCCTTTGACGGTCTGATCTTCGCTGATCACGACCTGGAACTGTTTCCTGTACTGTATATGGAGAAAAACAGTCTCGAAGTCTACATCAAAACCTGCAAAACAATTTTCCCGATATGGCCGGAATCATCAATCCGGCGGTGTGCTTCGGCCGCCTCATCCAGCGAAAATACGCTGTCGATAACAGGCTTCACCGTTCCCGCGGAAAGAAGCGGCCAGACCTTCTCTTTCAACCGCTCGCCGATCTCGGCTTTCGCCTGCACCGACTGCGGGCGCAAGGTAGAGCCGGTGATGGTAAGGCGTTTCAGCATCACAGGCGCGAAATTGACCGTTGCCTTGGGGCCGCCGAGGAAGGCGATATAGACCAGCCGCCCTTCAACGGCGAGCGCGCTGAGATTGCGCTGGATGTAGTCGCCGCCGACCATATCAAGGATCAGATCGACGCCCTTGCCGTCCGTCAGCTCCTTGACGACCTTGACGAAATCCTCCTCCCTGTAGTTGATCCCCCGCTCCGCGCCGAGTTCCTCGATCGCCCGGCATTTGTCATCGGTCGATGCCGTCGCAAAGACCCGCGCGCCGAACGCCCGGGCAAGCTGGATGGCCGTCGTTCCGATGCCGCTTGCGCCGCCATGGACGAGGAAGCTCTCCCCGCCATCGAGGCGGCCGCGATCGAACACATTCGTCCAGACCGTGAAGAAGGTTTCCGGAAGCGCCGCGGCCTCGACGAGATCGAACCCTTTCGGAATGTCGAGGCACTGGGCTTCCGGCGCGACGCAATATTCCGCGTAGCCGCCGCCCGCCACCAGCGCGCACAGCTGGTCGCCTTCCTTGTAACGGGTGACGCCGGCGCCCCGCGCGACAACCGTGCCCGAGATTTCGAGCCCCGGAATGTCCGATGCGCCGGGCGGCGGCGCATAGCCGCCCATGCGCTGCAGGACGTCCGGGCGGTTGATCCCGGCCGCGGCAACCTTGATCAGCACTTCATCATGGCCCGGCTCCGGCACCGGACGCGTCGTCGGCACCAGCATTTCCGGTCCGCCGAACTCCTTGATTTCAATCGCGGTCATCGTTTTTGGCACGCTTGTCATGCTATTCTCCAGGCTTGCGGACTGTCACACGTCAGCTCATATAACGCGACATTCCGGACGTCTTTGCGTATTCTGTCTCGGGATGCATAGCATATTGAGGAATGCGACAATGACAAGCGATGATGATGAGGACAGAAGCGCACAATCACTGCGCGGAATGAATTTTGACAGCATGTCCATTGCCGAGCTCGAAGACTATATCGCCGACCTCGACACCGAGATTGCGCGGGCGAAGTCGATGATCGAGCGAAAGCGTCTGGCACAGAACGCCGCGGCCGGTTTTTTCAAAAGCTGACGGCGTCGGCAGATCGCTCGTTCGTAGGGGCGTCCCGAATCAGGAGACAAGCTTGTGGACAATACCTTGAGAATCAGTATATTTGTTAACCATAATTTAATCTTTTCTTATTAATCTGATAGTGCGGCCCCTGACCGGGCTGCGTTGATTGGAAGCACTTTTCCAGTCTTTATGACGCCTCCCTGTTGACTTGAGCCGCCCTTCTCCGGGCGGCTCTTTTTTTGTATGGGGCATTTAACAAAAAATTGTATGTATTCCCCTTGACTCGGTTTTCAATTCAGAGTTCTAATTTGCCCATCAGCAGCAAGTCTGACAGGTAGAGGCAAAAAAGAGGGGGCGCCGTAATGGCAGCCCCCTCAATAATTTCAGTTACTTGTCTATTTTTCCGGAACCCCGATACGCGGCAGGCCGCCTTTCGCGCTCTGGCTCGGACCAAACGCCTTGTCGAGGATGCTCGTGCTGTCCTCGGCGAGCAGAATGGCGTCCGTCAGAAGGTTCAGAATACGCATGTTGTTGGTGAGAACGGCCCGCGCCTCGGGCCTCGGATCATCAGTTATCAGCGCGCAGCGGTCCAGGATGTCCTTGCGCACCATCGCCAGAATCTCTTCCAGCTTTTTTCCTGACGGATTTTCTTCGGTTACCAGAAAATGGGTCACTGCGATGCCCTCAGTTTGCGAATACGGCAAACAGTATGACCCGTTTTTGGTTAATTTTCCGCTAACCCTCGCCCGCTTTCTCAGCTTCCGGCTTTCGTCTCATCGAGCGCAACCGGCACGCCCGGCAGGAATTTGGAGACGCGGATGCCGAGCGAGGTTTTGACATGCGCGACATTCGGCGCGGCGGTCAGCTTGTTGGTGAGGAAAGTCTGATAGGTATCCCAATCTTTCGCCACCACCTTCAGGATAAAGTCATTCTCCCCCGCCAGCATGTAGCATTCCCGCACCAGCGGCCAGCTGTTGACGAGATTTTCAAACGCGGTGAGATCCGCCTCCGCCTGGCTTTGCAGGCCGACGAGCGCAAAAATAGTCACGCCAAACCCAAGCTGCTCCGGGTTAAGGCGGGCATGATAGCCTTCAATATACCCCGCTTCTTCGAGCGCCCGGACCCGGCGCAAACAGGGAGGCGCTGAAATGCCGGCGTTTTTCGCCAGCTCAACATTGGTGATGCGTCCGTCTTCCTGCAGGTCATGCAGAATCCGGCGATCTATTTCATCAAGCTTAACGCGTTGCATTATGTCCTCCGACTGTCATTAGCGCGCAATATTATTACAAAGATTACCCCGCGCCAAGGAGATAGACGTACAAAGCATCCCGAAGCCGCAGTAAAATTACCGCCGCCCCGTCAAATCGCTTGACCGGCGAAGGAACGGCATTCTATGCCAGCAGGTATGCATGACGAAAATGGACAACACAGGCCGTCCTGCTGGGTCGTCACCGACGGCAGCGCCGGGATGGAAAACCAGTGTATCGGCCTTGCGGAGGCGCTCGGCCTTGATTTTACCGTCAAACGAATAGCGACCACGCGCCCGTGGCGCTGGCTGCCGCCGCAGCTGTGGCTGGATCCGCTGAAACGTCTCAGCCCGCAAGGCGACCTGCTGACCCCGCCCTGGCCGGATGTTCTGATTACCTGCGGCCGGCAGGCCATACCGATGAGCCTTGCAATAAAAAAGGCAAACGGCCCGGACACATTCACGATCCACATTCAGACGCCGAACTGTGATGCCGCGCGCTTCGATCTTGTGATTATCCCCGAACACGACCGCCTGCGCGGACCGAACGTCCTTGTCAGTATCGGATCGCTCGGCCGCATCACGCCGAAAATATTGCAGGAGGCCGCGTCCCGCTTCGCGCCCGAGGTTGCTGATCTCCCGCGCCCGCTCGTCACTGTCCTCGTCGGCGGGAGCAACCGCTGCTATGACATGAACGAGAACGTCATGCGCGATCTCGCCGCAAAACTCACATCCTTGCAGAAGGAAACCGGCGCCAGCTTTCTTGTCACCACCTCGCGCCGGACGGGCGCGGAAAATGAGGCGATCCTCCGCGGCGCCCTCGCGTCGCTGCCGCACCGGCTCTGGACAGGCGAGGGGGAAAACCCCTATTTCGGATATCTTGCGCTCGCCGATGCGCTGATCGTGACGGGAGATTCGGTCAATATGGTCTGCGAGGCCTGTGCGGCAGGGAAACCGGTCTATATTTTCGAGCTGCCGGGCGGCAACCGGAAGTTCAATTATTTTCACAGCAGCCTGCAGCAAAAGGGCTACACGCGCCCCTTTCACGGCCATCTTGAGGAGTGGCACACGCCGCCGCTTCAGGAAACGCGCCGGATTGCCGCTAAAGTTGCGCGCATTCTGGCGGATCGGCAACAGGGCCGCTGACCTTTTCGTTTGCGCAGCGCGGCAAAGCGTCACCCTCCCCTTGCATGGCTGCGCCACAATATATACATAATCTGGTATCAAAAAGAATCAGCTAACCCCCGGAGTTCCCCATGTCGGACGTGCACCACACAGAAGTTCTCATCATCGGATCGGGCCCGGCGGGGGCAACAGCAGCGATCTATGCCGCGCGTGCGTCGCTCAATCCCATCCTCGTGCATGGCCTTCAGCCCGGCGGGCAGCTGACGATTACCACCGATGTCGAGAATTACCCCGGCTTTGCCGAGACGATCCAGGGCCCGTGGCTGATGGAGCAGATGGAGGCGCAGGCTCGCAATGTCGGCACGCGCATCATCAGCGACTATATCGTCGACCTTGACGTCACTCGCCGCCCGTTCGTCGCTACGGGTGATTCCGGCGCCAAATACATTGCCGAAACCGTCATCATCGCGACGGGCGCCACGGCCAAATGGCTTGGCCTGCCGTCAGAGCAGAAATTCATGGGCTTTGGCGTTTCGGCCTGCGCAACCTGCGACGGATTTTTCTATCGCGGCAAGAATGTGATGGTGATCGGCGGCGGCAACACCGCGGTCGAAGAGGCCATTTACCTCACCAATCATGCGGACAGGGTCACGCTGGTCCATCGCCGCGATGAACTCCGGGCGGAAAAAATACTCATCGACCGGCTGAAGAAGAACCCGAAGATCGAGGTTATCTGGGACAGCGTGCTTGAGGAGGTTATCGGTACGGAGGATCCACTCGGCGTCACCGCGGCGCGGCTTCGCAATGTGAAGACCGGCGAGGTCACCGACATTCCGGTGCATGGCGTCTTTGTCGCGATCGGCCACAAGCCGAACACGGAGCTCTTCAAAGGTAAGCTGGATATGGACGCGGAAGGCTATCTTATCACTGTGCCGGGCACGACGCGCACCAACATTCCCGGCATTTTCGCGGCGGGCGATGTGCAGGATAAAATCTACCGCCAGGCCGTGACCGCGGCCGGAACGGGCTGCATGGCGGCCCTCGAAGCCGAAAAGTTCATCGCAGAAAATGAGAGTGAATCGGCAGAGGCGGCCGAATAGGGAGGCAGGACGGAGAGCCAGAAAAGACCCGGGCGAGCCGTCTCAGAGAGAATATGGACTGGGACAAGTTACGTATATTTCATGCGGTCGCGCAGGCTGGCAGCTTCACACGGGCGGGCGAGATCCTGCACCTCAGCCAGTCAGCCGTCAGCCGGCAGATCAGCGCGCTTGAAGAAAGCCTGAACGTTTCCCTGTTTCATCGCCACGCGCGCGGCCTGTTGCTGACCGAGCAGGGCGAGCTTCTGTTTGATACCGCCCGCGACGTCTCGGCCAAACTTGCGATGACGGAGGCACGGCTTATGGATGCGCATGAAAAGCCGTCGGGGGAGTTGCGCGTAACGGCGACCGTCGGGCTCGGCGCGAACTGGCTGACGCCGCGCATTCGCGAGTTTATCGAGCTTTATCCCGGAATTACCGTCAACCTGATCCTGGCCGACCGGGAACTCGACCTTGGGATGCGCGAAGCGGATATCGCGATCCGGATGCGCGCACCGCAGCAGCCCGACCTCATTCAGCGCAAGCTGATGGCAATCAACCACCATGTCTATGCGTCCCCCGAATATCTCAAGAAGCACGGCACCCCGACGCGGATCGAGGATCTGCTGGACAGCAGCCTGATTACCTATGGCGACGAGGCTCCGGCCAATCTCTCCAACGTAAACTGGCTGGCGCGGGAACTCTCCAAGATCGGGCGGATAAAGGAGCCAATTTTCAAGGTCAACAACGTCAACGGCCTTCTCCTCGCGGTGCAGAGCGGCCTCGGGATTGCGGGGCTACCCGACTATATCGTGCATGGCCATACGAATGTCGTCCGTATCCTGCCCGAAGTCGGCGGCCCGACATTCGATTCCTACTATGTCTATCCCGAAGAGCTGCGCAAATCCAAACGCGTCAATATCTTCCGTGATTTTCTCATCCGCAAGGTCGCCGAATACGCCTTCTGAGGCCAGCCATGCGGGCGATGCATACGAGAGTTGCCAAGATTGCGCTTTCCTGAGGTCTCGCGATTTCATATAAAGAGGGCGAGCGATGTTGCGACGCAGCATACCGCTCCTTCAAGACCTCCCATCTTGAAGAAATTGCAAAATCTCCTCCCTGATTTATGCAATTTTATGTCTATTGACATATTACCTCCCTGTTAGACTTGCCGGCCTCTTAATTGAGGCCGGCCTTTTTTTCGCAGTTTCATAAAGGTTATTCTTAATTACCCTTTGATAAAGCGAAAAGCGCTCGCTCCGGCAGCCATGCATGGATTGCATATGTGCACTGCAATAATGTAACTGGAAGATTGCCCTGGGATTAGCTATTTATTGTCCATGGATGTTGCGACGCAGCATCTCCCCTATACCAGCCCTCCCTGCTGGTATTGATTACATGTATTCCTCCCAATCGCATGTAATCTGTGTTGCCGCAAGGCAATGCCTCCCTGTTAGACTAGCCGGCCTCTTAATTGAGGCCGGTCTTTTTTTGGGAGATCGCCCTCGACCTCATGACGAAAAGACATGGCAGCCATGTCTTTTTGACGGTACAAAAAAAACGCCGCTGCCCAATATCTACTATGGATGATCTATTGAGCATCATCTCATGACCGGAACCTTCCGGTCGGGACAAGCGGCACCCTCCCTATCCTGCTTGTCCCATGCATCTTCTGAGATGCACCTCCCTGTCAGACTGGCCGGCCACTCACGTGGTCGGCTTTTTTTTTGGGTTAGTCGTGGTGGTCGCTAATGTCGCCATCCTTGAATAGATAGTCCCGCAGTTCCTTATCCAGCTTCGGATCGCGGCGGCGCACCCATTCGAGCACCATAGCCGCATGCTCCTTCTCTTCATCGCGATTATGTTCAAGAATTTTCTTGAGTTCCGGATCCTTGCACGCGTCTACCCGCTGATTGTACCAGTCAACGGCTTCAAGCTCCTCCATCAGCGAGACGATCGCCCGGTGCATGTCGCGGGTCTCATCGGAAAGCTCTTCGATCGGTTCGTGATATCCTTCGCTGGCCATGCCCCCTCCTCCTTTATGTTGCTATCATTCGCTCAAGAATACCGCCGCGCAGGGCGGAGCGGCAACCGAAAATCCGCGGCGGCAAGGCGGAGATTATCGCGGGAGATGCGCTGCTCCGTCACGTAAAGAGCTTCTCGCCCGGCATATCCTGATACAGATCGGCAACGAACTCGCCATAGCCGTTATAAATCTGCGTCGGGATCCGCTCCCCGCTGCCGACGTCGCGCTCGGTCGCCTGCGACCAGCGCGGATGCGGGACCTCGGGATTGACGTTGGCCCAGAAGCCATACTCGGATGCGGCCAGCGCTTCCCAGAAGGTGACCGGCCGCTTGTCGGTAAAGGTGAAACGGACCAGTGACTTGGCGGATTTAAACCCGTATTTCCAGGGCGTCACCAGTCGCAGCGGCGCGCCATTTTGTTTCGGCATCGGCCTGCCGTAAAGGCCCGTCGCGAGAAAGGCGAGGTCATTGGTCGCCTCAGCGATTGTCAGCCCTTCCGTATAGGGCCAGGGGTACCAGAACTGCTTCTGACCGGGCGCGACCGCTTTATCCTCGAATGTCTGCATGACAACATATTGCGCCGAGGAGAGCGGGGCCGCGAGCTTCACGAGCTCTTTCATCGGGAAACCCGTCCAGGGGATAACCATCGACCACGCCTCGACACAGCGGAGGCGATAAAGTCGTTCTTCCAGCGGCACTCGGGCCAGCAGCTCCTCGATATCAAACTCGAGCGGCTTTTCGACCATGCCGTCGATGGTGACGCGCCAGGGGCTGGTTTTCAGCTTCTGCGCCGCCTTGTGGATTTCCTTATGCGATCCGAATTCGTAGAAATTGTTATATGTCGTTACCAGACGCTCATCGGTAAGAGGCCGTGTCACCTGATAGCGATCATTGCGCGCGGCCGGATAGAGGGCATCTCCCGGCGCGGCGTCCTCGGCAGATAACCGGCGCGGCAGGCCCAGCAGGGATGTCGAACCAATGAGTCCGGCCCCCGCCATCGCCTTCAAAATGCGGCGGCGCTCATGATAGACATTTTCCGACGTTGCGCTGGCTTCGGGAAGTTCCCAGCCTTTGGGCCGCTTGATCAGCATCGGCATATCCTTTCCGCAAGACTTCACGGCGGAAATGTTCTGCCTCTCATCGGCCAATCACAAGTCAACAGTCTGTGAGCCGCCGCCCCCCCGCATCAGTTCCTCGCCTGCTGCAGAACCTTGTCGGCGCCCTGTCCCGTCAGTTCCTGCAAATGATCGAACTCCCCGCGATAGGTGCCGAGCCCGAGGGTCGCCGAGCGGAGATCGATGATCAGGTCATGGATTTCCGATTCCGGGATCATCGCCGAGAGAACGTCCCATCCGTCCCATCCGGCCCGGGCGTCGAAACCGAGAATTTGTCCGCGCCGTCCGCTCACGATGCTGTTGACCCGCGAAGTGTGTTCCGACGGCATCGAAATCTCGATCTTGTAGATCGGCTCAAGCAGGACGGGATCACATTTCGGCATGCCTTCGCTCATGGCAAGGCGGGCGGCGGAGCGGAAGGAGTTTTCGGAACTGTCGACAGAATGGAACTGGCCATCGACAAGCGTGACGGCGACATCGACAACCGGAAAGCCAAGCGGCCCTTCGGCGAGATATTCGCGAACGCCATGCTCGACGGCGGGAATATACTGGCGCGGCACGGCGCCGCCGACGATCCGCTCCTCGAAATTGAAGCCCGAGCCACGCGGCAGCGGCCGGATTTCGATATGGACATCGCCGAACTGCCCATGCCCGCCGCTTTGTTTCTTGTAGCGGGCGTGCTGCGTCGCCATCTTTCGGATGGCCTCTTTGTAGGCAATTTTCGGGCGCCGGGCTTTGACATTGAGGCCATATTTGTTACGCATCCGGTCGATGGCAATGTTGAGGTGAATTTCGCCCTGTCCCCACAGCAGCAGTTCCTGCGTCTCCTGGCGATGCTCGACCTTGAGTGAGTTGTCCTCCTCCTGCACCTTCGCAAGGGTGAGCGAGAGTTTGACCTCGTCCTCCCGCTTTTCCGGCGCCAGTGCAAAGCTGAAGACGGGCGTCAGGATCGCCGTCTCGGGAAGCCGTTCCGTGCCATCGGTCCGGAGGATATCGCCTGTCATGGCCTGATCAAGCCGCCCGAAGGCCACAATCTCACCGGCAACTGCCTTGTCGCATTTTTCAGCTTTCGCTCCCTGCAGGCGGAAAATACCACCAATGCGGCCGGCCGCGAAGCTGTCGCCATCCGCGACCGGTCCCGCCCAGATCCGGGCGAGTGACAGCTTTCCGCCTTGCGCGGACATGTAGGTTTTCAGAACCTGCACAACGGGTTTGCCGGTGCTGTCAATGCCAACGCGCGCCGCGGCAACGGATGCGGCCGGAACTTCATGGCGGAGCGCTTTCAGCAGCCTGCGCACGCCACTGTCATTTTCCGCCGATCCGAGAAACACCGGCGTCACCAGCCCCTCGCGCAGATCATGCTGCAGCAGCGCGTAAATCTCTTCCCGCTCGGGCTTGATGTCTTCGAGCAGCTCTTCCATCAGGTGATCATCAAAATCGGCGAGCTTTTCCAGCATGGCGAAGCGGGAAGTGCCCTCCTCCTCCGCCATTTCCGGCGGCAGGTCGATGATGCGCGAGGCTTCGCCCTCCTTGTAGACATAGGCCCGCTCGGAGGCGAGATCGACATAGCCGCTGATGATGCCATCCTTGAAGATCGGCACCTGCCGCAGCACCAGCGCGCGCTCCGTCACGGCCTGCAGGGAATTGAAGAGCGTATGAACGGAGCCCCGCGCCTTGTCCATTTTGTTGACGAAAATAAAGGTCGGAATTTTTTTCTCTTCCAGACTTTTGAGAAGCGGCGTCAGGGTCACCGCCCGCGCTTCGTCCGGATCACAAACGATGACGGCGGCATCGACGCCGCGAAGAACATTTTCCGTCTCCTGAAAGAGTTCGATAAAGCCGGGGCAGTCGAGAATATAAAAGTCGTCGCCGAGATAATTGACATGCGCGGCATTCACCTCGACACTCATCTGGCGCTCGCGCGCTTCGCGCGCGCTGTCGCCAACGGACGTTCCCGCCGTAACGCTGCCCTTGCGATCCGTTTCGCCGCAAATATGAAGGATTGACTCAAGAAGTGTCGTTTTGCCACTCGAATAGGGGCCTACCAGCGCAATGCTGCGAGGCCCCTCCGGTTTGTCTTTGACCATGACGCGCCTCCTTTAGTTAGGTTTTTCTAATGTTCCACGTCCTTTCAGGCAGGCGCAAGGAAAATCTGTTTTCAGTCGGGGAAGCGCGGGGAAAACCCCGTTGCAAGCAGGTGTATCGCCTGCCCGCTGCCGGGAACAAAAAAAGCGGCCGAATCATCGGCCGCTTTTTCAAGATCAGACGAGCGCCTTAGCGAAGGCTGGCGCAGAAGCGCTGAATGCGCTCACATGCCTCGGTCAGCTCCTCCGTCGAGGTCGCGTAGGAAATCCGGAAATGCGGCGACAGGCCGAATGCCTCGCCGTGAACGACCGCAACGCCTTCATTTTCAAGCAGCGCCGAGACGAAATCGAGATCATTCGCAATCAGCTTGCCTTCGGGCGTCTTTTTGCCGATGCAGCCTTCGCAGGACGGGTAAACATAGAACGCCCCTTCCGGCAGCGGGCACTCGAGCCCGGCGGCCTGGTTGAGCATGCTGACGACGAGGTTGCGCCGCTCTTCGAAAACCTTGGCGCGCTCGGCGATAAAGTCCTGCGGCCCGTTCAACGCCTCGACCGCCGCATACTGGCTTATCGAGGAGGGGTTCGACGTGCTCTGCGACTGGATCGTCGCCATCGCCTTGATCAGCGGCACCGGGCCGGCGCCATAGCCGATCCGCCAGCCGGTCATGGCGTAGGATTTGGAGACACCGTTCATGGTCAGCGTCCGGTCATAAAGCGACGGCTCAACCTCGGCCGGGGTGACGAATTTGAAATCGTCAAAAACCAGATGTTCATACATGTCGTCGGTCATGATCCAGACATGCGGATGCCGCACCAGCACATCGGTGAGGGCCTTGAGCTCCTCGCGGTTATAGCCTGCGCCGGACGGGTTGGACGGCGAGTTGAAAATCAGCCATTTGGTTTTCGGCGTGATCGCAGCCTCTAGATCCTCGGGCCGCATCTTGAACTTGCTTTCCTTGGTCGTCGGCACGGCGACGGGCGTACCGCCGCCCAGCAGCACCATGTCCGGATAGGATACCCAGTAGGGCGCGGGGATAATCACCTCGTCGCCCGGGTTGAGCGTCGCCATCAGCGCGTTGTAAATGATCTGCTTGCCGCCTGTCCCGACGGTCACCTGGTTCGGTTCGTAATCGAGATTATTGTCGCGCTTGAACTTTGCGCAGATCGCCTTTTTAAGCTCGAGAATCCCGTCAACGGCGGTGTATTTCGTCTTGCCTTCGCGAATGGCGCGGATGGCGGCTTCCTTGATATTATCGGGGGTATCGAAATCAGGCTCGCCTGCTCCCAGACCGATAACATCGCGTCCGGCCGCTTTCAGCTCAGCCGCTTTGGCCGTTACGGCAATCGTCGCAGATGGCTTGATACGTCCCAGACTATCCGAAATAATAGACATGACTTTGATTCTCTCTCGGTTAAAAAATCTTCTCCGGGCGGAGCCCCGGAAATAACAGGTCTATAGCGCTAATTAGGGCGTGAGACCACCGGTTTTTGACGCTCTTTCGCAACAGGACCGATATTGCCGTGACATCCGCACCTGCGGCGCAAAAGGCAGGCGGCGTGGCGGATCAGGCCTGCTTTTCCTTATCCTGCAGGGGGTCGCTCCGTGAGCGCCCGATAACGGCCCGAACTCTCGGACGCTTCCATCATGATCCAGTCGCGAAAGGCTTTTATACGCGGTCTTTCGGCCGTCGTTTCCGGGCATACGAGATAATAGGACTGATCTGCCTGGATCGGCCGGACATCGAACGGCTGCACCAGTCGTCCGGCGAGCAGGTCATCGGCCGCGAGCGTGCTCCGCCCAAGCGCAACGCCCTGCCCTTCGATCGCGGCGGTGAGGAGCATGGAGCTGTCGTTAAAGCTCGGCCCCTTCTTCGGGTCCACGTCCGTCACGCCGGCCAGCGTCAGCCAGGTCTGCCAGTCGATGCGCATATCGTCATGCAGCAGCGTGTGGTATTTGAGGTCCGCGGGCACGCGGAGCGGATACCGGCCGGTTAGCAAAGCGGGGCTGCAGACGGGAAACATCACCTCCTCCGTCAGCAGCTTTTCGACCCGCAGGCCCGGATAATTCCCGTGGCCGTAGCGGATCACCACATCAACATCGTCCCGATTGAAGTCCGCCAGCTTTTCAGAGGCGGAAAGACGGACATCGATATCGGGATGGGCTTCGCGAAACCGGCTGAGGCGGGGCAGCAGCCAGCGCGCCGCAAAAGACGGGAGCGTATCGACATGCAGCGTCCCGGCGGTGTCATGGCGCATCAGGTTTTCCGTCGCCGCGCCGATCGTTTCAAGACCTTTTCGCACCCCAAGCAGGTAGCTCTGCCCGGCGGCGGTGAGAATCACTGCACGGTTCAACCGCCGGAACAGCGGCACGCCGAGCCAATCCTCCAGCGCCTTGACCTGATGACTTACCGCCGCCGGCGTAACGAACAGTTCCTCCGCCGCTTTGGAGAAGCTTAAATGGCGCGCCGCAGCCTCGAAACTGCGAATGGCGTTGAGCGGTGGCAGACGCATCGGCGGCTCCCGTTTCAGATTAGATTTTCTAATTCATACTATTAGAATTAGTCGTTTGTAATCAAGCCATGAAATGACAAATATGGGACATCGAAACTGCGGCGGGCATAAGATCCGCTCGACCAATCCGAGGATAGTAGGATGTCTGCAAGAACCTTTACAAACGGCCAGAATATGCCGATCCGGCCGACCATCGCCCCGCTCGGCAGCAACAGCATCGCAACGGTGATTTTGCGTCAGCTTGTCGCGTGGCAGGATCGCGCCTTCATGCGCAGCCACCTTGCGGAATTGGATGAATATTACTTAACTGACAGCGGACTGTCCCCGGCCGATGTCAGGGATGAAACCCGCAAGGCATTCTGGCAGGCCTGACGCCAATCTTTGACCCGGAGCTCCGACGCGCCCTCCCTGTCCGCGCTGCTCCGGGTCTTCTTTTCGCCCCGCTTCTCCTTCTGTCCGGTTGGAAAAACGCCTGGCATATTCCATATAGAGATAGAAATCCCACCATGGACGCTCTATAACCAGACCATGCACAGCGAGAACAAACACGAAACATCCGGTCTTGAAGAAGCCCCGGCGATCTTTATCCCGCATCGGCCCGTCCGCCCGGAAAAATCGGAAGGCGGCATTCCGTTCGAGGTTGTCTCCGAGTATGAGCCGGCGGGCGACCAGCCGGAAGCGATCGCCGAACTTGTCGACGGGCTCAGACAGCGCGAGCGCGACCAGGTGCTGCTCGGCGTCACCGGGTCGGGAAAGACCTTCACCATGGCCAAGGTGATCGAGAAGATGCAGCGCCCGACGCTCATTCTCGCCCATAACAAGACCCTTGCCGCCCAGCTCTATGGGGAGATGAAAGCCTTCTTCCCCAATAACGCGGTGGAATATTTCGTCTCCTACTATGACTACTACCAGCCCGAAGCCTATGTCGCGCGTACCGATACCTATATCGAAAAGGACGCGTCGATAAACGAGCAGATCGACCGCCTTCGCCATAGCGCGACGCGGGCCCTGCTCGAGCGCGACGACGTGATCATCGTCGCCTCCGTCTCCTGCATCTACGGTATCGGCTCGGTCGAGACCTATAGTGAAATGACCATGGATCTGAAGGTCGGGGAAAGCTACGACCGCCAGCATCTGTTACGCCAGCTTGTCGAAATCCAGTATCGACGCAATGACGCGAGCTTCACCCGCGGCACCTTCCGGGTCCGCGGCGATACCATCGAGATTTTCCCCGCCCATCTGGAGGACCGCGCCTGGCGATTTTCGCTGTTCGGCGATGAGCTTGAGACAATCACCGAGTTCGACCCGCTGACCGGGCAAAAAACCGGCAGCCTGCGGGAAGTCCGCGTTTATGCAAACAGCCATTATGTGACGCCGAAGCCGACCTTGCGACAGGCGCAGGAGCTGATCAAACAGGAACTGCGGGCGCGCCTTGCCGAGCTGACGGCGCAGAACAAACTTCTGGAGGCGCAGCGGCTGGAGCAGCGCACCACCTTCGATCTGGAAATGATGGAAGCGACAGGCTCCTGCGCCGGAATTGAGAACTACTCCCGCTATCTGTCGGGGCGCGGACCCGGCGAGCCGCCGCCGACGCTGTTCGAATATCTGCCCGATAACGCGATCCTGATGGTCGATGAAAGCCATGTCACCGTCAGCCAGATTGGCGCCATGTACCGCGGCGACTTCCGGCGCAAATCAACGCTCGCCGAATATGGCTTTCGCCTTCCCTCCTGCATGGATAACCGCCCGCTCAAATTTGAGGAGTGGGACGCCATGCGGCCGCAGACGATCTTTGTCTCCGCAACGCCCGGGCCGTGGGAACTCGAGCGGACCGGCGGCGCGTTTGTCGAGCAGGTGATCCGACCGACGGGCCTCACCGATCCCGAATGCATCATCCGCCCCGTCTCGCAGCAGGTGGATGACCTGATGCGCGAGTGCAAGCTTTGCGCGGCGAAGGGGGAGCGTGTACTGGTCACCACCCTCACCAAGAAAATGGCCGAGGATCTGACCGAATATTTTCACGAGAACGGCATCAAGGTCCGCTACCTGCACTCCGATATCGACACGCTGGAGCGGATCGAGATTATCCGTGATCTGCGCCTTGGCACCTTTGACGTACTTGTCGGGATCAACCTGCTGCGCGAGGGGCTGGATATTCCCGAATGCGCGCTCGTCGCCATTCTCGATGCGGACAAGGAAGGGTTTCTGCGCTCCTCCACCTCGCTGATTCAGACCATTGGCCGCGCGGCACGACATGTTGACGGACGTGTCATTCTCTACGCGGACAAGATCACCAACAGCATGCAGTTCGCGCTCGATGAGACGAAACGGCGAAAAGACAAGCAGGAAGCCTATAATGCCGCAAACGGCATCACGCCCATGTCGGTGCGTCGAAACATCGGCGACATCATGGAAAGCGTCTATGAGCAGGATCATTACAATGTCGGGCTCGGCCTGGAAGACGCCAGCCACATGATCGGCCATAACCTCGCCGCACATATCGAGGATCTGGAGAAGAAAATGCGCCGCGCGGCCGAAGATCTTGAATTCGAGGAAGCGGCGCGCCTGCGCGATGAAATCAAGAAGCTGCAGGATCGGGAACTCGGTATCGGTGGCCCCAACAGCGGCCGGCCGCAAGGGCGCTCCCGCAAAGGCCGGGCGGGGATGGGCAATATTCTTGGCGGGCGCGGACGCTGAGGCCCGCGCGCGGCTCAGTTCTCCGTAGCCGTAAAGCCGAAGCGGCGGATGATGTCCCTTCCCTCATCAGAGCGGATAAATTCATAGAAAAGCTTGGCGGAATGGGTGTCGCCATCCCGTATCATCGCCATCGCATAGACGATCGGCGGATGCGTCTCGGCCGGGAACGCCTTCACAAGCTTGACGTTTTTGACAAGCCGGTAGTCCGTCTCGTAGATGATGGCAAAGGGCACTTCCCCCCGCTCGATCAATGCCGTTACAGCGCGGACATTGGCAAGCCGCACGGTCTGCTTTTCAAGGCGCTGCCACAGACCGAGATTCTCGAGCGCCGCCTTGCTGTAGCTGCCGACCGGGACGTGCGCCGGATCCCCAATGGCAAGCCGCTCCTGCCCCAGCACGTCCGGAAGCGTTGCGAGATCGAAATCTTCGGCAACCTCGACATCGTCCCGCGCAACCAGAACGAGGCTGTTCGAGGCGATGGTAACCACGCTGCCGGGGATCAGGCGCTTCGCATCATCGAGATAGTCCATCCATCGCGTATCCGCCGAAATGAAGAGATTGGCGGGCGCGCCTTCATTGATCTGGCGGGCGAGAACGCCGCTTCCTGCGAACGATGCAATGACCGGGAAGCCCGTTTTCTTCTCAAACGCTTTTCCGAGAGCGGCGACGCTCTCGCCAAGGCTGGCAGCAGCGAAAGTGACCACCTCCTCCGCACTCGCCCGCGCCGGCATGGAAAGGAGCAGCGCCGCCACCGCGGCAAGGACGGCTTTGTAAAAGCCTCTCAACCTGGACTGGTCGATTTTCATAAGTGTCCATCCAATGCAATTCGTGAAAACGGGCTGGTTGTGCTAGTTTATTGACAAATGCTCCCCCCGGCAACAGGCAAGCCTTTTATGTCCCTACTATCAAATATCTTTTTCTCTCTCTCGCTGGTCATTTCCGCATTGGCGTGGCCCGCCGTAGGGCTCGCGAAACCCCTTGCGCCCGCGACCTGCGCCGAGCGCCCCTATGATGAAGGCCGCCTCTTTAAAGTCTCGCGGGAGGGTGTCGCCCCGAGTTATATTTTTGGCACGATGCATTCCAACGATGCCCGCATCCTGCATCTTCCGGGGCCCGTTATGCAGGCCTTTCTCGGGGCCGGCACCGCCATTTTCGAAACATCGCTCACCGAGGCAGAGACCGACCGCTCCCGCGCGCAAGTGCTGCTCGGCCCGGGCGAAAGTCTGAAAGCGCGCATCGGCGAGGAGCGTTTCGCGAAGCTTCTTTTCATTGCCGCGAAACATGGCATCGATGCCGCGTCGCTTGACCGCCTGAAGATATGGGCCGCCGCCGCCATCATTAGCCAGCCGCCTGCCGACACTCGGCCCGGCCGGAGTCTCACCCTGCTCGACAAGGAGCTCGAAAAATCGGCGCGGCTTTCGGGGAAGCGCGTTCTGGGGCTGGAGACGAATGAAGAGCAGTTTGCCGTCTTCGATGCGATGCCCGTGCCGGTTCAGATCGAATATCTCGATCAAGCGCTGAACGAATTTCCCCGCCTCGACGAGGAGATTGAGACCCTGACCAGCTATTATCTCTCAGGCAACACCGGCTGGATCATCTGCGATCTCGAGCAGACCTTAGAGGGGGCCAGCCCCGAGCTCGGCCGGATAATGACCGATGAGCTGATAGTCATGCGCAATCACCGGATGGTCGAGCGGATGCTCTTTGAACTTGAAAACGGCAACGCCTTTGTTGGAATTGGCGCGTTGCATCTGCCGGGAACGGAAGGCGTCCTGTTCCTGCTGGAGAGACACGGATATTCGATCGAGCGGCGGTACTGACCCGCCTTTCCGCTGGGACGGCCGCGCGCACAAGCGGTCTATGTCGTTACATCCTTTTGTGGTATGTCCGGGCCCATCGCGACATAATGCGAAAATGAAACAACCAAGGTGGCGTCATCCATGTCCAGAAATGCGCTGATCACCGGTGCCGGACGGCGTATCGGCCGGGCCATCGCCCGGACCCTGTCGGAAGAAGGCTGGGGGGTCGTGCTCCATTATCGCCACTCGGCCGAGGAAGTGCGCGCGCTTGCCGATGAGATTACCGCATCGGGCGGGCGCGCCGCGCTCGTTGAGGCCGACCTCGCGAAGACGGAGGATGTCCGCGATATCCTCCGCCAGGCGGGCGATGCCCTCGGACCGCTCCACTGCCTCGTCAACAATGCATCGCTTTTCGAAAACGACACGATCCGGAGCGTTTCGCCGGAAAGCTTCCATAGCCATATCAATACGAACCTCCTCGCGCCGCTCCTGCTGACGCAGGATTTCGCAAGGCAGTTGCCGGACGGGGAACAGGGGAATGTGATCAATATCGCCGATCAGCGGGTGTTCAATCTGCGGCCCGATTTCCTCTCTTATACACTCAGCAAGACCGGGCTATGGACCCTGACGCAAACGACGGCGATGGCGCTCGCGCCGCGGATCCGCGTCAATGCCATCGGCCCCGGCCCGACACTCGCCAATATTCACCAGAGCGCCGCCGACTTTCACGCCGAGCAGCAATCGGTGCCGCTCGGCTACGGCCCGACGCCAGAGGAAATTGCGCTCGCCGTCCAGTTCATTCTTAAAGCGAAATCCATGACCGGAGAATTTATTGCTCTTGACGGAGGCCAACATCTGCCTACATCCGGTCACATGAAAGGGGAAAGTCCCGATGAATAAACCCACCCCGATGGACACGCTCTACCCCCTCGGGCGGATGCTCAACCCGGGCAAGACCCACAAGGTCTTTATCCGCGACCTTGTCGTCGAGATGCTGATCGGCGTCTATACGCATGAACGGACGACACCGCAGCCGGTCCGTTTCAACATCGACATGACGGTCAGCGACGCCGCAGGGCCCGTCGGCGACAACTACCGAAATGTCGTCTGTTACGAGACGATTACGAATCAGGTGATTCGGATGGCGACCGACAAACATGTCAATCTTGTCGAGACACTCGCCGAGAATACTGCGGCGATCTGTCTTGCCAATGATCGGGTCAGCATGGTGACCGTGAAGATCGAGAAGCTGAGCGCGATCAAGAACACCTCGAGCGTCGGGGTCGAAATTACCCGCGTCAAAGGATGAGCGACGCTTCCGCGGCGGAAAATGGTAAAATTTTCAGAAATCTCGGGGATAGTTGTGCACATTGACCGAAGTTCCGGCACAAATGGCGATTAACTCCCGATAAAATCTTGAAATACCCGCGACGGTCGGCTTGACTTTTAAATAACCAATAAATTTCAATCAGTTAACTACGTGCCTAAAAATTAGGCAACTTCGTAAAAAGCTTGGTTTATGTGGCATTGCGAGGACATCTCGACAGCTTACTCACAAAGTTTTCCACAGGTTACGTGGATAGTGTCAAAAAACCGTAATATCGCCGCAGCGCAGTATTTTTTTCGGACTTCGAATGTATGTTGCAGATAAGGGGCTTAGGCTATTTTACTAAGGGTGTGTTTAACTATATTCATAGAGAGGAAGCCCGGCCCCAAGGCCCGCTGAAGACGATACGCGATGGATCAAACAGCCGAATCGACCGATAAAAGCATTTCGCCCTTCCGGCGCGGCGCGGAAGTGATCGAGCGGTTTCTGAAAACCCTGCCGGGCACACCAGGCGTCTACCGGATGATCGACGATGCCGGGCAGGTGCTTTATGTCGGCAAAGCCAAGAACCTGAAGAAGCGCGTTGCCGCCTATGTCAAGACTACCGGGCAATCGACGCGCATCATGCGGATGGTATCGCTGACCCGGTCGATGGAGTTTGTTTCCACCCATACCGAGGTGGAAGCGCTGCTGCTTGAAGCCAACCTGATCAAGAATTTGAAACCGCGCTACAACATCATCCTGCGCGATGACAAATCCTTTCCCTACATCCTGATCACCGGTGATCACGACTGGCCGCAGATCACCAAGCATCGCGGCGCCCGCAGCCGCAAGGGGGAATATTACGGCCCGTTTGCCTCCGCCGGCGCGGTAAATGAGACGCTGGCGACCTTTCAGCGGCTGTTCCCGCTCCGCTCCTGTTCGGATTCGGAATTTCAGAACCGCACGCGGCCCTGCCTGCAATATCAGATCAAGCGCTGCTCCGCGCCCTGCGTCGGGCTGATCAGCCGAGAGGATTATCTCGATGTCGTCGATGAGGCGCGCGGCTTCCTGTCGGGCAAGAGCTTCGAGTTGCAGGAAAAGCTCGCCAGAAAGATGCAGGCCGCGTCCGATGCGCTCGACTTCGAACAGGCCGCCATCTATCGCGACCGGCTGAAGGCCATGGCGCATATCCAGTCCCGCCAGACGATCAATCTTCCGACCAATGACGAGGTTGATGTCATTGCGGCCTATCAGGAAGGCGGCCAGACATGCGTTCAGGTCTTTTTCCTCCGCTCCGGCCAGAATTTCGGGAACCGCGCGCATTATCCGACCCACACCAAAGACGACAGCCCCGCCGATGTTCTCGCCGCCTTTATCGGGCAGTTCTATGACGGGCGCGTCGCGCCACGCGGTATCTGGACCAGCCATGAACTTGAAGATGCCGACCTGATTGGCGAAGCGCTTTCGGTTACGGCGGAGCGGACGGTCCGTATCGAGACGCCGAAACGCGGGGCAAAAAGGGAGATGGTCGAGCATGCGCTGATGAATGCGAAAGGCGCGCTGCTCCGGCGCATGGCGGAGAACGCCAGCCAGCGCCGGCATCTTGAAGGGGTGGCCGAGGCCTTCGGTCTTGCCGAGCCGCCGGAGCGCATCGAGGTTTATGACAACAGCCATATCTCCGGCACCCATTCCGTCGGCGCGATGGTGGTCGCCGGGCCGGAGGGCTTCGAGAAGAAGGCCTATCGCAAGTTCAATATCAAGAACACCGCGCTCAGCCCTGGCGATGACTACGGCATGATGCGCGAAGTGCTGACGCGCCGCTTCACGCGGCTGCAGAAGGAGGATCCGGACCGCGTCGGACCCGGTGCATCCGGCTCACGCGAGCAATGGCCGGATCTCGTCCTGATCGATGGCGGTCAGGGCCAGCTCAGCGTTGCCTGCGAGGTTTTCGACGAACTCGGCATCACCGACGTGACGCTCGTCGCCATCGCCAAGGGGCCGGACCGAAACGCGGGACGCGAGCGGTTTTTCATGCCGGGACGCGCGTCTTTCTCGCTCCCTGAAAAGGATCCGACGCTCTACTTCCTGCAGCGGCTCCGCGATGAGGTGCATCACTATGCGATCACCAGTCACCGCGCCAGGCGGTCACGCGCAATCGGCCGTTCGCCGCTCGACGAAATTCCGGGGATCGGCGCCAAACGCAAGAAGGCGCTGCTCAATCGCTTCGGCTCGGCGAAGGGGGTTGAACAGGCAGCGCTCAGCGATCTGCAATCCGTCGAAGGCATCTCCCGCGCGACGGCGGAAGTGATATATAATTTTTTTCATGATGAAAGCTGACTTATGACCTTTTATTAACCCGATCCCCTGCCTATACTGACTTTTTCAGCAGCCCGTCAGCGCCCGGAAATCATGCTCTTAAGCCTGCCAAATATACTCACCCTGTCGCGGATCGTGATTATCCCGCTGCTGCTGGCATCGCTCTATCTGCCGGGCAAGCTCGCGAGCTGGGTGCCGCTCGGGTTGTTCGTCGCCGCCGGCATCACCGATTTTCTGGACGGCTATCTTGCCCGGCTCTATGGCCAGACATCGAAACTCGGCCGGTTTCTCGATCCGGTCGCCGACAAGCTGCTGGTCGCCTCGGCGCTTCTCGTGCTTGTTGGCGTCAACCGGATCAGCGGCTGGGATCTGATCCCCGCGACCATCATTCTCTGCCGCGAGATCATGGTCTCGGGCCTTCGCGAATATCTTGCGGAACTGCGCGTCGGCATGCCGGTCAGCAAGCTTGCCAAATGGAAGACCGCGACGCAGATTTTTGCGCTCTGCTTCCTGCTCGGCGGCCCGGCCGTCGCGCAGTATATTGACGCCATCCAGATCGGCGAAGTCCTGCTCTGGATTGCCGGCCTGCTGACCGTCTGGACGGGATATGACTATCTCCGCCTCGGCCTCAGGCATATGATGGAAGACGGACCGCCGTCGCACGGCTAGGATCGACATCGCATGCATATCATCGGCATCTCGGGTTGGAGTGGAAATGGCAAGACCACGCTGTTGACGCGCCTTATTCCGGCTCTTAAAGCGCGCGGCTATCGCATCTCCACGGTCAAGCATGCGCATCATCGCTTCGATATCGATATTCCGGGAAAGGACTCCCACCGCCATCGCGAGGCGGGCGCGAGCGAGGTGCTGATTTCCTCCGCCCATCGCTGGGCGCTGATGCATGAGAACCGGGGCGAGGGCGAAGCCACGCTTCAGGACATAATCGGGAAGATGACGCCGGTTGATTTTCTGCTGATCGAGGGGTTCAAGTCGGAAAATTTCCCGAAGATTGAAGTCTGGCGCCCCGAAAGCGATAATCCGCCCCGCGTCACCGAGGATGACAGCATCATTGCGCTTGCGACCACGGCGGCGGATTACCCGGCCCGCGTTCCCGTCCTTGATCTCGACAACGAAAATGAAATCGCGGACTTTATCATCCATCATTTCATGCCGGCAGATGACACGCCGGGCGGCCTCAGCAGCGACTGCTTCGCCCTGGATGCGGATATGCTGCGCGCCGAAGATGCGCTCTCCCGGATATCTGCTGCGGTCGAAAGAGTAGTGCAATCCGAACCCTGCCCGCTCGATGAAGCCGTTGGGCGCGTTCTCGCCGCCGACATTCATTCATCGCTCGATCTGCCGCCGCATGATAACTCCGCGGTCGATGGCTATGCCTGTCGCTATGAGGGTTATGCGGCCGACCCCGCCGCGCCCCGCCGCGTTTCGGGATACAGCAGGGCCGGCCACCCCTTCACCGGCGATGCCGGGAACGGCGTCGTCAAGATCCTGACCGGGGCGGTCATGCCGCAGGGTTTTGATACCGTCGCAATGATCGAACATGTGCGTTTCGAGGGCGACCGGATTATTCTGCCCGAAGGTCTCACACCCTGTGAGAACCGCCGCCGGGCCGGCGAAGATATCCAGAAGGGGCAGCTTCTTCTCGCTCGCGGTCATCGGCTTCGCCCGCAGGATATCGGCCATCTCGCGTCCGTCGGGATTGCGGAGATTCCCCTGTATAAACGCCTGCGCGTTGCGCTTTTTTCCACCGGTGACGAGCTGCTTGAACCGGCAGCGGCGCCCGCGCCCGGGCGCATACATGACAGCAATCGCTACATGCTGCTGGCACTCTTGCAGTCTATGGGATGCGAGGTCAGCAATCTCGGCATTCTTCCCGATCGCGACGCCACAATCGAGGCCGCGCTCAAAACGGCGTGCGCGAGACATGATCTCGTCATTACCTCGGGCGGCGTTTCCATGGGAGATGAGGATCATGTCCGAAATGTGCTCGCCCGCATCGGGAAAATCCATTTCTGGCGCATCGCCATCAAGCCGGGTCGCCCGCTCGCCCTCGGCCAGATTGGGGATGCCGCCTTTGTCGGCCTGCCCGGCAACCCGGTCTCGGCGCTTGTCTGCTCGCTGATCTTTCTCCGCCCGCTGCTGCAGAAGCTCTCGGGCGCTGCAATTAGTAAACCGCTCCACTATCCCGCTATCGCGGACTTTACTTTCGAGAAGAAACCCGGACGGCGCGAATGGCTACGCGGGCGCTACACCGTTTCCGAAAATGGCGCCGGCAGCGTTTCGATCTTTCCAAAGCAGGGCTCGGGCGTTCTCTCCTCAATGGTGTGGGCGAACGGGCTTGTCGAAATTGCCGAGGATTGCCGCTATATTAACAAGGGAGACAGCATAAAGTTCATTCCCTTTACGGAGTTTACGAGATGAAAATTCTCTATTTCGCGTGGTTGAAGACAAAGCTTCAGATGGCAGGGGAAACGCTCCCCTGGTCGGAAGAGCGCTCTGATACCGACCGCCTCCTCAAATGGATGAAAGGGCGCGGCCCCGCCTTCGCCGAGGTGTTCGCCAATCTTGACGTGGTGCGTATCGCCGTCAATCAGGAATATGTCACCGCCAACACGCCGCTCGCGGAGGGAGATGAGGTTGCCTTTTTCCCGCCGGTGACGGGAGGCTGAGATGATCCGCGTACAGCGCGAGGCGTTTGACACCGGCGCGGAAATCGCCGCAATCAGCGAAGGCCGAACCGATATCGGCGCGATTGTCAGCTTCACAGGGCTGGTCCGCGATTTCAACGACGGCCGCCCGGTGACCGGTCTCAGCCTTGAGCATTATCCCGGCATGACGGAGCGGGAACTCGAAAAGATCGAAGCGGAGGCGCAGCGCCGCTGGGAGCTGCAGGCGAGCCTGATCGTCCATCGCTATGGGGATCTGGCGCTTGGCGATCCGATTGTACTGGTTATCACCGCTTCTCCGCACCGCGAGGATGCGTTTGATGCCGCGCGTTTCCTGATGGACTGGCTGAAAACGAAAGCGCCCTTCTGGAAAAGCGAGATCACGCCGGAGGGCGAGACCGTCTGGGTCAGCGAACGCAAGAGCGACGTTGACGCCGCCAGCCGCTGGGAATAGTTGAGATTAACCGGTTAATCTACAGATATTAGAGATTATATTGCTTGATCAGATATTCGCGGGCGAGCCGGCTCGCCTCGGCGATCTGCACCGGGGTCATACTTGACATAAGCACCTTGTTCATCTTCGGAGCGGCCTTGTCCCCTTTCGCTCCGGAGACCAGCGACCATTTCAACGCCTCGATCCGCGAGAGGGAATTTTCGATCTCCTGCCTTGCGGCCGGCGTGCCGAGATCGGCGATCTTGGCCTGCTCGAAAATCTGCTCGACGATGTCCCGGTTCAGCCCGTCATGCTCTTTGAGCGCGGCGAGCGATGCCGCCTTTTCGTCCGTGACCGTGGCAACAGAGCTGCCGGCGGCGTTCATTTTTGCGGAATTCATCGCCGGGGCCGCGGCAACAACGGTTTCCTTCGGCGTCACGGGGCGGACGGTGGCTTCAGGCGCATTCCGGGATGCGCTTTCGGGCGCCGCATCGGTGCGCAAGGGCGCAGGTGTGGGTGTTTCCGAAGGCGTATCAGCGGCCTCAGCCGGCCGGGCGGGCGCTTCAATCGCATTCTGCTGAACCGTCCCGATCGCGGCGGGCGCGGCGGGAACAGCCGGTGCGGTTTCCGCCGTCGCCGCAGCGGCCGTTCCGGACGCGGCATCCTGCTTCGCCATCAAAGCAGCAAGCCGTGCCCGGGCTGCGGCGAGTTCATCACCGGCCGGCGCGGCATCCCGCGCGGCAATGGCCTGACGTTGGGCTGCAATCTGCTGCTCGCGCAGGCTCTGCTGACGTTTCGCTTCTTCGGCCTCTATCTGGGCGGCGCGAATGGCCGCCTCCCGGCTCTCTTCAAGGGCGCGTGCGTTCGCCTCTTCCTCGGCCTTGCGCTGCGCCAGAAGTTCGCGCTGCGCCGCCGCCCGCTGTTCGGCGAGCGTATCGGATGTGCCGATCTCGACCCGCGGGGTAGATTGACGTTCCGCCGCAGCGACCGCGCGCATCTGCTGATAGGCGGCCTCATCCTGCCCGGTGTAATTACGGAACCAGACACCGACGGTGGCAAGCGTTCGGAGTTGAGCCTCCTCGACTGCCGCCGCGCCGAGCTCGCCGCTCAGCCGCTCCACCGCCGGTTCGGCTTCCGCAAGACCCTGCGCCGCGGCAAGGCGATACCAGGAAAGAGCATCGACCGGATCGGCGACGACCCCGTCCCCGCCCGCTTCGAGAAGCTGGCCGAGCGCAAACTGCGCCCGCGCATCGCCGCGCTTGGCGACCGTGATCCATTCATCGACCGCGGTGATTGCATCGTTCCGTTTGAGCGCCGCCTGCCCCGCTTCAAAACTTGCCACGGCGGGAGAGACGCTGACAACGGCCAGTCCGATGGCCAGGGTAATTTCGGTCAATTTCATGAGTGCTTACGGTTCCGACTATTTTGCGGTTCAGCCAATTCGTCAAATTCGCAACATTTTAAACGATATTGCGCAAAAATCAAAATGCCCGTCCCAATATGGTTAAGACGGGCATCGGAAATGTAAGGCTGTAGCGAGCTTATGCGGCTTTTTTACGGCGAACGCAGTTCTCATAGTCCTTGATCAATGCGGCGCAGACCTCGCCCGGCGTGAATTTATAGTCGCCGATGCTGCTGACCGGGGTAACTTCCGCAGCCGTTCCGGTGAGGAAGCATTCCTGGAAGCCAGCCATCTCTTCGGGCATGATCGCCCGCTGGACAACTTCGATCCCGCGAGCTTTCGCGAGGTCGATCACCGTCCGGCGCGTGATGCCATCAAGGAAGCAATCCGGCGTCGGCGTATGGAGGACGCCGTTGCTGACAAAGAAGATGTTGGCGCCGGTCGCCTCAGCGACTTGTCCGCGATAGTCCAGCATGAGCGCATCGTCATAGCCTTCCGACTCGGCCTGATGCTTGCTGAGGGTGCAGATCATATAGAGGCCGGCGGCCTTCGACTGTGTCGGAATGGTGTCCGGCGCCGGACGCCGCCACGGCGAGATTTTGAGGCGGATACCTTTCATGCGGGCTTCCGGCGAGAAATAGCTCGGCCACACCCAGGCGGCGACGGCAAGGTTGATCCGACTGCTCTGCGCGGAGACACCCATCATCTCCGAGCCGCGCCAGGCGATCGGGCGGACGTAGCCGTCAACGATGTTGTTCGCGCGAACGGTCTGGTAACAGGCCTCGTTGATCTCGTCGGCGCTCTGCTCAATCTTAAAGCCAAGGATGCGCGCCGATTCAATCAGCCGATCCGTATGCTCCTGCAGCTTGAAAATTTCGCCGTCATACACTCTTTCCCCTTCGAACACACTGCTGGCATAATGCAGCCCATGGGTTAGCACATGGATGTTTGCATCCCGCCATGGTACGAGTTTACCATTGAGCCAGATGAAACCGTCGCGATCGGCAAAAGAGGAGGTATCCATTTTGAAGCACCTTACGTTATTATTGGTATAATATAATCCCACCAACGTTCGAATATGTCGAATCGAATGTAAATTTTGTAACATTGTAAGAAATATATGTCAACATGACTGACTTAAAATCGGCGAACAATCCTCTTTTTCTCCGTGAGGAAGAGCTCCGGCAGGCCATAGAACTGCTGTTTTTCGCCTATCGCGAATTTACAGCCGGTCCCGACCAGATCCTCAAGGACTATAAATTCGGACGCGCCCATCATCGGGTGATTCATTTTGTCGGGCGGAACGAGGGGATCATCGTCTCGGAACTGCTCGATATCCTCCGGATCACCAAGCAGAGCCTCAACCGCGTCCTTGGCAACCTCATCGAACGGGGCTTCATCGAGCAGCGCCCGGGCGAGGAGGACCGACGCCAGCGCTGTCTTTATCTCACCGAGGAGGGCCAGAAGCTGGAGCAGAAGCTGAGCCGCGTCCAGCGCGATCTCGTCGCCCACGCCTTTCGCGAGGCGGGCGCCGACGCCGTCGCGGGATATCGCAAGGTACTGATCGGCCTAATCGGGGAAGACATTCGCGAGACGGTGCTGGGGCGGGTTTTCAAACCATGATGGCTCGGGATGCAGGGAGCCGGCATGCTGGATAACGCGCCACATATTCTCGTTGTCGACGATGACATGAGGCTGCTGACACTCCTCAAGAAATATCTTCTGGACAACGGCTATCGGGTCTCGACGGCGGGAACGGTGCAGGCTGCGAAAGACCGGATGTCCGGCTTCTTTTTCGATCTCATCGTGCTTGACCGGATGATGCCGGGGGGCGATGGCATCGAGCTCGCCCGCTATCTGCGCGCCGCACCCGGCGCCGGACGGGAAACGCCGATCCTGATGCTGACCGCCATGGGCGATCCGGATGCGCGGATCGCCGGGTTGGAGGCCGGGGTCGATGACTATCTCAGCAAGCCGTTCGAGCCGCGCGAGCTGCTGCTCCGCATCGCCGCCATCCTGCGCCGCGCGAAAACCGAAAAGCCGGGATCGCTGACATTTGGCGACTTCACCTTCAACCTGGAACGCGGCGAGCTGCTGAAAGGCGACGAGGTCATCGCCCTCACCTCCGGTGAATCCGTGCTTTTGAAATCGCTGGCCTCGACGCCGGGCGTCCCCATCAGCCGCGAAGATCTCTCGGCGACCAGCGGCAGCCAGGGGCGCGCCGTCGATGTCCAGATCACGCGACTGCGACGCAAGATTGAGAAGGATCCGAAAGCGCCGCGTCACCTGCAGACAGTACGCGGTGAGGGATATGTTTTATGGGCGGATTGAGCCGACTGCGCGGGATATATAAAGGCCTCGCCGGCGGGTTCCTGAAAAACCTGATGCCGCGGACGCTGTTCGGCCGCTCGATCCTGATCGTCGTCCTGCCCATTCTGCTGCTGCAGATTCTGGTGACCTATATCTTCTACGAACGCCACTGGGACGATGTCGCAAGGCGCCTCGCGCAGGGCGTCGCCGGTGATATCGCGACGGTCATCTCACTGCGCGACCGTTTTCCGGGCGCCGTCGCCGAGGCGGATATTCTCGGGATCGCGCGCAGCCAGATGCGCCTTGCGGTCAGCATCCGTCCGGGCGAAAAGCTCCCCGAAGGCAGCGACAACCAGGAGAATTTCGGCTTTCTTGAAAGCCATCTCGTAAATGCGCTTCGCGAAAGCCTGCCCGCCCGCCCCTTTCATATCAGCACCAACAAAAAACTCGAGTCGGTCATCATCCTGATCCAGCTGCCCGACGCCATCCTGCAGGTGATCGTCCGCGACAAGCGGCTCTTCTCCAGCACGACCTATATTTTCGTCATGTGGATGGTGGCGATCTCTCTCGTGCTGCTCGGCGTCGCGCTGTTGTTCCTGCGCAATCAGATGCGCCCGATCCGCCAGCTCGCCTCGGCGGCGGAGCAGTTCGGCCGCGGCCAGTTCGTCGAGGATTTCAAACCCTCTGGCGCGCTCGAGATACGCTCGGCCTCGCGCGCCTTCCATGTCATGAAGCACCGCATCCTGCGGCAGATCACCCAGCGGACAGAGATGCTGGCGGGCGTCAGCCATGACCTCAGGACACCGCTCACCCGCATGAAGCTGCAACTCGCCATGATGCCCGACAACGAGGACCGGGCGAGCCTTGAGAGCGATGTCACTGACATGGAAAAAATGGTGGAAGGCTACCTCGCCTTCGCGCGCGGGCAGGAAGCGGAAGCCGTTGAGCATACCGATATTCCCGAACTCGTGCAGGATGTGGTCGCCAATGCGCGCCGACAGGGTACCGCGATCTCCTTCACAACCAGCCCGGAGAGTTTCTCCTCCGAAATCAGGCCGAACAGCTTCAAGCGCTGCATCACCAATCTCGTCAGCAACGCCGCGCGCTACGCCAACGAAATCTGGGTGAGCGTCAGGGAGACAAACGCCGAGATCGTAATCCTGATTGATGATGACGGACCGGGGATCCCCGAAGCCCAGCGACGCGACGTGTTCCGCCCCTTCTTCCGCCTGGAGCCATCGCGCAATATGGATACCGGCGGCAGCGGACTTGGCCTCACCATTGCCCGCGATGTCGTGCATGGCCACGGCGGGCAAATCGCCCTCGGACAATCGCCGGAAGGCGGCTTGCGGGTTGAAATCCGCCTGCCCCGCTAGTGAGCAGCCCGGCGCGCTTTATCCGCTGAACGGGGCAAACGCGTCTTTCAGCGCAGCCTGCGTTTTCTGATCCGCCGCGGGGACAGCGGCAAAGGCCGTATTGGCAAGCGCGAGGACCGGCGGAATGCTGGCAAGCGCAAGTTGCGGGGATTTCGCCGCCGCCGCAATTGTAAAGACCTGCTCTATCTCCGCCCCCAGCTTTGTGACCAGCGTCCCGAGATCCTGATCGCGCGCGCCGATGGCGGAGAAGGCCGCGCCCGCTTTCTCGCAGGCCGCCTCGATGCCGGCGCTATGCGCCTTGAAAAGCGAGGAAAGATCGGGCGGCGGCGGCATCTCTACGCTTTTTGCGCCGGTCTCTCCCCCCTCTCTCGCATCGCTCATCGCGTCTACCTTCCGGTTAGTGAAGCCGACCGCCGATCGGCACGTCATGATCGGGCGCGGCCAGCGAAATATTCCCGGTACTGTCGCTGAAGCCGAGAACCAGCACCTCCGACATGACCGGGCCGATCTGCCGCGGCGGGAAGTTGACCACCGCCATGACCAACCGGCCGACCAGCTCCTCCGGCGTATAGAGTACAGTAATCTGGGCGGAGCTTTTGCGCGTCCCGATCTCCTCGCCGAAGTCGATCACGAGCTTGTAGGCGGGCTTGCGCGCTTCGGGGAAGACGGCCGCGTCGATAACGCGCCCAACGCGGATATCGACTTTCAGAAAATCGTCAAAGGTAATTTGTTCTGTCATTTCAGGTAATTCTCCTCACTTCGCGAGAAGACTAGAACAAAGCCCTCCGGAAATCATGCCCCTTGTCCGCCGGATGAGAATTTTTCGGCGACCTTCTCGATGGTTTGCAGGGATTGCTGCATCGACTGGCTGATCGCATCGAAGGATTTTCCGGTGGTCGCCGTCAGGGTCTCCGCCGTTTTCGTGAGGTTGTCGATGGCGACATCGAAATTATCCACCTGCGCTTTCAGATCTAGCGTCCCGGCAGGCCCGGCTTTCGCCGCCGCAACCGACGCATCGAGCGAGCCCTGTAAATTCTGCATGATCTGCTGCAGGGCGGTGCGCTGCTGCGAGACAATCGCCTGCAATCCGCCGGACGCCGACTGGACCGCCGCCGTCATCTTTTTGATATTGTCATTCTGCTGCGTGGTAATAGCGCTGAGGTCGGGAATAATCATCCCGCCCGCCATTGTCGGGGCGCCTCCGCCGCCGCCCGCGGATCCACTGTCCGATGTCTCGCCCATATCGCAATCCTCCTTAACCGAAGTGGATATGGGGAGCCAAATTCTACTTTAAAGGGTAATTATCCTGTTTTTTTCGCGCTATCCCAGCTCTTCCGAGCGGTGTGCCGCAGCGGCAACGGTCTTTTCCATCAGCGGTGCAAGTCCCGATGTCTCATCCATCAGAACCTGAAGGCCGGCAGCCGTTGTTCCGTTCGGGCTTGTCACATTGATGCGAAGCTGCGCCGCGCTCTCATCCGACTGGCGCGCCAGCGCACCCGCCCCGGCAACCGTCTGGCGCGCGAGCTGAATGGCAAGATCTTCGGGAAGGCCTGCTTTAACGCCGGCCGCCGCCATGGTTTCGATGAGATAGAAGACATAGGCCGGGCCGGATCCGGAAAGGCCGGTGACGGCGTTCATCAGCGCTTCATCCTCGATCCACGCGACCTCCCCTATCGCCCGCATGAGTTGATCACAAATCTCCCGCTGCCGGGCGGTGACGCTCGCATTCGCGCAGGAGACCAGCATCCCCTGATGCACGGCGGCAGGTGTGTTCGGCATGGTGCGAACGATCGCCGCCGCCTCCCCGAACGCCGCTTCGAACGCCTCGATGCGCGTGCCCGCTGCGATCGAGATGACGAGGCTTCCCGCCGCGGCAAATGCGCGATAGGTCGGCAGCACGTCAAGAATCACCTGCGGCTTGACTGCAAGGATCAGCACATCGGGGCTGAAGCCGGCCGGGATGTCGCCTGCCGAGACTACGCCCCGGCAGCCAAGGTCGCGCGCGAAGCGGAGGTTCTCCGATGCAGGATCGACCACGACAATTCCGGACGGATCGATCCCGTTCTGGATCCAGCCACCCAGCATCGCCTGCCCCATCTTGCCGCAGCCGACGAGAAGCAGCGAGAGGCTCATTGCTTATGCTTCTCCCATGGTTTCGAACATCGCGGCCTCTATCGCCTCCTCCGGGGTCTTCCCGCCCCAGAGGCAGAACTGGATCGCCGGATAGAATTTCTCAAGCTCGCCCATACCGATTTCGACCAGCGTCTGTATCTGATCGCCGGTGAGAACGGGTGCATTGCCAAGCAGCAGGGAATGGCGGAACAGAACCATCCCCTCCTCCCGCCAGCTGTCGAAGTGACCAACGGGCAAGCGCTCATTCACCCGTCCGAGCAGCTCATAAATCGCGGGATAGAGACGCTCGGGGATCTTGATATCATAGGCGCAGGAGAACTGGATGGAGCGCAGGTCCGGCCGCCAGGAGAACCAAAGATGATACTGGCACCAGCTTCCTTCCACACCGACGGTCAGCTCATTGTTCCCCTGCCGGTCGAAGGACCAGTCATTGTCAACGATGATGCTTTCGATGAGATCAAGGGGATTGGGGTCGTCTAGCTCTTCGTGAGAGAGATATAAGGACGTCATAGCCATTCCTTTCAGAACTGTTCCGCCAGCCAACGCCCCGTCACCTACCACAAAGCATGGGCCGGTAAGGAAATCTACTACAGACCACATATGGTGCAATCAGCAATCAACCACCATAAATATAGCGTAGTCTGCGGAAGGTCGCAGGGCAACAGGGAATGTTGGCAAAGCCGCTTTTTCTTGTGGATAATTATCGGGCCCGAGGTTGCCGCCGGGCCGCCGGGAGCGCCCTATTTCGGATCGATGTCCGCGGGGCCCGGGTCGCTCTCATTTTGTTTCGGCTTTGCACTCGCAGCTTTCCTTGGCGCAGGAGCGGGCTTTGTGGCGAGATTGAGCCGCGCTTCCAGCTCCGCAAGGCGCTCCTTCAAAAGCTCATTCTCCTCACGCGCAAGCACGACCATCGCTTTCACCGCGTCAAACTCCTCGCGCGGGACAAGGTCCATATTGGCGATGATTTTCTCCAGCCGCTGGCGAAACAGATTTTCCCATTCCGTCTTCACGCCCTGCGCCGTCCCGAGCGCCCCGGTTGCGAGGCGGGCAAGATCGTCAAAAAGGCGGGTATTCGTCTGCATGGCCATGTTCCTCAAGTAAAATTTGCCCCATAATGACAAGAGCGGCGGACGAAAGCAATTGTCTTGCCGCGACGCGCTTGCGAATATCGCACGTTACTATATATAGTGCCGCATATGACATTATCGACCCTTTTTTCGGCCATCGCCTTCCCGGAGATTGACCCCGTCCTCGTCCAGATCGGGCCGTTCGCGATCCGCTGGTACGCGCTTGCCTATGTCGCCGGACTGATCATCGGCTGGCAGTTGATGATGTATTTCGCCCGCGATAAAGCCTCGAGAATCACGCCCAAACAGGCGGATGATTTTCTCATCTGGGCAACCCTTGGCGTGCTTCTCGGCGGCCGCCTCGGTTACGTGCTCTTTTACAAGCCCGGCTATTACCTCGCCAACCCGTCCGAAATATTCATGATCTGGCAGGGCGGCATGTCCTTCCATGGCGGCTTTCTCGGCGTCGTGATCGCGACGATTCTCTATTCCCGGTTCCAGAAAATCACCATTCTCGATTTTGGCGATCTGCTCGCAACCGTCGTCCCGATCGGACTTTTCTTCGGACGTATTGCGAATTTTATCAATGCCGAGCTTTACGGCCGCGTCAGCGATGTGCCGTGGGCGATGGTGTTTCCGGGCGGCGGCAGCGATGCGCGCCACCCGAGCCAGCTTTATGAGGCCGCGCTCGAAGGCGCACTGCTGTTCGTCCTGTTGCTCATTTTCCGGAAAACCCGCTTTGCGGAGAAGCCGGGCTTTATCATGGGGCTCTTCTTCGCGGGCTATGCGATCGCGCGGAGCGTCGTTGAGCTGTTCCGTGAACCGGATGCGTTCCTCGGCTTCCTGATCGGCGGCCTCACGATGGGGCAGCTTCTCTCCCTGCCTATTTTGGTCGTCGGGCTTTATTTCATGTTCCGCCCGGCCCGCAAGACCGCATGACTGCGCTTGCCGAAATCCTCACCGCCCGGATCGATGCGGAAGGGCCGATCTCGCTTTACGACTATATGAAACTCGCCCTCACCCATCCCGACCATGGCTATTACACGCGGGCGGAACCGTTCGGAACGGCAGGAGACTTCATCACCGCGCCCGAAATCAGCCAGATGTTCGGCGAACTGATCGGCCTTTGGGCCATCGATGTCTGGATGAAGCTCGGCAGCCCGAAGACCTTCCTTTTTGCGGAGCTTGGCCCCGGGAACGGTACGCTGATGATGGATGCCCTGCGAAGCGCCCGCCTGATGCCCGGTTTTCTCGAGGCGGCGGATATCCGCCTTGTTGAGGCCAGTCCCCGTCTTCGCCAGAAGCAGGCGGCCCTGCTTGCCGGCTATCACTTGCGCTGGCATGACGCGATCTCGGAACTGCCGCATGCGCCGCTTATCCTGATCGCCAACGAATTTTTTGACGCCCTTCCCATCCGGCAGTATCAGCGGACAGCGGACGGCTGGCGCGAGCGGCTTGTCACGCATGATGCAACGGGGTTTAAATTTACACTCGCCCGCGAAGTATCTCGTCTTGATCTTGCTCCGGATGCCGCGGAGGGCGACATTTTTGAGACCTGCCCCGATGGCGACGCGCTGATTGCCGATATTGCAGCACGCCTCCGGTCGGCGGGGGGCGCAGCGCTTGTCATTGACTACGGGCCCGCGGAAACTCTTATCGGCGACAGTTTCCAGGCGATCCGGAAACACCGCTATGCCGATCCGCTGGCGCGCCCGGGTGAGGCTGATCTCACGGCACATGTAAAATTCGCCGCCCTTAAAAGCATCGCAAGGACGCAGGGCGCGCGCGTTTTCGGCCCGACGCCGCAGGGCCTTTTCCTCGAGCGGCTCGGCATCGAAGCCCGCTGCCACCTGCTCAGCCGCAACGCCGACGAGGCGCAGCGCAAAGCCCTCGCAAACCAGCTGCGCCGCCTGACCAGCGCCGAGGAGATGGGAACCCTTTTCAAAGTGCTGGCGCTCACGCATACTATGGACGCACCCCCCGAGGGATTTGGAAACTGACATGCTGACAAGCCCGAACCTCACCGATGACCGCCTTGCCCACGCCTTCTTCACGCGTGAAGGCGGCGTCTCCGACGGCGTCTACAGCGGCCTAAACTGCGGTCCGGGATCAGGCGACGATGCGGCAAGGGTAAACGACAATCGCCGCCGCGCGATGGCGATGATCGGTCTTGACGCGGGCGCGCTTCGGACCGTGCATCAGATCCACAGCGCCGATGTGATTGTCATCGATGACTATGCGCCGCCAGCCGCGCGCCCCAAAGCCGATGCGATGGTCACCCGCCTTCCCGGCATCGCGCTCGGGATTCTCACCGCCGATTGCGTCCCGCTCCTCTTCGCCGATGTCGAGTCCGGCGTGATCGGCGCGGCCCATTCCGGGTGGAAAGGCACACTCAACGGGATCGGCGCGAAGGTGGTGGAGGCGATGGTCGAACTTGGCGCGACGCGCGGACGGATCGAGGTGGCGATCGGCCCGGCAATCGCACAGCGCTCCTACGAGGTGGGCCCCGAGTTTCCGGCTCCCTTCCTCGCCGTCGATCCGGCGGCCGGTCGCTTCTTCATTCCGTCCGAGAGGGCCGGACATTTCATGTTTGACCTCAGCGGCTTCGTCCGCGCCTCGCTCGAGAACCTCAAGATCGGCGGCATTTCCCATCTCGCCTATGATACCTGCACCGAGGAGCGGCTTTTCTACAGCTACCGGCGCATGACGAAGCGCGGTGAGGCGGACTACGGCCGGCAACTGTCGGCAATTGCGCTCAAATCCGGTGAAACCCGTTAAGCGAGACTTGTGAATCGAGGCAAAAATGCCGTATATGGTGATCTTCCTACTCTTCTGTCTGCTTGGAGCTCTTGTGACCTGTGCCATGTAAAGCGGTCATAAAAATCCTGCTGGCGCTCGGCGTCGCGCTGCTCGCCGCCTGCCAGCCGCTGGAGCGCCCCTTTCAACCGGAATTCAAAAGTTCATGGATCGCGCCGCCCGGGCCGCGCGCCGCGCTTTATGTCGATGTCGTGCAGGATGGGCCGCCCGATCTCGAGCCGGCGGTGACGAAGGAGTTGCAGCAGCTCGGTATCGCCGCCTTTACCGGCGAGCCAATCCCCGATCGTTATTACGTACGCGGCAGCCTCATCGAGACGGGTGAGGGGAAATTTATCGACTGGACACTGTTCGATCCCGAGCATCGCGATACCGGCCTCAATACCCGCGAGCGAATACCGGCGGAAAGCGCAAGCGGCGAGTGGTCCGAGGCGAGCGTTGATCGGCTCGCGCGCGCGTCCGCGAGCAGCATCGACAAGCTTCTCGGCGGCGACGGCATCACCCTTGAGGAAGAGAATAAGCTCACCCTCTTTGTTCCCATCGTCAAAGGCGCGCCCGGGGACGGCTCGGAAAGCCTCGCCGCCGCCATCCAAAGTGAACTTGTCCGCCTCGGGCTGACGGTCATGCCGACCGAGAGCGGCGCGACCTTTATCGTCCGCGGCAATGCGGAGATCACGCCGCCCGTCGCGGAAACGCAGGTCATCGAACTGGTGTGGAGTCTTGAGCGGCGAAACGGCGAACAGGTCGGCCAGATCCGCCAGCGCAACAGAATCAGGGCCGGTTCACTCAACGGCGCATGGGGCGATACGGCGACGCTTGCTGCCCGCGGCGGCGCCGATGGCGTCTATAATCTTTTGCGAAAAAGCGAACCGGAATATTTCAAATCAAAATCATGATCTTATTTGCCGGAATCGGGCAGAAAACAGCGTTTAAGAGATTTACACAGGCCATACCCCTTGGTAAGTTCCGCCCGCGAAACAAACTCTTCAGGACTTCGCGGCTGTTACTTATCTGTTTTTGACTGGAATGTCCCTCACTGACTAAAGGACCGTTTCAATGAAAATTCTCGCCGGAAATGGCAATCGACCGCTGGCAGAAGCCATTGCAGGCTATCTCAAGTTACCGCTGACGGACGCCGATGTAAGACGCTTTTCCGATATGGAAATCTTCGTCGAGATCCATGAAAACGTCCGCGGGGAAGATGTCTTTGTCGTCCAGCCGACCTCCTATCCGGCCAATGACCATCTGATGGAACTGCTGGTCTGCATCGATGCGCTGAAACGGGCCTCCGCCGCACGCATTACGGCTGTCATTCCCTATTTCGGCTACGCCAGGCAGGATCGCAAGCCCGGCCCCCGCACGCCTATTTCCGCAAAGCTGGTCGCCAATCTCATTACAACGGCCGGGGCGGACCGCGTTCTTACGATGGATCTGCACGCCGGGCAGATCCAGGGCTTCTTCGATATTCCGACCGACAATCTTTTCTCCGCCCCCGTCATCGTGCCCGACATTGAAAAGCGCTATGGCCGCGGCGAGGATATCACCATCGTTTCCCCTGATGTTGGCGGCGTTGTTCGCGCCCGCGCCTATGCCAAAAGGCTTGACGCGGACCTTGCAATCGTAGATAAGCGCCGTGAACGTGCGGGTGTATCAGAAGTGATGAATATCATCGGCGATGTCAAAGGACAGCGCTGCATTCTCGTGGACGATATCGTGGACAGCGCGGGCACGCTTTGCAATGCGGCGGCGGCACTTATGGAAAAGGGTGCGAAGAGCGTTGCGGGGTATGTGACACATGGTGTTCTTTCGGGCGGCGCCGTTGCGCGTATCAATGACTCCGCCCTCGAGGAAATGGTGACAACCGACAGCATCCTGGAAACGGAAGCCTGCCGGGCGTCCCCCAAGATGCGGCAACTATCCGTCGCACCGCTGATCGGCGAGGCGATGTACAGAATTTCTAAGGAAACATCCGTTTCCAGCCTGTTCGACTAACGGACAGGCATTTGCGGCGCGCGCACCCCTGGAGGCACGCGTCATTCCGGCACCGGGTTCGCCCGGTGTTGCTCGTTACATAGGAGAGACTAAAATGAGCGAAAATCCAGTTCTGCTTGCAGAAACGCGTGACCGGGTCGGAAAGGGGACCTCTCGGGCGCTGCGTCGTGAGGGTCGTCTTCCGGCCGTCATTTACGGGGACAAAAAAGAACCCGTAGCTATTTCCCTTGCCGTCAAGGACGTCAACAAGGCCATCCGCCGCGAGTCCTTCCTTGCAACCGTTTACACGGTTCAGGTCGGCTCGACCAAATACAACGTCCTGCCGCGCGACCTGCAACTGCACCCTGTCAAGGACACGCCGATCCATGTGGATTTCCTGCGCGTCTCCGCGAAGTCGCAGATTGCCGTCATGGTCCCGGTCCGCTTCCTCAATGAAGAGGATTGCGTCGGCATCCGTCGCGGCGGCGTTCTGAACGTTGTCCGCCATGAAGTCGAGCTGATGGTGCCGGCAGGAAATATCCCGGAATTTATCGAGATCGACCTTCTCAAACTGGATATCGGCGACAGCGCGCATATCTCCAACGTCACGCTGCCCGACGACGTGCATCCGACCATCACGGATCGCGACTTCACCATTGCGACGATCTCGGCTCCGTCCGGCGGCGTCTCGGATGAAGGCGGCGAAGAGGAAGGTGCGGAAGCCGAAGCCGAAGACGAAGATAAAGAAGACTGATCGGAACTGAGATGCTTCTGCTGGTTGGCCTCGGTAATCCCGGCAAGGGATATGAAGGCAACCGGCATAACTTTGGATTTATGGCGGTGGATGAGATTATTCACCGCCATTCCTTTATGCCGGGACGGATCCGCTTTCAGGGCGTGGTCGCCGAGGGGACAATCGGCGGCGAGAAGGTTCTTGTGCTCAAACCCGCGACATATATGAACCTCTCCGGCCAGTCCGTCGGCGAAGCGATGCGCTTTTTCAAGATCCCGCTTGAAAATGTGATCGTCTTTCATGACGAGCTGGATCTGCCGCTTGGAAAAGTCCGCGTCAAAACGGGCGGCGGCCACGGCGGCAATAACGGACTTCGCTCTATCATCAGCCATGTCGGTGAAAACTTCCGCCGCGTCCGGCTCGGGATCGGGCATCCGGGAGAGAAGCATCTCGTCTCCGGCTATGTCCTGCGCGATTTCGCGAAGGCCGAACAGCCGACGGCGGAGAAAGTCATCGACAGCATCGCCCGTCATATCGAACTCCTGCTGGCCGGGGATGCGTCCGGCTTCATGAACAAACTGGCGCTCGATGTCGCCCCGCCCAAAGGCCGGCCGGCGACAACAACAAAGGATAACTGAAAATGGGTTTCAAATGCGGGATTGTCGGCCTACCGAACGTCGGCAAATCCACCCTGTTCAATGCGCTGACGCAGACCGCGCAGGCAGCGGCGGAAAACTATCCCTTCTGCACGATCGAGCCAAACCTCGGCCAGGTGCCGGTACCCGATCCGCGCATGGAAAAGCTCGCGGCACTCGCCGGATCGAAAGAGATCATCCCGACCCAGCTCGCCTTCGTTGATATCGCGGGGCTGGTGCGCGGCGCCGCTAAGGGAGAAGGCCTCGGCAACAAGTTTCTCGCTCATATCCGCGAGGTCGACGCCATCATCCATATGGTGCGCTGCTTTGAAGATGATGACATTACCCATGTGGACGGCCGCATCGATCCCATCTCCGATATCGAGACGATCGAAACCGAGCTGATGCTGGCGGATCTGGAAAGCCTTGAAAAACGCGCCGAGGCGCTGATCAAGAAAATTCGCGGCGGCGACAAGGAGGCGAAGAAGCAGAGCGAGCTGATCGACCGCGCGCTTGCGGCGCTTCGCGACGGCAAACCTGCCCGCACCGTCGAACTTGACGAGGAGGAGGTAAAGCCCTTCCGCAACCTTCAGCTTCTAACGCAGAAGCCCGTTCTTTATGTCTGCAACGTCGATGAGGGAAGCGCGGCGAGCGGCAATGAATATTCCGAACTTGTGGCGGCCCGCGCCGCCGGTGAGAATGCCGCAGCGGTGGTAATCTCGGCCGCGATCGAAGCCGAGGTTGCCCAGCTCGATGCGGCGGAGCGGGCTGAATTTCTCGCGGATCTCGGCCTCAATGAGACCGGCCTCGCGCGGATTATCCGCGCCGGCTACGATCTCCTTGATCTGATTACGTATTTCACGGTCGGTCCGAAAGAATGCCGGGCCTGGACCATCACCAAGGGCACAAAAGCGCCGCAGGCCGCAGGCGTCATTCACACCGACTTCGAAAAAGGCTTTATTCGGGCCGAGACAATCGCCTATTCTGACTATGTGGAAAAGGGCGGCGAGACCGGCGCGAAAGAGGCCGGGCTGATGCGGCTGGAAGGCAAGGAATATATTGTCGCCGATGGCGACGTGATGCATTTCCGTTTTGCCAACTGACGGCCGTTGAGACGCGGCGCGGCGACTGTCGGAACGAGGATAAAGGTGAGGAAGATGCGGTACTGGGAAGATTTCACCGTCGGATTGGTAATGGAGTTTGGTGGCTACGAGGCGACGGAAGAAGAGATCATCGAATTCGCCAAAGCCTATGATCCGCAACCCTTTCACATCGACAAGGAAGCGGCGAAGAACCATTTTTTCGGCGGCGTCATCGCGAGTGGCTGGCATACGGCGTCGATGTGCATGCGGATGCTCGTCGATAATTTCATGGGCGACTCCGCCTCCATGGGATCGCCGGGGATCGACCAGCTCCGCTGGAAGAAGCCGGTGCGGCCAGGCGACATCCTTCATGTGAAGGTTGAGGTGCTCGAGCGCTCCCTGCCCCGCAGCCGCCCCGAGCTCGGCTTCGTCAAATTTGACCACACCCTCACCAATCAGGCGGGAGAGGTCAAAATGACGATGATCTCGAACGTCATGTTCGCACGCGACCCGGCCCGCAAAGGCGAGGAGGTTAGCCTGTGAGACCCTCCTATTTCGACGATATCAAGGTCGGCACGAAAACCGTCTCCAAGCCGAAGCTCGTGACCAAAGAGGAAATTATCGACTTCGCGACGAAATATGATCCGCAACCTTTTCATATCGATGAAGAAGCGGCGAAGAACAGCATCTACGGCGGGCTAATCGCGTCGGGCTGGCATACCGCCTCGATGATGATGCGGATGCTGGTCGATAATATGGATAACGAAACGGCCGGCCTCGGCTCGCCCGGATTTGACGATCTCCGCTGGCTGGTCCCGGTTCGCCCCGGCGATACCCTGCATATGGAATCGGTCGTCAGCGAAACCCGCCGCTCCGCCTCGCGCCCCGATATGGGTATCGTCCGCGCCAAGGTGAAAGTCATCAATCAGAAGGACGAGGTCGTCCTCAGTTTCCACTCGATCGGGATGTATAAAACCCGGCCCGAGTGATCGCCGGGGCGGCGTGCATTTTTTATCTTAGGCCGGGCGGCAAAGCGCTATATAGTTTCCCCTTAAGCAGTTTCTGTTGTCTGGGGGACACGATATGGACTTCTTGCTGTCTGGCTTTGCGATCTTCGTCATCGTTCTGGTTATCCTCGCCATCGTCGTTGTTATCATGGGGGTCACCATTGTCCCCCAGGGATATCAATACACCGTCGAGCGGTTCGGAAAATACACCCGCACCCTGCATCCCGGTCTCGGTCTGATCATCCCGTTTATCGACCGGATTGGCGGCCGGATCAATATGATGGAGCAGGTCCTCGATATTCCGACGCAGGAAGTCATCACGCGTGATAACGCCATGGTGCAGGTCGACGGCGTTCTCTTCTACCAGGTGCTGGATGCGGCAAGCTCGGCCTATGAGGTCAGGGATCTCGAGCGCGCCGTCCAGAACCTTGCGCAGACCAACCTTCGCACCGTTCTCGGCTCCATGGACCTCGACGAAGCCCTGAGCCAGCGCGACGTCATCAACGTCCGCCTGCTCAACGTCATCGATCATGCCTCCTCGCCCTGGGGAATTAAAGTCACCCGCGTCGAGATCAAGGATATCACGCCGCCGATCGACCTCGTCGAGGCAATGGGACAGCAGATGAAGGCGGAGCGGCTGAAGCGCGCCGTCATTCTGGAGGCCGAAGGCATACGCCAGTCGGAAATCCTGAAAGCGGAGGGCGAGAAGCAATCGATGATCCTGGAGGCCGAAGGGCGCCGGGAGGCCGCCTACCGTGACGCCGAGGCGCGCGAACGGCTGGCCGAGGCCGAGGCCAAGGCGACGCGCGATGTCTCGGCCGCCATTGCGGCCGGCGATATCCAGTCGATCAACTATTTCGTCGCCCAGAAATATACCGAAGCGATGAAGGAGATCGGCTCCGCCCGCAACTCGAAGGTCGTTCTCATGCCGATGGAGGCAAGTTCGCTGATCGGAACGCTCGGCGGCATCGGCGCCATCGCGAAAGAGGTGTTCGGCAAGGAGCGCGACACTGATACTATGCCCCGGGGCGGCTCCGTCCCGCGCGTCGAGTAGCCGGCCATGGAAACGCTCATCAGCTGGTTCTCCAACCTCGAATTCTGGTCCTGGTGGATCCTCGGCCTGTTGCTGATTATTCTCGAGATCCTTGCGCCCGGGACTTTCTTCCTCTGGCTTGGCATTGCCGCGGGCGTCGTCGGGCTGGTGGCGATGTTGTTTCCCGCCCTCTCGTGGGAGTATGAATGGATCCTCTTCGCCGTGATCGCCGTCGTCAGTATTATTGTCTCAAAACGCTTTCTCAGCAGGAGCGCGGCGGACGACCGCGACACTGTGCTGAACGAGCGCGGCGCGCGCTACATCGGCCGCAAATTCACGCTCGCCGAAGCGATCCGGAACGGGCGCGGCAGCATTCGCGTCGACGACACGCAGTGGATCGTCGAAGGAGATGATCTTGACGCCGGCACGACCGTCATTGTCACGGGGGTTGCGGGCAACCGTTTAACTGTTAAACCTGAAGAATAAAAAGGAGAAGATCCATGGGAGAGATGATAAAGCTGACAGCCGCAGACGGGCATACTCTTGATGCCTATCGCGCGATGCCGGACGGGGCGCCGAAAGGCGGCATTGTTCTCCTGCAGGAGATTTTCGGCGTCAACAGCCATATCCGGGAGGTTGCCGATTCTTATGCCCGCGATGGCTATCTGGTGATTGCGCCCGCGCTTTTTGATCGCGCCGAACCGGGGATCGAACTCGGCTATTCGCAGGGCGACATCAAGGAAGGCCTCGACCACCGGGCCAAAATCGCTGAAGCGGACGCCCTCAGCGATGTGGCTGCCGCCGCAAAGGCCGCGCGCGAAGGCGGCAGCGTGTCGGTCATCGGCTATTGCTGGGGCGGATCCCTCGCCTATCTCGCGGCCTGCCGCCTCACCTCGATCGACAAGGCAGTGAGCTTTTACGGCGGGCAGGTGGCGCGCGATATCGAGGAGGAGCCGAAAGTGCCAATCATCCTGCATTTTGGCGATTCCGACAGTTCCATCCCCATGTCGGACGTCGAAAAAGTCCGCAAGCGGCGCCCCGATCTGCCGGTCTATATCTATGAAGCGGGACATGGCTTCAAGTGCAATCATCGCGAGAGTTTCGACGCTGAAGCGGCAAAACTCGCCCGCAAGCGGACGCTCGACTTTATCGCCTGACCCGTCAGTGGGGCTCGGCCATAAATTCCAGCAGGAGACCACAGGCATCCTCCGGCTGAACGCGGAGGGTGCCGTTCGCTATTCTCTGCGCCTTGACCTTGTTGGCGCGCAGATGCGCTTCCGTCCGGTCAAGGTCTTTGACGACGATCGACATCGCGAAGAGATGCGGGGTCGGCGGTAGTTCGTCATGTATGGTGAGCCCGGGGAATAGCAAATCGATATCCCGGTCATTGACGAAAATCAGGCTGCCGCCGTCAAACCTGACCGTCAGCGTATTGTCGGTAAGAGTGACGTTGATCGCGCCGCAGAGCCGGCGGTAATAGTCGGCAAGCGACTCCGGATCGTCCACGACAACAACGATCGAGTTGATCCGCAACGCGCCGTTTTTATGGCCGAGCCACTCCGGTCGGCGCAGCAGCCCCGGCGTCAGATGATGGCAGATGAAAAGATGCTTCGCATCCAGCCCCGCCGATGATGTCAGGCGGATCAGCTTGAATTCCGGCAGCACATCGCCCTCGGGCAGTTCGAGACGCCGTTTGAGGGAAATCAGCTCGGACGGTTCAAGTCCCGCATCCGTCAGGGACTTGTGCGTATCCTCCGGCGCTTCCGTTCCGAGCGCAAGGCCAAGCAGCCCCTCCCCGCGTTCGGATAGCGCCGCATCGAGGCCATTCGTTTCCTGCTCCGGATCGATAATGCCGAGGAGCTCGATATAGTCCTCCTCGAACATGATGCAGTAATTCGCCGTCCCCCAACCGATATGGGATCCGCGTGGCGTCAGTGTGAAGCCAAGCTTTTCATACGCGGCACGCGCCGCCTCAAGATCCTTCACGCCCACAAGGCTGTGATCTATTCTCTTGATATGGTGTAACATGAGCCTCTCCTATTCGATCCGGCTAGTCATTCCTTGCACGATCACGCGGTGCGGCGCACGAGAGCGGTCAGCAATCCTGCGCCAATGAGAAAGCAGGCGCCGGCACGGTTCATCAGCCTGACCGCGCCGGAGCTTGCGAAACGCTGTTTGACCGTTCCGGCAAGAAATGCCCATATGAGCACATTAACCGCCGCAAGTGTTACAAATGTTGCTTCAAGTATCGCAAACTGGACAAGCACGGGGTCATTGACATTCACAAACTGCGGCACGAAGGCGACAAAAAAGACAATCGACTTGGGGTTAAGGGCCGTCACGATATAGGCCGAGCGAAACATGGCGAAGGGACTGCCGGACGCCCGCGCGGCAATGTCCTCTACCCTGCCGTCCGCGCGCCAGAGCCGAAAACCCAGCCAGATGAGATAGAGGGCGCCGGCAATCTTCAACAGGGTGAACAGGGTCGCCGACGCCGCCAGCACCGCGCCTGCACCGAGCAGGGAGATGGTCATAGCCGTAAAATCGCCAAGGGCAACGCCCGGCATCGTCGCGAGCGCCGTGCGCCGACCGCCCGATAGCGCATAGCTGATGACAATCATCAACGTCGGGCCCGGGATTGCGAGCAGGACGCCACTTGCCACAACGAAAGATATCCAGATTTCCAATGACATGCGGTCGGTTCTCCTGTGGAAGTGAAAAGCAAGCCACAGCCGGATGCAATTGACAAGGGGGAATTTGGAGAAACGGCGTCAGTCGCCTTCAAACGCGCAGAGCGTGCGGACATTCACGCCCATATCGGTCAGCCGCTGTGACCCGCCGATATCGGGAAGGTCGATGACAAAGGCCGCGCCGATCACCGTTCCGCCCGCGCGGCGGATGAGACTGATGGCGGCGCAGGCCGTCCCGCCCGTCGCGATCAGATCATCGACCAGCAGGATATTCTCTCCCGATTTGATGGCGTCGGCATGAATTTCGACCGTATCGGTGCCATATTCGAGATCATATTCCTCGCTCAGCACGGTTGCGGGCAGTTTGCCCTTCTTGCGCACCGGGACAAAGCCGACGCTCAGCTGATGTGCGATGGCGCCGCCGAGCACGAAGCCGCGCGCCTCGACGCCGGCCACTTTGTCGATGCGCACCCCGGCATAGGGCCAGATCAGCTGGTCGACGACATGCCGAAAGCCCTGCGCATCCTGCCAGAGGGTGGTGATATCGCGAAACATGATCCCCGGCTTCGGATAATCGGGAATGGTGCGGATGACTGATTTGATATCCATCTTTTCTCCCCCTCTAGAGAACCCGGCCCGCGACCGCATCCAGCATGCGCGCAAGCGCCGGATCGCGCGCCGCCGGGGCGGTGATCAGCGCGTTATCAAGCGCGTGATGACAGCCGGCGGAACAGGCCTCCGTCCGCTCGCTTAATGCCGGGGCAACCGCCTTCACGAGGTTTCGGGCATTGCCGGCGTTGCGCACCAGCACCTCGATCACCGTCGAGACGTCGACGGCGTCATGCTCGGGGTGCCAGCAGTCGTAGTCGGTGACCATGGCGACGGTGGCATAGCAGAGTTCCGCCTCCCGCGCGAGCTTCGCCTCGGGCATATTCGTCATCCCGATCACCTGGCAGCCCCAGCTTCGGTAAAGCTCCGATTCCGCAAGGCTCGAAAACTGCGGCCCCTCCATCGCGAGATAGGTTCCGCCGCGGTGCACCGGAATATCGAGCCCGCGCGCCGCGGTCTCCAGCGCATCACCAAGCCGCCTGCAAACGGGCTGCGCCATGCTGACATGGGCGACGAGGCCGGTGCCAAAAAAGCTCTTCTTGCGGTTGATGGTCCGGTCGATGAACTGATCGACGATCACGAAGGTGCCGGGCGCGAGCGCCTCCTCGAACGAGCCGCAGGCGCTGATCGAAATGATCTCGGTCACCCCGGCGCGCTTCATGGCATCGATATTGGCGCAGTAGTTGATCTCCGAAGGCGGCAGACGATGGCCGCGGCCGTGACGGGGCAGAAAGACCATCTCGATCCCGTTCAGGCTGCCGAGCAGCAGATGGTCGGACGGTGGCCCGAACGGGCTCTCGACCGCCTGCCAGCGCGTATCCGTCAGCCCGTCAAGCTCATAGACCCCGCTGCCGCCAATAACACCGATAACCGGCTTCTGACCTGATGCCACCTTCATCCCCCTCTTACCGTAACAATGATCGCAACTTACCCGCCGGGAAGCGGATTTGCCATAAAAAAAGGGCGCTTAATTAAGCGCCCTTCCTCGAAATCATGCAATTTCTATCAGTGAAGATCCGACCAGATCTTCCGCTTCGCGGCGTAGAACACGACCGTCAGGATGAGCAGGAAAAGGATGACCTTGAGGCCCATTTCCTTGCGCTGTTCCATTTTCGGCTCGGCCGCCCAGGAGAGGAAGACCGCCACGTCATGCGCCATCTGGTCCACCGTTGCCGGCGTCCCGTCCGCATATTCGATCTGATCATCCATCAGCGGCGGCGGCATCGCGATCTGATGCCCTGCGAAATAGAGGTTGTAGTTCATCCCCGCGGGCAGCGTGACATCGGCCGGCGCATCCACATACCCGGTCAGGAGCGAGTATATGTAGTTGTCGCCGTTCGGACGGGACTTGCTGACCAGCGAAAGATCGACCGGAAAGGCCCCGCCGTTACCGGCCCGTGCCGCCTGCTCGTTCGGGAATGGCGAGGGGAACTTGTCGGACGCCTTGCCGGGGCGATCGAACATGTCACCGAAGTCATCCGGGCCGTCGGTAAACTCATACTCTGCCGCAATCGCTTTCACTTCGTCTTCAGAGAAGCCAAGATCGGCGAGCGTGCGGAAGGAGACCAGCGTCAACCCGTGGCAGGCCGCGCAGACTTCGCGGTAGACCTGCAGTCCCCGCTGTGCGGCCGCGCGGTCATAGGTGCCGAACAGGCCTTCATGTTCCCACGCGACCGATTTCAGCTCCACGGCGTCCCCGGCGGCCTTTGCGGGGCCGAGAGCGGCGAGCGATACGATCGCCGCCACCCCTACAGAAATCAGGAACTTACGCATTGACCGTCTCCTCTTTGGCAGGCTTCTTCTTGGACAAAACATCCTCCGAGATACTTGCGGGCAAAGGTTTCGGCTTTTCAAGCAGGCCAACCAGCGGCAACAGGATCAGAATATGGACGAAGTAATAGATCGTCGCGATCCGGCCCCAGACGAGATACGCGCCTTCTGCCGGCTTGCCTCCGACATAGGTCAGCAGGATGCAGTCAGCCACAAAAACCCAGAAGAGCTGCTTGTAGATCGGGCGGAACCGTGCCGAGCGAACGCGGCTCTTGTCCAGCCACGGCAGCGCGAACAGGATCAGGATCGCACCGAACATCAGCAGCACGCCGCCAAGCTTGTCCGGAACCGCGCGCAGGATCGCGTAGAACGGCAGGAAGTACCATTCCGGAACGATATGCGCCGGGGTAACCAGCGGATTGGCCGGGATGTAGTTGTCCGGATGGCCGAGATAGTTCGGCGCATAGAACAGGAAGGCCGAGAAGAAGATCAGGAAAACCGCAAGACCGTACAGGTCCTTCACCGTGTAGTAGGGGTGGAAGGGAATGCTGTCCTGCTTGTCCTTGATCTCGACGCCGGTCGGGTTGTTGGAGCCGGTGGTGTGCAGCGACCAGATGTGCAGGATAACCACGCCGACAATCACGAACGGCAGCAGGTAATGCAGGCTGAAGAAGCGGTTGAGCGTCGGGTTATCGACCGCAAAGCCGCCCCACAGCCACGTCACGATGCTGTCACCGACAACCGGGATCGCGCTGAAGAGGTTGGTGATAACCGTTGCGCCCCAGAAGCTCATCTGACCCCAGGGAAGAACGTAGCCCATAAAGGCCGTCGCCATCATCAGCAGGAAAATGACAAGGCCGAGCCACCACAGCAGTTCGCGCGGCGCCTTGTAGGACCCGTAATAGAGACCCCGGAAGATATGAAGATAAACGACGATGAAGAACATCGACGCGCCATTGGCATGCATATAGCGGATCAGCCAGCCATAGTTCACGTCGCGCATGATGTGCTCGACGCTGTTGAACGCGAGATCGACATGCGGCGTATAGTGCATGGCAAGGACAATACCGGACACGATCTGGACGACCAGCATGAAACCGGCGAGGGAGCCGAAGGTCCACCAGTAGCTCAGGTTTCTGGGTGTCGGATAATCATAGAGGGCATGATGGATCATACCCGGAAGCGGCAACCTGGCTTCCACCCACTTGAGAGCGGGATTTTTTGGTTCAAAAGACATCTTGGGACCCCCTACCCAATCAGGATTCTGTTATCGTCGAGGAATTCGTAGGGCGGAATCACCAGGTTGGCCGGAGCCGGCCCCTTACGAATGCGTCCGGACGTATCATAGTGCGACCCGTGGCAGGGACAGAACCACCCGCCATAATCCCCCTGCCCCTTGAGCGGCACGCAGCCAAGATGGGTGCAGATACCAATCATCACCAGCCATTCCGGCTTGATAACCCGCGCCGAGTCCGCTTCCGGATCCGGGAGCGTGCTGAGATCGACATTCTCCGCACTCGCGATGTCCTCTTCAGTGCGGTGGCGGACAAAAATCGGCTTGCCCTGCCAGACCACCGTCAGTTCCGAGCCGACGTCGATGCCGCCGAGATCGGCTTCCGTGGTGGACAGCGCCAGCACGTCTGCGGATGGATTCATTTGCGATACAAACGGCCAGATGGCCGCCGCCGTCCCCACGGCGCCAAGGCCGCCGGCTGCAATATAAAGAAAATCACGGCGCTTTACGCCATTCTCTTCCTCAGGGGTTGTTGTCGTCATTTGTGTCCCCAAAGCCTGATTAAAATAATTCTATTGCGACCGCTTTTTGTCATTTTACGAAGGCATTGTCCAGCCCGAAGGTGAAGGTTGCGACAATAAAGCGCGGAATTTGCTGTATTTGTTACATCACTCCCGTTACAACGGCAAGATGCGACTTGCACTTTACCAGCCGGACATCGCGCCAAACGTCGGCACGCTCCTCCGATTAGGGGCTTGTCTCGGCGTTCCCGTGGATATTATCGAGCCCTGCGGCTTTCCCTTCGGCGCCCGCGATCTCAAGCGGGCAATGATGGATTACGGCGCCGCCGCCGACGTGACGCGGCATATCTCGTGGTCGGAATTTCAGAAAACGACCGGCGACAGCCGCCTCATCCTTCTTACCACGCGGGCAAGGATGGCCTATACTGACTTCGCCTTCAGAGAATCGGATATTCTTCTGCTTGGACGGGAAAGTGCAGGCGTCCCCGGAACGGTCCATGAAACGGCCGATGCCCGCCTCATGATCCCGATGGTCGCCGGCATGCGCTCCATCAATGTGGCGGTTTCCGCAAGTATGGTGCTTGGCGAAGCGCTCCGGCAAACGAACAGTTTTCCGCGTTTTACACCACTTCAGGACTAACAACAGAGCAATGCAGAACGAACAGACAGAGCTTCAGAAATCCCGCGCCGAATCCTGGTTCAGGGAGCTTCGCGATCAGATTCGCGCCAGCTTTGAACAGCTGGAAGACGAGCTTGTCGGCCCACTCAGCGACCGCGCGCCCGGCCGTTTCGAGGTGACAAAATGGGACCGCCCGGGTGGCGGCGGCGGCGAGATGTCGGTCATGCGCGGGCGCGTCTTCGAGAAGGTCGGTGTCAATATCTCGACCGTGCATGGCGAGTTTTCAGAAGAATTCCGCAAATCCATTCCGGGAACCGAGACGGACGCGCGGTTCTGGGCGAGCGGTATCTCGCTCGTCGCGCATATGCAATCTCCGCTTGTGCCGGCCGTGCATATGAACACCCGCCATATCGTCACCGGCGCAAACTGGTTCGGCGGCGGGGCGGACCTCACGCCGATCTATCCGGTCGAGGAGGATACTCGCGATTTCCACGCCGCGTTGAAGGACGCCTGCGACCGGCACGACGCCGATTTTTATCCGCGCTACAAGAAATGGTGCGATGACTATTTCTTCCTGCCTCACCGCAACGAGCCGCGCGGCGTCGGCGGCATCTTCTATGACCGGCTGGAAGGCGACTGGGAAAAGAACTTCGCCTTCACCCAGGACGTCGGCCGGGCGTTTCGCGATATCTATCCCGAGATCGTCCGCCGCCACATGAACCATGACTGGACAGAGGAGCAGCGCGAGTACCAGCTCCGTCGCCGCGGCCGCTATGTGGAGTTCAACCTGCTCTACGACCGCGGCACGATGTTCGGCCTCAAGACCGGCGGCAATGTCGAGGCGATCCTCATGTCGCTGCCGCCGGAAGTGAAATGGCCCTGAGCCGCGCCGCCTGCCGGGCGGCCGCCAAGATGCGTGCGTAGAAACGCCGCACCGGCCGCCGCCGCGCCGGCCGCAATGTTGCAATGCGGGAGGCCGGGCCTATCTATCACATGAACGCGAACATGGATGGAGCAAGCAGACCGGCCGTTGCGGCAGCGGTTTCGGAGGAGTCGAGTCATGAATGAGATCAGGCCCCGCAATTGGGAGGAAATCACCCGCATCATGGCGGAGGCACGGCGTGAGCAGTCCCGCCAGCTCATGGCCGGCGTCCGTTGGATCGGCAGGGCCCTGACGACTCTCGCGCGCGCCGCCGGCGCGGCCTTCGCCACTGCGCAGCGCCGCAACACCGTTCATCACGTCCTGTCGCAGATGACCGATCGGGAGCTGCGCGACATCGGGCTGAGCCGGGTCGACATCCCCGCGGTGGTCGCGGGCGTCTGGACCCGCGAAACCGAGGTCGCGACGGCGAAGGTCGCGACCCTCGCGGACGCGGGCCAGAGGCGCACCCCATCGCCCGTTGCCGGCTCCCAGGCGGAGCTGCGCAAGGCGGCCTAGAGCGTTTCATGTTTTGACGGAAGCGTAGCCGGCGTTGGCGAAGTAGCTGGCGCACTCGGCCNNATGTGGAGTTCAACCTGCTCTATGATCGCGGCACCACCTTCGGCCTGCAAACCGGCGGCAATACGGAGGCCATCCTGATGTCCCTGCCGCCCGAGGTGAAGTGGCCGTAGGCCGACACCCTTAGGCGTTGCACGGCGCCTTCTGCGCCGCGGGCGACAAAAGAAAAAGGCGTGGAGCCTTGCGGTCCACGCCTTTTATATTGGCCGGTTGCGCCCCTCGTGCGGGATCAGTTTGCCTGACGGCGGAGGAACGCCGGGATATCCAGCAGATCCTCATCTTCCTGCTTCTGGTCGATATTGACCGAGGGGGTGACTTCCTTGCGAACCTGCGGGCTCTGCGGGGCGAGCGCCTGCTCGCTGACCTGCGGTGCAACGCGGCTGCTGACGGGCTCGCGGCGGACCGGTGCGGCGGCCTCTTCCTTGCCACTTTCCTTGCGGAAGGAACGGCTGACGCCGGTCATGCGTTCAAACAGGCTCGGGCCGCGCTTCTTGGGCTTGGCTGCCACTTCGCTTACCACCTGCTGAGCCTCCGGATTGATGAGCTTGTCGGCGCTCTTTTCGACCCGCATGGCCGGGCGAGCCTTGAACGGCGCATCCCGCCCCTCGGTTTCGGCCGGCGCCTGATCGCTCTCTTCCATTTCCACGTCGATGTCCGACAGCAGGTCGCGCTGCTGATCAAGGGCGAGGTTGCCGCTTGTCGCATCGAGCGAGCTTGCCCCCATCTCGAGCTGATCGGATCCGTCGCCCGGAACTGATGCCTGCGCGACCGGCTGGCCGGAGAAGTTACCGCCCGGCGCGCTCAGACCGAAGCCCGACGCCGAGATCGCCGCCGGTGCCGGGATCATCGTGCCTGCCCCGCCGGCGGAGCCGCCGGAGATGCTGGCGGCCGGCTTGCCGCCTTCCGCCTTCGGGCGGAGCGACATGACGTTCGGCGCCATGGACTTCTGTACTTCGACGGCATCGATCCCGGTTGCGACGACAGAAACACGCATCCGGCCCTCCATATCGGTATTGAAGGTGGAGCCGACGATGATGTTTGCTTCCGGATCCACTTCCTCGCGAATGCGGTTGGCGGCTTCATCCAGCTCATAGAGGGTCAGGTCCATGCCGCCGGTGATATTGATGAGAACGCCCCGCGCCCCCTTCATGGAGACATCGTCAAGAAGCGGGTTGGAGATTGCGGCCTCGGCGGCCTCGATCGCGCGGTTCTCGCCGCTCGCCTCGCCCGTGCCCATCATTGCCTTGCCCATTTCGCTCATGACGGTGTTGACGTCGGCGAAGTCGAGGTTGATCAGGCCCGGCATAACCATCAGGTCGGTGACGCCGCGGACGCCCGAATGCAGCACCTCGTCCGCCATGTTGAACGCATCGGCAAACGTCGTCTTTTCATTGGCGACGCGGAAAAGATTCTGATTCGGAATGATGATCAGAGTATCGACGTAGCGCTGCAGATCCTCAATCCCGGCTTCGGCAATGCGCATCCGGTGATTGCCTTCAAACTGGAAAGGTTTCGTCACAACGCCAACCGTCAGAATGCCGCGCTCCCGTGCCAGCCGCGCCACGACCGGCGCCGCCCCGGTACCCGTGCCGCCGCCCATACCGGCGGTGATAAAGCACATATGCACACCGTCGAAATGACTGCCGATTTCGTCGAGCGCCTCTTCAGCCGCAGCCGCGCCGATTTGTGGTTTGGAGCCAGCACCAAGGCCTTCCGTCAGCTCAGCCCCGAGTTGAATACGCCGTTCCGCCAGGCTCTGCCGCAGCGCCTGTGCGTCCGTATTGGCGACGACAAATTCGACGCCCTGCAACTCAGCGCTGATCATGTTATTGACAGCGTTACCGCCAGCGCCCCCCACGCCCATTACAAGGATTTTCGGCTTCAGTTCTGTTTGTTCCGGTACGGATAAATTGATACTCACGGTACGCTCCTCCTAATCACGCTGACGACACATAATTAATACCAAATATTGTGGTTAATGAAACCCCACTTCTTACATATTGACTAATTTTCGGCAAAATTTTTGCCTAAAAATTCTCCCTGAACCAGGTTCCAATTCGCAAAAGCCGATTTTTCGGCGGCTTTTCCACGACCGACATCTTGATCCCTTCATCAAATCTCTCCCGGATCGCGTAGGACAGCAGCCCCGCTGCCGTCGTGAAGGCCGGACCGTCGGTCGCATCGGCCAGCCCCTTGACACGGATAGGTTTACCCATCCGAACCTGTTTATCGAGAATCCGCGCGGTCAGCTCCTGCACGCCGGAAAGCTGCGCCCCGCCGCCGCAGAGCACCACGCGCCGTCCGGCCACCTTCTTGAAACCTGACGCGCTCAGGCGGTCACCGACAAGTTCGAGGATCTCTTCAAGGCGCGGCTTGATGATGCCGACCAGCATCGAGCGCGGCACGTGATTGGCGACGTCATGATGGCTTTCGCCGATCAGCGGCACATCGATGATTTCCTTCTCATCGGCCGGGCTCGCGAGCGCGCTGCCATAGAGGGTTTTCATCCGCTCCGCATTGGCGAGGGTGGTCGAAAGGCCGCGTGCGATATCATTGCTGACATGCCCGCCGCCGACCGGGATCACCTCGTTATAGACCATCTCCCCATCATAAAAGACGGCGAGCGAGGTTGAGCCGCCGCCCATGTCGATGACCGTGACGCCGAGATCCATCTCATCTTCCACCAGCGCCGCGAGGCCCGATGCATAGGGCGCGGAAACCATTCCCGCAACGCCCAGGTGGCAGCGCTCCACACAGTTGGCGAGGTTGCGCATATGGCCGTTCTGAAGCGAGACCATATGCATGCTGATGCCAAGATTTTCCCCATACATGCCGCGCGGATCACGGATGCCGCGCGTGCCGTCCACCGTGTAACCGACGGGAAGCGCATGGATAACCGTCCGACCTTCGGGCTGATAGCTCGCGCGCGCCTCTTTCAGCGTGCGCTGCAGGTCTTTTTCGGTAATTTCCTGACCACCGATCGACATTTCAACATCGACAGTCTGTGAGGCGGGGCGACCGGCCGACACACCGACGAACACTTCCCGGACCGTCTCCCCCGCCATGCGTTCTGCAGCGTCCACCGCCGAGCGGATCGCTTCTTCGGCCATCTCCATATTGGTAATGCCGCCCGCCCGGATCCCCCGCGAGACCTGGTGGCCGATCCCGGTCACACGAAGGCGGCCCGCTTCTTCGATTGCGACGAAGCAGCATATTTTCGTTGAACCGACATCCAATGCCGCCAAGGGTCCGTTTCGTCCCACCGCCATTTGCCTACTGATTACTCCGTTTCTCAAATCTCACTGTTGGCTGTTTAGCGCCTCAGCTTCCGTTCGCGACGACGCGCCGGATATTTGCCGATCCCTCACTCAGCCGGACGTAAAGCCGATCATCCGCGCGCATGTCAATAGCAACGACATCCTTATCCAAAATCTGCTGCTCGGCCTGAAGCCGGCTGAGCGCGAGCCATGCGTCGGTCGCCCCCTTCTCGGGCAGCTTGACCGTCAGCCTGTTGTCAAACTCCAGATCCCAGCGGCGGTCGCGGACCCGCACGGCGCTGTCGAGGCGCGCAAACAGCTCCGGCGCCTGCACAAGCATGTCGAAGAGTTCAGCTGCATGTTTGTTCGCGCCCGGCCCGACGACCTTCGGCAGATGCCGGTAGGCGCCTTCATCATCGCGCGAGACAACCGTGCCCGTGCGGTCGATGACGCCCGTCTTGCCGTCAAGCTGCCAGCGCGCATAAGGCCGGCGCTCGGTGATCTCGATGAAGATCTCATCGGGATAGCGGCGCATCACCGACGCTGCGGCGACCCATCCCAGCGTTTCCAGCCGCTCCCGCGCCGCTTCCGGATCCACGGCGAAAATGCTCTCCCCGCGCTGAATATCGAGGACGCGGAGGATATCGGCGGCCTCCGTTCGCTCGCGCCCGATGACGCTGATCTCCTGCACCGTCAACCCGAAGAATTCGGCGATCGACTGCTGCTGCTCGTCGATCCACTGCGCGCTGCGCTCGATAATCTCCGATTTCACGACATAGTTTGTAATGCCGCCGATGACGACGGCCGCGAGCACGACACCGGCGCAGATCAGCACCGGCTTCCGCCAGGCGGGCGCAGGCTTGCGGCGGGCGCCCCTTTTCGGCTTCGATCCCGTGAAAGAGGTGGTGATGCGATCAGTGATCTGCACGCTCAAGCCACCAAGTCGCGACAGCGCCGTGCCGGAGGAAAGCTGCGGCTCCGCCTTGCGGGGGGCAGATTTTTTCTTTTTGCCTTTGGCGGCGCCACCGCCGAACAAGCCTCTTTTCGCTTTCTGCGCGCGCGGCTTCGACGGCCCCAGAACGCGATCTTCCTTATCAATGACTATCTCTCGCATGATGCGTCCTCCACGATCCAGCACACCAGCTCTTCAAAGGTGATACCGCAATAACCTGCAATTTCGGGTACCAGACTGAGAGATGTCATGCCGGGCTGTGTATTGGTTTCCAACATATAAAATTTTCCCCGTCCCTCGCCCGTATCGTCAAAGCGCAGGTCGCTGCGGCTGACACCGCGGCAGCCCAGTGTCTGATGCGCGAGCAGGGCAAGGCGCAAGGCTTCCTCGTAGTCCGTGGGATCGAGCGGGGCGGGCATCAGATGCTCGGCCTTCCCATCGGTATATTTCGCCTCGTAATCATAGAACCGGCCGAGCGGACGGATTTCCACGGCGCCAAGCGCCGCATCGCCCATCACCGCGACCTGGATCTCCCGCCCCGGAATGAATGACTCCACCAGCACCTTGTCGCCGAAGCTCCACGGCAGGTCCTGCAGGCTCATATTCTCATCCTCAAGGATGATGGTGACGCCAACGCTCGAGCCTTCATTGAGCGGCTTGACGACGAACGGCTTCGGATAGGTCGCGCCTTCCTGGATTTCCTGCCGCGTGAAGACGCGCCCGTCCGCCACCGGGATGCCGGCCTCCCGGAAGAGGGTCTTTGCGACCGGCTTGTCCATGGCGAGGGCGGAGGCGAGAACGCCGGAATGGGTATAGGGAATGCCCATGATCTCGAGCAGCCCCTGGATATATCCATCCTCGCCGTAGCGTCCATGCAGCGCATTGAAGCAGGCATCGGGACGCACCTCGGCGAGCGTTTCGGCGATATTCCGCCCGACATCGATCGGCGTTACCCGGTAGCCGGATTTCTTCAGCGCTTCCGCGCAGGCAAGGCCGCTTCTGATCGATACCTCACGCTCGGCGGACCATCCCCCCATCAAAACGGCGACATGCTTCATGGCCTTGCCCCTTTCGCGCCCGCCGCCGGCTCGCCGAGCCGGATGATTTCCCAGCGGAGCAGGATGTCATGCGCAACGAAAACGCGCCGGCGCATCTCTTCCCCCAGCGCCTCAAGCTCCGCCGCCCGCGCCCCACCGGTATTGATGAGGAAGTTACAATGCTTCTCCGAGACCATCGCGGCTCCTTTTTTGACGCCGCGCCCGCCGACCGAGTCGATCAGCTCCCACGCCTTTTTCCCCTTCGGATTGGCGAAGGTGGAACCGCCCGTCCGGCTGCGGACCGGTTGGCTTTCTTCCCGGTTGCGCGAGATATCCGCCATGCGGTTGAGGATCTCCGCCCGGTCGCCGGGGGAGAGCTCGAATGTCGCCTGCGTGAAAATCCAGTCGGCCGGCACCTTCGTGCGGCGATAGGAAAAGCCCATGTCGTCGCGGCTGAGTTCATGACGGGTGCCGTTCCGGTCATAGGCGACGGCTGAATGGAAAATATCCGCGATCTCGGCTCCGTAAGCGCCCGCGTTCATGCGAAGGGCGCCGCCGATACAGCCGGGAATACCGCTCAGGAATTCCGCCCCTTCAAGCCCGGCATCGGCCGCAAAGCGCGCGACATGGCCATCGAACGCACCGGCGCCGACGATGAGCCTGTCGTCTTCATTGTTCATTTTGGCAAAATGACGCCCGAGCCGGATAACGACGCCGCGCACGCCCCCGTCCCTGACCAGCAGGTTGGAGCCGACACCTATCACATGCACCGGAATATCGCGCGGCAGATTTTTCAGAAACTCCGCAAGGTCGGCCTCATCTTCTGGTTTGAAGAGGACATCGGCCGGTCCGCCGACTTGGAACCAGGTTATTTTCGAGAGGTCGGAATTTGCCCGGAGCCGCCCGCGCACCGCCGGCATCCGCTCCATCAACCCGTCACCCTTTACAACTTTATGCAACTTCCCACTCATTCGCTCAGGCCGCCCCTTCTTTCGCGTGGCGTTCTTCAAGCTCGCCCGGCAGGGCGTTCGCCCATGCCGAAATGGACCCCGCGCCGAGGCAGACTACGACATCGCCCGCGCTGCTGTTTTCCGTGACAACAGCCGCGAGATGCTCCGGCCCCTCAAGCGCGATGACATGACGATGACCACGGGCGCGCAGCCCCTCGACAAAATGATCCTTGTCGATCCCGCTGATGGGAGCTTCACCGGCGGCATAGATATCGGCGACGATCACCGTATCGGCGTCGTTGAAGCAGGTGCAGAACTCTTCGAACAGGTCGCGCAGGCGCGAATAGCGATGCGGCTGCACCACGGCGATCACCTTCTGGTCATAGGCCTGACGCGCAGCGGAGAGCACGGAGGCGATTTCGACGGGATGATGGCCATAGTCATCGATGATCGTGACACCTTTGACTTCGCCGGTTTTGGTAAAGCGCCGCTTGACGCCGCCGAAATTGCGAAGGCCTTTTTTGATGACCGTTTCCTCGAAGCCCATTTCCTTGCCGACGGCAATGGCGCTGAGCGCATTCAGGACGTTATGAATGCCGGGCATCGGCAGTTCGAACCCCTTCATCTGGCGCGTCGCCCCGTCAGCACGCTCACTTATCTCTACATCGAAAAAGGCGCGCGAGCCTTCAAAGCGGATATTGACGGCGCGATAGTCCGCCTGCGGCGACTGACCATAGCTGACAAGACGCCGATCGCTGATCCGGCCGATCAGGGCCTGCACTTCCGGATGGTCGATGCACACTGCGGCAAAGCCGTAGAAGGGGATATTCTCAACGAACGTCTTGAACGCATCGCGCACACCCTCGAAGGAGCCGTAGAAATCGAGATGTTCCGGGTCGATATTGGTGACAACCGCAATCGTCGCCGGGAGCTTCGTGAAGCTGCCATCGGATTCGTCCGCCTCGACGACCATCCACTCGCCCTTGCCGAGGCGGGCGTTGGTGCCATAGGCGTTGATGATGCCGCCGTTGATGACGGTTGGCTCCATCCCTGCGGCATCGAGCAGGCTCGCCAGCATCGAGGTTGTGGTTGTCTTGCCATGGGTGCCGCCGACCGCGATCGCCCATTTGAGGCGCATCAGCTCCGCCAGCATCTCGGCGCGGCGGACGATGGGGATCAGATGCTTGCGCGCTTCGCGCACTTCCGGGTTGTCGGCTTTCACGGCGGAAGAAATCACCACCACTTGCGACTCGCCGAGGTTGCTCGCGTCATGGCCGATATGGACCTTGATGCCGAGACCGCGAAGCCGCTCCACATTCAGATTGGCCGAGAGGTCCGAGCCCTGCACCTGATAGCCGAGTGTATGCATCACCTCTGCAATCCCGCTCATACCGATGCCGCCAATCCCGACGAAATGGACAAGTCCCATATCCAACGGAAGGGTTCTCATGCCGCCGCCTTTCCAGTCTTTTTTATTTCAGTGTCTGCCGCAATGGTACATTCCAGCAGATCGGCGAGCTTTTTCGCCGCGTGAGTTTCGCCAAGCGATGCCATGGCCGCCGCCATCGCCGCGAGGTGATCGGGATGGGAGAGAAGATCGGCAATCTGCCGGCTCGCCTCCTCAACCGTGAAGTCTTCCTGCAGTACGAGCCGCGCCGCGCCGGCGGAAACGGCCTCTTCGGCGTTCTTGCGCTGATGATCATCCATCGCGTGCTTGAACGGAACAAGCAGCGCCGGCCGCCCGGCGACGCCGAGTTCGGCAAGCGTCGAGGCGCCCGAGCGGGTGATGGCAAGATGGCAGTTGGCGAGAAGTTCCGGCACATTATCGAAAAAACTCGCGAGCGTTGCTGCTATCGCGCTCTCCCGGTAAAGCGCGGCCACCCGTTCCAAGTCTTCGGGACGGCACTGCTGCGTCACCTGCAGCCGCGCGCGCAAACTTTCCGGCAGGGCCGCGAGCGCGCCCGGCACTACATCGGAGAGGATCGTCGCGCCCTGACTGCCGCCGAGGATGAGAAGATTGAGCGGCCCCTCGTCGCGCGGCGCGCTGTAGCCCTTGCCGGCGAGAGCAAGAATGGCGCGCCGCACCGGGTTTCCGGTATGGATCATTTTTGCAATCCTCTTGCCGTCGCCGCTTTCGGTGTTCTCGAAAGATGTCGCGATGAAGCGGGCGCGATTTGCCAGCAGCCGGTTGACACGGCCGAGCACCGCATTCTGTTCATGCAGCAGAAGCGGGATGCCGAGGTTCGCGGCCGCCGCGGCGGGCGGCATGGAGGGGTATCCGCCGAAGCTCACCACCGCCGATGGTTTCAGCCGCCGCAGCAGCCGGCGTGACTGGACGAACCCGCCAAGCAGCGCGCCTGCGGCCTTCACCTTGCCCAGCAGACCGCGGATGGAGGGCGATCCGGACGCGACGCGCAGAACGCGGACGCCGGGAAACAGCTCCTCATATTTCTCGCCGCGCATATCCGTCATCAAGGTCACGACATAGCCGCGCGCGAGCAGCTCCTCACCAAGCGCGCGAGCGGGAAAGATATGCCCGCCCGTTCCGCCGCTCGCCAGAATGATATGCCGCGCCTCTGTCATCTGAGCTCCCCCGTTCCCGGGCGGCGACGGCTGAGCGCAAGGACCATGCCCATCAGCAGCGCGAGCGCAAACATGGAGGAGCCGCCATAGGAGATGAACGGCAGCGTCATGCCCTTGGTCGGCATCAGGCGAAGATTGACGCCCATATTGATGATCGCCTGCAGCCCGAACTGGATGAGCAGCCCCGAGGCTGCAAGGACGACGAAGAAATTCTTTTCTTCAAGCAGCCGGCTGAAGCCGCGCAGCACGATAAAGGCAAAGAGCGCAACGACAAGCAGGCAGACGACAACGCCGAATTCCTCACCGACGACGGCGAAGATGAAATCGGTATGCGCATCGGGAAGCTGCCGCTTGACCGAACCGTCCCCGGGCCCGACGCCGAAAAAGCCGCCGGTCTGGAACGCTTCCATAGCGCGGTCGATCTGATAGTTGCCACCGCCTGCGGGGTCGAGAAAGCGATCGATCCGGCTTGCGACATGCGGAAAGAAGCTGTAGGCCGCCGCGGCGCTCACAATCCCGACGACCAGCAGTAGAACGACCCAGATAATAGGGAGGCCGGCAAGGAAGAACTGCGCGAACCAGACGCAGCTCACAACCAGCGCCATCCCGACATCGGGCTGCAGCAGCAACAGCGAAACGACAAAGACGAACAGCGCCATGGAGATGAGATTGCCGGGGATCTCATCACTCCGCCGCTGCTCGGCGAACATCCAGGCGGCGACAACCGCGAAGGACGGTTTCAGGAATTCCGACGGCTGCAGGGTGAAGCTGCCGAACCACAGCCAGCGGTGCGCGCCCTTCACTTCAGGCCCGACGAGCAGGGTTGCAATGGTGAGGATCGAGAAGAGAACGAAGCAGACGACCGCGAGCCGCCTGATCCAGAGCGGCGAGAGCAGCGAGATCAGGAAGATGATGATCGCCGCCATCGGCAGATACATGAACTGCCGGCGCACGAAATGGAAGCTGTCGAGATTGAGCCGCGTCGCAATGGCCGGGCTTGCCGCCAATACCATCATCCCGCCCGCGAGGATCAGGACGCCAATAGCCAGCAGGGTCCATCGATCGACGGTCCACCACCAGTTACCAACGACTGACCGGTCAAGACGGGTAAATGTCGTCATCACAACTCCTCTGCAATCAACTTCCTTACAACCTCCCGGAAGGCATCGCCGCGCGCCTCGAAGCTGGTGAACTGATCAAAGCTTGCCGCCGCCGGCGAGAGCAGAACGACTGCCGGCCCAGCTCCATCGTCCGTCGCAGCACGAGTTGCCTGCCGCACTGCCGTCTCTAGGTCACCGCTTATTTCAAATGGAACATTCCCTTTCAGCGTGGCGGCGAAGGGCTCGGCCGCTTCCCCGATCAGGAACGCTTTGCGGATACGCCCGAAATGCGGCTGAAGTGTGGTGATCCCGCCCGTTTTTTCACGTCCGCCTGCGATCCAGTATATATTCTCGAAACTGACAAGCGCCTTCTCGGCCGCTTCCGCGTTCGTCGCCTTGGAGTCGTTGATAAACAACAGCTTACCGGCGCGCCCTACCTCCTCCATCCGGTGGGCAAGCCCGCCGAAGGAATTAAGCCCGGCGGAAATCTCCTCCGCACTCAGGCCAAGGCTGCGCGCGGCGGCGACGGCGGCGGCGGCGTTCTGCCAGTTATGACGGCCGCGCAGGGAACCGATCTTTGAAATATCCATCGTCCAAGATTGATCGTCAGATGATCGGTCCTCAAGGCGGCCGTCAATTACGCTCACCCCGCCGTTGGCCGGATACATTGTCGAGATGGGAATGACCCGTCCGTTTCCGTGAATGGCGAGGCTGGTGGCAATATGTTCGCAGCGCGCATCGTCGATGTTAATGATGGCGACGCCCGTCTCCTGCTGATGCTGGAAAATCCGTTTCTTGACGGCGGCATAGCCGTCCATATCGCCATGACGGTCGAGATGGTCCGGCGTGATATTGAGCAGAATGGCAACATCGGCGCGCCACGACGGGGTGAGATCGAGCTGGTAGGAGGAAAGCTCCAGCACATAGCAGCCGGCATCGGAGAGTGCCGGAAGATCCATCACCGGTCGGCCGATATTGCCGCCGAGCGCCGTCTCCCGCCCGGCCGATTGCAGGAGATGATGGATCAGCGCCGATGTCGTCGATTTTCCGTTGGTCCCGGTAACGCCGACCAGCCGGCCGGCTTTCATCTCGTTGAGGAAAATCTCGACGTCGCCGATCACCGCCGCGCCCGCCCGCCGCGCTGCGCCAACAACCGGGTGCGGCGCCGGATGGGTGAGCGGCACGCCGGGACTGAGGACCAGCGCCTCCGCCTCCGGCCAGCCGTTATCTGTGAGATCGCGTACCGTCAGCCCCGCGTCCGCGGCCGCCTTGCGGCGCGCCTCATTATCGTCCCAGACATAGACATGCGCCGCACCGAGGTGGAGCTGGCGCGCCGTCGCCATCCCGCTTTTGCCAAGCCCGAAGACGGCGATGTTCTTGTCCTGATATGCGTGGCTCTGGATCATGATCTCACCTCAGCTTTAGGGACGCGAGCCCGATGAGGGCGAGGATCACCGCAATGATCCAGAAGCGGATCACGATGGTCGGCTCCGCCCAGCCTTTCTGCTCGAAATGATGATGCAGCGGCGCCATGCGGAAGACGCGCCGGCCGGTCAGCTTGAAGGAGGCGACCTGCACGATCACCGAAACGGTCTCCAGCACAAACAGCCCGCCGATAATGGCAAGAACGATCTCGTGGCGTGCGACAAGGCTGATCGAGCCGAGCGCCCCGCCCATGGCAAGCGAGCCGGTATCGCCCATAAAGACCATGGCAGGCGGCGCGTTGAACCAGAGAAAGCCAAGGCTCGCGCCGATCAGGGCGCCGCAGAATACCGCAAGCTCTCCCGCGCCCGGAACATATTGAATTTGCAGATAGTTGGAGAAAACCGCGTTACCGACGAGATAGGCGATCAGCGCGAAGGCCGCGCCCGCGATCATCACCGGCATGATGGCAAGGCCATCCAGCCCGTCTGTCAGATTGACCGCATTGCCCGCGCCAACGGTCACCAGAATGGCAAACGGAATGTAGAACCAGCCAAGATCGATCAGGACATTCTTGAGGAACGGAATGGTCAGCATCCCGGAGATATCGTCGCCCGAGGTCGCCATGATGACAAAGCCCGCGATCCCGGCGATCGCGATCTCCAAAAGCAGCTTAAGCCGTCCCGGCAGGCCGCGCGTGTTGTGGCGGCTGACTTTCATATAGTCGTCGGCAAAGCCGATGGCGCCAAAGCCGAGGGTGACCAGCAACACGACCCACACATATATATTTGTGAGATCGGCCCAGAGAAGCGTGCTGATGCCGAGCGCCAGAAGGATCAGGAAGCCGCCCATCGTCGGCGTGCCCTGCTTGGCGATGATATGCGACTGCGGCCCGTCATCGCGGATCGGCTGGCCGCGATGCTGCTTGCTTTTCAGCCAGCGGATAACGCTTGGGCCCAGCAGGAAGCTGATCAGAAGCGCCGTCATGACCGCGCCGCCGGTGCGGAAGGTGAGATAACGGAACAGGTTGAAAAGGGTAAAATCCTCAGCGAAGGGGAAAAGCAGGTTATAGAGCATCAGTTTTCTCCCTGCGCGTCTGCGCCGCCGCGAAGCAATGCATTGAGCGGTACGCTCATCCGGCTGCCGAAGGATCCTTTGACCAGGATGACATCGTCGGGCCCGACCGCCTCAAGCAGCGGATCGACCAGAAGATCGGAGGTGGCCCTGTGGTGGGTGCGGATATAGATCGGCATTGATTTTGATAGATGTTCCATATGTGGGCCGCAGGTAAAAAGAAGATCAACGCTGGCCGCGAGAACATCCCCCTTCAGACTCTGGTGGATTTCCGCAGCGCGGGGTCCGAGTTCCAGCATATCGCCAAGCACCGCGATCCGGCGGCCTTTTCCTTCGGGCTGGATATTGCGCAAAACCGAGAGCGCCGCCCGGATCGACACCGGGCTCGCGTTATAGCTTTCATCGATCACGAGATAGTGGCCGTCGGCGCAAGCAACGCGATGCCGCTCGCCGCGGCCTTTCGGCGGTTGCAGATCGGCGAGCGCCCGGGCGGCCGCGCCCAGATCGATCCCGAACTCACCGACGACACCCAGAACACCGAGCATATTGCTGATCAGATGCCGTCCCGGGGCGCCAAGACGGAAGAAAATATCGCCGCTGTCGATTTTCACCGCAACGTCGCTGTGATCGGGATAAAGGGTGTAATCGGTCAGCCGGATGCCCGCGTCAGATTTTTCACCGAACATGACAATCTGCGTGATACCGCGATTGGCGGCGAGACTTTTCAGCAAACCGCCATAGTCATTGTCGCTGTTGAGAACAACGGAACCGGTGGCGCTCAAGCCCTCGAATATCTCGGCCTTCGCATGGGCGATTGCCTCAACATCCGGGAAATGCTCGAGATGCACGGTTTCAACGGTGGTGATCAGCACGACATGCGGCTTTACCATGCGCGAGAGCGGCGCAAGCTCGCCGGGGTGGTTCATGCCGAGTTCGAAAATTGCGAACTGGCAGTCCGCCGGCATCCGCGCCAGCGATAGCGGCACGCCCCAGTGATTGTTGAAGCTGCCGATGCTGGCGTGGGTCTTGCCCTGCGTTGAGAGAATATGCAGCAGTGCTTCCTTCGATCCGGTCTTGCCGACACTGCCGGTCACCGCGACGATCTGCGCGCCCGTGCGTGCCCGCGCGGCGCGGCCGAGATCTTCCAGCGCCTTTTGCGTATCCTCAACCACAATGACAACGGCGCCCTCCGGCAGGTCCTCCGGCCGGCGGCTGAGGATGAGCGCTGCGGCGCCTTTCCGTGCCGCGTCCGCCGCAAACTCATGGCCGTCATGCACCGGACCGACAATCGCAATGAAGAGATCGCCGGGCTCAATCGACCGGCTGTCGATGGAGACATTATTTGCGCTCCAGTCGGCGCGGTCCGCCTTTCCCGCAACGGCGGCAATGACGTCTTTACCGGTCCAGAGGGGCGCTTCAGCCATGTTTTCCCCCTGCAATGATTTCCTCAACGACTTTCCTGTCGTTAAACGGGATGGTGACATCGCCGACGACCTGGCCTTCTTCATGGCCTTTCCCGGCAATCACGAGAATATCCCGGGGCTCAAGCGCCTCGATTGCCGCCTCGATCGCGGCGTGGCGGTCGCCGATATTGAGCGCCTCGGGGCAGGCAACGATAATCTCGGCGCGGATTTTTGCCGGATCCTCGCTCCGCGGATTGTCGTCGGTCACGATGATGCGGTCGGCGTGCAGGGCGGCGATGCGGCCCATTTCCGCCCGTTTGCCGCGATCACGGTCCCCGCCGCAGCCAAAGACGACGTGAATTTTTCCGCTTCCGTGCCCCCGGACGGCCTCAAGAACCGTCTCGAGCGCATCGGGTGAATGGGCATAGTCAACATAGACGAGCGCATCATTGGGCAGATGCGCAACGAGTTCCAGCCGTCCCGGTACGTTGGTGATGCGGGACAGCGCGTCAACCGCCCGCGCTTCATCGCCGCCGGCGCCGATCACAAGACCAAGCGCACAAAGCGCATTCATGGCCTGAAACTCCCCGGCGAGCGGCAGCAGGATGTCACATTTCTTCCCGAACACCTCAACGGTGAGGCGCTGGCCGGCAATCTCCGGCTCAAGCGCAATAAGCCGAAGCTCCTTGCCCTCGCGGCCATAGGAAATGATGTTGAGACCCCGTTCTTTCGCGGCGCGGAGAAAGGCGGGACAAACCTCTGAATCCGCATTGAGGACAGCGGTTCCTGTCGGATCCAGAACCCGGGAGATGAGACCGAGCTTGGCAGAAAGATAACTTTCCGAGGAGACGTGATAATCGAGATGATCGCGCGTGAGGTTGGTAAAAGCAGCGGATTTGATCCGCGCCCCGTCGAGCCGGTACTGATCGAGTCCATGGCTAGATGCCTCGATCACCGTATAGCGAATGCCGTGACCGGCGAGATAGGTCAGCGTCTTGTGCAGCAGCACGGGATCGGGCGTCGTGTAGCCGAGCGGCAGCGTCTCGTCGGGCAGGATGACGCCGAGCGTGCCGATGCTGGCGGCCGGATAGCCCATCTCCTCCCAGATCTTGCGGGTGAAATGCGCAACCGAGGTCTTGCCGTTCGTTCCGGTAACGGCGGTGATGGTCTCGGGCGCGGCGCCATAGAAGCGGGCCGCAAGGCGGGCGAGCGTGAGACGCGGGTTGTCATCGCGAAAGCAGGGAAGGCTGCAATCCTCCGGCTCATAGGATTTGTCGGTCAGGATGGCGATGGCGCCGCGCCGCGCCGCATCCTCGATATATTCGCGCCCGTCGCTTTTCGTTCCGGGAAGCGCGGCGAACAGAAAGCCCGGCTCAACCCGCCGGCTATCGGCCGTCAGCCCCTGAACATGCCGGTCATGCACATTGGCGATTTCCCGCCCTTTCATGAGTTCAGAAAGACGCAAGGCTCTTCTCCCTTGAATAGATGGGAATGAACATCGCTTTCTGCAGGGCTTCGCTCTCCTCATCAACGGGAGCGATAGAGAGGATGGGCCCGATGCGGGAAATCAGGCGGCTTATGATCGGCGCGGTGGTCCAGCCGGCGCTTCGGAAACCATGCGTCGAGGAATTGCCTTTCGGCTCGTCCAGCATGGCAAAGACGACATAGCGCGGGTTGTTCATCGGGAAGGCGCCAACGAAAGACGTGATCAGCGCATCGCGCTTGTACCGCCCGTCAACGGCCTTCTCCGCGGTGCCGGTTTTGCCGCCCACGAGATAGCCTTCCGCAGCGGCCCGGCCGCCGGTCCCCTTTTCAACCACCAGACGCATCAGGCGGCGGACTGTATCGGATGTTTTCTGCGAAATAACTTCGCGGGACGGTGCGGCCATGGCCTCTTCCCGGCGCACCACCGTTGGACTGACATATTTACCCCCATTCACCATCGCGGCCGTCGCTGCACTCAACTGCAACGGGCTGACTGACAGCCCGTGCCCATACGAAATCGTCATGGTTTCGAGGCTATTCCATCTTGGCGGCAAAATTGGGGCACCGACCTCGGGAATTTCAAGCGACGGCCTATCGAGCAGGCCAAGTTTGGCGAGGAAAACCTTCTGCTTGTCCGTTCCCACATCCTCGGCCATTTTCGCCGCGCCGATATTGGAGGAATACATGAAGATTTCCGGCACCGACAGCCAGCGTTTCTTCGGATGATCATCGCGAATGCGAAAGCCGGCCTTGCGGATCGGCTCGGTCGCATCATAACCGTCCTGCAGCCCGACTGTCCCGCTGTCGAGCGCCATCGCGGTGGTGAAGATCTTGAAGGTCGAGCCCATCTCATAGACGCCGAGGCTGATGCGATTGAACTTGGCATCACCCGAGAAATCGGTCGGCCGGTTGGGATCGAAGTCGGGCAGCGAGACGAGGCCGAGAATTTCGCCCGTCTGCACATCCATCACCATCCCTGCGCCGCCGATCGCCTGGAAGATGGACATGTGCCGGGTGATTTCATCGCGCAGCGCGTGCTGGATCCGCACATCGATGGAAAGCGTCAGCTCCTGCGCCGGGCTTTCCTCGGATCCGGCGAGCTGATCGTCGAAATAGCGTTCGACCCCGGCAATCCCGCGATTGTCGACATCGGTAAATCCAAGTACGTGAGAGACCAGCGATCCCATGGGATAAAAGCGCTTTTCCTCGGTACGGAAATGCAGCCCCGGGATCCCGAGCGCATTGATCTGATACTGCTGGCGCGGCGTCAGATTGCGCTTCAGCCAGACAAAGTTCCGCGCCGATGACAAGCGGCTGAGGATCGTCGCTTCGCTCATGTCATCGAGAACGGTTGCGAGCTTGCGCGCCGCCTCGGCCGGGTCAATCACATTCTTCGGTTCGGCGAAAAGAGAGGCGGTGGCGAGCGTCGTCGCGAGCAGGACGCCGTTGCGATCGCGGATATCCGCGCGCTTCGTCTCGACAAGCGCAACGGGCGGCGCGACATCGCCCCCGGCGGTAACGGTGTCGCCCGATCCGATCCCCGCGATGGCCAGCCCAACCAGCCGGCCGGCGATAATAAAAAAGCAGAAGACAAAGACGACCAGGGCGATGACTAGCCGGTTGCGTCCCTGCTCAAGCGTTTCCTTGGCGCTTCCTTCCAGGCGCAACGCCATGCTCTGATCGTCAGAATGAGGATGACCGATGGAATTCGTCAGCGTGATGCAAGGGCGAGATGACTTAGTGAGCCAAGTCAGTTCGCTCATTGCGCGCCCCCCGCCGTGGAATAGGTGGCAAGCTGGATCGGCCCGTTCGGCGCGGGCTGTGAGGGGATCGCCGGCGAATAGTTGCGCCGCGGATTATGCTGCGGTACGGGCACCGAATAGAGGTCGGGATTGACGGGCGGATACGGCACCTCGCTCACCGACGCCACCTGATAGGGCGCAATCAATAGCAACGGCAGGTATTTTCCCGCCATCGCCTGCAGCACGTCAGGCCGGTTCTGATACGTCCACTCGGCCTTCAAAATGCGGATGGATTCCTTGTTGCGGGAGATACTCTCGTTGAGCGCAGCATATTCCCGTTCCAGCTCCTGCACTTCGTAGGAAAGCTGGTAAAGGCCGCCGGACACGCCGACGAGCAGCAAAATCGACAGCACTGTCAACTTCAGTTTCATGCTGCCTCCGTCCAGGCGGGCGCCTCCGTTCTGATGGCCCCTCTGAGACGGGCGGAGCGAGAGCGCGGATTGACCGCAAGCTCATCCGCACGCGCCTTGATGGACCCGCGCTTGATCAGTTTGAAAGTGGGAGCTGGCCCCTCGTCCATGACAGGAACATGACGAGACGGCCTGGCGCGTCCTTCAGACCTTGCTGACAGGAAGTTTTTGACGCGTCGGTCTTCAAGACTGTGGAAAGACACAACCGCAAGACGACCGCCGGGAGTAAGCAATCGTTCGGATGCGACCAGACCTTTGACCAGCTGCCCAAGTTCATCATTTACTACTATACGCAACGCTTGGAAGGTACGCGTCGCCGGATGTATCCCTTTTCCTGTAGGGCGTACAACCGATGCCACCACTTCCGCTAACTCTACTGTACTCGTGAAAGGCGCCAACTCACGCCTTTCGGCTACTGCACGCGCAATTGCGCGCGATCTTTGCTCCTCGCCATACACAAATATAATCCTGGCGAGCTCCGCTTCAGATTCTTCATTAACGATATCCGCGGCCGTCCGTCCCTTGCCCGACATGCGCATGTCGAGGGGGCCTTCGCGCATGAAGGAAAAGCCGCGCTCCGCCTCATCAAGCTGCATGGAGGAGACGCCGATATCGAGCGCAATCCCGTCCACAGCCTGCACATTATGTTTCGCCAGCAACGCCTCCATATCGGCGTAGCAGCCCTCGATCATAACTAAACGACCTTCATATTCGGCGACCATCTCCCGCCCCATGGATATGGCGAGCGGGTCGCGGTCGATGCCGTATACCCGGCAGTCGGCGGCCTCCAGAATGGCGCGCGTGTAGCCGCCGGCGCCGAAGGTGCCGTCGACATAGATGCCGCCGTCTTTCGGCGCGAGAATATCAATCACTTCGCGAAGGAGAACGGAGATATGCGGTGCTTTCCGATCAGTCATGATCGACCCCCGCGCTTGCCTTCCGCTTGCTGGCCGCCCGGGCGCGCGCTTCTTTCTTGCGAACTTCAAAGGCCTGCGGCTCCCAGATCTGGAAGGCGTCGCCGCGGCCGACAAATGCGCATTGCGTCGAAATCCCGGCCCCCTCAAGCATCTCCAGCGGGATCGTGATACGGCCATCGCCATCGATGGTGAGCTCGATCGCATCACTCATCAGCGCATCCGCATAGCTTTCCCGATCTTCGGAGAGAGGGTCGAAGCCGCCCATTTTCTCAAGCAGCCGCTCCATCACATCCATACCGCAGGCGTCGATGGCGTTTCCGTCAATGGTGGGGAAGAGGACCACGCTGTCAAAGCCCTTGCCCGCAAGAACGGCGCGGAAGCGGGCCGGTACAGAAACCCGCCCCTTCTTGTCGATCTTGTTGACATATGTGGACAAAAACAGGGCCATTCAGCCGACACCCCCCTCAAATCAATTGCCATTTCACCCACAAACGACCGCCGCTTCCCTGACAGATTCTCAACGCGTGGCGCAGAACAAACACTTCTGGCGTAAAATGGATTAATCTGGGATATCATGGGATATTATGGAAGTCAATGGAAAATGGCCCCATTTTAAGGGGTTTCAGAGCCCTCCATCGGGCAAAATAAAGTAAAATTTTCGCGGTTATTTTGGGCGCGCAAATCAATGCGACCGAGCTTGAAAGTAAAGCGCAAATCACGTCATGTTCTTATTATGTTCTCAGCCTTAGAAACCTGCATATCGACCCGGAACGGCGATCAAACCGGGTCCTGCCGCGGTTTGAGGACAGGAAAAAGCCGCCCTGCGGCATGAAATAATCCGATCGTCAAGACCAGTCACCTGGTCAGCTCGCGCTGCTCACCGCGAGAATCGCCCGCCTTCGGTAGTGGGAACAGGCATCACCCGCCGCGCCGCGGGACGCGCCGAACAAGGCAATGGAGATGAGAAAAGGCAGATGGCCTGTAAGCCGGATTCTGTCCCTGCATGGCAGGGGATGATCATTCATCTAGGATGCCTGTTGCCAGACACCTCCTGCAACCAACCCGGACGGAGGCCCGGAAAACCGACCCGCGCACAGGTTGCCCTTGCGCCGCCCGTCCCTATTTGGTCTTGCTCCCGATGGGGTTTACCGTGCCGCCCCTGTTGCCAGCGACGCGGTGCGCTCTTACCGCTCCCTTTCACCCTTACCCGCAAAGCGGGCGGTTTGCTTTCTGTGGCACTTTCCCTGGGGTCGCCCCCGCCGGCCGTTAACCGGCATCGTATTTCCGTGGAGTCCGGACTTTCCTCTCCCCGTCCAAAGGACAGGCAGCGATCATCCGGCCATCTGCCAAACCCTAACTAGAAAGCCCTGCTCCTCAAGTCAAGCGGTGAACTTCGCCACACACCGCATAAATGAGACTAATTGTCTCGGGATCAGCGCGGCCGTCGACGAGCCGGGGCCGCCAATGGCGCTGAAACGCCCGAACGACATTCGCAAAGGCCGTATCATAGTGACCATCGGTTGCAACGTCATATCCGATATCGGCAAGCGCTTCCTGCAAGGTTTTAACGTCCGCCCCGCTGCTACCGCATGCGAGGAGCGGCGCCTCCTCCCGCGCGGGTCCCGGCGCATCAACCCAAAGCCCGACCCCGGCCCCTGCCAGCAGCTTCCAGTCGAAAAGCTCGCCCGGATCATCCTTGCGCTGCGGCGCGATGTCGGAATGTCCGACGACGTTGCGCGCCGGGATCGCATGGCGGGCAACGATATCTTTAGTGAGGCGCAGAACGGCATCCATCTGCGCCGCCGGGAACGGGCGATAGCCGAACTCATGGCCGGGATTGACGATCTCGATCCCGATGGAGCGTGCATTGATATCGCGCACCCCCCGCCAGAAGGAGACGCCGGCGTGCCATGCGCGCGCCTCTTCGGCGACGAGCTGGAATATCCGCCCGTCCTCCTCCACGACATAGTGGGCGCTGACTTTTGCCTCCGGATCCCTGAGGCGCCGGATCGCCGCCTCGCCGCTTTGCATCCCCGTGTAATGGAGGACCAGCATATCAATGCCCACCCCCTCCCCGCGCGCATCGAAATTCGGCGAGGGCAGCGCGATGACAGGTTCAGCCCTCATCGGGGATTTTATCCTTCTCCTTGTCCCGCGCGGCAGAACGGAGAGTGATGATCGTGACCCCGCCCATCACCATCAGACCGCCGGTGATCAGTTCCACCGTCAGAACATCGCCCCAGAATACGACGCCGATCATCACCGCAAGCACTGGCACCAGCAGGTAATAGGGCGTGACCGTGCTGACCGGGTAGCGCTTGATCAGATAGTTGCCGATCCCGTGCCCGACAACGGTTGTGCCGACGGCGGAATAGGTGACGGCGGCCCATTGCTCCCACCCCGCCCGGCCGATCGCCTCGACATGCCCGCCTTCAAGGACGAGCGAGAGCAGCAGCAGCGGGACCACGCCGATGGCGGATGTCCAGAAGGTGAGATTGACCGCGCTCACCCCCTGCATGGTGCGCACAATGACCATGTTGAGCGCGACAAGGAAGGAGGCGATAATGACCAGGATCGGCGAGAGCAGATTGGCGAAAATCACCGGATCGAAGCCGATGACCATGACGCCGGCAAAGGCCATGAAGATGGCAATGCTCCGCGACCAGCCAATCTTCTCTTTCAGGAAAATCACGGCGAGGATAGTGGAGAAAGGGATGAAGGTCTGATTGATGATTGCGACCGATGAAATATCCGGCGCGATGGCGAGCCCCCAGAACATCAGCGAATAATGCATCACGCCCATCAGGATACCGACGGTGATCATCTTGCGCCAGTTGCCATGCGGCAGCGAGATGAAGGGAAGCAGCACGACGACAACAATCAGAAACCGGGTCGCGGTGAAAAAAATCGGGGAGAATTCTTCAAGACCGATCTTGGCGGCCAGAAAATTCGATGCCCACAGAACATTGACCAGCATGATCAGGGCGAGGTCTTTATGGGTCAATTTTTCATCCGATCCTGAAGGCCGCGGAGTTTTGTCACCTGATCATAGGCCACGTTGATTTTCGCAAGCTTGGCATTCGCAAGCTCGACAAATTCCTGCGGCAGCCCTTCGGCCACTGCCTTGTCGGGATGGTTTTCGCGGATCAGGCGCCGGTAGGCCTTTTTCAGCTCCTCATCCGAAATATCCGGCGCGACGCCGAGTATCTGATAGGGATCCGCCTCTTCCGCGCGGACGTGGTAGCCGCGAATTCGGGCGTAGGCCGCCGCGTCAAATCCGAAGATGGACGCGACATTCCGAAGATACGCATCCTCGGCCGGATGCAGCACGCCGTCCGCCATGGCGATGGTGAAGAGACCATGCAGGAGGTCTTCCATCAGCTGCGGGGTCTTGTGGAACATGCGGGCGACCTGCGCGGCATATTCCTCATATCCAGCGGTATCCTGACGCGCCAGATTGAAGATGCGCCCGACGTTCTTTTCTTCGTTGGGCGGGATGCGGAAAACCCGCTTGAACGCGCTGATCTCCTCGCGCGTGACGACGCCGTCCGCCTTCGCCATCTTCGCGCCGAGGGCGATAACGGCAATCGTGAAGGTGACCTGCTTGACCTGCTGCTCGGCAACCTGGTCACCCGCCTCGGCGGTGCTTTCGCGATATCTGTCCATCGCGTGTCCCGCGAGGCCGCCGACGAGCGCGCCAAGCGGTCCGCCGATCAGCAAGCCGGCCGCGCTGCCGAGAATTTTTCCCCAGATTGCCATGATGAATAACGCTACCTTTTTGACTTCTGGGAAAACAGACTATCAGCAGAAAAAAGAATCCGCCAGCACTGAGCGACAGGCATGTGCAATCGCCTCAGCGACCGTCTTTGCGTCCTTCCAGCTCGTCGTCATCGATCAGGATGCGCTGCGCTGCGCCGTCCATATCTTCATACTGGCCGCTTTTCAGGCTCCATAAAAAGGCAACGAGACCCAGTCCGCCGAGGAAAAGCGCGATCGGGATAAGAAAAACGAGGGAGGTCATAGGATGCTTTCCTTTCGCTTGTTTCGCAGCCTGAGCGAGTTCAGGCACACGACGAGCGACGACGACGACATGGCGACCGCTGCCACCAGCGGCGTCACAAACCCCAACACGGCAAGCGGGATCGCAATCGCATTATAAAGGAAAGAAAGGCCGAAATTTTCAAAAATCAACCGCTTTGAGGAGCGGGCGACAAAAATTGTCTCGCTGACCGGGCCGAGGAGGCGCCCCTGGAAGATGAAATCCGCGGCCGTCTGGCTGATATCGGAGGCCGTTGCGGGCGAGAGGGACACATGGGCAGCGGCAAGCGCGGGGGCGTCATTGATGCCGTCGCCGACCATCAGCACCTTGCGCCCTTCCTTCGCGAAACTGTCGAGGCGGCTCACCTTGTCCTCGGGCTTCTGCGCGGCATACCAGCGCTCGATCCCGAGTTCTTCGGCAAGTTCGCGAACCACCGGCTCACGGTCGCCCGAGAGCAGCGCAATGGCAAAGCCGCGCGCCGAGAGATCCCGGATCACTTCCTTCGCATCGGCGCGAAGGTGATCGCGGAAGCGGAACTGCACGGTGCGTCCATCGGCGCGGCGAAGCCACATCTCAGGCCCGGCCTGCTTGTCGGCCGCGGCGTCTTCGGCGACATCGCAGAAGCGGCGACTGCCGAGGCGGACTTCGCCCGCATCCGTCATTGCCCGGAGCCCGGCGCCGGGATGCTCCTCAACATCGAGATTGAGACTTTCTCCGCCGCCGGCCCGTGCAATCGTCTTGGCGAGCGGATGGCGGCTGTGCTGCCCAAGACTGGCGGCAAGCCGGAGATCCTCTTGCGAGATTTCATCGCCATTGACGAGATCGAGGCGGCCTTCCGTCAGGGTGCCGGTTTTATCAAAAACGATCGTATCCACTTCGGCAAGCCGCTCAAGGCCATCCGCCGACTTCACGAGGATCCCCCGCGTCAGCAGCCGGCCGCTTGCCACCACCTGCACCACCGGCACGGCGAGACCGAGCGCGCAGGGGCAGGTAATGATGAGAAGCGCGACGGCCTGCATCAGCGCGATCTGCCAGCTTGAGGAATAGAACCACCAGCCGATAAAGGTGAGCGCGGCGAGCGTGTGCACCACCGGAGCATAGTAGCGCGACAACCGGTCGGCGATGCGGACATAGCGGGCGCGGCCCTGCTCCGCCGCCTCCATCAGGCGGACGATATCGCCGAGCAGGGTGTTGTCGCCCATTTTCGTCGCGGAAATATCGATCGGCGCGCCAAGGTTGAGCGTGCCCGCGAAAACATTGTCACCGGGCTTCACCGCCGCCGGCAGGCTCTCGCCCGTGATCAGGCTGACGTCGAGCTCCGATTGGCCTGACACCACGACACCGTCAACCGGCAGGCGGTCGCCGGCCATGATGCGGACCCTCGATCCCGGCACCACCGCCTCGACGGCGAGGGTTTTAAGGCTGCCATCCGCCTCGACGACCGTTGCCGCCACTGCTTTGAGCAGCAGCAGGCGTTCCGCCGCGCTTCGCGCCTTGCTCCGCGCCGCATTGTCAAGATAGCGACCGATCAGCAGGAAGAAGAGCAGTGATACAGACGCATCGAAATAGACGTGTTGACCGCTCCGGATCGTCTCGGCAAGGCTCATGCCCGACGCCAGAATAACCGCAAGGGAGATCGGCACATCCATATTGGTCCGCCCGGCGCGAAGCGCAGCCAGCGCGGATTTGAAGAAAGGCTGACCGGCATAGGCAACGGCAGGCAACGCAATCAGCGCCGAGACCCAATGCAGGAAGTCACGCGTCGCCGAGCCCATATCCTCGGAGAAAAGCCCGGACCAGACGGAAACGGACAACAGCATTACGTTGGCCGACGCAAAGCCCGCGACGGCGAGCGCGCGGAGCAGCTTCGCATTCTCTTCCGCGCCTGCGGATTTGATCATCGCCGAATTATAAGGGGTGAGCGGATAGCCGAGATCGATAATCGGCTTTACCAGCTCCGCCACATCGATGCCATCGGGATGCCAGCGCAGAAACAGGCGGCGTGTCGAGAAATTGACCCGCGCCTCAATCACGGCCGGGTTCGATTTGAGCGTCTGTTCAATCGTCCGGATACAGTCGGCGCAATGCATATTTTCGACCAGAACATGCAACATCGCATTGCCATCCTGATCCGACTCAACAAAGGCGACAGGATCGGCGCTCACAAAATTGCTGTAATCCGCCTCCGGTGAGAGAACATCGCCAAACGCCGCCACCCCGCCGGCAGGGCAGCAGCCCCCAGCCAGATCATACGGCCGGCCTGTCGTCAGATGATCCTCTGTCTTGAGTGCTACTTGACCCATACCCTCTTATCCAGCCGATAAGGCATGTCATATCCGCCGCCATGGGCAAGAATGGAAATATCCCACTGCCCGGGCTCGGGGAAATCGTAATCCGCAACATAGGCGGAACCATTAAAGGTCAATGTAAGCTTTCGATCGCCTGCGTCAATTACGGGGCGACGAAGAGTCGCATCCACATTGAGACCCGCGAGCGCATCGCCGGAAGCATCCTTGATCTCCAGCGTCAACCGGCCTTTATGTTCCGCTTCGGCATCAAACAGCAGCGACACCTTCCAGCCGCGTGCAAGCTGCTGCGCCTGATGATCTATCTCGTCATTATAAGCAAGTCCGCGCATGTAGGCGTTGGGGTCGGTGACACCGGAAAAGCTGCCGAGCGCGAAATAAACGAACAGGCCGTTGACAATAAACATCAACCCGAAAAACCCGCACAGCATCATCAGCACATGACGGCCGGTCAGCTGTTTTTCTCCCGTCACTGTCCTCATTTCTCCGGTCCCTTGAAACTGCTCTCCTGGGAATCCTGCGTCCCACTCTCGATATCGGTAACCACAACGTTCATGTCCACAGACTTGTCTTCCAGGCTGTCGCCCGCCACGGCCACGAAAAGCTTGTAGCTTGAGAGAGAATCCGCCGGAACCGTCACGATAATCGGATCGTCGATCGTCGCCCCTGATTCAAGCCAGATATTCGGGTTCGGCAATCCCTCCACATCAATGCGGAACTGGCGGGTTGCATGTGCCTTATTCAGGACCTTGACCGTATAGCCATTACGGATTGATCCGTCCGAGAGAACCACAAACAGCGGGTTGCGATCCCGGATGACATTCACATCGAGAACCGACCGGTTGAGCAGCGAAAACAGCATGATTGCCCCGACAAGAACCAGAATGGCCGTATAGGCCATGGTTCTTGGCCGGATGAAACGGATGCGCGGCTTGCGGGCCGGATCCGGATCAAACTGTCCGGCATGGGTATCGTAGCTGATCAGACCGCGTGGCAGGTCAATCTTGTCCATCACGTCGTTGCAGGCATCAATGCAGAGGGCACAGGTAATGCATTCAAGCTGCAACCCGTCGCGGATATCAATGCCCATCGGACAGACGGCAACGCACTGGTTGCAATCAATGCAATGACCGCGGTCATCCCACGGCTGCCCTTTCTTGTGCGGCCCGCGCGGTTCACCCCGCGCAGGGTGATAGGTGACGGTCATGGTGTCTTCATCCACCATCGCCCCCTGAATGCGCGGCCAAGGACACATATAGGTGCAGACCTGCTCCCGCATCAGCCCGCCAAAGACATAGGTCGTCGCCGTCAGCAGGGCGACGCTGGCATAGGCCACGATCGGGGCCTCCAGCGTTATCAGGTCGTGCAGCAGGGTCGGCGCATCGGCAAAATAGAACACCCAGGCGCCGCCGGTCAGCAGACCGATGACAAGCCAAATGGTATGCTTGAGGAAGCGTTTGGCGAATTTACCGACCGACATGGGCGCCTTGTCAAGGCGCAGGCGGGCATTGCGATCGCCTTCCACCATCCGTTCCACGAAAATGAACAAGTCCGTCCAGACCGTCTGCGGGCAGGAATATCCGCACCACGCCCGCCCGAACAGGGACGTCACGAGAAACAGGGCAATGGCCGCAAGGATCAGCAGGCCCGTGATGTAATAGACTTCCTGCGGCCAGATCTCGATAAAGAAGAAATAGAAACGTTCATGCGCGAGATCAACAAGGACAGCCTGATCCGGACCACCCGCCCCGCGATCCCACCGAATCCAGGGCGTGATGTAGTAGATCGACAGGGTAATCCCCATGATGATCCATTTCAGGCGACGGAAATTGCCCCGCGCCTTTTTCGGCTGGATCTTCTCGCGTCCCGCAAAAAGGGATCGATTTTCCTTCTTGTTGACCGGACGGACATCAATATTTTCAACGGAGCTGTCAGACATGCTCTCTACTCCAAAATGGACAGGCTAGTGACTACTCCCCGCCCCCGAGAGAGTGCACATAGAGCGCCAGTTGACGGATGGTCACATCATCCAGACGGTCAACCCAGGCCGGCATCACATTGGCACGGCCGCGCGCAATGGTTCTCAAGACAACATCTTTGTCCTTGCCATAAAACCAGATGGCATCGGTCAGATCCGGGGCGCCAAGCTCCCGGTTGCCCTTGGCGTTCTCGCCATGACATGATGCGCAATTTTCGGCAAAAACCTGCGTCCCGCGTTCAACTGCCGCTGTATCCTTGCGGTCCTCCGAGAGAGAGAGGACATATTCGGTCACGTCATTGATCTGCTCTTTTTCAAGCATGCCATCCGTCAGGAACGCCGGCATGTCCCCAAGACGAGTATCGTCATGATCGGACCGGATACCGAACTGGATGGTCTGATATATATCCTGAAGGCTGCCGCCCCAGAGCCAGTCATCATCATTGAGGTTCGGGAAACCCGGCGCACCGGCCGCGCCCGAGCCGTGGCATTGCGAGCAGTTGACCGCAAAGGCGGATTTGCCACCCCGCAGCGCAAACTGATACAGCCCTTCATTATCCTTGACGTCTTCCAGCGGCGTCGCGAGCAGCAGGGCTCGATCCTCGGCTTGCGCCGCCTCCGCCTCGGCAAGCTGCCGCTCCAGTGACCCGCGGGAGGAATACCCGAGGACACCCGCCGTATAGTCGCTGACCAGCGGCCAGGCCGGCATCACAATCCAGTAGCCGATCGACCAGATAATGGTGCCATACATTGTCCACAGCCACCAGCGCGGCATGGGGGTATCAAGCTCCTTGATGCCGTCCCATTCATGACCGGTGGTATCGGTGCCGGAAAATTCGTCTTTTTCAACCTTGTTGGACATCTTAATCTTCCTCAAACGGGATCCTGGCAGCCTTGTCAAACTTACCCTTGTTGCGTGGCCACAGCGCGTAGACCAGAACTATGACGAACAAGACAAAGAGATAGACCAGGCCATAACTCTGGGCGAAGGCGGAAACGGTCTGAAAATCCATCTGTTTCCTCCTACCGTTTGTTGGCGTCCACATCATAGGATGTGAAATCAACCAGGGTTCCCAGCATCTGCAAATAGGCGATCATCGCATCAAGTTCCGATAGCATGGCCGGATTGCCATCAAAATCGCGGACCTGCGCTTTCGGGTAACGCTCCATGAACGCGTCAATCTCATCCGCATCCGGATTGACCTGTATCCTGAGATCCAGCACGGCATTTTCAATCATCTCATCGGTGTAGGGAACGCCGACAGCGCGATTGGCTTCCAGGGTTTTCCGGATATCCGGCACCCGCAAGGGAGTGGTCGCGAGGAAAGGATATCCCGGCATGACGGATTCCGGCACCACATCGCGCGGATTTTTCATATGCGTGACATGCCATTCATCGGAATAGCGGCCGCCAACGCGGGCAAGGTCCGGCCCGGTTCGCTTGGATCCCCACTGGAAGGGATGGTCATACATGCTTTCCGCCGCGAGCGAATAATGGCCATACCGTTCGGCCTCATCCCGCAGCGGCCGTACCATCTGGCTGTGGCAGTTATAGCAGCCTTCGCGGATGTAAATGTCCCGGCCCGCCAGCTCAAGCGGGCTGTAGGGGCGCATCCCCTTCACCTTCTCGATCGTGCTTTCCAGATAGAACAGCGGCGCAATCTCAACGATACCGCCGATGGAGACGACGATCAGCACCAGGATCAGCATCAGGATCGAGTTTTTCTCAATTTTCTTGTGACTAATCATCAAACCTTACCTCGCCCCTGCAAATTCCAGGTTCGGAACCAGTGATCCCGCTTCCTTTGCGCGCACATCCCCCCGGATCGTCCGCCAGAGATTATAGACCATGATCAGGGAGCCGATCAGGAACAG
>JRYH01000507.1_pt1 | contig 82364 bp, 87 predicted proteins | sample 235351 | NCBI WGS metagenome assembly JRYH01 (sample SAMN03074221, study PRJNA261480) | activated sludge metagenome | biome: Wastewater Treatment Plant; feature: Wastewater; material: Activated sludge; isolation source: activated biomass of a wastewater treatment plant treating wastewater... ... | reverse complement strand
ACGCAGGTCAGCTGATCGCCGATCGCCTCATGGATGAGGACGGCGGTCACCGAACTGTCGACGCCGCCCGAAAGGCCGCAGATGACCTTGCCGCTGCCGACCTGGCGGCGAATGCTCGCAATCGCCTGATCCTTGAAGGCGGCCATCGTCCAGTCGCCTTTGAGGCCGCAGATCTTGTGCACGAAGTTGGAAAGCAGCCTCGCACCCGCCGGGGTATGCACAACCTCGGGATGGAACTGCACGCCGTAGAAGCGGCGCGCCTCATCCGCGATGGCGGCGAACGGCGCGCCTTTTGACGTCGCGACAACGCGGAAACTTTCGGGGATCGCGGTCACGTGATCGCCATGGCTCATCCACACCTGATCGCGCCCGCCCGGCTCCCAGATGCCCTCAAAGAGCGCGGAGTGACCGGTGATATCAATTTCGGCGCGGCCGAACTCGCGATGCTCCGGCGCTTCGACCGTGCCGCCGAGCTGGTTGACCATGGTCTGCTGGCCGTAACAGATGCCGAGCACGGGAACGCCGAGGGTGAAAACATCCTCCGGCGCGCGGGGCGTTGCCTCGCCGATGACGGAGGCCGGACCGCCCGAGAGAATGATCCCCGCCGGATCGAACTCCGCGATCCTGCCGGCCGCGTTATTGAAGGGAATGATTTCGCTGTAAACCCCGGCCTCGCGAACGCGCCGGGCGATCAACTGCGTGACCTGGCTGCCAAAATCGATAATCAGAATAGTGTTCTTCATAGACGGGATTTAAACAAACTCACCCGCCCTGTCCAGCCTGTTTATGGCCGGATCGGAAATTTCCCGCGCGGAGCTGGCGTCCGTCAGCTCTGCTTCGCCTTGTATCCGTCGACGGCGCGTTTCAGCATCGTATATTCGGGGCAGCCGAGATAGCAGATGGCGCGGAGTTTCGCGAGATACTCCTCCGCCTTGGCGAGATTGCCGGTTTGCAGATACGCCTCCCCGATATATTCATTGGCGCCGCGATGTTCCGGACTTAACGCCAGCGCCTTCTCGTAATTGGCAAAGGCCGCCTCGTAATTCTTCATCTGCCGGTTGGCATAGCCGAGATAGTTGTAGGCATCGGCGTTCTTCGGCTCCTCCGCCGTGACTTTCGTGAAGGCGGCGATGGCGCCGTTCCAGTCCTCCTTCTCGATCGCGGCCTTGCCAACTTCAAAATCCGGCTTCTGCGGCGTTGGGTCCGAGCCGCCCATGGCGTATACCATCTGCGTCGCGACAAGCACTGCCGCGACCGTGCCAAGGGCTCGCTTGATCATTCGTCCGAGTTTCATGGTCCCACCCTTTCCCTCAAGGGGGGCGATTATATACGAGATCCGCGCCAAACGCCATGACAAGCGAATGGCCTTGCGCGCCTTTCAATCACATCCGCTTGAAATCGCCTATGGCGCCCGCTCCAGCACCGCGGCGAAGAAGCCGTCACTTGCAAAAAGATCGGGGGTAAGGGCGAGACAGTCGCCGTCCCAGCTTTGTTGCAGCCCCGCCGCCTCCCAGATCCCGGCAACGGGCAGGAGGCGAAAGTCGGGATGGGCGCGAAGGAAGGCGGTAACCTGCGCCTCATTCTCCGCCGCAAGGATCGAGCAGGTCGCATAGATAAGCCGTCCGCCCTTTGCCACCAGCGGGGCGGCGCGGGCGAGAATTTCCTCCTGCGTCCGGACCAGCTCAGCAAGACGCACCTCGCTGAATTTCCATTTCTGATCGGGCTGGCGCCGCCAGGTGCCGGAGCCTGAACAGGGCGCATCGACAAAGACACGGTCCGCCCGGCCCGCGAGCGGCGCGAGGATCGCCTCGTCCCCCGCATCGCCTGCAAGCGCAAGCGGCTGGATGATGCTGACGCCGGCGCGGGTGCTGCGCCTTGCAATATCGCGCATCCGCCGCGCGTCGATATCAAAGGCGTGGATGACGCCCGCATGCCCCATGTTTGCGGCCATCGCGAGCGCCTTGCCGCCGCCGCCGGCGCAGAAATCAACGACCGTCATGCCGGGTGCGGCCATCGCAAGGCGCGCGGCAATTTGCGCCGCTTCATCCTGCGGCTCGATCCGCCCGCCTTCCAGCAGCGGATGGCGGGTGAGATTGATCCGCGCGGTGAGCGTCACGCCATCGGGCGAGAGGGCGGTTGGCGCCGCCTCGATCCCTTCGTCTTTCAGAAGCCTGATAATATCGTCCCGCGCTGCTTTCTGCCGGTTGACGCGGAAGGTGACCGGCGCCGCCTCCCGGTACGCCATCATTACCGCCCCTGCCCGCGCGCCATACTGCGTCTCTATGCGCGCGGCGAGCCAGGGCGGGAAATTCCACCTTGCGGCCGCCGGGAGCGTTGCAAGGTCTAGCGACGCGGCGCGGGCAAAAGCCGCGGCTTCCGCCGCATCGGGCGCGGCGAGGGCGTGCGGGCCGTCAAACCAGCGCTCCGCCAGTTCCCCGGCCGGGAGGTCATCAAAAAGGAGCAGCGAGAGGATGGCCTGAGCCCGCGGACCGGGCACAAGGCCGAGTTCCGTCGCCGCACCGCCGAGTTCGCCCAGCCTTCTGAGCGCGCGGTAAAGGCGCTCCGTGATCCAGCGGCGATCCTTTGAGCCCGCGAAGCGACGGGCGCGGAAATAGGCGGCAACCAACTGCTCGGCCGGCGCTGTGGCCGCCTCGATCTCCGCCAGCAGTTCGGCAAGGGCGGCAAGCCGCGCGGCGGGGGTCAACTGTCCTGCCGATAGTTCGGCGCTTCCCGCGTGATCGCGACATCATGCACATGGCTCTCACGCAGCCCGGCCGCCGTGATGCGGACGAACTCGGCATTCTTCTGCAAGGTCGGGATATCCTTCGAGCCCGTGTAGCCCATCGCCGCCTTGAGACCGCCAACAAGCTGGTGAATGATGGCATTGGCCGGGCCGCGATGGGGGACGCGCCCCTCGATCCCTTCGGGGACGAGCTTAAGGTTATCGGCGACCTCCTGCTGGAAGTAGCGATCGGCCGAGCCCCGCGCCATTGCGCCGAGCGAGCCCATGCCGCGATAGGATTTGAAGGAGCGGCCCTGATAAAGGAAGACTTCGCCCGGGCTTTCATCCGTGCCGGCAAGCAGGGAGCCGATCATCGCCGAGCTTGCCCCGCCCGCGAGCGCCTTGGCAAGGTCGCCCGACGTCTTGATGCCGCCGTCCGCAATCACCGGGATGCCGCTCTCGGCCGCGGCCTCCGCCGCATCCATGATGGCGGTGAGCTGCGGAGTGCCGACGCCCGCGACGATGCGCGTCGTGCAGATGGAGCCGGGGCCGATGCCAATCTTCACCGCATCGACGCCCGCATCGATCAGCGCTTTGGTGCCCGCAGCGGTCGAGACGTTGCCGCCGATCACCTGCGTCGAATTGGACATTTTCTTGATGCGGGTCACCGCCTCCAGCACGCGGCTCGAATGGCCATGCGCCGTATCAACGACCAGCACATCGACCTCGCAGTCGATCAGCGCTTCGGCGCGGGCAACGCCGTCATCGCCAATACCAACGGCGGCAGCAACGCGAAGCCGGCCCTGCAAATCCTTGTTGGCGTCCGGGAAAAGGGTCGAGCGCTCGATATCGCGGACGGTGATCAGCCCGGTGCAGCGATACTGGTCATCCACCACCAGCAGCTTTTCGATGCGGTGGCGATGCAGCAGCTTCTTCGCCTCCTCCTGCGTGGTCATGTCGCGCACGGTGACGAGATTTTCCCACGTCATCAGCTCGCTCACGGGCTGGCGCATATTGGTTGCGAAGCGGACATCGCGATGCGTCAGGATGCCGACCAGCTTGCCGGTCCCCCGCTCGGTCACCGGAATGCCGGAAATCTTGTGCGACTGCATGAGATAGAGCGCCTCCGAGAGCGGCGCATCGGGCGCGATGGTCAGCGGATTGATCACCATGCCGGCCTCAAACTTCTTGACGCGGCGGACTTCGTTGGCCTGCTCCTCGATGGAGAGATTCTTGTGCACGACGCCGATGCCGCCGGCCTGCGCCATGGCAATCGCCATCGTCGCCTCGGTCACGGTGTCCATGGCGCTCGAGATGAGCGGGATCCCAAGCGTGATCTCGCGCGTCAGACGCGTTGTGGTGTTGACCTGGGCGGGGAGAATATCGGAGGCCGCCGGTTGCAGCAGCACATCATCAAAAGTATAGGCTTCTCGGATTTTCATCGGGCAACTCCATGGATCAATAAACCCACTATATCTAGTGGAGATCATTTCCAGCCAACGCAGAATATATTACTTCGCAGGCGAAACAATCTTGGGAATTGCCGCGCAATCATACAGTCAGATTTGAAAATTCATAGCGGGAAATTCATCCGCCTTGCGTTTTTTTTGCATTGCGGCGCAATTGCCGGATTTTGCCGCCTCAGGGCGCCCTGAACGGCGCCCTGCGCGGAGGAAATTCTTGAAAGACCAGCCGTTTTCGGCGTCAATAGAGAAAAGGAGGTGCCCCATGCTGACCATTCCCGCCTATATCGCCGCCGCCCTTGCCGAGATTGCCGGCTGCTTCGCCTTCTGGGCGTGGGCGCGGCTGGATAAGCCGATCTGGTGGCTGCTGCCGGGGATTGCCTCGCTGATCCTCTTCGCCTGGCTGCTGACGCGGGTGGAGAGCGCGGCGGCGGGCCGTGCCTATGCGGCCTATGGCGGGATTTATATTGTCTGCTCGCTGCTCTGGCTCTGGGGCATCGAAGAGGTGCGCCCGGACCGCTCGGACCTGATCGGCGGTATGATCTGCCTGATCGGCGCCGCCATCATCCTCTGGGGTCCGAGGGCAAGCGTCTAGGGCTCAGTCCTCGCCCGCGTCCATTTCCCCTGCATCCCCCTTGCCGCGAAAGCCGGTGGCGATGACATAGGCTTCGCGGGAATCGGCGCGGCTTGCCTCGGGCTTGGCATGGCGGACGACTTCGAAATCGCGTTTCATCATTTCGAGAAGCTCGTTCTCGGTGCCGCCCTTCAGCACCTTGGCGATGAAAATACCGCCCGGCGCCAGCACATCGCGGGCGAAATGCAGCGCGAGCTCGCACATATAGACAATGCGCAGATGGTCGGTCTGGCGATGACCCGTGGTCGGCGCCGCCATGTCGGAGATGACCGCATTGACCGGCCCGCCGAGCGCCGCCTTGACGCGCGTATCCGCATCCTCGGCCGTGAAGTCGAGCTGCATGATGCGCGCGCCCGGGATCGGCTCCATCTCGAGGATATCGACGGCGAGCACCTGCCCTTTGCCCTTCTCCGCGCCGACGCGCTCGACCGCCACCTGCGTCCAGCCGCCCGGCGCCGCGCCGAGATCGACCACCGACTGGCCGGGCTTCAGGAGGCCATAGCGGTCATCGAGCTGCATCAGCTTGAAGGCGGCGCGCGAGCGCAGGCCCCGCGTTTTCGCCTCCACCACATAAGGGTCGTTGAGCTGGCGCTGCAACCACTGCGTCGATGAGCTTTTACGCCCGCGCGCGGTACGGACCCGCGTATGCAAAAGGCGGCCCGTCACGCCGGTCGATTTTCCGCCCCGGCCGCCGCCGCGACGTCCCGCTTTCTCAGTCATGATGCCGCCTTCTGTTCACTTTTCATCGCCGCACCCGTCTCGCCTGCGCCTCTCGCAAGCTTCACCTGCCGGCGCGCTTCGGCCTTTGCAGCACGCGCCTCCCGCGCCTCGCGCATCATCTCGAGCAGCATCCCCTCGCGCAGGCCCCGATCGGCGACGCGCAGCTTGCCAACCGGCCAGCGCCGGTGCATCGCCTCGACGATGGCGCAGCCGGAGACGACGAGATCGGCCCGCTCGCGCCCGATGCAGGGCTCCTGCAATCGCGCCTCATAATCGCTGCCGGCGAGGCGGCGGCAGATATCGAGCATCGAGCTTGCGCTCAGCCACGCGCCGTCGACGCGGGCGCGGCTGTATCGCTCGAGCCCGAAATGCACGCCCGCAAGCGTGGTCACCGTGCCCGACGTGCCGAGCATCTGCACCCGCCCGTCGCGGATCCGCTCGGCAATGCCGTGCTCGGCCTCGAACGCGTCGACATAGGCGGCAACCTCCTGCATCATGCGCCGATAGCTCTCATCAGTAATGGTGATGCCGCCGTGGCGCTCCGTCAGGGTGACGACACCGACAGGGATCGAGGTCCAGCCAAGCACCTCGCTCTGCTTGCGCCCCGAAAGGCCGAGCCAGACAAGCTCCGTACTGCCGCCGCCGATGTCAAAAACAAGCGCGTAGCGATGCCGGTAATCGATCAGCGGCGCGCAGCCTTCGGCGGCCAGCGTCGCCTCCTCCGCGGTGCTGATGATATCGAAATCAAGGCCGCAGCGATGCGCAACGCGGCCGAGGAAATCATCGCTGTTATCGGCCTTTCGGCAGACTTCCGTCGCGACGCAGCGTTGGTGAGTGACGCCGGCCCGGCGCATTTTCTCGGCGCAGATGCTGAGCGCGTCGACCGTCCGTTCCATCGCCTCATCGGAAAGCCGGCCGCTCAGGCTGACGCCTTCGCCGAGCCGGACGATCCGCGAGAAGCTATCGATGACACGGAATCCCTTGCCATGCTGCCGCGCGATCAGCAGCCGACAGTTGTTCGTACCAAGATCCAGGGCGGCGAAAATGTCCGGCCGTTCTCCCCTGCCATTTTGAAACCTGCGACGATGTCTTCGCTCACCTTTTGCTGTTTTCCGGGGTTGTGATGTTGCCACCCAGGACTACCTCCAGCTAAAAATTGGTGGTTCAGCGCCGACTGGCCCGAACCCTTCGCGCCCATGCTAACAGGTTTCCCCGCAAGGATCATTTAGAAATTGCGCGAGGCGGCGTTTATCCTCAATTGACAAGCGGTCGAGCCATTGATAAAACTACTTACAGTAGATTTTTTTTCGAAAAATTTCTCCATTCTATTTGGCCTGCTAGATCGATTTAAGCCTCACGTTGCCCGCTATGTTTCGCCCGCCTGCAAAGACCTCTTACCACTCCCCTGCCATACTCCGCCGCAAGAGACGACTGATCCTGCATCTCGGATTTAACAAGACCGGCTCTTCCGCCCTTCAGTCATGGCTTGCCAACAACGTCTCCGGCCTTTCTGATCAGGGATTCTTTTATGAGATCGGGCACAAAGAGAATCTGAACTATCGCGTCGGTCCGGGTAATGGAGAACGCCTCCGCCTGCTGCTCCGGAGCGCGATAAAGAACTATCCGAAATGGCGCATCGATCGGCGGGTGCACCAGAAAATCCGCAAAAGACGGGTCGACCTTCACTACCTCGACAACGACCATCCCAATATCATCATTTCAAGCGAAGGACTTCCTCTCGCCCGGAGAAGCATTCCTCTGCTGAAAGAGATTGAGCGAGACTTTGACGTCAGGATCAATATAGTCGCCTTCATGCGCGATCCGATTGACCATCTCTTTTCCCTCTATGCGCATGAGATGAAACTTCGCGGAGACGCGAAGCCAAAGCCCTTCGAAGCCTATCTCGATGGTCCTGACATACCGCACCATATTGCGCTTGCCACGCTCCTCGCGGAACACTTCAAGGATATCAAGCTGCTGTCGTACGATAATGCGAAGAAGAATGTCGCGGCGGCCTTCTGCGACGCGGCAGGACTTGATTACAGTAAACTTGAACCGATGCGAAAAGTCAGCGTCAACCGCGCGCTTCTTCACGACGAGATGCAGGTTGTCCGTCAGGTCCATGAATGGAGCGAACGATATGCTGCTGCACGGACGGGCAGGCCGCCAGGCCCCGGCGGTTTCAACACCCTCTCCGGCGCCGCAGCTATCTATCTGGTCAACCAGTATCCGGAGCGCAAAGGGAAAAAGATAATCCCGACGAGCCACGCGACACTCCGCGCGCTCGAGGCGAAATACGGCCCGGCAATCGAAAGATTCAATGCTGACCTTGGTGCGCGCTTCGGATTTTCCCTCCGCAGCTCCTATAAAGGGGATTTCGAGATCTGTGAAAGGGCTGATACGATGCCGCTGTCGCAAGACATTCTGCGCGATGTCGCGATCCACCTTTCCGGGGAGACAGGTCGGCTGGGCGACGACTGGCTCGATGATTTTGCCGAGTTCGCGGCCGCGGTCGACATCGAGACGAGCACAATCTTCAAAAAAGCCGCCCGGAGCCGTCTGGATGGAAGACAATAGCTATAAAGAACAAGTTCCAAACGGATCCGGCGTTGACAGGCCGCTGCGGAATTGCTACTAGAGCCGCCAGCCGGACCTTCAAGGTCACGCACCGCCGATATGGTGGGGAATCGTCTAATGGTAGGACAGCGGACTCTGACTCCGTCAATCCTGGTTCGAGTCCAGGTTCCCCAGCCAACTCCCGCTTTTCGAGAAAATTCCCCTGTTTGCCGAGCTTGAATGAGCGGCACTGGCCGGCCAGCCACCAGTTCAACATCCAGATCGCGCCGTCAGCAGCGACGCGAAGGCCACCTATGCGGTATAGGGCACGAACAGCCAGGCCGGCGGATTTAAGGCGGGTCTGGCGAGGCCGGCATACCAGTCGCCGGGCATCATAAGGAAGCCGAGAAGGAGCCCGCCGCCGAGCAGGAGAATGAGGAACGGATCAGCGGCGGGATGCGCTCATGGGGTGAGTTCCCCTATTCGAGGGATTTCAGATAGGCAATCAAATCATTGATCTGGTCCGGCTCGAAGCGAAATTCCGGCATATCGGCATGGCCTGTCGAAATCCCTTCAGCGAACGCTTCTTCTAGGCTTTCGACCGGATAGCGCGTGTGAAGGTCGCGAAAGGGCGGCGCGATTGCGAGCGGACTGGGCCCCGCCCTGTCGATTGCATGGCATTCCGCGCAATGGGTTTCCACGAGCACTCGCCCGCGCTCGGCATCCGGCGTCATCTCTGCTGCGCCCGGCGCAATGGCGAGAAAATAGAGACTGGCGGCAAGGCCAGCCTGAAACGCTTTCACCATCTGGCTCATCCCCCTCGGATCAGATTTCCGTATCGCCCTTCAGCAACCGCTGGGCAATTGTCTTATTCAGGATTTCGTTGGAGCCGTCGGCGATATTGACGATGCGCAGATACTGCCAGGCTTCGGCAAGGCCGACCTCGTTGGTGAGGCCGATGGCGCCGTGGGCCTGAATGGCCCGGTCGACGGCGCGAAGGCCGACCTGCACCGAGTAGATCTTGGTCATGGAAAGTTCCTTGATCGCCGCCTCGCCCTTATCGAGCAGCGCGGTCGAGTTCAGCCCCATCAGATGCGCCGCGTGCAGCTCCGTCGCGGCGACGGCGAGCGGGAAGGAAACGCCCTGATATTCGGCAATCGGCTTGCCGAAGGCGACGCGCTGCTTGGCGTATTCGAGCGCGAGCTCGATCGACCAGCGGCCGATGCCGACGGCGCGCGCCGAGTTATAGATGCGCCCGAGCGAGACGCCGTAAAGCGCGGCGGCAAAGCCGTTATCGAGCTCGCCAACAAGCTGCCACGGCTCGACGCGGAGATCCTCGAATACCAGTTCGGCCTCATCGCCGCCGATATGGCCGAACAGCTTGACGACCCGCTGGATAACGAAGCCCGGCGCATCGGTCGGCACGAGAAAGGCGGAGATGCCGCCCTTTTTCGCCGCCGCCTTTTCCGCGTCCGTCACCGCGAAAAGAATGCAGTAATCGGCAATCGGCGCGTTCGAGGTCCAGATTTTCCGCCCGTTGATGAGCCAGCCGTCGCCGTCTTTGCGGGCGCGGGTCTGGATCATGCTGGCGTCCGACCCCGCCCCGGGTTCAGAGAGCCCGAAGCACATGGATTTCTCACCGCTCATCAGGGGGGCGAGAATTTCATCGCGGGCCCGGTCGGTGACCTTTTCGAGCAGCCGGCTCGGCCCGAAGGCCCAGTGCGACAGCGCATAAAGCATCATCCAGTTGTGCGGGCCGCAGGTGTGGAAAAGCTCCTGCCAGCAGGCATAATAGGCCTGCATCCCGAGCCCGCTGCCGCCGAGCGCCTCGGGCACGCACATCTGGTAATAGCCCGCCTTGGCGGAGGCCATGCGCACTTCCCTGATCAGCGCGCGGACCGGCGCCGACAGGCGGCCGTCCTCGTCATATTTCAGCCGCGGATTTTCGAGCAGCGCACGGTTTGCTTCATGGCGCGGGATCACCTCCTGCAGCGCAAAATTGCGGATACCGTCGCGCACCTCGGCGACAGATTCAGGGAGATCAAAGGCGATTGCGGCCATTCTTTATTCCTTCCTGACGGGCAACGCGAGGGGGCTTCTCCTCCGCGCCTTGTTCTTATTGTTTCGATTGTTATTCTCGTGCGGCGAAGCCTGTTTTTGATTGTTTTCGCCGCCCGAAAGCTTGCCGAACAACCGAACTAAAGTAAAGCGCCAAGTAGGCGCTGGGTCGCGTCGCCTTTTTCAAGTCCGCACGGCGTCCTTTTCCTCATCGAGCGCCGCCGCCGGCTCGGCCGGCGCACCGAGGAGCTTCTGGTCGCGGCCATTAAGGCGCACAGGCGCCGGCAGCAGTGCCTTTGCGCTTTGCCCGAGCTCGCGCGTGCGCTCCTTCATCTCGGTGAGCTTTTCATCCGTTGGCAGGAACGACCAGCCGAGCAGCGTCAGCAGGACGAGGAAGGGCGAGAGCAGCAGGCTCAGCATCGCCCAGGTGATAAGTGCGGCGCCAAGGGAGGCAATCGTCTCCGATCCTTCGAGCCGCGCAACGACGATGACGAGGACGGCGACGACATGCGGCAGATAGAGCCCGACGAGCAGCGCATCGAGAAAACGTCGCTCGCGAAGGCGCGGCCGGATCCGCCGGGCGAGCCGAAGCCCCGCGAACCAGAGGGGGGCGAGAAAGACCGCGAGCAGAGCCGTCCCGGCAAGGAGGCGCCAGCCCCAGCCCTCAGTTCCTGCCCCACGCAAGACGATATCGAGCAGCAGCGCCGCCCCGGCAAGAATTACGGCCGCGGCGACGGGCGCGCCTGCCGTGAGCCGCGCCTTCACGCTGCTCGCGCGGATGGCGGAGACAATCCGGGAAAGACGCTGATGCAGGATGGTTTTTATTTCTGATTTCGGCGGGATATGCATGGCACTCGGTCAGTCAGGAACGCAACAAAGCCGGCCGCGTTACGAAAGGCCGCGGCACAGATTTACCATAAATGGGGCGAATGCCAAGACTGTTTTTGCAAGCCGGGCCCGAGCATCCCGGCGGGCGCGTCTCAGCGCGCCGACAACGCGCGGAGCGCGCGCGACACATCGACGAATTCATGGGAGAGCCCCTTCAGAAGCCTTGCCCCCGTCGCCGGGCTGGCAGCGCCCCGCTCAGGGTCCGCCGTCTCAAGCAGGAGGTCCAGCGCGGCGGTGTTGGTCATGATCGCCCGGTCGGCCACGGACTTGCGATTGAGGCGGGGCGATTTTTCGACCTCGGCCTTCAATTCCCTGACGAGAACGGAGAGTTCCTGTTGCCGCATGGCATTTCCTTTCATGATGACCCGGCCGCCAGAATAGCGCCAAGGCGTGAACGAAATATTAACGAAAGAAGCCGCGCCGGCGGCGGGCGTCAAGCACAAGAAAATATTAACCAAATTGCGCAACAGTCAGCCCTATCCCCTGCCCTGCGTCTCGCGCGGGCAGCCAACAAGGCGCACGGGCACCGGAGGCCGAATGACTGAGTCAAATATCGATAACCGCCGCGCGCATCGGCGCGTCATGATCGCCCGGCAGGGCCGCGTCCATCATTCTGCGGGCGCGGCGCGGGCCTGCATTATGAATATTTCCGCCGGCGGCGCCGGGCTGCAGATGGACATGCGCCTGCCGGATGGATCCGATATCACCCTTGAGGTTGGCGATATCGGCCTCATCCCGGCGCGCGTCATCCGCCAGCTTGAAGACGGTATCGCCGTCAAATTCACCTTCTCGGCGGAAAAGGAACAGGCGCTGATCGCGCGCATCGCCGCCCTCGTTGCGCGCAAGCGGCGCGAGCAGTTTCGGCTCGTGGCACGCGCGAAATCGCCCGAATCATCCTGACGCCGGATACAAAGACTCACCTTCGCCGGGAGATTACCCGCCCTGCCGCCCCGCATGCAGAAGCTGCTTCGCGTCGCGATGGAACATCTCGGCGAGTTCATACTCCTCTTTCAGCTCGATCACCGATTTGGCGGCATCCTCGGGCTTGAGGCCGCTATCGCTCGCATAGGCCGCGAGCGGCGTTGCGCCGGCGAGTGCGGCAAGCTGAAAGCCTTTGCGCATATAGGCATCGCGGCGATCACGCACCCAAATTTCCAAAGCATCCACCTGTTCCTGCGTGATCCGAAACATTTTCTCCAGTCCTTTAATGAATGAATGTCGGCAACCAGTTATTAACCTTGTCCCGTTATAACGGGAACGGATGCCTTCGACGCTGTGCGAAGTATGAAATATAAAGATTAATCTAGTCTTACAAAGGGCCGTCACGGGGCGCTTCGCGGACATAAGGGAACAGGTAAAGTAGACGTTAAATGACAACAATGACGCCGCAGGAAATCCTCGAGATTCTCGCACAGCATCGAAAGTGGCTGATCAATCCCAAAGAGGGCGCGCGCGCCGATTTTCACCAGGCCGATTTCACCGGCGCAAATTTCGCCGACGCCAAGCTGCAGAAATCACGGCTGACCGGGTGCAAGCTTTCGCGCAGTATCTTTCGCCGCGCCAATCTCATCTCCGCCGACCTCTATGCCGCCGATCTGACGCGCGCTGACCTTCGCGACAGCCTGCTCATCCGCGCCGATCTTCGCGGCGCCGAGCTCAAAGGCGCCAAGCTGAACGGCGCCAACCTTCAGGAAGCGGATTTCCGCGGCGGCTCGCTTATCCTCTCGGGCGGCGAAACCGTGACCTTTTCGGCGAGCAATCTTTCCGGCGCGGAGATGGAGCGGGTGGTCGCCGAGAAAGCCAATCTGAACGGCGCCAACCTCGCGGGCGCAGCGCTTGGCAACGCCAACTTCGCCTATTCACAGCTCCGCGGCGCGAATCTCTCGAATGCGGAGCTTACCAACGCCGGCTTCATCGGCGCGGATATGGTCGGCTGCGATTTCACCAACGCCGATCTGACCGGCGCCGATCTCAGCAATGCCGATCTCGAAGGCGCCAAGGTCGACGGGTGCAATTTCGACAACGCCCGCCTTGACGGCGCCAACCTCGCCAATATCGATTTTTCGAAATCAAAGGCCGTCGCGCCGCATCTGTTGAAAAAGGACGACACGACGCCCCTGCCGCCCAACCTGCAGACGCTGCTGAAGAAGCATTTCCTCTGGGTGGAGACCAATGGCCTCAAAGGCGAGCGGGCCGATCTTTCGGGCATGGATCTTTCGGGCATGGATCTCTCGGGCTGCGCGCTTTCCGGCGCGACGCTGCGCGGCGCCAATCTCACCGGGACGATCCTCAAAGGCGCACAGACCGTGATGACCGACCTGTCGCAGTGCATTCTTGAGAATGTAAACCTTGAGAGTGCCGTTATGGAGGGCGTCAATCTCTCGCGCGCCAATCTGACGGGCGCCAATCTGAAAGGCGCGGTGCTGACGGCTGTCGATCTCAAGGGCGAGCGCGGCGAATCGCTCGGCAAGAAATGGCCGGCAAACCTTTCAGCCGCCAATTTCACCAATGCCGACCTCGAAGGCGCTGATATGAGCGAGGCGAACCTGATCGATGCCAACTTCACCGGCGCGAAGCTGAAAGGCGCGCGCTTCGACGGTACGGACCTCGAAGACGCCAAGTTCGATACGGCGCCGGCGTCCTAAGGCGTGACAATGGGCGCGGCGCCCTTGCCGCCGTCCCCTCACCTAGCGGATCTTGCGATCTCCCGCGCCGCTTTCCTGCTCATACACATGCACGAAATAGCCGGCCATGGGATTGCGGTTCAGATACTCGATCAGATAGTCGCGCGCCGCCGTGCTCGCATTGCGGATGAAATACTGCCACAGCGGCTCCATCGGGCGGGTAATCGTGTCGTGGTGCGGCATACTCACCGATCCGCCCCACTCGATATCGAAGCCGGAGAGATAATTCTCGGCGTAATGGCGGAACACGGCCGCTTCGTCGATATTGACGCCGGCCTTGCTTTCAAAACAAAGTCGTAAATTCATCTTTGCAGCCTCCGCGCGCATCGTAGCAGCAGCACCGGATGATATCCAGAGGGAAAGCGGGACGCAGAATGTGGCGAAAGAGACGGTGGCCGGTCGGGGTCACGATGGCATCCCCTAGGAGAATCGAACTCCTCTTTCCAGAATGAGAATCTGGCGTCCTAACCGATAGACGAAGGGGACGCATCGGGAACTGTGACCGGGCATCAGGATGGTATCCCCTAGGAGAATCGAACTCCTCTTTCCAGAATGAAAATCTGGCGTCCTAACCGATAGACGAAGGGGACACATATCCTGTTGCTCGCCCGAGGATGTAGCCATTTTAGGCGCGGATATCAAGTAAAAAATTTGTTATTTTTTCATTTTGTATGAAGGATTTACAGTGGAACGTCGGGAAATCGGCATCTCCGCCGCCTTTTGCCCGAAAAGACGCTTACGCGAGCCGGCAGGCATCCTCGATCAGAAGCTGCGCCGTCACATTTCCCCGCCAGCTGTTGCGGCGAAGATGGCCCGCGATATGAAAGCTCGCGCCATTATGGCCAAGCAGCGCCTGGCCGAGCGGGGTCTCAAGTGAGCGAAAGCTGATGGCCGTCAGCCGGCCCCTGCCGCCGCTGCCGGTGAGGACGCAGCGGACATGATTCTCGCCAACGATTCCCGCCTGCACCAGCCGCACATTGGGAAGCGCGAATCTGGGTTCCGGGTTGCCCGCCCCGAACGGGCCCGCCTGATCCATCAGCTCGATCAGCTCCGCCGTCGCGCCCTCGACCGAGAGCGCGCCGTCAAGACCAAGGCTCGCGGTTCTCGCGGCGTCGCTCACGTCTTTGGCAAGCCGCTCGTTCAAAAAGACGCGGAGCGCGTCAATATTCGCGCGCCCGACCGTGAGCCCGGCCGCCATCAGATGACCGCCGCCGGCGACAATGATCTCCTTATGCCGCGCCGCACCGACGGCCGCGCCCATATCGACGCCCGGAACCGACCGGCCGGAACCCTTGCCGGTATCACCATCGAGCGCGATGACCACGGCGGGGCGCTGATAGAGATCTTTGAGGCGGCTCGCGACAATCCCGATGACGCCGGGATGCCACCCCTCGCCCGCGACAACGATCACCCTGTCATCGCGAAGGCTGCTCCCCTCGACAAGCGCCGCCGCCTCTTCCTGCACCGCCGCCTCGATCTCCTTGCGCTCCTGATTGTAGCGATCAAGCTCGGTTGCGAGCAGGCGGCATTGCTCCGGGTTATCGAGCGAGAGGAGATCCGGGCCATATTCCGGCCGGCCGACCCGCCCGCCCGCATTGACGCGCGGGCCGAGGAGAAATCCGACATGATAGGTGCCGGGCGCCTCGTCAAGCCCCGCCACATCGGCGAGCGCCGCGAGCCCCGCGTTGCCGCGCCGGGCCATGACTTTGAGACCTTGCGCGACAAAGGCGCGGTTGAGGCCGATCAGCGGCACCACGTCGCAGACGGTGCCGAGCGCCACAAGATCGAGCCAGAGACGCGGATCCGGCTCCGGCCGCTCCGCGTTGAACCAGCCCGCTTCGCGAAGCGCGCGGTTGAGCGCAACGACCAGCAGGAAGGTGACGCCGACCGCGGCGAGATAGGTATATTGCTGGCTTTCGTCATGGCGCTTCGGATTGACGACGGCGATCGCTTCGGGCAGGCGCGTCTCCGCCTGATGATGGTCCACCACGATGACATCGAGGCCGATCGCTTTCGCATGGGCGAGCGCATCGAAGGAGACGATGCCGCAATCGACGGTGATGACGAGGTCCGCGCCGCGCTGTTTGAGGGTCTCCATCGCCGCGGCGTTGGGACCATAGCCCTCCTTCAGCCGGTCGGGGATATAGATCTCGACATCGATGCCGATGGCGTTGAAAAACCGCCTGAGCAGGCCTGAAGAGGTTGCCCCGTCGACGTCATAATCGCCGAAGACGGCAATTTTCTCGCCCTCCCGAATGGCCGCGACAATGCGCCGGGCGGCGGTATCCATATCCTTGAAGGTCGACGGATCGGGCAGCAGATGACGGAGCTGCGGGCTCAGATACTGCTCCGCCTGCTCCAGCCCGACGCCGCGCCCGGCCATGACCCGCCCGACGATCTCCGGCACGCCAAGGCGCTGGGAAATGGCGAGACCGAGCCGCTCGTTCCCGGCACGAAGCCGCCAGCGCCTGCCGCCAAGCGACTGCTCGACATCGAGAAAGGGCGGCGTCGCCGTCGCATCCATGAAAAGCCTCCGTCAGCGGACCCGGTGCACACCCCGGATATAGCGAACGGTGCCGCTGTGCGAACGCATGACGATGCTTTCGGTGTAGATCTTGTCGCCGATCTGGCGCACGCCCTTCAGCATCGAGCCGTTGGTGACGCCGGTCGCGGCGAAAATCACCTCGCCCGCCGCAAGCTCTTCGAGCTTGTAGACGCGGTGCAGATCTGTAATGCCCCATTTCGCCGCGCGGGCCTTTTCATCGTCATTGCGGAAGACGAGACGGCCCTGCATCTGCCCGCCGATGCAGCGAAGCGCCGCGGCGGCAAGCACGCCTTCCGGCGCGCCGCCCGTGCCGACATACATGTCGATCCCGGTATCCGGGTCCGCCGTTGCCATCACGCCGGCGACGTCGCCGTCCGAGATAAGCTGGATGCGGGCGCCGGTTTTCCGGATATCGGCGATGATCTCGGCATGGCGCGGACGGTCAAGGACGCAGGCCATCGTCTGGTTGACGGGAACCCCCTTCGCCTCGGCAATGGCGCGCAGATTCTCGCCGGCCGACCTGTCGATATCGATGATCCCTTCCGGATACCCGCCGCCGACGGCGATTTTTTCCATATAGGTGTCTGGCGCGTTCAGGAAGTTGCCCTTCTGGGCGAAAGCGATGACGGCGAGCGCATTCGGACCGCCTTTTGCGGTCAGCGTCGTGCCCTCCAGCGGATCGAGCGCGATGTCAATTTCCGGGCCTTTCCCGGTGCCGACCTTCTCGCCGATATAGAGCATCGGTGCTTCGTCCCGCTCGCCCTCGCCGATCACGATCGTGCCATTGATATTGAGTTTGTTGAGCGCGGTGCGCATGGCGTCAACAGCGGCCTGATCGGCGGCCTTCTCGTCGCCAAGGCCGACCAGGTTGCAGGCCGCGCGGGCCGCCGCTTCCGTGACACGGACGATTTCCAGGGTCAGGTTCCTGTCAAGTTTTGAGGATGTGGTCATAATCTTCTCTTCCAAAACATTAATAACGGGCACAGGTCATTACAGGGAAGCAATGCGGATCATCCGCGGTTTTGCCATACTATGCGTGAATTGTGCTATTTTTCCAAGCGCGCGAACCAGCGCCTCCTCCTTCGCCTCGTGAGTGACGAGGATGACCGAAACCGCCTCGCCCGACGCCCGGCCGCGCTGCAGCAGGCTCTCGATCGAGATATTCTCATCGCGGAACACGGCGGAGACATCGGCGATCACGCCGGGTTTGTCCTCGACTGTCAGGCGGACGTAATAGCAGCCGCGATGATCGGCGATGGGGGATGTCGGGATCGGGTTCATTTTCGCGACCGGAACGCCGAAGGTCGGCGTATGTCGGCCAAGCGCAATGTCGATGATGTCGGCAACGACCGCGGAGGCGGTCGGCCCCTCGCCTGCGCCGCGCCCGACGTAGGTGGTTTCATTCACGAAATCGCCGTCGACAACGACCGCGTTAAAGACGCCGTTGACATTGGCGATGGTGCTGTCGCGGCGCACCATGCAGGGATGCACGCGCTGCTCGATCCCGCGCGCCGTCCGCCGCGCAACGCCGAGCAGGCGGATGCGATAGCCAAGCTCGCGCGCCGAGGTGATATCGGCGGCGCTCACATCGCGAATGCCTTCGATATAGACATTGCTGAAATCGACCGGCGTGCCGAATGCGACGCTCGCGAGGATGGCGAGCTTATGCGCCGCATCCACCCCGTCGATATCGAAACTCGGATCGGCCTCGGCATAGCCGAGCTTCTGCGCATCGCGAAGGATCGCGGCAAATTCGCCGCCCGTTTCCTCCATCTCGGTGAGGATATAGTTGCAGGTGCCGTTGAGGATGCCGTAGACGCGCGAGATGGCGTTGCCCGCGAGCCCCTCGCGGAGCGCCTTGATGATCGGGATGCCGCCCGCCACCGCTGCTTCATAGGCGAGCGGGGTGCCCCTCTCCTCGGCGATGCGCGCAAGTTCGTTGCCATATTCCGCGAGCAGCGCCTTGTTGGCGGTAACCACCGGCTTGCCGCTTTTAAGCGACGCCTCACAGAGCTCGCGCGCAATGCCGTCGCTGCCGCCGATCAGTTCAAGGACGATATCAACATCGGGATCCGTCGCCAGATCGCGCGCGTCCTCATACCATTTGATCCCGTCAAGCGACACGCCGCGATCTTTCGTGCGGTCGCGGCTGGAGACGGCGGTTACCGAAAGATGCGCGCCCGAGCGGGCCTGCAGGAGGTCGCCATGCGCCTTGATAATCTTGAGCACACCGATCCCGACCGTCCCTAGGCCGGCAATTCCAATCCTCACATTCGATGACACGATCAGGATGCCTCTCTACTCGCCAGATGCTGGGGTGCATTGGCCATAAACTTTTTGATATTCCGCGCGGCCTGACGGATCCGCTGTTCATTCTCCACCATCGCGATGCGCACGAAGCTGTCGCCATGTTCGCCAAAGCCAAGGCCCGGCGCGACAGCTACCTTCGCTTCCTGCAGCAGCAGCTTGGAAAACTCGAGGCTGCCAAGATGGCGGAACGGCTCCGGTATCGGCGCCCAGGCGAACATTGTCGCCGACGGCGCGGGGATTACCCAGCCGGCCGCCGCGAAGGAGGAGATCATCACGTCGCGGCGCTGCTTGTATAGCTTGCGGAACCCCTCAACGCAATCCTGCGGCCCGTTGAGCGCCGCCGTCGCTGCAACCTGGATGGGCGTGAAGGCGCCATAGTCGAGATAGGATTTGATCCGCGTCAGCGCGCCGATCAGCTTCTTGTTGCCGGTCGCAAAGCCGATGCGCCAGCCCGGCATCGAATAGGTCTTGGAGAGCGAGGTGAATTCAACGGCGATATCGCGCGCGCCCTCGACCTGCAGGATCGACGGCGGCGGCACGTCGTCGAAATAAATCTCCGCATAGGCGAGATCGGAGAGGACATACATCCCGTGCTCCTTCGCGAAGCGGACGACTTCCTTGTAGAACTCGAGATCCACCGTCATCGCCGTCGGATTGGACGGGAAGTTGAGGATCAGGCAGGTCGGCGACGGGATGCAGTGGCGCACCGCCCGCTCGAGCGCGGCAAAGAAATCGATGCCAGGGCCAACCTCGAAATGCCGGATGACGGCGCCCGCGATGATGAAGCCGTAAGGGTGGATCGGATAGCTCGGGTTCGGCGAGAGAATGACATCGCCCGGCGCGGTGATCGCCATCGCGAGGTTGGCGAGCCCCTCTTTCGAGCCGAGCGTCGCAATGGTTTCCGTCTCGGGATCGATATCGACCCCGAAGCGGCGCTTGTAATAGGCCGCGTTGGCGCGGCGCAACCCCGGGATGCCCCGGCTTGTCGAATAGCGATGCGTGCGGCCGTCGCGCACCGTCTCGACCAGCTTGTCGACGATATGCTGCGGCGTCGGGCAATCCGGATTGCCCATGCCGAGATCGATGATATCCTCGCCCGCCGCTCGCGCCGCCGCTTTCATCCGGTTGACCTGTTCGAAAACATAGGGCGGCAAGCGTTTAATGCGGTGGAAGTCAGGTTCCATCAATCTCGTTCCTGTTTAAATGATATCGGGGACGGTCCGGGCCTCACGCCGCAACAGGCCCCCGATTCTGCTGTTACGGCTGTGTATACGAAATTCGTTTAATTGAGAATAAAGATTTCAACGCGACGGTTCATCGCCTCCGCACGCGGCATCGGCTCGGCGCTCACGGGTTCGCTGTCGCTGACGGATTCAACAACCAGCCTCTCCGCATTGATCCCGGCCTTCAGGAAATATTCGGCGACCGCGGCGGCGCGCTGCTGCGAAATACTGAAATTCACCATCATATGCTCGGTCTCGGGTAGATCCCGTGTGCGACTCGAGGCATGGCCGACGATGCGGATCGTGCTCGCCTCATCCCGCTGACTCCGCGTGATGCGATCGATCTTCGCCCGGTCCTCCGCGCTGAGACGGGCGGATCCTTGCGCAAAATAAAGCGTCTCGACCGGCGTCCTGCCGTTCGCGGCGGCATAATTCGGGGCAAGCCGCGGCGCATCGGCGGCAGGTGCCGCCGCGTCTGATCCGGCGCCGTCCGCGCGCACGCCATCCGGCAGACGCGTTGCGCCGGAGGCGGCGAGCTGCTGTTCATAGACGCTTGCAACCGTTGTCCGCTCCACCCCGTCGCTGCTGATGACGGTCGTCTGCTCTGATGTCTCACTTGCGGGCGGTGTCAGGCGCTGCTGCGCAACCGGCTCCTGCGGCGCAGCGGCAACTGCGGGCTCCGTCCGCTCCTCGACCTCGGCCTCAACGCGCTCCTCGGTGGTGGTCGTGACGCCCGTGGCCGTCTCCTCCACCGTCGTCGTCACCGTCTCGGTTACCGTCTCCGTGACAGCTTCCGGCTGCGGTGAAGGCGGCGGCGCCAGCGGCGGCTGCACCGAGGTATCGGCGCGCAGCGCTTCATCGGTATAGCGGGCGTTGCTGCGATCGGCGCGCAGCCCCTCGCCGATCTTATTTGCCTCGGCCAGCGTCGCGATTGTTTCAGGCTTCTCCGGCACCGTCGAAACGCTCGGGTACTCGGCTGCCTCCTGCTCCTCGCTATTGTCGGTTGAGCACGCCGCGCCCGCCAGCAGTAGAGCGCAGAGGCCAAGGCCCAGCAGCCGCCTGGCGACGGCCTGCAAATGGTTCCCGGAATGGAGAGCTGTCCTGATCATCACTTACGTCCACCCCGCCTCCTCACTGTGACACGGCAGCGGTCCATTGAGGTTGACAGGTTTTTAATATAATCTGGTAAAAAACGCAGCTATCATTAAACATATAGGGCAGGATTTCGCAACGTTTTCTAACGATTTCAGGCCCGGCTTGCGAAAAAAGAAGTGCCATCCTTCATAAGTTGTCGCCGCTCGAACACTAACAGCGAGGAGAAGCAGACGTGCCGAACAGGGAACCATTGCAAAGCAGTCAGGAAGCGCTGGAAACGTCTCGGGAATTTGCCGAGAATTTTGCCAAGATCGCCGCCCAGAGCCAGGAGCTTGTCACCGCGTTTCTGCAAAGCCAGAAGCCGACGCATATCGATCCCGACCCCGCCATCGTCGCCCGCACCTTTATGGAGCTGATGAACAGGATGATGGCCGATCCGGCCCGGATCGTCGAGGCGCAGGCGGCGCTTTGGAAGAGTTACATGGACCTCTGGCAGAATGCAGCGCGGCGCGCGAGCGGCGAAGATGTCGCCCCCCTCGCCGTTCCCGATGCAACCGATAAGCGATTTAAATCGGAGGAATGGAGCCAGAACCAGATCTTCGACTATATCAAGCAGTCCTACCTTCTGACCGCGGACTGGATCCAGAACACCATCGCCGATGTCGACGGGCTCGACGCCCCGACGCGCAAAAAGGTCGATTTCTACACCCGGCTCTATATCGACGCGATGTCGCCAAGCAATTTCTTCTGGTCGAACCCCGACGTTCTCAAGAAAACCATGGAGACCAAGGGGAAAAACCTCGTGCAGGGCCTCGACAATATGCTCGAGGATCTCAAGCGGACCCACGGCACGCTGAGCCCCAAGATGACCGATGAGAATGCCTTCGAGATCGGCCGCAATATCGCCGTGACGCCCGGCAAGGTGATCTATCAGAACGACCTGATGCAGCTTTTGCAATATGAGCCGACGACGGAGGAGGTCTACAAGCGCCCGCTGCTGATCACCCCGCCCTGGATCAACAAATACTATATTCTCGATCTGAAGCCCGAAAACTCCTTCATCAAATGGTGCGTCGATCAGGGGTACACCGTCTTTGTCATCTCCTGGGTCAACCCCGATGAGCGGCATGTCGACAAGACCTTCGAGAGCTATATGTCGGAGGGCATCCTCGCCGCGCTCGATGCGATCGAGCAGTCGACCGGCGAGCGGGAGGTAACGGCGATCGGCTATTGCATCGGCGGCACGCTGATGGCGGCGACGCTCGCCTATCTCGCGGCGGTCGGCGAGGAGCGGATCAAGGCGGCGACCTTCTTCGCGGCGCAGCTCGATTTCGAGGACGCCGGCGATCTGATGGTCTTCACCGATGAAGAACATATCCAGCTTGTCGAAAGCAAGATGAAGGCCGGTTACCTTGAGGGCAAGGAGATGGCCAATACCTTCAACCTGCTGCGCTCCAACGATCTGATCTGGTCGTTTGTCGTGAATAACTACCTGCTCGGCAAGACGCCCTTCCCGTTCGACCTGCTCTACTGGAATTCGGACGCGACCAACATGCCGCACAAGATGCACAGCTTCTATCTTCGCAACATGTATCAGAAGAACCTGCTGCGCCAGCCGGGCGCGCTGACACTCGGCGGACAGCCGATCGATCTCTCGAAGATCAAAACGCCGGTCTTCATTCAGGCGAGTAAGGAAGATCACATCGCGCCCTTCCGCTCGGTGTTCAAGAATATCAAGCTGTTCGGTGGCCCGGCGGAACTGATGCTGGCGGGCTCCGGCCATATCGCCGGGGTCATCAACCATCCGGAAGCGATGAAATACCAGTACTGGACCAACACGAAGAAGAAAGACTACGCAAGTGCCGAGGAATGGTTTGAGGGCGCCGCCGAGCATCCGGGCTCCTGGTGGCCCTACTGGGATAAATGGCTGGCCAAGAAATCGGGGCCGAAAGTGCCCGCGCGCGATCCCGCCAAGGGCAAGCTGAAGCCGATCGAGGATGCGCCGGGGAGCTATGTCAAGGTAAAGGCGAAGCATTATGCGGAGCTTGACGAGTAACAATGCCCGCGGACAAACGCTGACACAAGAAAGGCCCGCCGGATGGACGGGCCTTTTTTTCTGATGTAGCGACGGAGGTCAGAGACCGAGCTGCTCGCGGTACTGGCGGCCCTTTTCAACATAGTGATCTGCGCCGTGCGTGAGGTTCGCCTGCTCGGCCTCGCTCAGCTTGCGAAGGAACTTCGCCGGGGACCCGCCCCACAGCTCGCCGCGCGGGACGCGTTTGTTCGGCGTGACCAGCGATCCGGCCGCGACCATCGCGCCGCTTTCGACCACGACGCCGTCAAGCAGCGTCGAGCTCATCCCGATAAAGCATCCGTCCTCCAGCGTGCTGCCGTGGATCATGCAGTTGTGGCCGATCAGAACGTCATCGCCGATGGTCGTCGGGTGGGTGCCTTCCGAGACATGGATCACCGTGCCGTCCTGCACATTGCTGCGCTTGCCGATGCGAATCGAATGCACATCGCCGCGCACGACGCAATTGAACCAGATGCTCGATTGCTCGCCGATCACCGTATCGCCGATCACATAGGCCGACGGGGCGATAAAGGCGTCCGCCGCAATAGCCGGGGTCTTGCCGTTCAGGGAGATGATGTTCTTCGTCATAGGTTTTCCGCTTTCTGTTCTTGTTTTTCTGCCCGAAGCTTACGGGAAAAGCGCGACCTGTTCCAGCCCGAGCGTCTCCGGCAGGATGAACATCAGGTTCATATTCTGCACGGCCTGACCGCTCGATCCCTTGACCAGATTGTCAATCACCGAGATGACAATCGCCCGGCCGGGGATGCGATCTTCAAAGACGTTGATCACGCAGTTGTTGGAGCCGCGCACCATCTGCGTCTGCGGCACATCCTTGCCGTTCAGGATACGGACAAACGGCTCGCCCGCAAAGGCGGATTGGAGCGCCGCCTTGAGGTCGGCCGCCCGCGCCCCGCCGGTTAGCCGGACATGCGAGGTGATCATTTCGCCCCGGCTCATGGGGATGAGATGCGGCACGAAATTGACGCGGATATCCTCCGCCGCGCGGCCCGCGGCCTTGGCGATTTCCTGCTCGATCTCCGGCGCATGCCGGTGCGCGCCAATGCTGTAGGGAGAGAGCCCCTCGCCCGCCTCGCTGAAGAGGGTGTTCTGCTTGAGCCCCCGCCCCGCGCCGGTAATGCCCGACTTTGCATCGATCACAAGATCGTCCGCATCGATCAGCCCGCCTTTGACGAGCGGCACGAGCGAGAGCAGCGTCGCTGTCGGATAGCAGCCGGGACAGGCGACGAGCCGCGCGCTCCGGATCCGCTCGCGGTACAGCTCCGTCAGGCCGTAGACGGCTTCCTTCTGCAGCGCGAGCGCCCGATGCTCATGGCCATACCATTCGGCGTAGGTTGCCGGATCATCAAGGCGGAAATCGGCGGACATATCGACCACCTTTACGCCCGCGGGAAGCGCCGCGATGAGTTCCTGCGTCGTGCCGTGCGGCAGGCCGCAGAAAACCACATCAACGCCGCTCCAGTCAGCGTCCTCGATGGAGACCATATCCGGAAGGCCATGGCCGCCGAGATGCGGATAGACGTCCGCGACCGGCTGGCCGGCCTTGCGGTCCGCCGTCAGCAGGCAAATTTCGGCGCTCGGGTGGCGCAGCAGAAGGCGCATCGCTTCCGCGCCCGTGTAACCGCTTGCGCCAAGAATACCGACTTTAATTTTGCTGTCCGAATGTGCCATGTTCCTCAACCCGGGCGTTGCCGCCCCGCCTCCAAAAAAACGTCAATCCGCGAGATATGTCCGATGCGCGCCTTTCAGCGCCTTGTCCGCAAACCAGATCAGGACATTGAGATCAAAGGCGGCGCGCGCCTCTTCATCCAAATGCTCCGGCCCTCGCTTCAGGCCGGCGAGAATATCCTTCTCGGCCTTGCGCAGCAGGGCGTTGCGCACGGAACCCCGTACATCAAGCTGGTCGCGCATTTCCTGCACCAGTTCGTCGCCCGTCAGGCGATGGGTGTAGTCCTTGAGCCGCAAGGTAAAGGCGCCCTCCGCATCGAGTGGAATGCCGAGTGTTTCAATGTCGATTTCTTCAATGTTTCTGATCGGTTTGGTCATCGCCGATGTCCTGTTTTCTCCGGGTCGCTGTCTGCAGCGGGTTTTTGCACACTTCACGTCACTTGGCAAAGAATTCCGTCACGCGCCGGCGCCGTCAAGGCACAAAAAAAAGGCGGCAAACGCCGCCTTTTCTCTTTCGTATCGGAACCTTTATCTCAGTCCAGAAGCACGAGATTTTCCGCGGAAGATTTGCCGTTACGACCGGAAACGAGTTCGAATTCGATCTTTGCGTTTTCCTGAAGGGTCGTCAATCCGGCGCGTTCAACTGCCGAAATATGCACGAAAGCGTCAGCCCCGCCTCCATCAGGAGCGATAAAACCATATCCTTTGGTGGGGTTGAACCACTTTACAGTACCTGTAGCCATTATTTAGTCTCCTGGACACTCGATAATTATCAGGACCTCACGCCTAAAGTGCCCAAATGCAGCGTTTGAAATCCTAGGAAGGTCCGCTGTCGGCATGTCACCGAACAAAAAAACAGGCTCCCTGCGAATCCGGTAATTTATAATTGGGGCATTTGCAAGGAAGATTTGTGTCGGATCAAGATTTTGTGATGCTTTCGGCGAAACGTTGCAAAAATGCTATCGAAATGCCGCGATTTTGCCATCTTTGGCCTGGGAGGGATACTTATCTGCCGAGCGCGTTCCGCGTCTCAATTTACCGCTGACGCGCGCCAGGAATCTGCGTAGTATAAGCAAAGACGCAATTATCCTGACCGAGGAGCAGTCATGGTTGACCCGGAGATCCATCAGGGCGGATGCCTGTGCGGCGCCGTTCGCTATGAAGTGACCGGCCCGCTCGACGTCGTTAATTACTGCCACTGCACGCAGTGCCAGAAGTCGACGGGGCATTTCTATGCCTCCTCCATGCCGACAACGGGCGAACTTCGCCTCCTCGCCTCGGAAACGCTGAAATGGTATCGCTCGTCATCCTTTGCCGAGCGCGGCTTCTGCTCCACCTGCGGCAGCCAGCTTTTCTGGCGGCGCGTGGGCGGCGCGGGTTTCAGCTTTGTCGTTGGCAGCCTGGACGGCGATCCGAAGCTTGCGGGCGGGCACCATATCTTTGTTGAGGCGAAGAAAAGCTACTACAGCATCAACGACGGCCTGCCGCAGCATGCCGGCTTTCCCAAGGGCGACAGCCCCGACTGACTGCCACGCTGATTGAGCGGACGGGCGATGCGCGCCATCCGCCGCCTGCCGCTCGCGATTTAAGGTTTCTTGCAGACCGGGCCCGAGAACAGGCTGTTGCCCGCCCCGCCGTCGAGACAGCCGTTTGCGTCGATGCGCAGCGTGCGCGTCTCACCGGCGACCTTGACCGTCACGCTGTCGCCGTCGCGGCTATAGGTTCCGCTGTGGCGATCTTCGCTGCCGATCATGGTCAGCGTCACCTGATCGCTGCCCTTGAAATCAAGAATGGTGAACCACTGGCCGCCGTCCTGCTGGCCGTATTCCCCCGAAAGGCCGTCCTCGCCGCTGCAGGCCGCAAGCCCGCCGGCGAGCAGGACGCCCGCCGCACACAGTATAATTTTCCGCAGCATCTTTTCCTCCCTCTGTTGCCTGTCACATTTGTTATCGCCGCCGAGCGCCTGCCGATGAAGAGACCGACAGGATGCCGGGGTCAGCCGCCTGAAAAAAATATTTCAACTCTGCTTTCAACAGCAAGCGGCAATCGCCAAATGGTAAAAAAAACGCAAAGGGCGGCCCGCGATTCCTGAGCCTGCTTTCGTCATCGCGTCATATTGCTGTCATATAATCTCCATCTGGAGAGTATATCGGGGGAACGTCACGCAAGAAGAAGAGGCAGATCATGCGAAAACTGACACTGATGCGCCATGCAAAATCGAGCTGGTCGGACCGCGCCAAAGCCGATATCGACAGGCCGCTCACCGCACGCGGACGGCTCGGCGCGCTTGCGGTCGGCACCTATATGGCGCGCAACAAGATATTCCCGGACATCATTCTCTGTTCCCCGGCCCGGCGCACGCGGGAAACGCTCGCCCAGATCGAACCCTCGCTGCCGGACGGTTTCGAGCGACGGTTCAATCCCGCGGTCTATTCCGCCGGGACGGGCGCCGGACTGCTCGCCAGTTTGAAGTGCGCCGCGATCAGCGAAGCGCATGTGATGGTAATCGGCCATAACCCGGCGATGCAGCAGCTCGCCCTCTCGCTCATGGATCCGGCCTCAAACCTTTATAAAGAGATTGCACGGAAATTCCCGCGCGGCGGACTGATCCAGTTTGCCTTTGATATCGACGATTGGCGGGAGATGCACGCGCCCGGCCGCGTCCTTCATTTCACCACGCCCAAGCGGCTGATCGCGACGGAGGAGGAGGAGGAGTGAAACTCCGTCCCGCGCGGCGGGCTATGTCTCAGGTTGCGTCCTCTTCGAGATCGATAAAGATACTTGTCGGAGCCTCGAGACTGGCGACCTGGTCATCACGCGGGACGCGGATCCGCTCCCGCTCGAACTCTCCCGTATAAAAGACCATCCGGCAGCAGATATCCTTGTCATCGCGGAGCGGGAAACCGACCGAGATAATCATCTCGGTTTTTCCGGCGGCCGAATGTGTCAGGACTTTCGAAAATACGCCGCACGGGCGCGTGATGCATTCCAGGATGGTGCGCGATGCCGCGTCGCGCATATCCCCCGGCCAGAAATCGAGAAAATTCCGCCCCGTCAGCTCCATGCCGAAATGATCAACCAGCGCGGTCCCGGCCAGGCGGCAAACAATTTCATCGGGCGACAGGACTTCATAAAGCGCGATCCCCGGCAGCAGCGGCGCGATGCGGGTCGGATCGAAGCTGCGGCGACGCGGCACCAGAGACCCCGGTTCCAGGCTTCGCCAATATCTCGCAAAGCGTTCCGTCTCAGGCGACCCCCACCTGATATTGTCAAATTTCTCGCAGAGCATGTCCCCTAACGTTACCCCCTCCGCATACCGCACACATAGAATAAGCCCCGCAGGAACGGGGCTCGGGCGTTGCTTTTCATTTTTATTTATGAGCGCCGGGGAATATACGCATATATCCGAAGATTGCCAAGCGCCAAATACAGCCGAGAGGTGTTAAATATAGGGGCAGCGACGGACAAATAATCACGTCGCTGCTACTCTTTCTATTTTTCTTTTATTTACTGTAGCTTACCGCAAGGCCGGCGCGCGCGTCATTCTGCACGCCATAGGGCGGAATGGGATAACGGAGGCCGTTTTTGGCGAGCGCAGCAAGCCCGTCGATCACTTTTGGAAGATAGGCGGGCGGAATTGCCATCAAAAGTTCGTCCTCCTGAACGCCGCCATAGCGCCGCTCGGCAAAGCAGGGAAGCGACAGGCTGGGCTCTCCCGTCGAGAGCGCCCGTCCCCAGCTGTCGGCGCAGGACGATTCGCCCACAACCGAGAAATCGAGCTTCTTGTAGCCCGCCCACTGCAGCCCGTTGATGAACAGGATCATCTGCGCCGGGGTTGCGTAAATCAGGCAGATATCCGGCGGATTGAGACGCTTGCTGGCGAGCGGCGAGACGGCCATCGCCTTGAATTTCCCGGCCGGCATCACGGTCATGGCGTCCTGATGGTTGCGCGCATCCTCCGGCGTCTGATACCAGACGCCAACATATCGCTCACCCTCGCGCCATTCTTCATCCTGCGGGCGAAGGCCGAGGACCGCGCCGCACTGCGCGCCAACAAAATCCTCCGCCGTCGCGCCCACGGTCCAGCCGAGGCGGCAGGCCTGCCCGACAATCTGATCCGCGGTGAAAATCCCTTTGGGGCGGCGAATCTTCTCGATCGCCTCCATCTCCTCGACAGTCTCGAACAGTTTCATCCCGATCGGAGTCGCTCGAATACGGAGATATTTCGTAAGCCCGTCGAGAATCGCGTCCCAATCATAAAAGTTTTCAAGTTTTGTCATTATTATTACTCCCGTTATTTATGGGACATCGGAGCGATTCACGCACCGCATCCCCCTTTTTCTTCCTATCAGAACCCGTGCCAGCGGCCCTTCTCGGCTCGCTTTCTCCGGATCATATGAAATGTCGCCGCTTTGGGGAATGATTTTGATCAAGCCTGCGTGAGATCGGGCATTTGCGAGGGATTTGCAACATTTAGCGGTTGAAAATCCGGTGATCCACCATGATCTTTAACCATACGCGGTTCACTGGCGAATTGACTCCACTTAACCGGTTAAGTATCATTTGAATGAATATTTATCTGAGATAATGACGCAGAAACCATATCATCATAATCCCCGTGGCGGCTTCCGTAATCCGGAGGGCAATCCTAATATGCACCTACGCAAACGGCGCATTGCCCCGCTTATTTACCGGCTAATGCAGCAGATGCCATCGCCGACGCTGCCTGACGGGCATGTTCTGCCGCGGAGCGAAGTGACGCAAGGTATCGTTGCGGGCGGCAACCCGAGCGTGACGTGGCTTGGTCATGCCGCGTTTATTATCCGAAGCGGCGGCAAGGTGATTTTGACCGACCCGTATCTCTCCAAAGTCGCGGGGCCCGGTCGCATCGGCCCGAAACGCTATGCGCCGGCTGCAATGAGCGCAACCGAACTCCCTTGCGCCGATGTCATGCTGGTCAGCCACAATCATTATGATCATCTCGATGCCCGCGTCGTGCGTGCCTACCCCTATAAGGACAGGACGCAGGTGATTGTTCCGCTCGGCCTGAAATCCTTTTTCACCCGGCGCGGCTATAAAAAGGTGATCGAGATGGACTGGTGGGAAAACTGGTCCGAGGACGGGTTGACCATCACCACGCTTCCGGCCGTTCATTCATCGGGGCGCGGTGTCCATGACCAGAAGAAGACGCTCTGGGCAAGCTTCGGCATTCGCACGCACGAGAAAAACATCTGGTTCTCCGGCGATACCGCCAAGGGGAATGTTTTCGAGATGATCGGCGAGCGCGAAGGACCGTTCGACCTCGCCATCGTCGGCATCGGGGCGTATGAGCCGCGCGAGATCATGAAGCTGGTCCACGCCTCCCCCGAAGATGCTATTGAGATTGCCCGCGCGGTGAACGCGACAAAGGCGCTCGGGATGCATTGGGGAACGATCCGCCTGACGTCGGAGGATCCGTTCGAAGCGCCGCAGCGATTCCGCGAGGCCGCCATCGCTCAGAATTTTGGCGCCGAGAACGCGCTGATCCTGAAAATCGGCGAGACGCGCTCGCTGGATGAGCGGGATAATGAAACGCCGATCGAGCTTCAGCGCCGCGTCAGCAGCAGATAAATTTCATTGTGGGCAAGCAGGATGAGGCCGCTTGCGGGCTCAAAGATTGCCTTGGCGAAAGTCCCGAAATCGCATTTCGCGTCCGCCTGCAGCACCTCATAGCTCCGCCCGTCGCCGACGGGTTTCAGGCCCAGTTCCGACCAGGAGCCGCCGGACGTGCCGAATGTCTCCATATCATCGCGAAGCGTGACGGGCGCGAGCGGCGCAAGCGGGCAATAGCGCTCGGCCCTTGACGTGATCACATGCTTCTGGATGGTGATCGACTGCCCGACAAGGGCGCGCGCCGTCTCAAGCGATCCGCCGTAAATTCCGGCGGTACGCATTTCGGTGAGTTCCCATTCCCCGTCAAGCGGATAGTCCGCCATCTTGACCGATACCTCCGGCCAGGCGCGGATCACGGCGATAAAAAGCAAAACGGCGCCAATAATGCCGAGGATTTTCCGGTTCATATATAGTCACTCTCAGAAGTCCCGATCCGCTGGGACGTAAACGCAAAAAAAGGCCGCACAAGGGCGGCCTTTTCGTTTTGGCGTACTCCCGCGATTAACGCTTGGAGAACTGGAAGCTCCGACGTGCTTTGGCGCGGCCGTATTTTTTACGCTCCACCATGCGGCTGTCGCGGGTGAGGAAGCCTTCGGCCTTCAGCGCCGGGCGAAGCGCCGGCTCGTAATAGGTCAGCGCCTTGGAGACGCCGTGACGAACGGCACCGGCCTGACCCGAGAGACCGCCGCCCTTAACCGTACAGACAACGTCGAACTGGCCGACGCGATCGGTCACCTCAAACGGCTGCTGCAGCAGCATGCGCAGAACCGGACGGGCGAAATATTCCGACTGGTCGCGACCGTTGACGGTGATCTTGCCGCTGCCGGGCTTTACCCAGACGCGGGCGACGGCATTCTTGCGCTTGCCCGTGGCGTAGGACCGGCCAAGGCTGTCAATGACGGGCTCGGCGCTCACGGCCTCGATAACGCCGGCGGCCTGAATGACTTCAGCGCCGGTCTCGCCTGCGGCTGCGCCTTCCGTCAGATTTTTCAAATCCTCGAGGGAGTTTGCTTCATCAGCCATGCTCAGGCGCTCCTTACGTTCTTGGTGTTCATGGATGCGATATCAAGCACTTCCGGGTTCTGTGCGGCATGCGGATGCTCCGCGCCGGCATAAACACGAAGGTTGCCAAACTGCTGGCGGCCAAGCGGCCTGCGGGGGATCATGCGCTCAACCGCTTTCAGGATCAGCCGCTCCGGATGCGCGCTGCCAAGGGTCTTCTCGGCAGTGCGGCTCTTGATGCCACCCGGATGGCCGGTGTGCCAGTAGAACACCTTGTCGGTCATCTTCTTGCCGGTCAGGGCGACTTTTTCCGCATTGATGATGATGACGTTATCGCCACAATCGATATGCGGCGTGTACATGGGTTTGTGCTTGCCGCGCAGGCGGTTCGCAACAATCGCGGCGAGACGGCCGAGAACGATGCCTTCCGCATCGATCAGCAGCCACTTCTTCTCCACCTCGGTCGGTTTCGCAGAATAGGTTTTCATTAGCTCAAGCCTTCGCGTCATGCGTGCCATAGATAAAGTAAGGGAGCCAACAAGCTCCCCGATCTGCTGCGCGGTATAAACGCTGCAGGGGGCTGCGTCAACAGAAATAACGCTGCGATATCACTTCATTACGATAGCGGTATTACAATACCGCAAATTGCGAGGGCTTTTCCGGCACCCTCGCCCCGAGGTCTCGGACTAGCGTTTCGGCGGGATTGAATAGGTGACCGTTGCATGCGCGACGGGATCTTTGGAAGTGCCTGAAAAAATTCCGATTTCGCCGACGGCGAGCGCCTTGCCAAGCTTCAGGAGCCGGCCTTTCGCTACCATCCGGCCGGGCTCGGGCTTGCGCAGGAAATTCATATTGAGATTGGTCGTGACGGCGAGCGCGACGGGGCCGATCTGGGCGAGGACGAGAAAATACATCGCCGCATCGGCAAGCTCCATCATGGTCGGCCCCGAAACCGTGCCGCCGGGGCGCAGGTGCCGCGCGTCCGCCTGCATGGAAACGACGATGCTCTCATGATCCACATGATCCACTTTTAGATTCAGCTGCATTTCCGGGAATACCTCCCGGTGAAAAGCTTCCAGCATGTCGGGGGTCATCACAGGCATGGGCGTTTCTCCTTGTTTTTCTGGCCAGATGGCCCGGTGAGGATAGCAGCACCTGTTGCGCGGGCAAGTGAAAGCCGCCAATACTGGCGCTTATTTCCCTGAATTATTACAGATACCCTTGATCGGGGCGGAGAAAGGATTAAGGTAGCAGTCGGACTTTCATCAGCAACCAGGGAAGAGATATGCCAGCCAGGCAAGAGGCGCGAGGGGACAATCGCATGATCGTCGATCTGACCGTCGAGAAAAATATCGCCTGCCTGACGCTTAACGATCCGTCGAGCCGCAATTCCCTGTCGCGCGAGATGATGAGCCGTATCGACGCTACTCTGGCCGACATCGCGACGGGCCGCGACATTCACGTCGTCATCCTCCGCGCCGAGGGGCCGGTCTTCTCATCGGGCCACAATCTGAGAGAAGTGCTGGCGATGGCGGAGGACGAGACGCTCGATGCGCTGTTCGAGCAATGCAGCGCGATGATGCAGCGCATCGTCACCCTGCCGCAGCCGGTGATCGCCCGACTTGACGGCGCAGTGACCGCCGCGGGCACGCAGCTCGTCGCCTCCTGCGATCTCGCCTATGCGTCGGATACGTCAAAATTTGCAACATCGGGCATCAATTTCGGGCTTTTCTGCTCGACACCGGGCGTCGCGCTCAGCCGCAATGTCGCGCCGAAGCACGCCATGGAGATGCTGCTGACCGGCGATTTCATCGACGCCGCACGGGCCGCCGAAATCGGGCTCATCAACGCCGCCCTGCCGGCGCACGCGCTGGACAGCCACATTCAATCGGTCGCCCGCACCATCGCCGCCAAATCATCTGCCGCCATTTGTCTCGGCAAGGCCGGCTTCTATCGCCAGCTTCCCCTCCCTCTCGATGCCGCCTATCGCACCGCTTCGGAGGTTATGGTCGAGAACATGCGCACGCGCGATGCCCGCGAGGGGTTGACCGCCTTCTTCGAAAAACGCGAACCGCGCTGGCGGGGAGAATAATAATATGGACCACGACAGCTACCCCGACGATTATATCGTCGGCATTCTCAACGATGTTAGGACCATTGCCGTTGTCGGCATGAGCGCCGATCCGGCGCGGCCCAGTCACTATGTCGCGGTCTTTCTGAAATCTCAGGGGTATCGGGTCATCCCGGTAAACCCGGGACTTGCGGGGGAAAAAATGATCGGCGAAACGGTCTACGCCTCACTTCGGGACATCCCGGAGCCTGTCGATATGGTGGATTGCTTCCGCGTTGCGGAGGATATCCCGCCTATCGTTGAGGACGCCATTGCCATCAACGCCAAAGTCGTCTGGATGCAGCTCGGTATTCGCAATGATGCCGCCGCTCAGAAAGCCGAGGCGGCGGGGATCAAAGTGGTTATGGACCGATGTCCGAAAATCGAGTTCGGCCACCTCGGCCACCGGATTACCGTCCGGAGCCAGTGACCGCCACAACCAACCAAAGCTATCCGATCAGGATCAAGGAATAAGGAACAACCGATGAGCAACCATAAATTCGATACTCTCGCCGTGCACGCAGGCGCCGTGCCGGATCCCGCCAGCAAGGCCCGTATTACGCCGATCTATCAGACGGCCTCGTTCGTCTTTGACGATGCCGATCACGCGGCGAGCCTCTTCAACCTGCAGGCATTCGGCAACATCTATTCGCGTCTGACCAACCCGACCAACGGCGTCCTGGAAGAGCGGATCACCGCGCTTGAAGGCGGCACGACCTCGCTCGCCGTCTCCTCGGGCCACGCGGCGCAGGTGATCGCCCTGCACACCTTGATGGAAAGCGGCGAAGACTTCCTCGCCTCCACCAAGCTTTATGGCGGGTCGATCAACCAGTTCACCCATTCCTTCAAGAAATTCGGCTGGAACGCCATTCTGGTTGATCCGGACGATCCGCAGAACTTCAAGAAGGCGCTGACGCCGAAGACGAAGGCGATCTTTATCGAAAGCCTCGCCAACCCGGGCGGCGTCGTCACCGATATCGAAGCGATTGCCAACATCGCCCATGAGGCCGGCATTCCGCTCATCGTCGACAACACGCTCGCGACCCCCTATCACTGCCGGCCGATCGAGTTCGGCGCCGACATCGTTCTGCATTCGGCAACGAAATTCCTCGGCGGTCACGGCAACTCCATCGGCGGCCTGATCGTCGACGGCGGCCGCTTCGACTGGAGCGCGTCCGACAAATTCCCGACGCTCAGCCAGCCGAACGGGTCCTACCACGGAATGAAGTTCCATGAGACCTTCGGCAATATCGCTTTTGGCATCGCCTGCCGGGCGCTCGGCCTGCGCGACCTCGGTCCCGCTCTCTCGCCGTTCAACGCCTTCATGATCCTGACCGGGATCGAGACGCTGGCGTTGCGCATGGAACGCCACAGCGCCAACGCGCTGGCCGTTGCCAAGCACCTCAAGCAGCATGACAAGGTCTCCTGGGTCTCTTACGCGGGGCTTGAGGACGATCCCTACAACAAGCTCGCGAAGAAATATCTCTCCGGCGGCGCCGGCGCCGTTTTCACCTTCGGCGTCAAGGGCGGTTATGAAGCCGGCAAGAAGCTGGTTGACAGCGTCGAGCTCTTCTCTCACCTCGCCAACATCGGCGACACCCGGAGCCTGATCATTCATCCGAGCTCCACCACCCATCGCCAGCTCGACGAAGCGCAGCAGACGTCGGCCGGCGCGGGCCCCGATGTGGTGCGCCTCTCCATCGGTATCGAGAATGCGGCGGACATTATCGCCGACCTCGATCAGGCGCTCGCCAAGGTCTAAGTCAACGCAAGCAACGCGTAAGACTGTCCGCCCCTCGGGGCGGGCAGTTTTTTTATGCCTGGATATCTTCTTCGCATCCCTTCCCTGCCGCGACGGTCGCCGGCGCAGGGCCAAACGCTCGCGCGCCACTCCAGCGCCGCCGCTGCGACGGGCCGCACCCGCCTGCTCCACCTCCACCGCATCGCCCGTGCGCATCTTTACTGATAAATAATCCACGCCTTCGGCCCTTGAATTCCATTTTTTTATTCTATCTATAGTTGAATATATGAAGTTTATATCTACCTCAACTTCACTTTCGGTTCGGAACAGAGCAGATGAAGAAACTCCATTTTGCAGCGGCGGCCCTGCTTCTCTCCCTGCCGCTCACCGCAGCCGCGCGGGACGGCACGGTGACGGCCGCCGTCGGCTGGAACAACAGCGCCGGCTTTCAATCCTCCTATGACGTCAGCGTCAAGGGCGCGACCTCCGACCTTATCGAGCGGGGGGAGAATGGCTATTACGACCAGTGGGATCGGCCGGTCGTCTTCCAGACCTACATCGGCGCGCAGATGACGACCATCGGCGCGCAGACCATCTTTCAGAACAGCCATCTCAACGACGTTATCGTCACCACGACCAACTGCGGCGAAGTGACGAGCGCCGCGGCGATCAAATCCGCCGGCGTTGGAAAGATCAATGTCACGGGCGGCGGCTGCAATGTGACCACCAACAATATAAGCGATCCCGATGGCTATTATGGCAACTAAACACACGCTTTGCTCTCTCGCCCCTCTCCTCCTTGCCGGCTGCATCGCGACGAGCGGCGAAAATGTAAAGCTCGTCAAGGGACCGCCTGTCGAGACCGTGACGACGCCCTATGACCAGCTCGTCGGCTGTATCGCGTCAGCGCATCCCATGCGCGGCGTCTGGGCGGTCGGCGATATTATCGATGCGACCGGCAAGTTCAGCGGCGAATATGCGGGAACGGGGAAATATATCACGCAAGGCGCGGGCGACATAATGCAGACAACGCTGCTTCAGGCGGAGGCCGAGACCATCGTCAATCGCCGCGATCCGCGCCCGCTCCTCGCCGAGATTAATCTCGGCATCCGCTCGCCGCATACATTCACGGCAATGAATTACTACATTACGGGCTCCGTCAACACGCTTGACTTCATCCCGGGCGCGGCAGCGGAAATCACCATCGGCGGGATCGGGCCGCGTTATCGCCAGCATCGGGCGGTGGTCGGGCTCGATCTGCATCTGACGGAAGCGACTAGCTCACGCGTCATTGCGGCGGTGCAGATATCGAAGCAGATTTTCGCCGATGAAGCGGGGTTCGGGATCGGCCGTTTCTTTGGCGATGCGCTGGTCAACCTCGATTTCTCCGGCCAGAACCGCGAGCCGCTTCAGCTCTCCCTCCGCTCCATGCTGCAATACGGGCTCTATGAGATGCTGACGCAGATAGCGCCTGAGCTTCGGACCCGGTGCCAGCCCATCGTCGATGCAATCGAGGGGGTTGAAGAGAAATCATAAAAAGAAGCAACCGAGCAGGTTGCCATCATTCGTTACTTCATTTTATCAAAGGAATATTGTTATGAAGAAGATGATTATGGGCGCCTTCGCCCTTTGCCTGACGGCCACCACGGCGCTTGCCGAGAACGCCGGCGGCGCCATTGTCGGCGGTAGCTTCTCGACACCAGCGCCCGGTTCCGGTGATTCTGTCCTTGTCAGCGCCATTACCGTCAACAGCGCCGCGAATGTGATTTCGGCGAATGGCGATTATTCCGTGAACTTCGGCTCGATCAACGCAGGCAACGTCATCAACAGCGCGAATTTCGTGAATTCCAGTATCGCCGCGCCCTCGCTCACCCTGTCGCCGGGAAGTTACCGCGGCGAGACGACGCCGGATATCACGCTCTACGCAACCAGCCACACAGCGATCGGTGCGACCACCTATTACGAATCCGGTTTCGCGCCGGTCATTTTAACCAAGTCGGTCCCCTATGGCTTGATATCGAAGGGCGACAGTTTTCAGACGTACTAACGGCCGCACGCACGCAGTGAAAAGCCCCTCTTGATAAGCGGTTTAAGGCCGGTCAGCCGCGCGGCTGGCCGGCTGCCTTTGCGGGGCTTGCCGCGCGGATCCGGTGCAGCACATAGAGCGCAGCCGCAAGCACCAGCATCCCGCCGCCCTGATGCTTTGCGCCGAGCGAGACCGGCACCACATAGAGCAGCGTCAGGATGCCAAGGATAACCTGCAGCAGGATCAGCGCGAGCAGGACCAGAGCGCCGTTTCGAAGGCGGCGATCGACATCCGCGCCCCGGCTGATCAGGAAGAACCAGATCCCGGCGATCAGGATGGCGTAGCCCAGCATCCGGTGCGTGAACTGGATCGTCGAGGGATTTTCAAGGAAGTTGTGGAACCAGGGTTGCAAGCTCAGGAAATCATCGGGGATGAACGTCCCGCCCATCATCGGCCAGTCGGTATAGATGAAGCCAGCACTAAGGCCCGCGACAAAGCCGCCGACGAGGATCTGCAGCGCGATCAGCGCGAGCAGAAAATAACTCGCGCGGCGGAGGCGATCCGGCGCCGGCGCGGCGGGCGGGCGGTTCCGCTCCACCAGATCAAAAATCGTCCATAGCAGCGCGGCGAAAATCAGGCTCGCAAGGCCAAGATGCGCCGTCAGGCGGTAATGGCTGACATCCGGGTGATCGACAAGACCGCTTTTCACCATGAACCAGCCCATCCCCCCTTGCGCCGCGCCGAGCAGAAAGAGGAGCGCGAGCCGGGGCGCCATGCTCTTGGGGATTTTACGCAGCAGCAGCAGGACCACGAAGGGCACAAAGAAGGCAAGGCCGATCACGCGCCCGAGAACGCGGTGCGCATATTCAAAGGCATAGATGCGCTTGAACGCATCAAGGCTCATGCCCTTGTTGATCTTCTGATATTCGGGAAAGGTTTTGTAGCGCTCGAACTCGGCGACCCAGGCCGCCTCATCGAGCGGCGGCAGCCAGCCGGTGATCGGCTTCCACTCGGTCATCGAGAGGCCGGAATTGGTGAGCCGCGTGACACCGCCGAGCACGATCATGGCAAAGACCAGAACCGTAACCACCGTGAGCCAGGTGATCACCGCCTTCCGCCCGTCCGTCGCCGCTGTACCGCGCACCGCCGCGCCCTTTTCAATATCCGTTATCATGGTCCGCAACATACCCGATTTCACCACGAACGCAATATGCCGCCACACCTTGCGGCACATCGCCGCAGGGGCGGAAGCCTCTCGTCAACAACCATGTATGAAGGCCACGGAATATCGCGCTTCCTATGTAGGGCGCATTCTGGGTGCCGCATGTGTGCCAGTCATCCAAAGCCACTCACGCACGACGGCGGTTTTCTGCGGGTTTCAAGGGCCACAAAAAAAATCGTGATTTGGCACGCATATCGCTGCAAACCCCAAGCCTCGGGCATTACAAAAAAAGCCCCGAAACCCTTCGGTTTCGAGGCTTTCTAATTGGTCGGGCAGGCCGGATTTGAACCGACGACCCCTTCACCCCCAGTGAAGTGCGCTACCAGGCTGCGCTACTGCCCGAGAAGATCCGCGAGGCGGATATGCCCGGCGGGCGGAGGCTCCGCCCCCAAAGGCTGGCGCACTATACTGAGCAGCGCCGTGAATGGCAACGCCCGTTATCAGCTTCGGGCGTTATTTTTTCTCCGCGTCCCGAGAGGCGCGCGGCCTTTTGGGCCCGTGTCAGCCGAGCAGCTCTTTCAGCGCCTTCAGATCCGCAAGAATGAGCCGTAGCTGCGCTTTCGCATCCTCCCCGAGCGCGCTCTCTGCTGCCTCGCCCGCAGCGGCCTCCTGGCTCACCGCCTGGGAGAGCGCGGGGTTCCCCTCGGTCCGGGTTGCCGAGATCAGCGCATCCACATTGTCGATGCGCCCTCCCTGCTCGCGCAGCAGCTTCTGCGCCCCGCGGATGGTGAAGCCATGCTTGTAGAGAAGGTCGCGAATGCCGCGGATCAGCTCGACATCGGAGGGGCGGTAGTAACGCCGGCCGCCGCCCCGCTTAAGCGGCTTGACGACCTTGAACTTCGTCTCCCAGAACCGCAGGACATGCTGCGGCACGTCGAGTTCCGCGGACACCTCGCTGATGGTGCGAAACGCCTCGGCTGACTTTTCCCGTTTTTCGGCCTCTCTCGCCACCTTATGCGCCACCGTTACCCTTGTTGATCTTGTCCTTCAGGACATGCGATGCGCGAAAGACGAGAACACGCCGCGGACTGATCGGCACTTCTTCTCCTGTTTTGGGATTGCGCCCCACGCGGCCGGTCTTCTGGCGCACCTGAAGGCTTCCGAAGGAGGAAATTTTTACTGTCTCGCCGGCGACAAGCCGGTTCGCAATTTCGGACAGGACTGCCTCTACATGTTCAGCGGATTCGTTACGTGATAATCCGACTTCCTGATATACGGCCTCCGCCAAATTCGCTCTGGTCAATGTGTTTTTTGTCATGATGATACCCCGTTAGTCTCTACAGGATTATCAAAGCCGCGGGACGCGTCAATCAGAAAGCGGATTTTCCGCTGCCGGAAGCGGAGAAAACCCCGTTTTGGCCGCAAAAGAGCGCGATAACCGATTGAAATAGATCAGGGAATTAGTACCGTAAAGGGACTTGCGCACAAAAGAGATTCGCGATTCTTCCGCGCCTTACCAGCGAATGAGTGCCGATCCCCAGGTAAAACCGCCGCCCATCGCCTCCAAAAGCAGGAGATCGCCGCGCTTGATGCGGCCGTCGCGGACCGCCTCATCGAGAGCGAGCGGAACGGAAGCAGCGGAAGTATTTCCATGTTTTTCAACGGTTAAGACGACTTTCTCAGGATCGAGTTTAAGTTTCTTTCCAGTCCCGTCAATAATCCGCTTATTCGCCTGATGCGGGACGAGCCAGTCGATGTCAGAGGTCTGGAGTCCCGTCGCCTCGAGCGCCTCATGCACAACATTTGCGAGATTCGTCACGGCATGGCGGAAAACCTCCCGCCCCTCCATCCGCAACAGGCCGGTCGTCTGCGTCGAGGACGGGCCACCGTCGACGTAAAGAAGGTCGTGCTTCTCGCCGTCGGAATGCAGATGCGTCGTCAGGATGCCGCGATCATCGGACGTTCCCTCGCCCTCCATCGCTTCGAGCACAATGGCGCCCGCGCCGTCGCCGAAGAGAACGCAGGTCGTGCGGTCCTCCCAGTCGAGGATACGCGAAAAGGTCTCCGAGCCGATCACCAGGGCGCGGTTGGCCTGCCCGGCGCGGATGAAATTGTCGGCGGTCGCGAGCGCGAACAGGAAGCCGCTGCAAACGGCCTGAAGATCAAAGGCGACGCCTCGCGTCATGCCGAGGTTTTTCTGCACCACCGTCGCGCTTGCCGGGAAGGTCTCGTCGGGCGTTGCCGTCGCAAGTACAATCAGGTCAATGTCGTTGGCTTCAAGGCCGGCCATCTCAAGCGCCGCCTTCGCCGCATGCGTCGCAAGATCCGAGGTCAGCTCCCCGTCCGCGGCGATATGGCGCTGACGGATACCGGAGCGGGAGACGATCCACTCATCGGAGGTGTCGACCATTTCGGCCAGTTCATGGTTGGTGAGAATACGCTTGGGCAGATACGATCCGGTAGCGGTAATAACTGAACGACGCATGGGTTTCCTGTTCTAACCGACATCCTGTGCGGTGTCAGTGGCTTGATCCACGGGGGCGGCCGACGGGGTTCGGGACGAGGCAGCGTCATCGCGCTGACCGTCCCCGCTACCGGAGCCGGAGCCATTATTGCTCATTTTCGCGGCCATATCAAAGGTCTCGAAGTTGGCGCGCATTTTCTCGATCATATTGTCGGAAACCATCTCGATGGCGACGCCGATGGCGTTGGCGAAACCGGTGGCGTCTGTCCCGCCATGGCTTTTCACGCAAAGGCCATTGAGGCCGAGAAGCACGCCGCCGTTATAGGCGCGCGGATCAAGCCGCTCTTTCAGGATATTGAGTCCGCCGCGCGCGAAAAGATAGCCGATCCGCGCCATCAGCGAGCTGCGAAAGCCCGCACGGAGGAAATCGGTAAAGAGCCGTACCACCCCTTCCGCCGTTTTCAGCGCGACATTGCCGGTGAAGCCGTCGGTGACGATCACATCGACAACGCCGCCAGTAATATCATTGCCTTCGACGAAGCCGTGATATTCAAAGGGCGGGTTTTCGATCGACCGCAGACGATCTCCTGCGGCCTTGACGGTGTCGTGGCCTTTCAAATCCTCGCTGCCGACGTTCAAAAGCGCAACGCGCGGCGGAACACGGCCAAGCACAGCCCGGGCGAAATCCGCGCCCATAAAGGCGAACTGAACGAGATTGTCGGCATCGCATTCGACATTGGCGCCAAGATCGAGCATCACCGTCTCGCCGCGCGGCGAAGGCAGCACAGAGGCAATCGCCGGGCGGTCGATGCCTGTCATCATCTTCAGCGAGACTTTCGCCATTGCCATCAGTGCACCGGTGTTGCCGGCGGAGACAATGGCCCCCGCCTCCCCGTCGCGCACGGCATCGATCGCCAGCCGCATGCTGCTGCGCCGGCCCTTGCGGAGCGCCTGGCTCGGCTTGTCCTCGCCTGTCACCACTTCGTCCGTGTGCCGCAAATCGCAAATCGCCTGCACAGCCGGATGGGCCTGAAGCAGCGGCGTCAGCCGCGCCTCATCCCCGAACAGCAAAAACCGGGCTTTCGGAAACTGGATGCGGATTATGTCGATGCCCTTTACGACGATGTCTGGGGCGTGGTCCCCACCCATCGCATCAAGGGCGATGACAATGTTGTCTGGCATGTTGATGTCCGGATCCGGTCGTCCTGGTCAGCCGAGCCGATCAGAGGATCTCGCTCGTTTCCAGAACTTCGCGGTCCCCATAATGTCCGCAGGAGCCGCAGATATGATGAGACCGTTTCATTTCGCCGCAGTTCGGGCATTCCTGAACCTGCGTACCAACCAGTGCGTCATGGGCACGGCGCATGTTGCGCTTGGATTTGGTGGTTTTTCTTTTTGGTACTGCCATTTTCCTAGTCTTTCACTTCAATGCCCGGCCGCAGCGGGGCGATATCAAACCCAGTAGTGATATGAAACGTTACTGTCCTACATATCACTTCTTGCTCATCAAGTCCTTCAAATTTGCAAAGGGCTTATGCACCCCCTGCTCCTTCTTGGCCTGTTCAAGGACCTCCGCGTCTTCGTCCCGAAGCTCCGGCGCGTCCTTGCTGCGCGGATAGGGATCAAGCGCAAGCGCGATCTGCTCCGATACCATCGCCGCCAGATCGATACGGCCCGCCACGATCAACTCCGGCAGATCCGGCTCATCCAGCGCCACCACCTTTTCCTGCTCTTCGATTTCGAGGTCGCCCGGATCGAAGGTGTAGAATACCTTAAATTCCTCGTCAATCGTCTCCGGCACCGGATCGAGCGTCACGACGCAGGCCTGTACGACCTCCGCCTTGACATGCCCGACCAGCTCAAGCTGCCCGTTCAGGCTCCGCCGGCTGATGGAACCCCATGCGTGAACGTCGGAAACCCCTATGATGCCAAGGGTCTCCGCCAGCGCACGGCATTCCGCTTCTGTCGCAACGATATCGAAAGTCATCGGCTCGCGCCCCAGACGTTCGACATTGATCCACCGCGCGAAATCTCCGCCGGTCTCCTGCATTGCAACAATTCCTTTCAAAGTGCGCGCCCGAACGGCCCGTAGCTGCGTTCAGCCGACAGGCGATTCGAAGGCGCGAAAATACTGGTTTCACCGCCTCCGGTCAATGTTTTTTCCGCCGCCCGCAAATTGCCGCGCGCGAGGGCCAAGAAAGCCTTTGAAATCGCGCAAAGCCGTCGCCTCTTATTCGCGGGGCAGCGGGCCGAAATCAACCGTTCCGGTATGCAGCGGCTCTACTCCCTTCGCCGCCATATGCGCATCCGCATTCCGTACGTAATCCGCAAGGATGCAAACGGCGTCCTCCGACACGCTCTCAAGCGTGCCGTAATGGTTGCGCATTAGAGCCTCCTCCAGCGTCTCTTCTCCGCCGTCCAGCGCCGCGTCATAGGCGGCGACGCGGCCATAGAAGGCCTTCGCCATCTTCTTGATATGCTTGCCAACGCTGAGATCGCCGATGCCTATTTCGCGTAAGTTCTGGTCCATATCGGCGAACATCTGATCGAAGAGGCTCTGCGAGAGCGTTCGCGCGGCCTCGTCACCGCGGCGCAAATGGCGCATCACCAGAAAGGCGTGCAGCGAGATCATCTCGAACCGTCCGTCGACGGTATCCGGTACCGCGGCGATTTCGTAAAAGACCGGCATCCGGGCCCGCGTCACGATCTCGACATAGAGCGAGGCGGCCTGCTGCTCCTGCCGCTTGCGCCGGAAAAGTTTTGAAAAAACCACGCTGCTGATCTCCTGCCGAGGCTCGACGGAATGTGATGACCGGATCGTCTCGCTGATTATCAGAAAATTTGACATTTTCCGAACGACGGGTCATTTATTAGCCTGAATTACGCATTACAGGGCAGATAGTCAACCGAAAGCCGCGCCGACGCATGACCAGAGGACTAACGACAGGACTGTGCATTGCCGCCTTCGGGCTTGCGTTGACGGCCTGTGAGCCTATCAAAGCCGACCAGGGATATCACTTCGATCCGGAGCAGGTCGCCAAGCTTGAGGCGGGCGTCACCACCAAGGACATGGTGCAGGAGATTATGGGTTCGCCCTCCTCCATCGCGACGTTCCAGACCGAGGGCGACGCCTGGTATTACATCAGCAGCAAAACCGAGCATCTCGCCTTTTTCGCAAAGGAAGTGACGTCGCGCGATATCCTTATCGTGAAGTTCGATATCAATGACGTGGTCGCGGAACTCAAGGGCCTCGATCTGGAGGCCGGCGAGGAGATCAAGATCGTCGAGCGGGAAACGCCGACGGGAGGGCGCAAGCTCGGCCTGCTGGAACAGCTGTTCGGCAACCTCGGCCGGTTCAATACCAACAACAACCCGTAATCCCCGCCCGCACCGCGCGGGGCGCCTTCCCTCTCATCATCGCCGCACTTCGCGCGCATAAAAAAACCCCCGGCTTTCGGCCGGGGGTTTTCCACTCTCGTCCCGATCAGTGTGCGAGGGACGCGAGCAGCAGCAAGGCAATGATGTTGGTGATCTTGATCATCGGGTTGACGGCGGGTCCCGCCGTGTCCTTGTAGGGATCGCCAACGGTATCACCGGTCACCGCCGCAGCGTGGGCATCGGTGCCCTTGCCGCCGTGGTGGCCGTCTTCGATATATTTCTTGGCATTATCCCAGGCGCCACCGCCCGCCGTCATCGAGACGGCGACGAAGAGGCCGGTGATAATGACACCCAGCAGCATCGCGCCGACGGTCGCAAAGGCCGCCGACTTGTCGGCGATCAGCAGCATCACACCGAACACCACGATCGGCGCCAGCAGCGGCAGCAGGGATGGAATGATCATCTCCTTGATTGCCGCCCGCGTCAGCATGTCAACAGCGCGCCCGTAGTCGGGCTTGCCCGTGCCTTCCATGATGCCCGGAATTTCCTTGAACTGGCGGCGCACTTCACGCACGACAGACCCGGCCGCACGGCCAACCGCCATCATGCCCATCGCCCCGAACAGATAGGGCAGCAGGCCGCCGAGAATCAGCCCGACGACGATGTAGGGGTTCTTCAGCGAGAAATCGAGCGTCACGCCCTGGAAGAAGCTGAACTGATCCGCTGTCGCATTGGCGATGAAGTAGGTCAGATCCTCCGTATAGGCGGCGAACAGAACGAGTGCGCCGAGACCGGCGGAACCGATGGCATAGCCCTTGGTCACCGCCTTGGTGGTGTTGCCGACGGCATCCAGCGCATCGGTGGTCTTGCGTACGTCCTCATCCATCTCGGCCATTTCGGCAATGCCGCCGGCGTTGTCGGTGACGGGGCCATAGGCATCGAGCGCGACGATCATACCGGCGAGCGCCAGCATCGTGGTCACGGCGATGGCGATACCGAAGAGCGCCGCGAGGTTATAAGAGACAATGATCCCGGCAACGATGATGATCGCCGGCAGCGCCGTCGCTTCCATCGAGACGGCAAGGCCCTGGATGACGTTGGTGCCATGGCCGGTTTCCGACGCGGCGGCAATGCTGCGCACCGGGCGATATTCGGTCGAGGTGTAATATTCCGTCACCCAGATCAGGAGACCGGTCACTACCAGCCCGACAATCCCGCAGAAAAACAGGCTCCAGCCCGTGAACTGGGTTGCCCCGATGCTGTAGACAGTATCCATTCCCACCGTGAACTGGGTGATCGGCCAGAGCGCGATGGCGGAGAGGATCGTCGTGACGATGAAGCCCTTGTAGAGCGCGCCCATGATGTTGTTGCTGGCGCCGAGCTTCACGAAGAAGGTGCCGATGATGGAGGTGATGATGCAGATGCCGCCGATCATCAGCGGGTACGCCATCATCGCCGTATCGCCAGCGAAATAGATGGAGGCGAGCACCATCGTCGCGACCACCGTCACAGCGTAGGTCTCGAAAAGATCGGCCGCCATACCGGCGCAGTCACCGACATTGTCGCCGACGTTATCGGCGATCACGGCCGGGTTGCGGGGGTCATCCTCGGGGATACCTGCTTCCACCTTGCCGACGAGATCGGCGCCGACGTCCGCACCCTTGGTGAAGATACCGCCGCCAAGCCGCGCGAAGATCGAAATCAGCGATGCGCCAAGGCTGAGTGCGACGAGGCTGTCAATGAGGCCGCGGCTCGAAACGCCCACGTTCAGAAGAACCGCGTAGTAGCCCGCGACGGCGAGCAGCGCAAGCCCGACGACCAGCATGCCCGTGACGGCGCCGGCCGTGAAAGAAATCTGCAGGCCGTCTTTCAGGCTCTTGGCGGCCGCCGCAGCCGTCCGCACGTTGGCCCGCACGGACACATTCATGCCGACGAAACCGGCCGCGCCCGAGAGAATGGCGCCAACCGCGAAACCGATGGCGACATACAAGCCCATCAGAAAGAAAAGAATGACAAAAATCACGATCCCGACAAGGCCGATGGTCAGATACTGCCGGTTCAGATAGGCGGATGCCCCCTCCTGAATCGCACTGGCGATCCGCTGCATTTTCTCCGTTCCCGCATCATGCGAAATCACAACCCGCGAGGCGTAAGCGCCATAGGCAAGCGCGATCAGCCCGCAGATGATCGGAATCCAAATTTCAACTGACATTATTCTGATACCCCCAAATAGTTACGAAGCGGCCATGCCTTCGCATGGTCATTTTATTATTGACCTTATTGGACCACCGGGCCGGTCAGTCTTTACCCCCTTTAATCTGGTCGAAAGCCGAATGCCGAATGAGTCCGCACGCCACAGAATATAGTATGTATCTAATTTAGTACATTATATTCCAAACATTTTTTTTCGATTCGCTGGTGCAAAAAATTACGGAACGTGCTATCGCAGGCCAGAATTTTCAGGAGACAATCTAAGTAATGGATATTTCTAAAATCCCGGCTGGCAAGAATGTCCCATGGGACGTGAATGTCGTCATTGAGATCCCGATCGGAAGTGTGCCCGTAAAGTATGAAGTCGATAAGGAAAGCGGAGCGATGTTTGTCGACCGTTTCCTGCATACGGCCATGTTCTATCCGTGCAACTACGGCTTTATTCCGCAGACCCTCGCCGATGATGGCGATCCGGTCGATATGCTGGTAACCGGCCCGACACCGGTGATCCCCGGCGCCGTCATTCGCGCCCGTCCGGTCGGCGTGCTCATTATGGAAGACGAAGCGGGCCAGGATGAAAAAATCCTCGGCGTGCCGGTGGATGCGCTGCATCCCTATTATTCCAACATCAACAACTATTCGGACCTGCGTGGCATCCTTCTCGATCAGATCTCGCATTTCTTCGAGCATTACAAGGATCTGGAAGCGGATAAATGGGTCCGCATCACCCGCTGGGGCGATGCCGAGGAAGCGGCGGAAATTATCCGCAAAGCGATGATCCAGAAGGACTGAGCCCTCGCACGGCAAAATCTAGTCCGGAATACCTGGGAACGGCGCCGCCCCGAAAGGGCGGCGTCTTCGCGTTCAGCCGCCCGCTGCCGCGAGCCGGCGCCGGCCGCCGCGCATATTTAGAAGCGCCAGCAGAATTACCAGCGCGAACATCGGCAGCGCGACATAATTGACCGCCTCCCAGCCGATACGTTCCTGCAGCTGGCCGCTCAGCAGCGACGCCGTCGCAACCGTGCCGAAGATGAGGAAATCATTCATCCCCTGAACCTTGGCCGCCTCCGCGGGGCGATAGACGGTTGTGACCAGTGTCGTTCCGCCGATGAACATGAAGTTCCACGACACCCCGAGCGCAATCAGCGCAATATAGAAGTTGGCAAGCTCAAGCCCGGCAAGAGCGATCCCGACCGCGACCAGCCCGAGCAGCGCCCCGACAATGATGATGCGATGCTCGCCGTAGCGCGCGATCAGAGGTCCGGTGAAGAAGCTCGGGCCATACATCGCGACGACATGCCAGCTGATGACGTTAAAGGAATCGGATGCATCATGGCCGCAGCCAACCATGGCAAGCGGCGTCGCCGTCATGATCAGGCTCATCGCGCCGTAACCGATCATGGCGCTGAGGACGGCGGTGATGAAAGTCGGGTGGCGGATGATATCGCGCAAAGCTCGCTGCGGCTCATCGCTCATGCTCACCGTCATCTTCGGAATGCGCACGAAGCTGATCAGCACGATGGCGAGAAGCCCGAGCAGGATAACCGCAAGATAGGTGCCGAGATAGAGATAGGGCAGGAACAGCTCGCGGCTGTGGCTCGCGATCTGCGGTCCGAGAAAGCCCGCGATCAGGCCGCCGGCAAGCACATAGGAGACGGCGCGCGAGCGATTCTGATGCCCCGCGATATCGACGGCGGCAAAGCGGTAGTAATTGCCGAACGCCGCATATGTCCCAAGGATCAGCGCGCCGAAGGTAAAGATCCAGAAACTGCCGATCCAGACAGCGTAGCTGCAGATTGCGGCGCCGAAAATGCCGAACCCCGCGCCGAGGATAAAGCCTTGCTGGCGACCGATCCGCCGCATGATCAGGGACGCCGGGAGGGTGGCGAGCGCGGTGCCCGTCACCACCGCCGATACCGGCAGCGTGGCCAGCGACTTATCCGGCCCGAGCAGGATCAGCGCGACAAGCGCGGCCGATGAAATCATGATCGACGTGGAGCTGTTGAGCAGCGCCTGACAGCCGGACATCAGGAGAATGCTTATTCTGGTCCGGCGATCCATCATGCCGATCGCTCCTGTTTATGAAAAGGTGAGGTAAAATCGGCCGCGCACGTCAGGCTGCGCCTTCAAGATGCCGATAGCTTTTCAGGACAGCATATTCATCGATGCAGTCCGCATTGATGGGGGGCGCCTGTTCGGCCTTGCCCCAGAAGCTGAAATGTCCGACTTCCCAGCGGTCGGGATCGAGCAGGACCATATGCATATAAAGGCCGGGCGATGCGAGAACCTTGTCGTGGCGCGCCTTTTCTTTCTCCATCTGCATACCGACAGATTCATTGGAGGGCACCTTGTCAATGGCGCTGCGCATATATCCGGGATCTTCCTTCAGCTCGCCATAGTCGAAGGCGACGACCTGCCAGCTCCGTACGCGCGGGCGGCCAAACTTCTGCGATACGCCGTTGAAGAGATTGTCGAGGAGAAACTCCTGCGCATACTGGGCATTCTCCCAGATATAAAATGGCGCGTAGACATTTTCGTCGGCGTCATACAGGTAAAACTTGTGCCGCAGGCCAGGGAAACCGTTGAACAGCGGGCTGCGTACGGCCACATGTTTGCGGATCTGGGTTTCATCGAATTCTTCCGGCAAGCGAACCGTGTACTGCATCGCCAGCATATATGTCTCCCGTAACACACGAAATTTTCGTGGAATATGTCAAAAATGTGTCTAAAAAACAACCCACAGATATGCATAGCTCACATGCAAATTGCGCGGCGGCCTAGAAGTGGCGCCACCCCCCGCTTTCATAGACTAGCTGTTGCCCCTTCGGCCCGATGACGCTGACGCCGCTCCCCTCCGTCATTTCGCCAATTACGGTAAGGGGAACGTCGGCCTTCTTCGCAATCCGGTCGATCTCGGCGGCGTTTCCGGGCGCGAAAGTGAGCGCAAGTTCATAGTCGTCTCCGCCGCTCAGCAGCACGGTGAGCAGCCCCTCGTCCAGGGCAAGCGCTTCACGCGCCGGAGGGCTCATCGGCACGGTCCGCCCGTCAATACGCGCGGCAAGCGAAGACTGCGCCGCGATATGTCCGATATCGGCGATCAGCCCGTCGGAGATATCGATGCAGCTCGTCGCAACGCCGGCAAGATACGGGGCGAGCGCAAGGCGCGGCGTCGGCAGGTGATAGCGATTGATGAGAAAGCCGGCGTCTGTCGCCACAACGCCCTTGATCTTATGTTGCAGGATCTGAAGGCCGAGCGCCGCATCGCCGATACTGCCGGAGACGGCAATCAGGTCACCCGCCTTCGCGCCGTTGCGGCGAAGCGCCTGCCCCCTTGTCACCTCGCCGATTGCGGTCAGCGAAAGCGTCAGCGGGCCCGGCGTTCGAACCGTATCGCCGCCGAAAAGGCCGATGCCGAAGCGCTCCTGATCTGCGGCAAGGCCGTTCGCGAAGCCCTCGATCCAGTCGCGACGGATGGTTTCAGGCCAGAAGGTCGCAAGAAGATAGCCGACCGGGCTCGCCCCCATCGCGGCGAGATCCGAGAGATTGACCCGAAGCAGCTTCTTCGCGATATCCGCCGGATCGTCGGTTTTGAGGAAATGCACGCCCTCGACCATCGCGTCTTTTGTGAAAACAAGGTCGCGGCCCGGCGTCGGGGAGAAGACTGCGGCGTCATCGGTGAGGCCAAGCGCGGCGGGCGTTCGGGCGGCGAGCGGCTTGAACAGCGCCTCAATCAGCGCAAATTCACCGGTGTCGGGCGCCGCGCTGCCGTCCCTCCCCGTCATCTCACTCGAATTCGCCGGGGCGCAGCTCTCTCGCCACCTTGTCGAGAACGCCGTTGACGAGCGCCGGCTCCTTGCCGGTGAAAAAGCTGCGGGCGATGCCGATATATTCCTTGATCAGCACTTTTGCCGGCGTATCAATGCGCGCCATGAATTCATAGGTCGCCGCGCGCATTAGGCAGAGGAGGACAATCTCCAGCCGCTCGGGCGTGCGGTCCTTTTCCAGCCGCCCGGCGATCAGCGCGTCGATCTCCGCCTGCCGCTCGCGTGTGTGGATGACGATATCGCGAAACAGCGGCTTGTCGCTGTCCTTGAACTGGTCGCCGTCGAGCTCGGCGCCGACGCGGTGCTGGAGAAATTCCTCCACGACCTCTTCGGCCGGCCGCTGGTCATGCTCAAGCTGATAGAGCGCCTGCACGGCATTGAGCCGCGCCAGCGTGCGTCTGCTGTGTTTATCGCCCCGCTTTTCGCTGCGCTCATTCATCGCGGAAATATTCCGAACTTTTCTTTCAGTTTCAACATCTGGAGCGCCGCTTCCGCCGCCCCGCCGCCCTTGTTCTTCTCGGACTTGCGGGCGCGCGCCCAGGCCTGCGCCTCATTCTCGCAGGTGATGATGCCGTTGCCGACCGCGATCGAGGACTGGATGGAGAGATCCATCAGGCCGCGCGCGCTTTCCTCCGAGACCGTATCATAATGCGAGGTTTCGCCCCGGATCACGCAGCCAAGCGCCACATAGGCGTCATAGCGGCGGCGGCCGGTAATCAATTCGGTCGACTTGATGGCGAAACGGATCGCGGCGGGAATTTCGAGGCAGCCCGGCACCTGCACGACATCGTAGCTGCAGCCGGCGGCATCGAGAACCTCGAGCGCGCCCTCGAGCAGCGCATCGGAAATATCGCGGTAGAAATCCGCCTCAACGACGAGCACATGAATATCGCTGCTCATGATCAACCCTTATTGCTGATAGCGCGCGTTTCCGTAATGGTCAGGCCATAGCCCTCGAGCCCCACCACGGTGCGCTTGTTATTGGAAAGCAGGATCATGTTGCGGATCCCGAGGTTGAGCAAGATCTGCGCGCCGATCCCGTAGTCGCGCAGTTCCTGCTGTTCTTTGGCCGGCTTGCCGAGCTTGCGCCGGACCCGGTCCGAGAGCGCCATCGGGCGCGGCTCGCGGATCAGCACGACAACGCCCCGCCCCGCCGCATCAATCTGCCGCATGGCATCATGCAGCGTATCGGGATTCTCGTCGATTTCGCCGAGAACATCGCCGAGCAGGTTGAGCGCATGCATGCGCACCAGCACCGCGTCATCGCCCGCGACATCGCCCTTCACCAGCGCGACATGCTCGGCATATTCGGGCTTGTTGGAATAGACGATCATCTTCCAGTCGTTGCCGTATTTGCTGCTGATGTCAGCTTCGATCTCGCGGCTGATCAGGCTGTCATAGCGGCGGCGATAGGCGATCAGATCGGCGATGGTGCCGACTTTTAGGCCGTGGAACTGCGCAAATTTCACAAGATCGGGCAGCCGCGCCATGGTGCCATCGTCATTCATGATCTCGCAGATCACCCCGGCCGGGTTGAGACCGGCAAGGCGCGAGATATCGACGGCTGCTTCCGTATGACCGGCGCGGCGGAGGACGCCGCCCTCGCGCGCAACCAGCGGAAACACATGGCCCGGCGAGACGATATCGGCCGCGCCCTTCGTCGGATCGATGGCGACCGCGATGGTATGGGCGCGGTCGGCCGCGGAAATGCCGGTGGTGACGCCTTCGCGCGCCTCGATCGAGACGGTGAAGTTGGTCGTCAGGCGCGAGGCGTTATCCTGCGCCATCAGCGGCAGGGCGAGCGTGTTGACGCGCGCCTCCGTCATTGAGAGGCAGATCAGGCCGCGGCCGTATTTGGCCATGAAGTTGATCGCATCGGGCGTTGCAAACTGTGCGGGGATTACCAGATCCCCCTCGTTTTCGCGATCTTCCGCATCGACGAGGATGAACATCTTGCCGTTGCGGGCGTCCTCGATGATTTCCTCTGCCGAGGCAAGGTATTCCTTATAGCTCATTTCTTATTATTAACCTCAGCCATGCGCGCGACATATCGCGCGAGTACATCTATTTCCAAGTTTATCCGCCGACCGACGGTGAAGCCGCCAAAGGTCGTATGGGATTGCGTGTGCGGGATGATATTGACCGTAAAGTGATCATCCGTCGCTTCATTCACTGTGAGCGAGACGCCGTCGAGCGCAACCGAGCCCTTCGGCGCAACGAACGGCGCGAAGGCGGGCGGAAGCGAGAGGATCAGCTTCGTGGACTCACCGACCCGATGCGACATCAGCAGGCTGATCACGGTGTCCACATGGCCCGTCACCATATGCCCGCCAAGCTCATCGCCAACCTTCAGCGCCCGCTCCAGATTGACCTTGGTGCCGACGATCCAGTCGCCAAGATTGGTGCAGCCGAGCGTCTCGTCCGATGCCTCGACCGCGAACCACCCCTCGCCCTTCTCGATCACCGTAAGACACGGCCCCGAACAGGCGATGGAAGCGCCGATATCGACGGTATCCAGATCATAGGCTGTCGCTATCTCGATGCGGGTGTCGCCCGCCTTTTCGATGGCGCGCACCTCTCCGACATCGGTGATAATACCTGTAAACATTGCTCTCAATTCCGCAAGAGATAACTTTCCAATATGTCCCGGCCAAGCCGGCGTTCGCTGACCAGGCGCAAATCCGGCGCATCCTCGATCCGCTCAAGCCCGATGGACTGGAGCGCCGGGATGCCGTCGCCGCCAATGATCTTGCCTGCGCGAAACCATTCCAGCCGGTCCGCCAGCCCTTCTTTTATCAAGCTTGCCAGAAGATGGGAACCACCCTCGGCAAGTATTCGCGTGATCCCCTTTTCCGCGAGCGCTGTGAGCGCCGGCGCCATTTCGGGAAGCCCGGACGCATCCGCCGGCACCTCGACAATCTCAACGCCGAGATCAACGAAGGCTTTCAGCCGGTCGCGATCGTTATCCGGGACCGTAATGATCCAGAGCGGCGTCTTCGCCGCGCTCGCAACCAGCTTCGAGGTGAGCGGCAGACGCAGGCGCGAATCCGCGACGATGCGGATGGGCGAGCGGTCCTCGAGCCCGTCAATCCGGCAGGTGAGCTCGGGGTTATCGACCAGAACGGTGTTGACGCCGACCATGATCGCATCATTCTCGGCCCGCATCAGATGACCGTAGCGCCGTGCCTGCTCCCCGGTGATCCATTTGGAAGAGCCGCTCGCCGTCGCAACGCAGCCATCAAGGCTCGTCGCCATTTTCAGCGTCACCAGCGGCCGGCCGAGCCGCCGCGTCATGATGAATCCGGAATTGAGCTCGGCGGCCATTTCGGCGCAGACCCCTTCCGTCACCGCGATCCCGCCATCCTTCAGCATCGCGATCCCGAGACCGTTGACCCGCTCGTCCGGATCACGGATCGCTACAACGGCGCGCGCAATCCCGGCCTCAACCAGCGCCGCGGCGCAAGGACCCGTCGCGCCCTGATGGGCGCACGGCTCAAGGGTCACATAAGCGGTCGCGCCCCGCGCCGCCTCGCCTGCCCTCCGAAGCGCCTCCGTCTCGGCATGCGGGCGGCCGCCGGCCTGTGTCCAGCCGCGCCCGACAACCTTGCCGTCTTTCACGATGACGCAGCCGACGGCCGGATTCGGCGCGACACGCCCAAGCCCGCGCGCGGCGAGATTGAGCGCGCTCTGCATATGGCGTTCATCGTTGAGAGTGTCAGCGGCTGTCATTGCTCTCGCGCTTTCGGAAGGATCGGCTCAGCTTGAGCTATTGCTTGAGAGTTCGCCAATAAACTCTTCAAAATCCTTGGCTTCGCGGAAATCCTTATATACCGATGCGAAGCGCACATAGGAAACGCTATCGAGCGCCGCCAACCCCTCCATCACCAGTTCGCCAATGCGCTCGGACGGGACTTCCTGATCGCCGCTGCTTTCCAGCTGGCGGACAATGCCGTTGATCATGCGGTCGATGCGATCCGGATCGACAGGGCGTTTGCGGGTCGCGATGCTGATGGAGCGCTCCAGCTTCTCGCGCTCAAACGGGGTACGCTGGCCGTCCTTTTTGACGACGGTCAACTCGCGAAGCTGGACCCGCTCGAAGGTGGTAAAACGGGCTCCGCAGGTGGCGCAGGCGCGCCGCCGGCGGATCGCCGTATTATCTTCCGTCGGACGGCTATCCTTCACTTGCGTTTCTTCACTGCTGCAAAATGGACAACGCATTCCGATTGCTCCTTGCTATTCTGCCAACCCCGTTGTCGGTCCGGCAGATCCTAAAGGCCCGGATAGATGGGGAACGCCTTGCAGAGCGCCGTCACCTCTTCGCGGACCCGTGCCTCGACAACGCCGTTATCCTCGGGATTTGCGGCCAGTCCGTCAAGCACTTCGGCGATCAGGTCGCCGACTTTCCTGAATTCGGCGACGCCAAAGCCCCGCGTCGTCCCGGCCGGCGTCCCGAGACGCACGCCGGAGGTCACCGTCGGTTTCTCCGGATCGAACGGGATGCCGTTCTTGTTGCAGGTCATATGGGCATTTTCGAGCGCCCGCTCGGCGACATTTCCGGTCAGCTTCTTGGGGCGCAGATCGACCAGCATGAGATGCGTGTCGGTGCCGCCCGAGACGATATCGAAGCCATGCCCGACCAGCGTTTCCGCCAGCACCTTCGCATTTTCAACGACCGCTGCCGAGTAGGCCTTGAAGGCCGGGGTCAGCGCTTCTCCGAACGCCGCCGCCTTGCCCGCGATGACATGCATCAGCGGGCCGCCCTGCATGCCGGGGAAAATCGCCGAGTTGACCTTCTTGGCGATGGCCTCGTCATTGGTCAGGATCATGCCGCCGCGGGGCCCGCGCAGCGTCTTGTGCGTGGTGGTGGTGACGATATGCGCATGCGGGAACGGGCTCGGATGCACGCCGGCGGCGACAAGGCCGGCGAAATGCGCCATATCGACCATCAGATAGGCATCAACCTCATCGGCAATGGCGCGGAAGGTCGCGAAATCGAGGTGGCGCGGATAGGCGGAGCCGCCGGCGATGATGATTTTCGGGCGATGTTCATGGGCGAGCGCGCGGACATTGTCAAAGTCGACAAGGTGCGTTTCCCGGTCGACATTATAATGGACGGCATTGAACCATTTGCCGGACTGGTTCGGCGGCGCGCCGTGGGTGAGATGTCCGCCGGCGGCCAGCGACAGGCCGAGGATGGTGTCACCCGGCTTGATCAGCGCCATGAAGGCGCCCTGGTTGGCCTGCGAGCCGGAGTTGGGCTGCACGTTGGCGAAGCCGCAGCCGAACAGTTCTTTGGCGCGGGAAATCGCCAGCTCCTCGACGATATCGACAAACTCGCAACCGCCATAGTAGCGGCGTCCGGGGTAGCCTTCGGCATATTTGTTGGTGAGAACCGAGCCTTGCGCGGCCATCACCGCGGGGCTGACGATATTTTCCGACGCGATCAGCTCAATCTGGTCGCGCTGACGGCCGAGTTCCAGCCGGATCGCCTTGAAGATTTCGGGATCGTTCCGTTCCAGATCCGCCGTGAAGAAATTTGCAACGTCAGCACTCTGCTTCGACATCTATCGCACTCCTTTATAGGCCGCCCCGCGTCTCATGCGCGGTCAGCATCACCATCCAATCCGCCCTGGCACGGACTGTCGGCACCTTTGGATAACGTTCACGACAGGCCGTCCTTTTCCAGCAAGCGAAATCCGCGCCGGATGGATAGCACAGGATGTTGCGAGTGCCTAGGAAAACCCGGCCCGCAGACGGTTTTTTCTCCGCCTGCCCTTCTGGGCCACGAAAACCGCGCTATTCGCCCATGAGAAGAGCCGAGAAAAACATGTTTACTTGTAAAAATCGCAAGAAAAAACGAGAGGAGCGGTTGAATTGCCGGACGTATGATCTTAAATCATCATCCGCTCCTGAAAAAACAGTGATATACAGCTGCTATTTCGCCACAATATCCGCAATTGCACGACAAAATAGCGCCATAATTCGTGATTAATACTAGGCCCAAGGTGGAACCGGCAACGGCTATGTCCAGTTATTGCGGTCCTGATTAACACACAAGAAATTAACCGTATTAATTTGCTCCCGGAAACTAATCGCCGGAGCAAACTAAACAGCGATTAAGTATATGGAATGTAGTTGTTAACAAATTTTTTAGTACACCGGCAGTCAATGTATTGACATTTGGATACCGATTGTTTCATGTATTCCCGCCGGGAGGCGCTAAACAACTCAATAGCGAACGAAATAAAAAATGACCCAGAACTACTTTAAGGAGGGGAGTCCCTCCACCCTGACGGAACGTGAGGAATTGCTGCGCATGACTGCAGATATCACCGCAGCTTATGTGAGCAACAACCATATCGAAAATTCGGAGATCACAGACGTTATCAAGGCGGTGTACAATTCCCTTGCCTCGCTTGATACGGAAGCGGAGCCTGATCAGCCGGCGGAGCCGAAACCGGCGGTGCCGATCAAGCGGTCCGTTCATGATGACTATCTGATCTGCCTGGAGGATGGTAAACAGCTCAAAATGCTGAAGCGCTATCTGCGCTCCAATTACGACATGACGCCGGAGGAATACCGGGCGAAGTGGAACCTGCCACCGGATTATCCGATGGTCGCACCGGCATATGCCAAACGCCGTTCGGAATTTGCCAAGGAATTCGGCCTCGGCCGCAAAAGAAAAACCGCCTGAAGCGGCGATATTTCTGTTCGTGGAAACTGATCCCCGGCTAGACAACAATGCCGGGCTTTTTTTTCTCAAAGTCAGCGGATGCATCGGACGCGCCCGATTCCTCTTTTCGGCGCCGCTGGACATAGGCGAGCTTTGCAATCGCCGCCCGCTCCAGCGCCTCGCGACCGGCGCTGCTTGGGCCGACGAGGGAGACTTCCGCAAGCGTCGCGGGATCGAACACCGACACCTTGACAGTCGCGCCATGCGCCTGAAATTCGATGATATACCCTTCGTCTTTACGGTCCGCCGTCATGCTCCTGCCCCTATCGCCGCGCCCGGCCAGAGCCTATCACATATTCGTAAAGGCGGCCATGAAGCATATTGAAGTCGGCACGCAAAGCGGTTAAACAGTGCCAAATGAATTCCCTCTCCTGCGAGAGGCAGACCCCCAAAATCCGGAGAACACATGATGAGCAGACCTGCTTTCAATCCCGTTGACCCTTTTTTGCTGGACGATCAGTTAACAGAGGAAGAACGGCTGGTCAGTGAAACCGCCCGCGAATACTGCCAGGACAAGCTGATGTCCCGGGTTCTGGAGGCGCACCGCCATGAAACCTTCGACCGCGAGGTTTTCACCGAAATGGGCGCCCTCGGCCTGCTCGGCACGACCATTCAGGGCTATGGCTGCGCCGGTCTCGGCTATGTCTCCTACGGCCTCGTCGCGCGCGAGGTGGAGCGCGTCGACAGCGGCTATCGCTCGATGATGAGCGTGCAGTCGAGCCTCGTCATGCATCCGATCTACACCTATGGCACGGAAGCGCAGCGCGAGAAGTATCTCCCGAAGCTGGCGAGCGGCGAATGGATCGGCTGCTTCGGGCTGACCGAACCCGATCACGGCTCCGATCCCGGCAGCATGGTCACGCGCGCGCGCTCTGCCCCCGGCGGCTACCGCGTCAGCGGCGCCAAGATGTGGATCACCAACTCCCCCGTCGCCGATGTCTTCGTCGTCTGGGCGAAAACCGATGACGGCGAAATCCGCGGCTTCATCCTCGAAAAAGGCATGGAAGGGCTGTCGGCGCCGAAGATTGAAGGCAAATTCTCACTCCGCGCCTCCATCACCGGCGAGATTGTGATGGATGACGTGTTCGTTCCGGAAGAAAATCTCCTGCCCAACGTCCGTGGCCTCAGCGGCCCGTTCGGCTGCCTCAACAGCGCCCGTTTCGGCATTGCCTGGGGCGCGCTTGGCGCTGCTGAATTCTGCTGGCAGGCCGCGCTCAACTACACGCTGGAGCGCAAACAGTTCGGCCGCCCTCTCGCCGCCAACCAGCTCATCCAGAAGAAGCTCGCCGACATGCAGACGGAAATCTCCATCGGCCTGCAGGCCTGCCTGCGCGTCGGGCGGCTCCGCGATGAAGGCCGCGCCGCGCCCGAGATGATCTCGCTGATCAAGCGCAACTCCTGCGGCAAGGCGCTCGACATCGCCCGCATGGCCCGCGATATGCACGGCGGCAACGGCATCTCCGACGAGTTCCATGTCATCCGCCATGTTCTCAACCTTGAAGCCGTCAACACCTACGAAGGCACGCATGACGTTCATGCGCTGATCCTCGGCCGCGCGCAGACGGGCATTCAGGCCTTTACGGGAGCGTAAAGAGAGGCCACAATCCCCCGCAGTTCAATTTATTAAGCGCTTGGCAAAAGCGCCAAAACTGCGGGAGAAACCGATGAATATTGCGGGCAGGAATATCGTTATCACGGGCGGGGCGAGCGGCATCGGAAAGGCGCTCGCCCAGCGTTTTCATAAGGAAGGCGCGAAGTCCATTACCGTCGCCGACCTGCAGGAAGGCCCGCTCGCCGAGGTCGCAAAATCCGTTGGCGGCCTCGCCGTTCCCTGCAACGTGGCAAAAGAAGCCGACATCCAGAATCTCGTCGCCAAGGCGGAAGAGGCTTATGGCCCCATCGATATCTTCTGCTCCAACGCCGGGATCGCCCGCTATGGCTTTGAGGAAACGCCGGACGACATCTGGCAGCTCAACTGGGACATCCATGTCATGGCGCATGTCTATGCGGCGCGCGCGCTTGTCGACAAGATGATCGCCAATGGCGGCGGCTATCTCCTCAACACCGCGTCGGCCGCCGGGCTGCTGAGCCAGGTCGACAGCGCCACCTATTCGACAACCAAGCATGCCGCCATCGCCTTTGCCGAGACGCTCTCCATCCGCTATGGCGACAAGGGCATCCGGGTTTCAGTCCTCTGCCCGCAGTCGGTGCGAACCGCCATGACCGAAAGCAATCTCGGCGGCGTCGCCTCGGTCGATGGGGTGCTGGAGCCCGAACAGCTCGCCCATTGCGTCGTCGATGGCATTCATAAGGAGGAATTCCTCATCCTGCCGCACCCGCAGGTCGCCGAATATATCCGCCGCAAGGCCAATGATTATGATCGCTGGCTGAAGGGGATGCGCAAACTGCGCGACGCCTATCTCCGCGAGGAACTGCGCGGCTGACGCGCAGCGCGCCCGTCAGCGGCTGCTCGCCTCGCGCGCCCCATCTGCCGCCGGGTTCTTGCGCGTGAAGAAGGTGACGATCGGCGTCATGTCGTCGAACTTCGCAAGATCGTTGTGGCCGCCGCCCGGGATCTTGATGAAGGCCGTCCCGCGCGGCGCGAGGGTCGCGAGCTTCTCCCCCTGCTCGAACGGCGCCACCTTGTCCTCCGTCCCGTGGATAATCAGGATCGGCGCCGTCACATCGGCAATCCGCTGATCGGAACGAAACGGATAGCGCATCATGAAACTGAATGGCGCAATCCCGACGCGATAACGCGTCACCTCGATCAGCGAGAGGAAGGGCGATTCCAGCACCACGGCGAAGGGAGTGCGCGCTGCCGCCACGGGCACCGCGACCGCCGCGCCGATCGACTGGCCAAGGATGCCGATCGGCTCAGATCCTTGCGCGGCGAGATAGTCAAAGGCGGCAAGGCCGTCGGTAATCACGCCCTCTTCGCTCGGGCTGCCGCTGCTGCCGCCATAGCCGCGATATTCCGCAAGCAGTACCCCGAAGCCCGCTTCCGCCAGCGCCTTGCCGCGCGGCAACTGGTCGGCGGCAATCTCGGCGCTGCCGTGAAAGACGAGAATGCTCGCGGCTTGCGCGCCCGGAGGATGATAGAGCGCCTTCAGCTGCTCCCCGTCCGGCGTCTCGATCAAAACGGGCGCGAAGCCGTCAACCACCTCCGTCGGGCCGAGCCGATCAGGCGCTGGAAAGACGATGGCGCGTTCGATAAAATAGATGCCGACCACGGGAATGACCACAAGGATCATCAGCGCGGCAAAAAAGCCAATATAGAGTTTACGGCGAAGGGTCATCGTTGATTTATAGACGAGAAACGCGCGCGAGAATAGAGGTTAGAGACAACTTCCATAGAATGCAGTTCCGCAGATATTGGCAACAGGGCAACAATGCCCTACTCTCCTTCCCGTTCCGTCAAAAAATAATAACAAAGGGGGAGAGATGAAAAGCTACGCAGATGGATTTGTGAAAGCCGAGAAGAACGGCCCCGTCACCATCGTCACAATCGACCGCCCGGCGCAGCGCAATGCCTGCACCGTCGAAATGGTCAAGGCGCTTCACGATGCCTTTCACGAATTCGAAGCCGACGAGACGTCGCGCATCGCCATCCTGACCGGCAGCGGCGGCTATTTCTGCGCCGGTGCCGATCTTGAGGAAATCTCGAATGGCAGCGCCATCGGGTTCAGCTGGGCCGGCAAGGATAAGGGCGCGACCCGCCGCCGCCTCGACAAGCCGGTTATTGCAGCGGTTGAAGGCCATGCTGTCGCCGCCGGCCTCGCGCTCGCCGTCTGGTGCGATATGCGCGTCGTGAGCGAGAGCGCCGTTTTCGGCGTCTTCTGCCGCCGCTTTGGCGGTCCCATGCCGAACGGCGCGACCGTGCGCCTGCCCCGCATTGTCGGCGAGAGCCGCGCGCTCGATATGCTGATGACCGGCCGCCCGGTCAATGCCGAGGAAGCCTACCGCATCGGCCTTGCCGACCGCATCGCCCCGAAGGGCGAGGCGCTCAGCGCCGCGCTTGAGCTGGCCAACCAGCTCGCCGCCTTTCCGCAATCGGCGCTGCTCTGCGATCGCTACTCGGCGATCCACCAGTGGGACTACCCCGAAGAGGAGGCCATCGACCGCGAGATCGAAGGCGCGAAGTTCGCATTTAGAGACGCCTTCCAGTCCGGCGCCGGAACCTTCGTCAAAGGCACCGGGAGGCACGGCGAGTTTTCCTAAGCCACTGCTGACACGTCCGCATCTCCGCCCTTCGGGGCGGAGCGGGCGATTATTGCCACGGGAGGCGTTTCCCGTTATTGTTGTTGCCTTCATTCAGCGGAGGAGCTGCCATGCCTGCCTATCTCATCGCCCAGATCAATGTCACGGATCCCAAGCAGTATGAAAATTACAAAGCCATTGCGCCCGCCGCGGTTCGCAAGTTTGGCGGCCGCTATCTGACGCGCGGCGGGGCGATGGAGACGATCGAGGGGGCGAAGGAAACCCGGCGCGTGGTATTGCTCGAGTTTCCCGACATGGCAACCGTCCGCGCCTTCTACGACAGCCCCGAATATGCCGAAGCCCGCGCCGCCCGCGCGCCTGCGGCGGAGGCCCAGTTCATCCTGCTCGAAGGGCTCGACAAGCCGCTCTGGTAGGGCAGGCGGCCATGCGAGGGGCGCGGCCGCAACACGCTCAGTAAAGCTCTTTCTCAAGCGGCGCGAAATAGGCGTCAATCGCCGCGTCACTCACCTCTTCCAGCGTCGCCGGGTTCCAGGCTGGTGTCTGGTCCTTGTCGATGACCGTCGCGCGCGTGCCCTCGTAGAAGTCCGTGCCCTTTACGACGCGGCTCACCATGCGGAACTCCATGCGCATGCAGTCATCAAACTCGAGCTTCAGGCCGCGACGCAGTTGCTGATGGGTGAGTTTCAGGCTGGTCGGCGACTTGGTTTTCAGCGTCGACGCGGTGAGGAACGAGAAGTCATCTCCGGCGGATTCGAGGCTTGCGACAATCTCCTCCACCGACCCTTTCGCGAAGTGGCGATCGATCAGCGTGCGCTCGATGGCGATCGGCGCGCTTGGCGCCGCGCGTGAGAATTCCTTGAGGATGGCATCGATTTCCGCCGCGACGTCGCCTTCAAAATGGCGTGTCGTCAGGCTATCGGTCAATGCCGGCAGCCGGTCCGCTTCCACAAAGACCTGCGCTATGCCAGCATAGACCGAATCGCCTGCCTTCAGCCGCGCACCGGTGAGCCCGAGATACATTCCGAGCTGACCTTCCAGCCGTGGCAGAAAATATGACCCGCCAACATCGGGAAAGAGACCGATGCCCGTCTCCGGCATCGCGAACAGCGTCCGCTCGGTGGCGACGCGATGGCTGCCATGCACGGAGACGCCGACGCCGCCGCCCATGACGATCCCGTCAATCAGGGCGATATAGGGCTTGGGAAAATGCCGGATGGTGGTGTTGAGATAATATTCATCGCGATAGAAATTGAGCGGATAATCACTGCCCGCGCGGCCCTCGTTATAGAGCTTGACGATATCGCCGCCGGCGCAGAAGGCCCGCTCGCCCGTGCCCTGCACGAGGACAGCCTGAACGCCCGGATCAACCGCCCACTCCTTGAGTTTCTCGTTGAAGGCGACGCACATCTCATGGGTCAGCGCGTTCAGGGCCTTTGGCCGGTTCAGCGTAACAACGCCGATCTCGCCCCGCACCTCGAACAGAATTTCATCTTGAACTTCCACACTCATCCTTACCCTCTCCCCTGGCCTTCCGCCAGCTTGCGCGCCACGACAACGCGCATGATTTCGTTGGTTCCTTCCAGAATCTGGTGCACGCGGGTGTCGCGCACAAAGCGTTCCAGCGGGAAATCCCGCAAATAACCGTAACCGCCATGGAGCTGCAACGCCTCGTTACAGACATTGAAGCCCGCATCAGTGGCGAAGCGTTTCGCCATCGCGCAATAAAGCGTCGCCTCGGGATCCTTCGCATCGAGCTTGGCCGCCGCCTGGCGGATCATCAGCCGCGCTGCCTCAAGCTCCGTCGCCATGTCGGCGAGGCGGAACTGCAGTGCCTGAAACGTCCCGATCGGTTTGCCGAACTGCTTGCGATCGGCAACATAATCTTGCGCAAGCTGCAGCGCGGCGCGCGCAGCGCCGAGCGAGCAGGCGCCGATATTGAGCCGTCCGCCATCAAGCCCCATCATGGCGATCTTGAAGCCGTCGCCTTCCGCGCCGATGAGATTTTCCACCGGCACGCGGCAGTCATCGAAGAGAACCTGCGCCGTCGGCTGGGAGTTCCAGCCCATCTTGCGCTCCTGCGCGCCGAAGGAGAGACCGGGCGCATCCTTCGGGATGGCGATGCAGCTGATGCCGCCCGCGCCCTCCGCGCCGGTCCTGACCATGGTGACGTAGACATCCGACCGGCCGCCACCCGAGATGAAGGCCTTGCCGCCGTTGATGATATAATGATCGCCGTCCCGCACCGCCTTGGTGGTGAGTGCCGCCGCGTCCGAGCCGGCGCCGGGTTCCGTCAGGCAGTAGCTCGCGAAATGCTCCATCGTTGTGAGTTTGGGCAGAAATTCCGCCCGCACCGTATCGGAGCCGAAGCGATCGATCATCCAGCTCGCCATATTGTGGATCGAGATGAAAGCGGCCGTCGAGGTGCAGCCGGCGGCGAGTTCCTCGAAGATAATCGCCGCATCAAGGCGCGAAAGCGCCGCGCCGCCATGCTCCTCCCCGACATAGATGCCGGCGAAGCCAAGCGCCGCGGCCTGCCGCAGTGCCTCGACAGGGAATATCTTTTCCTCGTCCCATTTCTCGGCATTGGGGGCGAAAACCTCAGCGGCGAATGTACGCGCCATATCGCGAAATGCCCGCTGATCTTCGGTCAGATTGAAATCCATGAATTTCCCCTGAAACGTTTTATCTTATCTGTTATAGCATGTTGATACGTTCTTGCCGATGGGCTGTCAACGATGACCAAACACCCGTTTGGTATAAAAATTTGCGGCTCGGCTGGCATAGGGATAGTATGCCGCATCATTTGATCTGGAACAGGAAAAAGCAGGAAAACCGCCAATGACAAGCCTCACGCCCAAATTCCCCCGCACCCGGATGCGTCGGGTACGCCGGACCGACTGGTCCCGTCGTCTGGTGGCGGAGAATCTGCTGACGCCGGACGATCTGATCTGGCCGGTTTTTGTGCATGAGGGCCGGGATCATGCGCTCCCCATTGCCTCCATGCCGGGGGTTTCGCGCCTCAGTACCGACCTCCTCGTGAAAGCGGCGCGCGAGGCGTTCGATCTCGGCATTCCGGTGATCGCGCTCTTTCCGGCGGTGGAGCCGCATCTGAAAACCGCAAACGGGCGCGAGGCCCTCAATCCCGACAACATCGTCTGCAAGGCGATCCGGGCAATCAAGGACGCGGTGCCCGGCATGGGGATTCTGTGCGACGTCGCACTCGACCCCTTCACCAGCCACGGGCACGACGGGCTGCTGGAAGAGGGCTATGTCGTCAATGACGCGACGCTCGAGGTGCTGGTCGGCCAGACGCTCAACCAGGTCAATGCGGGGTGCGACATCATCGCCCCCTCCGACATGATGGACGGGCGTATCGGCGCCATCCGCGATGCGCTGGAGCGCGAGGGGCATGTGAATACACAGATCATGTCCTACGCCGCGAAATATGCCTCCGGCTTCTACGGCCCATTCCGCGATGCCGTCGGCTCCGCCAGCAATCTCGGGCAGGGCGACAAGCGCACCTATCAGATGAATCCCGCAAATGGCAATGAGGCGCTCCGGGAAGTCGCGCTCGATCTCGCCGAAGGCGCCGACATGGTGATGGTGAAGCCCGGCATGCCCTATCTCGATATCTGCCGGCGGGTGAAGGATGAGTTCGGCGTGCCGACCTTCGCCTATCAGGTTTCGGGCGAATACGCGATGCTGGCCGCGGCCGCCGAAAACGGCTGGCTCGATCGCGAGCGCGTGGTGATGGAAAGCCTGCTCGGCTTCAAACGCGCAGGCTGCGACGGCGTGCTCACCTATTTTGCGATCGAGGCGGCGAAGAAACTTGGCGGCTGAGGAACAGCCGGGCGTCGCTAGCGCCCGCCCGCGACATCAATCAGCGCGCCGGTGACATAGCTCGCCTGCGGCGAGAGCAGCCAGAGAACCACATCGGCCACCTCCTCCGCCTCGCCCGCGCGGCGGATCGGTACCACCTTCTCGACCCGCTCGATGCGATCGGGCTGGCCGCCGCTCGCATGAATCTCCGTGCGGATCAGGCCAGGGCGCACGCAATTGACGCGCACCCCCTCTGCCGCGACTTCCACGGCAAGCCCCTTCGTCATCGTATCAACCGCCGCTTTCGAGGCCGCGTAATCGACATATTCCGAGGGGCTCGCGAGCCGCGCCGCGACAGACGAGATATTGATGATCGCCCCGCCATTCCCGCCGTGGCGGGTTGAGAGACGCCGCACCGCTTCACGGGCGCAGAGGAAGGGGCCGGTGATGTTGGTCGAAAACATGCGCTCCAGCCGCGCCCGGTCCATCTCATCAAGCCGCGCCGCGGCATCGACGATGCCGGCGTTATTGACAAGCGCGCCGAGCGGCGGCATCGCGCCGTCAACCACGGCGAAAAGATGCAGGATATCCTCTTCGCGGCTGACATCGGCCTGCACGGCAAGGGCGAGTCCACCGGCCGCCTCGATTTTTCGCACCACCTCGTCCGCGGCCCCCGCATTCGTTGCATAGTTGACGCAGACCGCATAGCCCTCAGCGGCGGCCTTGAGCGCGATGGCGCGGCCAATGCCCCGGCTCGCTCCGGTGATGATGATGCTTTTTTCTGGCGACGGCATGGGCGGCTCCCTTCCCTTTGCTTCTCCCTCCGCTTATCCGTCAAGGATGGCAGCATTACGGCGCACGATCAAGCAGGCTGGCTCGCCGTCACAACGGTGGCTTGCCGCCCGTCCTCTCTCAAGCGTCCCTTATGCTAAGGAGATACCATGGAAGAGGAAGTGATCCGCCTTCTCAACGCGGCCCGGGCGGAGGCTGGCCTCGCCCCGCTTGATCCCGACGAGCGGCTGATGCAGGCGGCCGTATCCCATGCCGCCTATATGGCGGAGACGGGGCGGCTCTCCCACATCGGGCGGGAGGGGAGCCGCTTCGATGAGCGGATCCGGATCGCCGGCTACTCACCGACCACCGCAGCGGAGAATGTCGCGGCCGGCGCCACCGATCCGTCAGATGCAGTCCAGCTCTGGATGGAGAGCCCGCCGCACCGTGCCAATATCCTGAATCCGGTCTTTCGCCATGTCGGGATCGGCATCGCGGAGGCCGCCGGCGGGACACGCTACTGGTCGCTCTCCCTCGCCGCGCCGGTCACCGGCGCCGAGCCTTCCTGAGCCGATCGCGGCCTATTTCGTGAGCTTGCGCAGGCGCTCGATCAGGCTTGAGGTATCCCAGCGGTTGCCGCCCATATTCTGGATATCGCTGTAATACTGGTCTACCAGCGCGGTATTGGGCAGGCTGGCGCCGATCTGATCGCCGGTTTCAAGGCAGATGCCGAGATCTTTTCGCATCCAGTCAACGGCGAAGCCGTGGTTGAACTCGCCCTTGATCATGGTCTTGTAGCGGTTTTCCATCTGCCAGCTCTGCGCCGCGCCTTTCGAGATCACCTCGATCACCTTCTCCGCATCGAGCCCCGCTTTTTCCGCGAAATGGATGCCTTCGGAGAGGCCCTGGACGACGCCCGCGATGCAGATCTGATTGACCATTTTCGTGAGCTGCCCCGCACCCACATCGCCCATCCGCATGCAACTTCGCGAATAGCAGTCAATCGGCGTCGCTGCACGCGCAAAATCAGCCTCCGACCCGCCGCACATCACGGTGAGGACGCCGTTTTCCGCCCCTGCCTGACCGCCCGAGACCGGCGCATCGACGAAACCAAAGCCCTTCTCTTTCGCGATCGCTCCAAGCTCGCGCGCAACCTCTGACGATGCCGTGGTATGATCGATGAAAAGCGCGCCCTTCTTCATGCCGGCAAAAGCGCCGTCCGGCCCCAGGACGACGCTGCGCAGGTCATCGTCATTGCCGACGCAGGCCATTACGAAATCGGCCCCCTCTGCGGCCTTCGCGGGCGTTGCCCCAAAGGCGCCGCCATACTGGGCGACCCACTTTTCAGCCTTCGCCGCCGTACGGTTGTAAACGGTTACCTCATAGCCGGCTTTCTGCAGGAAGCCCGCCATCGGATAACCCATCACGCCAAGCCCGATAAATGCTGCCTTTTCCGCCATTTTCCCACCTCCTTGGAATTCATTTCATCCGTTATAGACCTGCGCCGCGCGCAAAGGAAGGCCATTGCATGGGGCCGCGCACCGGCGGGTCTAAAGCGTGTGATACTGTCCTTTATGGAACAGCAGGGCGCTGTCGCGCTCGCTCATATGTACATGCGTGACGCGGCAGATAAACACCGTATGATCGCCCGCATCATGCGCGGCGTGGGTGCTGCATTCAAAGACGGCGAGGCTTTCGGGAAAGATCGGGCTGCCGTTCTCGCCCAGAACATAGTCGATATTTTCGAAGCGGTTTTCGCGCGGCGTCGAGAAGCGCTCGGAAAGCGGACGCTGCTCCGGCGTCAGGATATTTACGGCAAACTGCCCGCTTGAGAGAAACTCCTGGCAATGCCCGCCGACAAGCGCGAGGCTGAACAGGATCAGCGGCGGGTCGAGCGAGACGGAGCTGAAAGAATTGACCGTAACGCCAAGCGGTTCGCCCACCCTGTTGTGCGAGGTAACGACCGTCACCCCCGTCGCAAAACACCCCATAGCGTTTCTGAAATCTCTGGCGTCAAAGCTCATTTGTACCGATACCTGCACCCCGGACGCGCGCGTTACTTTTGCGGCAAATGTGATCGGCGGGCACTTTCCCATAATTGCCCCGCAAAATCATCCTTTTTCTTGAACGCGCCGGGGAAGCCCCCTTCAAGTCCTTCATGTAGCGAGGAGATTCTTTAAAATGTGGCTAAAATTACACACGGTTTATTAACCATTTCCGCGGCACAATCGGCGCTCGAATTCCTGTCGATCGTATTGGGGACCGCTGAAAAAGAATGTTTTGGATTATTGGCATCGTCGTAACATTCGGCTCCGTTGCCGGTGGATACGCCCCGCACGGCAGCTTTTCCGTCCTGTTTCAGCCGCTTGAGTTTCTGATCATCCTCGGCGCCGCGATCGGCGCCTATCTGCAGGCCAATCCGAAATGGGTGATCTTCGGTTTCCTCAAATCGACCGGCAAGCTGATCAAGAGCACACCCTACAGCAAGGAGAGCTATACCGAGCTGCTGACGCTGATGTACGCGATTTTCCGCCTCTCCAAGACCAAGGGGCTGATCGCCCTCGAGCAGCATATCGAGAACCCGCATGAGAGCGAGCTCTTTCAGCATTTCCCGAGCTTTATCAAGAACCATCACGCCGTCGCCTTCATGTGCGACTATCTCCGGCTGATGACCATGGGGACCGAAAATCCGCATGAGCTTGAAGCCCTGATGGATCAGGATATCGAAACCCATCATAACGAGGGGCACGCCATCTCCTCCTCCATCATTGCGCTTGGCGAGGCGCTGCCGGCCTTTGGTATCGTCGCCGCAGTTCTTGGCGTCATCGTCACCATGGGATCGATCGCCGAGCCGCCGGAGATTCTCGGCGGGCTGATCGCCGCCGCACTGGTCGGCACCTTTCTCGGCATTTTTGTCGCCTATGGCATTGTCTCGCCGATGGGACGCAGCCTTGAGCATTACAGCGACGCCGACAGCAAATATTTCGAATGCATGAAGCAGGGCCTGCTCGCTCATCTGCAGGGTTATGCGCCGGCGATCTCCGTCGAGTTTGCCCGCAAGACCCTCTATAACCACGAGCGCCCGACCTTCCTTGAGGTCGAGGAAGCCTGCAGTGCGGCGCCGTCCGTGTAAACATGTGTGCCGCGCGTTAAGAGACTGATCCCATGGCCAATGATATCGCCCCGATAATCGTCAAGAAGGTCAAGAAAGGCCGCCATGGCCATCACGGCGGCGCGTGGAAGGTTGCCTACGCCGACTTTGTGACCGCGATGATGGCGTTTTTCCTGTTGCTCTGGCTGCTCAACGTAACAACGACAGAGCAGAAGGAGGGGCTTGCCGAATATTTCGCGCCGACCGCCGCGAGCCTCAGCCAGTCCGGCGCTGGCGGCAACCTCGGCGGGCGCAGCCTGCAGACGGAAGGGGCGCAAATCTCCAACCTCGGCGTCCCGTCCGTCGTCTCCAGCATCAAGCCGCCCGAAAGCGGCCGTAAAGACGAGAGCGAGGCGGAGGCGAAGGTGCGCGAGATGGAAGAGGCCGAGCTGCTCGCCCGGCTCCGCCAGATCGAGGAGATGAGCTTCGAGCAGGCGCGCGAGACGATCCGCCAGGCGATCAACACCGACCCCGAGCTTTCCGGCCTTCGCGATCATATCATGATCGACATGACGCCGGAGGGATTGCGCATCCAGATTATCGATCAGTTCAACGAGAGCATGTTCGAGAGCGGCAGCGCCACCATCACGCCGCGCATCCGGGCGCTGCTCAAGATGATTGCCGGCTCCATCGCGGATCTGCCGAACCGCCTCTCCGTCAGCGGGCATACCGATAGCGCGAATTTCAGCGGCGATGGATATACCAACTGGGAACTCTCCTCGGACCGCGCCAATGCGAGCCGCCGGGCGCTCCTCGATTCGGGACTTGATCCCGCGCGGATCGAGCGCGTCGTCGGCCTTGCCGATACCAATCCGCTGATCCGCGACGATCCCTCCAACCCCGGCAACCGCCGCATCAGCATCGTGCTGCTCCGTGAAACGCCGGTATTGCCGCCCAATCTGAAATAACACCTTACATCCGCCAGATCAGCAACTCTGTCTCGCGCCGGTCATCTACCTCCACCACGTCATCGGGCGGGGTACCCGGCACCGTGAAACTGTTGCTGATCAGCAGGCTGCCGGGTTTCATTTCGGCGCGCGCCTTCTCGAAAAGGCGCGGCATCGGCGCCGGCGAGAGGAAGCAGTAAACAACGTCATAATCGCCGAGGTCGGCATTGAAAATATCGCGGTAACGGATCTCAAGATTATCACACCCCGAAAGCCTGGCGAGCACCCAGGCAGCCGCAAAGGGCAGCGGCGCGGTCTCAAGCCCGGTAACCCGCGCATCGGGCCGCCATTTTGCAATATGGCGGAGCAACCCGCCAAACCCGCAGCCGAGATCAACGACATGCACCGGCGCGGCAGGCAGCAGCTGCTCAATCGCCTGATATGTCTGCCGGTTGGTCAGGAAGAGCGGCACACGATGGCGCGCCACATTCCAGAAGAGCAGCACCAGCAACAGCAGGATAACCGGAAAAACCCAGTCGGGGACATTGAGCCGGTTGCCGAGGAACAGGAGCGGCGGCGCCACAAGCTGGCCGATGATCCAGGGCCGCGAAAAGCCGAAGGCAGCCGTCACGATGGCCGCAATCACCCCTTGCGCGATCGCGAGCCCATAGACGGGGAGCGAGAGGGCGGTAAACTTCGCGGTCGCCAGCGTAAAGATTGCAATACAAACGAAGACGCCAAGCTGGATGGCGAGCGCGATAAAGACGGGGGATCGCGCCTCCCCGCGCGGGCCGCTCATGCGCCCTCCCCTTCAAAACGGCTGACGGATGGCGGCGCGCGGCGGATCGACATGGGTGTTTCCCAAAATTTTGCCGCCCTTCATCCGATTGACGGCATATTATTGCATTGAGGCGACACAATTACCATTTATGACCCCTAGGCGATAGCAATTGTTGATGAAAGGATGCGATCCTATATGAACAACTCCAACGGCCCCCTTGTGGAACTCTCCTCCCTCGACGGCGCGGGCAAGGCCGGACGTGTCGCCCATGACACGTTCAATCCCGATGATTTCGAGGCGATCCGGCTGCGGCGCATCCTTGCCTATGCGATCGATGTCGTCTGCATCGCGCTGATCACCTTCGTTGTCGCCGTCGTTGGAACGCTGCTCGGCGTGATGACTTTCGGCCTGCTCTCGCCGCTCTTTGTGCTGATCATCGCGCTGACCCCGCTCAGCTATCACACGCTGCTCGTCGGCGGCCCGGCGAGCGCGACGCTCGGCATGCGCTTTATGAACATCCGCATGGAACGGATGACGGGCGAGAAGCCGGACTATGTTGTCGCCTTCATCCATGCGGTGATCTTCTATCTCTCGATCGGCGTCACCTCGTCGCTGATCCTGCTGGTCTCGCTCTTCAATCCGCGCGGGCGGCTGTTGCAGGATTACCTGCTCGACACTGTCGTGCGGCGCATTCCCCTGAAATAACGCTTCAGAGTGCGTCGCGAAGCTCGTAATAGAGCCGGGCGAGCGAGAGCAGCGGGCGGCGCAGCATCGTGCCGCCCGGAAACGCCTTGTGCGGGATGCGGGCAAAGACGTCAAAGCGCGCCGCCTGCCCGCTGATCGCCTCCGCCAGCAGGCGGCCGACAATGGCAGAGAGCGGTACGCCCTGCCCCGAATATCCCTGCGCGTAGTAGATATTGGCGCCGATCCGCCCGACGTCGGGTAACAGGTTGCGCGTGATCGCGACCTTGCCGCCCCAGACATAATCGACCGCCACATCGGCAAGGCCCGGGAAGGTCGCCACCATATTGGCGCGAAGCGCCTCGCGCGGGGCGCGGTGGCCGATCACCTTGTCCCGCCCGCCGTAAAGCAGCCGCGTATCGGCGGAGAGCCGGAAGTAATCGAGATTGTAGTTCATATCGGAGACGCAGGCATCGGTGTTCATGATCGCCCGCGCCCGCATCTGCCCAAGCGGTTCGGTCGCGATGATATAAGCATCGACGGGGATGAATTTCGCGGCGAGCTTTGCTTGCAGATTGCCGAGATAGGCGTTGCCGGCGAGAATGACAAAATCGGCCGTGACGCGGCCCTCCGCCGTTTCGGCGACGGGTCTCGTCCCTTCGCGGAGGTTCAGCACCTCGGAATGCTCAAAAATCTCGACCCCCGCCGCCTTCGCCGCACGGCCAAGCCCGAGAAGATAGTTGAGCGGGTGGAGATGCCCGCCCGCCTCATCATAGAGCGCGCCGCAAAAGCGATCGGAGACGACCTGCGCGCGGAAATCCTCCGTGTCCCACCAGCGATACTGCGTATAGCCGAAGGCGCGCTCGCAATACTCCTGCTCCCTGTGCAGCCAGTCACGGTGGCGCGGCTTGATGGCGGCGTAAAATTCGCCAGGCTGCAGGTCGCAGTCGATGTCATGACGGCGGATAACCGCGCGGAGCATCGCCGACGCCTCGACGGAGAGATCCCAGAGCTGCTTCGCCGCCGCCGCGCCGACGATATCGGCCGTCTCGCACATGCCGGGGCTGTAACCTGTGGCGATCTGCCCGCCGTTCCGGCCCGAGGCGCCAAAGCCTATGCGGCGCGCCTCCAGCAGCGTCACGGTGAAGCCCGCCAGGCGAAGTTCAAGCGCGGCGATAAGCCCCGTATAGCCCCCACCGACAATGCAGACATCCGCCTGCCGCACCCCGGCAAGGCGTGGGAAATCCTCCCGAAGATGGGCCGAAGCATCGTAATAGGAGCCTTGCATCCTGTTTTTCTTCAATCGTTTATAGAGTAAAATCAGATCGGCGTTTGCATATTGCGCGGCGTTTGCGCATGATAAAAAAATCAGTATATTGCCGCTCGCACCGCTTTTACTCCGCCGCGTTAAAACAGCAAGGGTTTTTTGCCGCTCATGGAAATCGCCGGATCACTTTTCCATATATGGGCGGTCTTTGCGCTGATCATCGTCGCGATTGTGTTGTTCGCGAACGAGCGGATCGATCTCGAGATTTCCTCGCTCGTCATCCTCTCGGTGCTGCTTCTGCTGTTCTACCTGTTCCCGCTCGAGGATGCTGCGGGTGAGAATCTGCTGCCCGTCTCGAAACTCCTCGCGGGCTTTGCCGACCCTGCGCTGATAACCGTCATCGCGCTTCTTGTGGTGGGTCAGGGCGTGGTGCGCACCGGCGCGCTTGAACAGCCGATCCGCATTCTCGTAACGCTGCGCCGGCATCATCCGATGCTCGCGATTATCGTCGTCCTCACCACGGTGATGGTCGTAAGCGCTTTCATGAACAACACGCCGGTCGTGGTCATCTTCATTCCGCTGATGGCGGCCCTTGCCGAGCGCCTGCGCCGCTCCCCGGCCAGCCTGATGATGCCGCTCAGCTTCGTCTCGATCCTCGGCGGCATGACGACGCTGATCGGCTCCTCCACCAACCTTCTGGTGATGGGCGCGGCAGTGCAGGCGGGCCAGCGCCCGCTGACCTTTTTTGAATTTACGGTGCCGGGCGCCATCCTCGCGGTCTCGGGGCTTCTCTACGCGGTCTTTATCGTGCCCCGACTGCTCGCCGATCGCTCCGGCGCGAAGGGGACGACGGCGGACGATTCGGGGAAGCAGTTCATTGTCCAACTCGGCATTTCGCCGGAAAGCCCGCTGGTCGGAGAGGCCGCCGTCGCCGGTCAATTCCCGAGCCTTCGCAACATCACCATCCGCTTTATCCAGCGCGGAGAAAAGATCCTGCTGCCGCCGTTCGATGATGTTACGCTCCGCCCGTCCGACGAGGTGGTGTTTGCCGGCACGCGAAAATCGATCACCCAGGCCGTCATCGACAACCCGCAGATTCTCCAGGGCTTTCTCGAGGTCGAAGGCGCCGAGACGGAAGACGGCACCGAGTTCGCCACGACGAAAGATCAGATGCTGGCTGAGGCCGTCGTCGCCCCCGCCTCGCGCATGATCGGCCGGGCCCTGCATCAGATCAATTTCCACTACCGCACCAAATGCATCGTCGTCGGCATCCAGCGCCGCTCGCGCATGATCCGCACCAGCCGCATGGCCGATATCCGGCTTGAGGCGGGCGACGTGCTGCTGCTGCTCGGCAAGCGGTCCGACATGGTGCGGCTCCGCAGCAACCCCGATGTCCTGCTGCTCGAATGGTCAGCGCGTGAGCTGCCGGCAACCTCACTCGCCCGGCGTGCCCGCATTATTTTTGGCGTGGTCGTTGTGCTCGCGGCGCTCGATATCGTGCCGATCGTCATCGCCTCCATCATCGGCGCGGTGGCGATGGTGCTGACGGGCTGTCTCAACGTCTTTCAGGCCGGCCGCGCCATCGATCAGAAGATCATCTATCTGATCGGCGCCTCGCTCGGCCTTGGCGCCGCGCTGCAGGCGACCGGCGGCGCGATCTATCTCGCCGACGCTATCCTGAGCGTCATGCAGGGCGCCCCGCCCGTTGTCATCTTGTCGGCCTTTTTCCTGCTGGTTGCGATCATGACCAATATCCTCAGCAACAATGCGACGGCCGTCCTGTTCACGCCGATCGGGATCGGCATTGCCCATCAGCTCGGCGTCGATCCGATGGTGTTCATCTACGCCGTGGTGTTCGCCGCAAGCTGCTCCTTCGCGACGCCGATCGGATATCAGACGAACCTGCTGGTTATGGGTCCGGGGCATTACACATTTATGGATTTCGTCAAGGCGGGCTCGCCGCTCGTCATTCTGTTGTGGCTGGTCTTCACTTTTATGGCGCCGATGTATTTCGCTCTTGGCTAGCAGAAAATAATTCTCCTGCCCCCTATTTGCGCCGGACGGGTTTCGCGTTACCTTTAGAGGAGGTGAACCGAATTGGGACTGGCACAGTGAAACGAGTGGAAATTCCCTCACGCTTCTTTTTTTCGACGCCGCCCGCGCCCTGCCCTTATCTTGAAAACAAGCTGGAGCGCAAGGTGGTGACGCTTCTCGCCGGGGAAGATCCGGACGGGCTGCACAATACGCTGAGCCTCGCCGGCTTCCGGCGCAGCCAGGATCTCGCCTATCGTCCGGCCTGCGACGGGTGCAGCGCCTGCATCCCGATCCGGGTGCGAACCCAGGATTTCCGGCTCGGCAAGTCGTTCCGCCGCGTTCTCAAGGCCAATGCCGATGTCAGTGGGATGACTGTCGCCTCCCGCGCGCTTGGCGAGCATTACGAGCTTTTTCATCGCTACCTGCTGTCGCGCCACGCCAATGGCGGCATGGTCGATATGGATTTCGGCGATTACCGCGCGATGGTCGAGGAAAGCCCGGTGCAGTCCAGCCTGAGCGAATTTCGCAAAGCCGACGGATCGCTCTATGCCGTCGGCCTGATCGATACGATGGAGGACGGCCTCTCCCTCGTCTACAGCTTCTTCGATCCCGAGGAGGAACGCCGCAGCCCCGGCAGTTTCCTGATTCTCTGGCATATTCTGGAAGCGAGACGGCGCGGCCTGCCATATGTCTATCTCGGCTACTGGATCCGCGAGAGCCGCAAGATGTCCTACAAGCAGCGCTATGCGCCTGCCGAGGTACTGACCCGGAACGGCTGGGAAACGCTGCAAAGCTGACGCGCCCGCGGCATCCGCGCCAGCCGCCGCCCTCATTGCCGCGCCGCATTGCGAAACGGCGAAATCTCCCCTATAAATCAACACTCACAGCGCGCCCTTCTGCCGGCCGCGAAGATCACTGTTGAAAGTAAATCCGTGCCCTTTCTCATCTCGCTCAGCCGTTCCATCGATTGCTTCAGCGCCGTCATCGGAAAATATGTCAGCTGGCTCGCGCTTTTCATGGTGCTGGCGCAGTTCGCGATGGTGATCGCCCGCTATGTCTACGGGCTCGGGCTGATCGCGCTGCAGGAGAGCGTGATTTACAGCTTCGCGCTCCTGTTCATGCTGGGTGCGGCCGAGACGCTGCGCCGTGATGGCCATGTCCGCATCGACATCATCTATGATCGGCTCAGTCCGCGCGGGCGGGCGTGGATCGATCTCGCAGGTCATCTCTTCGTCCTCATCCCCGTCTGTATCGCCATCCTGCTCCTGAGCTATGCCTATGTCGCCGGGTCATGGAGCATACTGGAAGGCTCGCGCGAGAGCACGGGGTTGCCCTTCCTCTTCCTCTTGAAGTCGCTGCTGATCGTCTTCCCGGTGCTGATGATCCTGCAGAGCCTCTCGAACGCGATCAAGGCGGCGGTGCAGCTTCGCGCGAGCGGAGCGCAATGAGCATGGCCGGCCCCCTCACTTTCGCGCTTTTCCTCCTCACCGTTATCAGCCTGATGGCCGGGTTTTCGGTAGCCTTCACGCTCGCGGGCGTCGGTTTCTTCATGGCCGGCATGGGTTGGTATGTCGGGGCCTTCGATCTCTCGCTGCTCGGCGCCATCCCCTCGCGCATCTTCGGCACCGCCATGTGGAGCGAGACGATGGTGGCTGTGCCGCTTTTCGTCTTTATGGGGCTGATGCTGGAGAAATCCCGCGTCGCGGAGGAGCTGCTGAATTCCATGGGGCGGCTCTTTGGGGGCCTTCGCGGCGGGCTCGGCATCTCTGTTTTTGTTGTCGGCGCGCTGCTGGCCGCCTCGACGGGCGTGGTCGGCGCCTCGGTCGTAACCATGGGGCTGATGGCGCTGCCGGTGATGCTGAAGACGGGCTATGATGCGCGCTTTGCGACGGGGGCGATCTGCGCGTCCGGCACGCTCGGCCAGATCATCCCGCCTTCGATCGCGCTGATCATCCTCGCCGAGCAGATTTCCAACGCGCATGTGAGCGCGCAGTCGCAGCTCGGCAACTGGTCGCCCACCCCGATTTCCGTCGGCGATTTTTTTGCGGGCGCACTGCTGCCGGGAATGGTGCTGGTCGCGCTTTATGTCCTCTACCAGATAATCATCGCCTGGCGGCGGCCAGAGAGCGCACCGCCCGTTCGCGGCATTGATGGCGAGGTCGGGACCGGAATTGCGCCCGCCGCGCTCCTGCGCGCGCTGCTGCCGCCGGTCGGGCTCATCGTCGCGGTGCTGGGCTCGATCCTGATCGGCATCGCGACGCCCGGCGAAGCGGCGGCGGTCGGCGGGGTCGGCGCGCTGATGCTGGCCGCGGGGCGCGAGAGGGGGCGCTTTTCCGCCCTGATCCCGGCGGCGATTGTGGCGCTCCTCGCGCTCCTGCTGCTTGCCAATGTCACCGATCTTACAGGCGTCGCGAGCGGTGAGATCGGTGCGGCTGCACTCCTCTCCTTCCTGCTCCTTGCCATTATTCTGGCCGGCGTCGGCCTTGGTCTCCTCCGGCTTGGGCGGAGTGGCATCCTGAAGGCGGTCGCGGTCGCGACCATGGAGATGACGGCAATGATCTTCGTCATCCTGATCGGCGCAACGATCTTCAGCCTCGCCTTTCGCGGGCTCGGCGGCGATGATCTCGTGCATGAGTTTTTGAGCGATCTGCCGGGCGGCCATATCAGCGCGCTCCTTGTCGTGATGACGGTAATCTTCCTGCTCGGCTTCTTCCTCGATTTCGTCGAGATCACCTTCGTCGTCGTGCCCGTCGTCGCGCCCGTGCTGCTGCTGATGCAGATCGACCCGATCTGGCTCGGCATCATGATTGCGATGAATTTGCAGACCTCGTTCCTGACGCCGCCCTTCGGCTTTGCGCTCTTTTACCTGAAGGGCGTCGCGCCGGCCGGCATCACCACGGCCATCATCTATCGCGGCGTCATCCCCTTCGTGGCGCTGCAGCTTCTGATGCTGCTGATCCTCTCGCTTTTCCCCTCCCTCGCCACCTGGCTGCCGTGGGTGATCAGCGGATAAAAAAAGGGCGGGAGATGATATCTCCCGCCCTTGTGTCTGTTCGTCGCGCGTGGGTTACCCGCGGAACTTCTCGACCAGCTTCCAGGCCATCGGCAGAACCGCCACCGCGAGGGCGATCTTGACGATGCCGCCGGTGATGAACGGATAGAGACCAGAGACCAGCGCCGCCTCAAAACCGATGATGTTGGCGAGCCAGGAAATACCGCCGATAAAGAGGACTACGTGGCCAAGCGTCATGGCAATCGTGCTTTTCAGGATCGAGCGATCCCAGCCCTTTTCAACCATGAAGCCGACCAGCGCCGCTGCGGCGACGAAGCCATAGATGTAACCGGCGGTCGGACCGACGAGACCGGCAGCGGCAACACCACCGGAGAAGACCGGCAGGCCCATTGCACCCTGTGCGACATAGAGAGCAACCGTTGCCCCGCCAAGACGCCAGCCATAAGCCGCGCCGATCAGCGTAACGGCAAAGGTCTGCATGGTCATCGGAACCGGCCACATCGGAACGGCAAGCTGCGCGGAGACCGCCAGGATAAAGGTGCCGACGAGGGCGAGAATCGTTGCGCGAAACGCTTTTTCCAGCCGTGACGTTTGTGCATCAACGGACCACAAAGCGCCTGCCAGAGTGGAGGAAGTCCTGTTAGAAGCCATTCTTGGTTCCTTTCATTATACGCCCTAACGGGGCTCGGATATGAACTGCCGGCGACGTTACCAAACACTCGTTTGATATTCAAGACGCAAAGTCGGAAGCAGTTTCCGTTATCTGGATTTTTTCTTGAACTTTCGGAAGTCATAGGCGCCCGGCTGCTGGCGCGGATCGACATCCGCGCCGAAGATCCGCGTCTTCTGGATCTTCTGCGTGCCGGTGGTCGGCAGATCATCAAGAAAAATGATCCAGCCTGGCGTCTTGAAATAGGCAAGCCGCCCGTTGGCATGGCTGAACAGCGCCTCCGCCGTCTCCGTTGAGGCCGCGCAGCCGTCCATCAGGACGATGCAGGCCATCACCTCCTCCTCGCGCACCTCATCGGGGGCGGCGATGACGGCGACCTTCGCCACATCGTCATGCGCCTGCAGCACCGCCTCGACCTCGGCGGCGGCGATATTCTCGCCCGAGCGGCGGATGATATTCTTCTTGCGATCAACGAAATAGAGCAGGCCGCTCTCATCCTGGCGCACGGTGTCGCCGGTATGGAACCAGCCGCCCTTCCATGCTTCCTCGGTCGCCGCCTCATTCTTCAGATAGCCCGCGAAGAAGCCGCGCCGCGGATCGTCACCCTTGCAGCGGACCAGCATCTCGCCCTCGGTCCCTGCCGGCACGTCGCGGTCCTGCTCATCGACGACGCGCGCTTCCAGCTCGCCCGCCGGCCGGCCGAAGGCGCGGGTGTGGATCTGGCGCGGCTCGAAATTGTTGCAGATCAGCCGGCCCGTCTCCGTCATCCCCCAGACTTCGACGAGCGGAAAGCCGTAGCGTTCCTCGAACACGCCATGCAGCTCCGGCTCGACGCCCGCGCCAAGGCCGAAGCGCACCTGATGCGCCCGCTCATAGTCGTTTTTCGGTTGGTTCAGCAGCATCGGCGGGACAACGCCGAGATAATGAATGATGGTTGCGCGGGTCTCCACCACTTCCTGCCACCAGGTCGTCGGATGGAAGCGGTCCGGGATAATCTGGCAGCCACCCGAGAGCAGCATGCACATGAAGGAGACCGTGCCTGCATTCATATGAAAGAGCGGCAGCGGGTTATAGATGCGATCCGTCCCCGTCTCGATGGTAAGCGCCCCGCCATAATCGAGATAGCACTGCCCGGCGGTGAGGTAATAATCGTTGGTGAGGATGCAGGCCTTCGGCCGCCCCGTGGTGCCCGATGTGTAAAGCAGGCTGACCTCGCTGAGGAGGCCCGGGGCGCCAGCCTTCGGCGCGGGGCCAGGGGCTGCGGGAAGCGGGCCGCCGAATGTCTCATAGACCTCGACCGGCAGCGGCTTTTTTGCGGCGCGTGCGACCGCCTCGATATCCGTCAATCTCTCCCTGATGGTGATGACGAGATCGGTCTCGGAATGATCCATCTGATAGAGCATCTCGTCATGCAGGTAATCGGGATTGATCGGCACAGCGGAAATGCCAAGGGCATTTGCGGCAATCAGATGCAGGAAATATTCCGGCCTGTTTTCAAGGAGATAGGCGATGCGGTGGCCATGGCCGAAGCCGGCCGCCTGATAGACAGCCTTGATCCGTTCAACCTCGGCCGCGGCCTCCGCGTAGGTGAACTCGATCCCCTCCGGATGATAGCTCCGCTTGGCATAGGCCGGGGCACAAAGAAACGCGTTGGTGGGGAACCTCGCCGCTGTCCTGCAAAATGCGTCGTATACAGTTACAGTGGCCATATTTCCCCTCCATTACAATCAGCTGAATTTATTGTGCCGGTTGAAGCCGCGCGGCGGCAGCCGTCCGGCATTGCCCCGCTTGGTGTACCAGCCCGTCAGATCGGTTTCCGTGCGCGTCCGCTCGCCCGATTTCCAGGTGAGCCCGTCCGCCCGGTTGAACGTCTTGATATCGGCAAGCCCGCCGTCCTTGTAGCGTTGCAGCGTGACCCCCCGTCCGCGTGCCATCTCGCCGATTTCCTCGACCGCGAAGCAGTTGAGGCGGCGGTTCTCGCCGATCACCGCGACGCTGTCGCCCTCCACCTCGACGCAGAACGCCGCCTCGACATCGCCCGAGACGTTGAGCACCTGCCGCCCGTTGCGGGTCTGCGCGATCACGCTGTTTTCATCGACGATGAAGCCGCGTCCGTCGTTACTCGCGATCAGCAGCTTACGATCCGGCTTGTGGACGAACAGCGCAACAATATCCTGATCATTGCCAAGATCGATCATCAGGCGAACCGGCTCGCCCGCGCCGCGCCCGCGCGGCAGCTTATCGCAGCCGATGGTGTAAAACCGGCCGTTGGTCGCGAACAGCAGCAGCTTGTCGGTCGTCTCCGCGCGTATCCAGAAGCGGCCGCGGTCGCCGTCCTTGTATTTCTCCGCGCCGTTTTCCTCGACATGGCCCTTCAGCGCCCGCACCCAGCCCTTTTCGGAGCAGATCACGGTGATCGGCTCTTTCTCGATCATAGCTTCCAGCGGAATTTCCGGGATCTCTGTCGCCTCGCCGATACGGGTGCGGCGATTGGCGATCTCCGGCAGGGCGGCGAGGGTTTTCTTCATCTCACGAAGCTCGCCCGCAATCGCCTCGCGCCTGAGATCCTCGCTTTCCAGCAGCGCCTCCAGCTCCGCCTTCTCGGCACTCAGGCGGTCATGTTCGGCGCGCAGCTCCATCTCTTCAAGCCGGCGCAACGAGCGCAGCCGCATATTGAGAATCGCCTCGGCCTGATTCTCGGTGAGATGGAAGGTCTCCATCAGCTTTTGGCGCGGATGATCCTCCTCGCGGATGATGCGGATCACCTCATCGAGATTGAGATAGACGATGAGATAGCCGTCCAGCACCTCTAGCCGCGCCCCGATCTTGCCAAGACGGTTATTCGAGCGGCGGATCAACACCTCGAAACGATGATCGAGGAAGGCCTGCAGCACCTCGCGGAGGCTCATCACCCGCGGCGTCTGGCTGGCATCCAGCACGTTCATATTGAGCGAGAAGCGGGTCTCCAGATCGCTGAGGCGGAACAGCCCCTGCATCAGCATTTCGGCGTCGACATTCTTGCTGCGCGGCTCCAGCACGAGGCGGATATCCTCTGCCGATTCGTCACGTACATCAGCGAGGAAGGGCAGTTTCCGTGTCTGGATCAGCTCCGCAAGGCGTTCAATCAGCTTGCTTTTCTGCACCTGGTAGGGGATTTCGGTGACCACGATCTGCCACGTGCCGCGGCCGAGATCCTCAACCTCCCAGCGGGCCCGGAGGCGGAAGCTGCCGCGCCCGGTGAGATAAGCCTCGCGGATGTTTTCCGTCTTTTCAACAAGCTCGCCGCCGGTCGGGAAATCGGGGCCGGGAATATATTCCATCAGCTTGTCGATCCCGGCGTTCGGGAACTTCAGCAGGTGCAAAAGCGCGTTCACCAGCTCAACCGCGTTATGCGGCGGAATGGACGTCGCCATGCCGACGGCAATGCCGGCCGAGCCGTTGGCGAGCAGGTTCGGAAACGCCGCCGGCAGCACCACCGGCTCATGATCCTCGCCGTCATAGGTCGGGCGAAAATCGACGGTATCCTGATCGATATCGCGCAGCAGCATTTCGGCGACCACCGTGAGGCGCGCCTCCGTATATCGCATCGCCGCGGCGTTATCGCCGTCGATATTGCCGAAGTTGCCCTGCCCTTCCACCAGCGTGTAGCGCTGCGCGAACTCCTGCGCGAGGCGAACGAGCGCGTCATAGACCGACTGGTCGCCATGCGGGTGATACTTACCGATCACATCGCCGACGACGCGGGCGCATTTCTTGAAGCCGGAATTGGGATCCAGTTTCAACTGCCGCATGGCGTAGAGAAGGCGCCGGTGGACCGGCTTCAACCCGTCGCGGACATCGGGCAGCGATCGGGACATGATGGTGGACATCGCATAGGCGAGATAGCGCTCGCTGATGGCGTCCTTGAGCGAGGTCGGGACGATCTCGCCGGGGGTAACTGGGGAATGTTCACTCATGCGCCCTATATACCATTACATTCCGCTTTGGGGAGTGGAAAAATCATTGAGCCACCCTTGCGCACCTGCAAATCCTGCACCCGTTCACCCTCTTTTACCGGGCAGAACGCGGTTTTCCGCTGCCCCGGCGTTCCTTGCGGGCGCCCGCCCGC
>JRYH01000719.1_pt1 | contig 82583 bp, 73 predicted proteins | sample 235351 | NCBI WGS metagenome assembly JRYH01 (sample SAMN03074221, study PRJNA261480) | activated sludge metagenome | biome: Wastewater Treatment Plant; feature: Wastewater; material: Activated sludge; isolation source: activated biomass of a wastewater treatment plant treating wastewater... ... | reverse complement strand
GTGAAATTTGGGGGCATGTGCTGGGCGATGACGAGCGGAACCGGCATCGTCTCGGGAAGCTGCGAGAGCACCGCCTGCAAGGCTTGCGGCCCCCCGGTGCTCGAGCCCACGATGCAGATCTTGGCGCCGACGCGCCCGGCGGCGGCCATGCGTGCCGGCGCTGCGGAAGACTTGGTGACCGTCGATCTTGGGGCTATCGAACCGTGCGTCTTTTGGGCCTTGGCCTCGGCGGCGGCTAGCAGCTTCTCGTGAATGCGGTCGGCGGCGCGGGATTTCGGAATGAAGTCGATGGCTCCGAGCGCCAGCGCCTCGAGCGTGATGGCGGCGCCCTGATCGGTTCTCGCCGACAGCATGACTACGGACGCCGGGCTGAGCCGCACGATCTCGCGCAGCGCGTCGATGCCGTTCATGACCGGCATGTCGATGTCGAGGGTCACGACGTCGGGTTTGAGCGCCAGCGTCTTCTCGATGGCGTCGCGCCCGTCCACGGCCGTGCCGATGACCTTGAATCGCTTGTCGGCTTCGATCTTGGCCGGCAGCACGCTGCGCATGAAGGCTGAGTCGTCGACGACGAGAACGCGAATGAACGGTTGCGACATGCGCGCTTCCTTAGTGCTTCCGGCTCCTGGCCGGGCCTGTTTCTTGTTGGGCTCGCGCAAACGCCTGAACGTCGCCCAAAGAGGTCATGAAAACATATAGTTAACCTCTAGAAGTTTCGATTCCGTTACGGCCGGGAAGCGGCCGCCGGAAAGGACCGGTTAACACTATGGCAAGCAATCGACCGCATACTGCGGTTTGCATTGGGAAGCGCGCAACGCTCCGGCCCGGCGAGGACGGTTCGTTCGTGTGTACGCGAAGGGTTGAAGGGGAAGGCTTATGAGCGCGAACGACATGCCTGTACTCGTCGTCGACGATTACAGCACGATGGTCCGGATCATCAAGAAGCTGCTGAAGCAGATCGGTTTCGAGAACGTCGACGATGCTTCGAGCGGCGAGGCAGCGCTCGAGAAGATCAAAGCCAAGCAGTATGGCCTCATCATCTCCGATTGGAACATGGAGCCGATGACGGGGTATGAGCTCCTGAAGGTCGTTCGCGCTGACCCTCAGATGAGCAAGACGCCGTTCATCCTCGTCACTGCGGAATCTAAGCAGGATAATATCAACGCCGCCAAGAGTGCCGGCGTCAGCGGCTACATCATCAAGCCGTTCAATGAGAAGGTCTTGAAGGAAAAGATCGACCTCGCGCTCGCAGCCCCCGTCGCCGCATAGCGTGCTCCCGGAAAGTGGGGACCGGTTTTCGGGTAGGAGTACGCTGGCAACGGGCGTGCTCCCGGAAAAGCGGGGACCGATCATGGCGAAGCCATGCGGCTCACGTGTCCGGTTAGGAGCACGCTAACTAACAAGCGTGATCCCGGAACGTTTGAAGCTTGTTTCGGGGCTCGCGCAGCTCACATCGCAGGCATGCCCAAACCCTGGCCCGAACGGCCAGGGTTTTTGCGAGCTTTTACATGTAGCCGCGCTGCATGAGATCCTTGGTGTGCAGCACGTCCACCACAGTCTCGCCATCGACCACGACGACGTTGGCAATGCGCCGTTCCTTCATGAGCGATACCGCGGTGCTCATAAGGTCCTCCACGCTCACCGTCACCGGCCGGGTCGTCATGATCGACTGCGCCGTCTTGCCGAACATATCAGGGGAGTAGGCGCGCCTGAGATCGCCTTCGGTGATCAGTCCGAGCAGCCGGTTCGTCTCCTCTTCCGTGACCACCACGCAGCCCCGCTGTCCCTCCGCGAGCTTGATGACCACGTGTCCGAGCAACTCGTGCGGAGCTACGATCGGCACGGCGTCCTTAAACTCTTCGGTGTAGCGCCGCACTGAGGAGAGCAGCAGGCCGAGCCGTCCGCCCGGGTGTAGCTTGCCGAAATCCGCATCGATGAAGGAACGCTGCTCCATCAGAAGCACGGCCAGTACGTGCCCGGCCGCGAGCGTGATCACAGCGGACGAGGTCGGGGCCAGATTGTTGGGGCACACTTCCTTGACTTTGGGCAGCACGAGGCAGATGTCGGATTTCTGTGCCAGGCGGCTCTGATCGTTGGAGGTCATGCAGATGACCTTCGCCCCGTTCGCCATGCAAAAGTCGAGCACCGGGAACAATTCCTTCGTCATGCCCGAGTTCGAGATGGCGAGCACGATGTCCTGCCCGGTGATCATGCCGAGATCGCCGTGGGCGGCTTCTGCCGCATGGAGGAAGAAGGACGGGGTTCCCGTGGAGGCGAACGTGGCCGCGAGCTTGGCGCCGATATGGCCGGATTTCCCGACGCCCGTGACGATCAGGCGGCCGCTGCACGCCTGTATGGCGCCGACGGCCTTAATCAGATTGCCATCGAAGCTATCGCGCAGCAGCGCCATCGCCTCGATCTCCTGATCGACGACGCCTTTCGCGCGCTCGAGCGCGTCGGCAACGTGTTCTGGTCGCATTCAGATGCCTTTGATGGAGAAGCCGCAGGGCGGCTGAGATTAGGGTTACTGATCATTGCCGACCACCGGTGTCAAGGCGTCGGAATTAGCCGAAGCGCGGTGCACAGCAGCGCGATGAAGGTGTGACTAACGGCAATTGCCGGTTGTCTTTCGCCCGCAAAGGCACTTACAGTCCCGCCGGGAGGCGGAGCCGGGCCAGGGCTAGGCAGGACACAGCGCAAACATTGAGCGTTGTCGAACCAAGCAGGCCTGAGCGATCGGCAGGACGCACGATGAAGCAAAGCGCCGTGGCAAAGCACCGGCGTCTTTCCGTTGCATGACGGAACGACGCTGGCCCGATTGCTGTTGCAGCGAGAGGGTCAGCATCGCCGCTCCTGTCAGCAATGCGCATTGAGGCAGTCGGCGGCATGGCGGATACGGGGGAAGAAGCTCAAACGGGACGGCTGAATTTTATTCGGCTTCGCGACTGGGCGCTTGGCTGGCCCCGCTACACGAAGCGCACGGCGCTTATTGCTGCGGATCTCGGTCTTCTCTTTTCCGTTCTGTGGATCGCCCTGTCGTTACGTTACGGCACGGTGTTCGTCCCCCCGCACTGGCCGGCTCTTGTCCTGCTCATTGCCGGCCCGGTGCTCACCGTCGCCACCCTTTGGCACTTTGGCTTGTATCGGCTCGTCACGCGGTTCATTGGCCAACGCGGCAACACCCGGCTCCTGGCCGGAGTCGCCCTTTCGGTGCTGATCTGGGCGCTGGCTCTTTTCATGATCGGCCAGTACGGCATTCCCCGCACCGTCATTATGTCCTACGGCATCGTCGGCGCCGCCGTGCTCATTGCCTTCCGGTTCGTGATCAAGCTGCTCCTGGAGAGTGCCGGCATCAGCTTTGCACGCTCCAGCGCCCAGGAGCGGCTACAAACGGCAACCCTCATCTACGGTGCCGATCCGGTCGGTATCGCGCTGCTGCGGGCCATCCGCCAGGCGCGCGACCGGCACGTCGTCGGCTTCATCGATTCCTCGCCCGACCTCTGGCGCCAATACGTGAGCGATCTCAAGGTCTATCCGCCCAACCGCATCGATCGGCTGATCGAGCGGGAAAATGTGCGCGAGGTGCTGATCGCGCTGCCGGGCAGCCGGCGCCATGAGCGGCGGCAGGTGTTGCAGGAGCTTGAGCGCTTCCCGCTCTCGGTGAAGATCCTTCCGAGCTACGAGGATGTCGCGTCCGGCCATGTCAGCCTCAACAGCCTGCGGCCGGTGGAGATCGGCGATGTCCTCGGGCGCGGCGCCGTACAGCCCAACGCGATGCTGATGAACCGCTATACGACGGGAAAGTCCATTCTCGTGACGGGGGCCGGCGGGTCGATCGGCTCCGAGCTCGTGCGCCAGCTTGCCGTCCGCGCGCCGCGCCGCCTGGTGCTTCTCGACATCTCCGAGAGCGCGCTTTACGCGATCGAGCGCGAACTTCGCCGCCTTCTCAATGGAAAGATCGATGCGCCCGAGATCGTGCCTGTTTTGGGCTCAGCGGCGGACGGTCGGCTGATGGACCAGGTCGTGACAGAGAACGGCATCGAGGTGATGTACCACGCGGCCGCCTACAAGCACGTGCCGATCGTGGAGACGAATCCTTTCAGCGGGCTTGAGAACAATGTCTTCGGAACTCTGGTGCCGGCTCAGTGCGCCAAGCGCCATGGCGTCGAGCGGTTCGTCCTGGTGTCCACCGACAAGGCGGTCCGCCCGACCAACGTGATGGGCGCGAGCAAACGTCTGGCCGAGCTCATTCTTCAGGCCGAGGCAGCGGATCGTGACGGAACGACCGTCTTCACCATGGTTCGCTTCGGAAATGTTCTGGAAAGCTCGGGCTCCGTGGTGCCGCTGTTCCGGGAGCAGATCCAGAATGGCGGGCCGATAACGGTCACGCATCCCGAGGTGACGCGGTTCTTTATGTCGATACCGGAGGCGGCGGGCCTCGTCATTCAGGCGGGCGCCATGGCCGAAGGCGGCGAGGTGTTCGTGCTGCACATGGGTGAGCCGATCCGCATCGACGATCTTGCGCGTCTGATGGTTCGCCTAGCCAATCTGGACGTGCGCGACGAGACGAACCCGGATGGTGACATCGAGATCTCCTACATTGGCTTGCGGCCCGGCGAGAAGCTCTACGAAGAGCTGCTGATCGGCAACGCTCACACTGACGCGACGGAGCACCCCCGCATCTTCAAGTGCGACGAGCCGTTCCGTCCTCGGGCCGAGCTCTTTCGTGAGCTCAACCTCCTCCGGCAGGCTATGGACTTGCGGGACAAGTCCGCGGTCGAGGCCATTCTCAACCGCATGGTCGAGGGTTATCGCGCGGCTGCGAACGAGATCGTGGTACGGCGTGAAGCTCCCTCGGGGGATCAGCCTCCAACGCTGCATTGAGCTCACCGGGAGCCTCTCCTGAACCCGGTCTCGAGGACGTCTGCGCTCTCGATGCAACGCCGCAGCTCTTGCTCCGAGGGCGGGCGGTTTCCGATGCCGCGATGGTCTATATAGTGGATCGCTTCTGCGGATGGATCTCCGCACCTTCATCATCGGATATGCAATGAGCTTCGATGCGATCACCCCGGCAGAGATCGTTGCCATCAAGCTCTCGCTCCGGGTCGCAACCGTGGCCGTGCTGGCGAGCCTTCCCGTGGGCGTCCTCGTCGCGTATGTGCTGTCGCGCGGCACGTTCAAGGGCAAGGTCGTGCTCGATGGTCTCGTGCACATGCCACTTGTTCTGCCGCCGGTCGTGACCGGATATGTGCTGCTGATCCTGTTCGGGCGCCGTGGTCCGCTCGGCGCGTTTCTGGAGCAGACGTTCGGCATCGTTCTGTCGTTCCGCTGGACGGGCGCGGCCCTCGCCGCCGCGGTGATGAGCTTTCCGCTCATGGTGCGCGCCATACGCCTCGCCATGGATTCGATCGACCGGCGCAGCGAGGAGGCAGCGGCGACGCTCGGAGCCTCACCCTTGTGGGTATTCGTCACCGTCACGCTGCCGCTGGCCTGGCCTGGCATCGTTGCGGGCATGATGCTGGCGTTCGCCAAGGCCCTGGGAGAATTTGGCGCCACCATCACCTTCGTCTCCAATATTCCTGGCGAGACCCAGACCATACCCGCCGCCATCTATACGTATACCCAGACACCTGGCGGCGATGCCGGGGCGCTCCGCCTCTCGCTCGTCGCGGTGGCGATCTCGCTGGGAGCCCTGATGGCGTCGGAGCTGATGATCCGCCGTTCGGGACAGCGTGGGACCCGCTTCGAATGATCAGCTTCTCCTGCCGCCTCGCCCGATCCCGCTTCGTGCTCGATGCGGCATTCTCATTTCCGGGAGGCTGCACGGCGCTGTTCGGACCCTCGGGCTCCGGCAAATCCACGATCGCCCGGCTGATTGCCGGTATCGATCGCCCGGACCGCGGACGCATCGCCGTCGGCGATCATGTGCTGGTCGATACCGCAGCCGGTATCCGGGAGCCCGTGCACAGGCGCCGCATCGGCTTGGTCTTTCAGGACGGCCAGCTGCTGCCGCATCTTTCCGTTCGCCAGAACCTGGCCTATGGCCGTTACTTTGCGCCGCGTGAGGCATCCGCCGCGGACTTCGATGAGATCGTTGAACTGCTCGGCATCGGCCACTTGCTCGGCGCGCGCCCGTCCACGCTGTCGGGAGGCGAGCGGCAGCGTGTCGCCATCGGCCGCGCGCTGCTGGCCGCGCCGCGCCTGCTGATCATGGACGAGCCGCTCGCCGCCCTCGATATAGCTCGCAAGCACGAGATACTGCCGTTCGTCGAGCGTTTGCGCGATACAGTCGGATTGCCGATCATCTATGTCTCGCACGCCGTCGACGAGGTGGCGCGCATCGCCAACCGCGTCGTACGCTTGGCCGAGGGCCGCGTCGTGGCCGAGGGGCCGCCCGAGGAAGTGTTCGCGGCTCATATGCCGACAACGCCCGCCGACCGGTTCGAGGCCGTGTCTTTCCTTTCCGCGGCCGTGCTCCGCGAGAGCCCGGAATTTGCCGTATCCATTCTGGCTCATCCCGCGGGCGAGATTGTCGTGCCGGCGCTTCTTGGGGGCGATCGGGGCGAGGTGCGCGTGGCGATCCAGGCGACGAACGTCTCGCTCGCGGTAGAGCGTCCCCATGGCCTCAGCGTGCGCACCATCCTCAAGGGGCGCATACGGCGCATCGTCGAGGGAAGCGGTGCGTCGGCGGCTGTTACGGTCGAGCTTGCAGGCGGCGACAGCATCGCGGCCTACGTGACGCGGCACGCCGTGGCCGACCTCAGTCTCGGTGAAGGATGTGAAGTTTATGCACTTGTGAAGGCCGTTTCGATTGACGAGCGCGGCGTGGGACGGTTCGATAGCGTCAAACATAGCAAGGTAAGGTCGGAATGATGGGCACGCTTGATCTCGGTCCCGAAGCGCGGGCAGAGATCCTGGAGGTATTTGCGCACGCGGTATCCACCGCCGGTGCCATCATCCTCGCCCATCGTGCGCGCGGCTACACGGTTGAGACCAAGGCGGATCTCTCCCCGGTGACGGTGGCCGACCGGGAATCAGAAGCAGCTATTCTTTCTGAGGTGCGCCGCCTCCTCGGCGATATCCCGGTCGTGGCCGAGGAAACCGGAGGCAAGCCTCTGCCGGGCTTCAATCCTGCCAAGCCCTTTCTCGTCATTGATCCGATCGACGGCACGAAAGAATTCATCGAGGGACGATCGGAGTTCACAGTCAACCTGGCGCTCATCGTGAACCGCAGGCCGGAGATCGGCGTCATCTACGCTCCCGCCCTGGAATCGCTTTTCGTCGGCAGCGCCGGAGAGGCATGGACGGGCTGGCTCGACCCCGGCCAGACGCTGACGGCGCTGCGCGGTAAGCGGGCGCTTCGCTGTCGTGTGCCAGAAACCGAGCGCTTCGTCGCCGTGGCGAGCCGCAAGCATCTCGATCCCGAGACGCGCGCCTTCCTCGACGACCTTCCAGGCGATGAATGCATTTTCCGCGGCTCCTCGATCAAGTTCTGCATCATCGCCGACGGACAGGCGGATCTTTATCCGCGCTTCGCGCCGACGAGCGAATGGGACACGGCGGCCGGCGAAGCGATCCTGACCGCAGCCGGCGGCTCGGTGCGCGATCTCTTCGGCAAGCCCCTGACCTACGGAAAGACGGACACCAACTTCCTGAATCCAGGCTTCGTCGCCCGGGGCCGCGCCGAATGAAGCCCGCGCCGCCTGATCCGAGGCGGAAGGCTCGCTAAGCCGCGCTCGCACGATCCGCATAAAAGCCGGCGCCGGGAACAATTGAACGGGCCCCAGGCTTATGAGCCCGCCCTGGAAACGCGGTTCCGGCTCCTTGCGGCGACCTCAGTGGAGGAATGAAAAATGAGAGAGGTTTTTCGTCGCTTTTCGGAGGGTGCCGCGCAGGTGGTCGGCTCTTACTGGGCATTCCTCGCAGCGTGCGCGCTCGTCGTCGGATGGGCGTTGTCGGGTGCTTATTTCTCCTTCTCCGACACGTGGCAGCTCATCATCAATACCGGCACGACGATCGTGACCTTCCTGATGGTCTTTTTGATTCAAAGCACGCAGAACCGCGAGGCGCGCGTGGTCTCGCTCAAGCTCGACGAACTTCTATGCGGAACTCAAGGCGCGCGGACGCGCATGGTCGAACTGGACATGATGTCAGATGACGACCTCGAGCAGGTGCATCGAGAGTTTCTTCGTCTGAGCGAGAAATATGCGCCGCTAGTCGGCGACCGTCTTGCACACGTGGCCCAAGAACTCTCCGAACGAAGACGAGGGAGTGCTGCTCGGCCGCCTGCCTAGAAAAAGTGGAAAGCGTTTATTCGAGAAGAAGCACGATCAAGCAAAACCTAGAGCCGTTCTCCGATTCTACTGGAGCGCCGCCTTTAGCCTGGGCTCTGCAAATAGAAATATGCGTAGACAATGAGGGCAGCGACGAGCGCGATGACGAGCGAGCGGATCAGCACGCGGTAGCTGGTTCTCTGAGGCGTCGCCTGACGTGCGTCCGTGGAGCTTACGACGTTGCGATCACCCATGTGGTCCTCCTTCTGCATGGTTGTGGGAACGCCCGGCCGGGGCCGTTGGTTCCGCCGCAGCCCCGCGGGGACAGGCTTTAGGGATTTGTTCAGCAAGATTTCCGAAGCTTCGTGATCGCCGCAAAGGGGGGGGTGGATCGTGGCTATATGGAAGACGCTCGTTGCTTCTCTGTCGCGGGACGGTGCGCCCGCACGTCCGCTGACACCGTCCGATTTCCGGGCTCCGCGGAGAATGAAGGAGGGGTATTTGTGGGGCGAGAGCCTGATCATGCCCCGCCCCTGCACGATCCGAGACATGTCTCCGCTCACGGCTCAGATCGTGCTCTGGCATGACGACATCAAGCCACAGTATCTGGCGCGTCCACTGAAGCTGTACTCGAGCTCCGATCGCCAGGAGGTCGATTGCATCGTCACCGGCACCGAAGACAATATTCTGTCCCTCCGTTTCACCAGCGCGCTAAGGCCGCCCACGCGCAAATACCCGTAAAGCCGATCGGCACTTGCGCTGCCATCCAGGGAGCACGTAGCCCAGCGTGTTGCGCCTGGCGAACGGCCGCGCCCGGCAGGCGAACCGTGTCGGCCCGGCACAGCCGCCTGCCGAGAGCTTGAGCCTCGGCCCGCGATCCACTACCAGTTGCGCAGTCGTGGTTTTTTACAAGTGGAGACGCGGCGATGGCCGCGGAGACTAAATGGCTGATGTGCGCTGTATCTGCGCTATTGGACTGAGCGGACAACTGGGTCTTGGCGGGCAATTGCCCTGGGAGGGGGATCCGCGCCCCGAGTTCCGGGCGGACGTAGAACGCTTCTTCGAGGTCACGCGCGGGCACGTTCTCATTGCCGGACCGAAAACCATCGCCTCGGTGCCGGAATTCGCATACGCGGAACGCACCATTCGCGCCATTCGCTCGCATGAGCGGCCTGAGGACGTCCTTGCCGAGTACAAGGATCGCGTCGTCTTTATCGGGGGCGGACCGCCGGTGTGGGACGTCTATGCACCCTTCATCATGCACTGGGACATCACGCGGCTGCCCTATGACGGCCCGGCCGACCGTTGGTTCGATCCCAAGTGGCTGCTGACCGGCAAGGGCCGCCCGCTCTAGAGCCTGATCGTTTGAGGTGGATGCGGACACGCATTCACGGAGAACGTGAATCAGCCTCTCAAATGAAAACTTAGAGCGCGTTCACGTCGCGCAATCCGATTCCGATAGGAGTGAACGGCTCTGAGCGGCTGGCCCATCGAGTTGTAGCTTGGGGGCGCCCCGCCGTAGGCCCGGGCGCACGCAAGCTTCGACAAGTTCAATGGCTCGATAATCCCAAGTCAGCGCGGCGGCGGAGAGGCCGTAATGGTGCGACCTCCAAGGCCGCGCCGGCCTCAGTCTCCGTTGCACTCGATCTCTTCGCGATAGCCGCCACGGCTCCACTCGCGCTCCACCTCGCAGGTCGCGCCGACATCATCCGGTTCGTCGGGCCCGTCGGAAAAGTAAGCACCGTAGGGGATATAGACCTCGTACGCCGGCGCGCGATAGGGGCGCGTGTGATAGGTGCGATACTCGGTCCAGGAGTGAGTCTCGTAATAGCCGTCGCCATACCACTCCGCCCCCGCCGAGGCGGGTAACGCTGATGCCGCGAGCAAAGCAAGCACAATCGTCGCGCGAGACATGGGATCATGCTCCTCCATTGCTTAGAGCCTGATCGTTTGAGGTGGGGCCGACGCGCTCCCGCCGAGAACGTGGATCAGTCTCTCAAACAAAGACCTAGAGCGCGCTCACACCGTCAAAAGGATCCATCAAGCGAGAAGCACTCTCGCCGGATTAACGCTGCAGCGCTCAGGAGGTTCGCGCCATAAAAAAAACGGCGACCCATCGGATCGCCGTGATTGGCTTCAGCGCCGCCCCGCCGCGGGCCGCGGCACCTAATGGTCTCCTCATAATCGCCGTCTTTCTCCCAGCGGCGATAGATCTTGCAGGGCCCGTCCCGGTATCTCTCTTTCACGTCGCGCCCCATGGGACCGTAGTGAGCGCTGATCCGCTCGTAGAGGCTCGGGCCGGGGCGCACGGGCGCCGGATCATCCTTGAAACTGTCGGCAAGCACCGGGGTCGCGGCGAGCACCAGCACGGTCGCTAGCGGCAGGATAGCTTTCATCATCCGTCTTTCCTTCTCGTACTCGAGTGCTTCCGGAAAAGTGGGACCCGGGTTTCCGAACCCACTCAAACCGGAATGGTTTAGAGCCTGATCGTTTGAGGTGGCCGCGGACGCGCACCCACCGAGAACGTGACTCAGTCTCTCAAACAAAGACCTAGAGCGCGCTTGCACCAGAATTGGATCCATCAAGCGTGAACGCGCTCTAAATCGAACAGCCGTTTAACGCACGCCCCAGGCCAAAGGTTGGCTGCGGCGAGCAAATTCGTGAATTCGCATGATGGAACAAGACTATGGCGATTGTGCACCGCGCCGAGGGTGGGGCGAAGTGAGGCGGAAGAAGTGAGGCGGAAAGAGCAATGCCAGCCGGCCTGTAAGCCGGGTTCTGTCGGGAACGGCCATTCATCTGGGACGCCCATTGCTGGACGCCTCGAGCAACCAACCCGGGTGACGGGCGTGAAGACTCGCCTCCGTGCCGGGTTTCCCCGCACGCGGCCACCCCTATTTGGTCTTGCTCCGGGTGGGGTTTGCCGTGCCGCTCCTGTTACCAGTCGCGCGGTGCGCTCTTACCGCACCGTTTCACCCTTACCGCACCGGGCTGAGCCCGGCGGGCGGTCTGTTTTCTGTGGCACTTTCCCTGGGGTCGCCCCCGGCGGCCGTTAGCCGCCACCCTGTCTCCATGGAGCCCGGACTTTCCTCCACCACCTTGCGGCGGCAGCGGCCGTTCAGCCGGCTGGCAAAGGACATAAGGCGTACGCAAGCCGCCGCGTCAAGAAGCCGAGGTGGCCGCAGCTAAAATTTAGTCGGGCGGCATCCTTCTTTGGCGGCACTGGGTCAGCTCTTCGGCGCCCGGTGAGCCCCTTGCTGCGTTTGGCGCGCAAAAAAGATTTCACAGTTCGTTCTTCTTGGCGGGCGGCTCGGCGAACACCGGCGGCGATGTAGCGCTGTCGGGGCCAGTCGCCCGCGTCGCCGCCGGATGCGGATCTTGCGCCGCCGGCGCTCCGGTCGCCATACGCTGCCCCATGACGATGAAGCGCGCCACACGCTCGGCGGCATCCCGCAGGTATTGCCGCGACTTCTCCATCGCCGCATCGAGCGGCATGGGGTTCGCCGTCGCGCTCTCGATGGCGTCGATCCCGTGCTCGAACACACCCCGCGCATCGTCCGCGAGCCCGCCGCCGATGGCCACGACCGGCACCCCGTGCCGGCGCGCCGCGGCTGCTACGCCGGAGGGTGTCTTGCCGAAAGCAGTCTGGAAATCTACGCGCCCCTCACCCGTCAACGCCAGTGAGGCGCCTTTCATATGCTCGTCGAGCCCCGTCGCAGCGACGACCAGCTCCACACCCCGCGACAGCGTCGCGTTGGCGAACGCCATGAGGCCGGCGCCCATCCCGCCGCCCGCTCCCGCGCCGGGGCGATCCGCCACGTCGGCATGAAGATCGCGCTTCATGAGGGCTGCCAGATGGCAAAGGTTGCGGTCGAGCGTCTGCACCATCTCCGGCGTCGCACCCTTCTGGGGGCCATACACGGCCGAGGCCCCGCTCTCGCCGATAAGCGGATTGGTCACGTCGCAGGCGACATTGATCCGAACGCGGCCAAGGCCGGGATTGAGCCAGCGGCTGTCGATGGCGACCACCTCGCCGAGGCGGCCGCCGCCCAGCGGCTCGGTGATCGGCGCGCCGTCCTTGTCGAGGAACCGCATGCCGAGCGCCTGCGCCAAGCCCGCCCCGCCGTCATTGGTGGCCGATCCTCCGATGCCGATAATGATCTCCTCGACGCCACGATGGATCGCATCGGCGATGAGCTCTCCCGTGCCGAACGTGGAGGCCCGCAACGGATCGCGCTCATCCCTGGGAACGAGGGGCAGGCCGGAGGCCGCCGCCATCTCGATCACCGCGGTCCGTCCGTCGCCGAGAAGACCGTAGGCGGCCTCCACGGGCCGTCCGAGGGGGCCCTTTACCGTGCAGGAGACGATGCGCCCACCCGTGGCGTCGACCAGGGACTGCACGGTGCCTTCGCCGCCGTCCGCCATCGGCACCTTGACGTATTCGGCCTCGGGCCACACCCGGCGCAGCCCCGCCTCGAGCTCGCACGCCACATCGAGCGAGCTGAGGTTCTCCTTGAAGGAGTCCGGGGCGATGACGATTTTCATCCGGCGCTTCCCTACGTTCTTTTATAATTGAGCCCGCCGGCGTTTATTTTGCGGCGGCCATCCCGTCACAATGCAACAACTTGCCGCTCCCTGAGAGGCGAGCAAAAAGCATCTCTTGCCGAAGGCGAGCAACAAGGCGCCTCTTGCCGGAGGCGATCGGTAGAGCAAGCGAGCGGGGCGGCGTTAGTTGAGGAAAGAATGCGCTCCGACTCGGCCTCTCGTGCCCCGGCCGTCATCTTTCGCGGAAATGTCAGGACGCCACAGTTAAGCGGTTTAGGCTGAACATTCCATCGTCACGATTAATCATGCGATCCGGACGCCGTCGCGGGCGCGCGCAGCCGTAAGCCGTGAGAGCGTGTCCAGAGTGGAGCTGTCGAGCCGTCCGTCGCAGCGAGCTTGACGGAAATGGAGCTGGAAGGCGCGTACCGCCGTTTGCAGGTGCGCATCGAGCCCCCCCTCGGTTTCCACGCCATAGCCGTAGGCGGCGAGCGCGGCGCGGGCGTGCAGGATTTCGGGGCGCTCCGTGCCCGGAGGCCATCCTTCGTCACCCTCATCGAGAGGCGCCGGCGCAACCCAATGCCCGACGCCTTGCGCGGCGAGCCAGGCCCAGTCGAACTTCTCTCCGGGATCGATCTTGCGGCCGAGAGCCACGTCCGAGTGGGCGAGCACACGCTCGGGCGGGATCTCATGACGTCCGAGGATGTCACGCGACAAGGCAGCCACCGCCTGCATCTGCGTGGCGGGAAAATCAGGATAGCCGAGCGTGTGCCCCGGATTCTGGATCTCGATGCCGATTGATGCCGAATTGATGTCCGTCTCGCCTGCCCAGGAGGAGAGGCCGGCATGCCAGGCGCGAGCCTCCTCGGCGACCATCTGGATGATGCGCCCCGTCTCGTCGACGACGTAATGGCACGACACCTTGCAGTCGGGCCGCGACAGCACGTCGAGCGCGCGTTCGACCGTCGGCAGCCCGGTGTAGTGGAGCAGCAGCATAGACGGCACAAAGCCTGGCCTGCGGGGCTCGATGTTGGGTGAGGGATGGAGGTCGGCGACCAGAGGGCTGTCCGGCCGGTCGATCAAGGGCACAGTCACGCCCGTTCTCCCTGGAGGCGCGACCCGGCCACCACGGCCTCGTAGGCCGCGTTGATCGCGGCGAGCTTGATCGTCGCCGCCTTGATCAGTGCGGCCTGGGCGCCACGGGCCGTCAATCGGTCCGGATGGAAGCGCTGCACCAGCTCGAGATAGCGGCGCCGGATCTCTTGCGGCGAGGCCGACGGCTCCACACCCAGCACGTCGTACGGATCGTCTAGATCGCGGACGAACGGCGCGCGGATCCGCTTGAACTCTTCGCAGGAGATGCCGAGGGCATGGCCGGCCTTCCTGAGCAGCGCCTCCTCTGCCGGATGCAAAATTCCGTCCGCGCACGCGATCATGAGGAGGCACTCGAGCACGTTGACCTTGAGCTCGGGCGCGTCCGCCAGCATGCGCGCGATGCTTTCGGCATAGAGTTCGAAGCCGGCGGTGTCCTGGCTGGCCTGCTGGTAGAGCCGGCGGATGCGCGGCACCTCCTCTGGCGTGGGCTCGAAGAAGCGCTCGAACGTCTCGCACTCGACGACCACGGCCACGCCGTCAGCCTTGGCCATTTTAGCGGCGAGCGCGATCACGGCTGCCGAGAACGCGCCGGTCTGATACGCGGGCCTCGGGCGCACGAGGCCCGCGAGCGCCGGCCACCAGGGTGCGATGGCGCCAGCCAGGCGTGCGCGGAGGCGCGTGTCCTGCGTCGGCTGGATATAGCTCGTGAGACAGTCGAGAGGCATCGTTATTCCATACCTGTTTCCTTGGCCGGGATGAAGGACGTGGACTAAATTTCATGATCTGCGATTGACGCCCTGCGCCCCCGCCGATAGCCACGCCCTAATGGGAGGAGATCCATGGGGCAGGACTACGGCGCATGGCAGTTCTGGATCGATCGGGGCGGCACGTTTACGGACATTGTTGCCGTTTCGCCATCGGGGCGTGTCCAGGCTCTGAAGCTGCTTTCCGAGGCGCCGGGCGTCTACGGGGACGCCGCCGTCGCTGGCATCCGCCGCTGTCTCGGCCTCACGCAGGACGCGCCGATCCCGGCCGAGCGCATCCGCTCCGTGAAGATCGGCACCACCGTTGCCACCAATGCCCTGCTCGAGCGCAAGGGGGCGCCGACGGCACTCGTCATAACGGCGGGCCTTGAGGACCAGCTCGAGATCGGAACGCAGGCGCGCCCTGACATTTTCGCACGCCGCATCGTGAAGCCGGAGATGCTTTATGGGCGCGTGATCGGCGCCGCCGAGCGCGTGCGCGCCGACGGCACGATTGAGAAGCCGCTCGACGTGGAGGCGCTTGCCGCCGACCTCGCCGCCGCCCGCCGTGACGGGCTCACGAGTGTCGCGATCGTCTTCATGCACGCGTATGCGTATCCCGAGCACGAGCGCCAAGCCGCCGAGCTTGCGCGCCAGGCGGGCTTCACTCAGGTCTCGGTCAGCCACGAGGTGGCGCCCCTGATCAAGATCGTGCCGCGCGGCGATACAACCGTCGCGGACGCGTATCTCTCTCCGGTGCTTCGCCGCTACACCGAGGGGATCGCCGCGGCCTTCACCGGCGAGCCGGCGACGCCCCTGATGTTCATGGCCTCCTCTGGCGGCCTCAAGACGCGCGCCCATTTCCACGGACGGGATGCCATCCTCTCAGGGCCGGCTGGAGGCGTCGTCGGCATGGCCGAGACGGCGCGGTTGGCGGGCTTCACGCGCGTCATCGGCTTCGACATGGGCGGCACCTCGACCGACGTCTCCCACTTCGCCGGCACTTACGAGCGGACGTTCGAGACCGAGGTGGCGGGCGTGCGGCTGTGCGTACCGATGCTTCGCATCCATACCGTGGCCGCGGGCGGCGGCTCGATCCTCTCCTATGACGGCGCCCGCCTGCGGGTGGGCCCCGAGAGCGCCGGTGCCGATCCCGGTCCCATGTGCTACCGCCGCGGCGGACCGCTGACGGTGACCGATGCCAACGTCGTGCTGGGTAAGCTCGATCCTCAGGTCCTGCCGAAAGTCTTTGGGCCGAGCGCCAGCGATCCGGTCGACGCCGACGCGCCGCGCAGGGCGTTTGCGGCGCTGGCGCGCGAGATGGGCGGCGAACGCACCGCGGAGGATGTGGCGGACGGCGCCATCCGCATCGCCGTCGAGAACATGGCCAAGGCCGTGAAACGTATTTCCGTCGCGCGCGGATACGATGTCTCGAACTACGTGCTGAACGGCTTCGGCTCGGCGTCCGGCCAGCACGTCTGCCTGATGGCGGACACGCTCGGCATGCGCCAGGTGTTGATCCACCCGCTGTCTGGGCTGCTCTCCGCCTACGGCATCGGCCTGTCGGCCATTCGCGCCAGCCGCGAGCGCTCGCTTGAAATGGTGCTCGACGAGCCCGGTCTCGCCGCTGCCCGGGCGCTCGCCGAGGCGATGTCTCGAGAGGCGGCCGGCGAGGTCGTTGCACAGGGCGCCTCGGCGGAGATGATCCGCACCGCGGCCCATCTGCATCTCCGCTACGAGGCGACCGACGTTGCGCTGCCGGTTTCTTTTTCGCCCCACAAGGGGGAGGGAGACAACCTCCGACAAGCATTCGAGGTGGCACACGCCCGGCGCTTCGGCTTCATCTCGCCGGAGAAGCGCGTTGTCATTGCCCTCGTCGAGGTCGAGGCTGAAGCGCAGAGCCACGAGGCTGATATGAGGGACGGCCTCTCCGGCGGACAGCCGGCCGATCCCGTTTCGCGCACGCGCTTCTATTCACAAGGCGCCTGGCATGATGCCGATGTCTGGCGGCGAGATGCGCTTGCCGTCGGCCAGGCCATCGCCGGGCCTGCAATCGTCATCGAGCCCAACCAGACGGTGGTCATCGAGCCGGGCTGGTCGGCTGAAATGACGACGCGTGGCGATCTCGTTCTCACCCGCATCGAAGCCAAGCCTCGCGACGCGATCTCCCTCGAAGCCGACCCCGTTCTGCTCGAAGTGTTCGGCAACCTCTTCATGGGCCTCGCGGAGGAGATGGGCGAGGCCCTGCGCGCCACCGCGCAATCGGTCAACATCAAGGAGCGGCTCGACTTCTCCTGCGCCGTGTTTGACGGCATGGGGCGCCTCGTCGCCAACGCGCCCCACGTGCCGGTGCACTTGGGCAGCATGGAGAGCGCCGTCGAAGCCGTCATACGCGCGTGCGGCGGGGCCATGCAGCCCGGTGACGCCTATATGCTGAACGCGCCCTACGCCGGCGGCACGCACCTGCCGGACATCACCGTCGTCACGCCCGTGTTCCTCGATGGCGCGACGGCCCCTGCCTTCTACGTCGCGAGCCGCGGCCATCACGCCGACATCGGCGGCATCGCTCCGGGCTCCATGAGCCCCGATGCTGCGACCATCGAGGAGGAGGGCGTTTACATCGATTGCGTGCCGCTGGTCAGCGGCAACCGCTTTTTGGAGGCAGAGACGCTCGCGCTGCTCACCGGCGCGCGCTATCCGGCCCGCAATCCGGCGCAGAACATCGCAGATCTGAAGGCCCAGGTGGCGGCCAACGCTCGCGGCCGCGCCGAGCTCCTGCGTCTTGTCCAAGAGTTCGGCGCCGACGTGGTGATAAGCTACATGGCGCACGTGCAGGATCACGCAGAGGACGCTGTGCGCCGCCTGATCGGCCGTCTGGAGGATGGGCACGTCCGCGTCGAGACCGATGGCGGCTGGGTGATCGAGGTGCGCATCACCATCGATCGCGCGCGCCGCTCGGCAAGGGTTGATTTCACCGGCAGTTCGCCCCAGCAGCCGAGTAACGTCAACGCGCCCGAGCCCGTCGTGCGCGCCGCCGTGCTTTATGTGCTGCGGGTGCTGCTCGATGCGCCGATCCCGCTCAACGCCGGCTGCCTGCGTCCGATCGAGATCGTGGTGCCGGACGGATCGATGCTGAAGCCGGCGTATCCCGCCGCCGTCGTGGCCGGCAACGTCGAGACCAGCCAGGTCATCGTCAACGCACTGTTCGCGGCGCTCGGCGTGTTGGGCTCTGCCCAAGGGACCATGAACAACCTGACGTTCGGCGACGACCGCGTGCAATACTACGAGACCATCTGCTCGGGCGCGCCGGCCGGTTTCGAGAGCGACGGGACGGGCTTCGATGGCGCGGCCGCCGTGCACGTGCACATGACGAACACGCGCCTCACGGACCCTGAGATCCTGGAGACCCGCTATCCGGTTCTCCTCGCACGCTTCGCCATCCGCCGTGGCTCCGGCGGCAAGGGGCGCTGGCGAAGTGGAGACGGCACGTTGCGGGTTATCCGTTTCCTGGCGCGCATGCGCCTCTCCATCCTCTCAGGCTTCCGCAAGGTGCGCCCGCCCGGCCTCGCCGGCGGCCTCCCGGGCGAAGCGGGGCGGAACGCCATCCTGCGCCGCGACGGCACCGTCGAGGAGCTTCCCGGCGCGGCCAGCGCCTTGCTTGAAGCGGGTGACGCCGTGCTGGTTTCGACGCCGACCGGTGGCGGTGTCGGTGTCGGTGAGGACTGACTTTCAGAGTGCCGATGACGCCGTGCTATCCGCTTCGCGTCTGGTTGCCATGCAGCTTGGCGATAGAGGCGTCATACCGAAGCCCTTGCAACTGGCACGCCGAATAAGTTTATCTCATAGAGTAAGATCGCGGCTGGCGGGTCGCGGCAGGACTTTGGGGCAGATGATGGCGGCTGCTCGTCTTCGATTCATGACAATCGGCGCGCTGGTATTGGCGGCGGCGAGCCCGACGCTATCTGCTGGCGTGAGCGTTTCCCCGAGCGCTGATCTCACGGTGCGCGAGATCTCGCGCCAGCTCTTCAACGCCAAGCCGGGCGAGCGCATCGACTACACGGGGCTCGACCTCAACTACCTCGATCTCTCGGGGCTCGACTTCAAGCAGGCGCGGCTGGCGCGCACGGACCTTTACGGCGTTGACCTGACGGACGCCAACCTCAAGGGGGCGGACGTTTCGTATGCGCGCCTCGACCGGGCGGTGTTGATCCGCGCAAATTTCTCGGGAGCCGATCTTCGCGGCGCCACCATTTTCCGCCCCACCGTCTATTCGGACATGCACGACGATCATGCGGACGCGCCACGCTTTGCAGGTGCCAATCTTTCGCAGGTGCGCGTGCAGGCAAACCTCTCCGGCGCCGATTTCCGCGGGGCCGACCTGACGCGTGCCGATTTCAGTCCCCTTGAAGCGCGCCCGGGTCAGGGCACGATGGTGACGCTTGCACGCAACGTTCTCAAGTCGTGCGACTTTGCCGGCGCGACGCTGCGCGAGGCGAATTTTACGCGCGCCGTGCTGATGTTCTCGAGCATGCTCGGCGCCGATCTTTCCGGCGCCATTCTCGTCGATGCGGATCTTTCGAAGGTGGACTTCTCCGGCGCCAATCTTTCCGGCGCCGACGTGACGGGTGCCGATTTCGATGGCGCCAATCTAGCGGCCGTCCGGGGGCTCGATACGGTCAAGGGCCTCGACAAGGCCGTGAACGTGGACAAGGCCATCCGCTGAACCGTGAGCTTTCAGAGCGTTAAAAGCCGGGGCTCCAAACCTTGAGAGCGATGTTGTCGTCTCCTCTTCTCCATCTGACAAACCGCTGATCGAGCGCGTCAGTCCGACGTCATCGGTGCTGATGCAGATTGCGCGATGACGCCTGAGCGGCGTCAGAAGCCAAATTGCTTCAGATCAAAAATGTCGGAGAAGGCCTTATGAAAACGTATGCATCCATCGCAATGGCTGCCGTGTCGGCCGTCACGCTCTCAGCAACTGCGGAGGCAGGGAGTTTCAACAAACCCTGCACCAGCGTACCGCAAGCCCAATGGCTGAGCCTTCAAGAGATCGAAAAGATCGTGACCGATCACGGCTACACGATTGCCAAGTCGAAAGTGAAGGGCACCTGCGTTGAGATCTATGCGCGCGATAAGCAAGGGGCGCGTGTGGAGCTTTTCGTTGACCCGAGCACCGGCACTCCCGTCGGCGGAGATCTGAAACTTTAAGGATCTCGGTCATGGCCATCCTAAACGAAGTATCAGACGGCGGCTGTCATGGGCCGCCTGCGACGGTGAAGGTGTGGGACCGGTTTGTCCGCATCTTCCATTGGAGTCTGGTAGCGCTCTTCACGGTTGCGTTTCTTACGGGTGACGAAGTCGAGTGGCTGCATCTCTGGGCCGGCTACGCCATCGCGGCACTCGTAGCGATGCGGATGGTGTGGGGTTTTATCGGGCCTGAAAGCGCCCGCTTCTCGAGTTTCGTCAAAGGGCCGCGCGCCGTGATGACGTTCTTGCGGCAGTCGTTGCACCTCCAGGCCCCCCGCTACCTCGGGCATAATCCAGCGGGCGGTGCAATGACCGTGGCATTGCTGGTCCTCCTGGCAGCCCTTTGCGGAACTGGGATTGCCATGACGACGGACGCCTACTGGGGTTCGAAAGCCCTCGAGGAGGTGCATGAAGCGCTCGCCTACACCACCTTGGCTCTCATCGGGCTTCACATCCTGGGCGTCTTCATTGCCGCCTGGGAGCATGGAGAAAACCTGGTGCGGGCCATGATCACCGGGCGCAAACGAAAGGACTGAACGCTCGGCGATACGTGATGATGAGCCGATTGGGTCGATCGGTTGATTGGCTCCGGGGCTGTAGTTCTCGGAGCCAGCGCGCACGGGCAGAGATGTTCCGCCACACCTTGGCGGGATGCCAGCATCGATCAGTTTTAGAGTGTTTCGGAAAGTGCGAACCGAGAGGAAGCACGATCAAACATAAACTTGGAGCCGTTCCTAGATTCCGCCTAAAGCGGAACGGCTCTAAAGGGTCAGGCTGGAAATGGTGCCCAGGGGCGGAATATCAACTTCCGAACATGGACCATTGAAATATCGAGCGAATTTATCGCCGCGTGTGCGAACTGTATGCCATAGCCGTAGGCCATTTTCAAGCGCCAACGTTGGTACGGTGCTCAGTAGAAGTCCGGTGCTTGGCCGGCGCTCGAACCTGTACTAGCAGTGACGGCAATATGATAAGGGGCGCTGTCACCGCGATGCCGAAGCATCTTCCAATCACCGAATTTGACATGAGCGGCATCTACGTCGCGGTGAACCGATACAAATCTGCGGGGCTCAAGGCGGACTATAGCGTCGAACAGAGAACGGCAGGGATCGTCACCATCGTTCTTGAGAACCCCATGACGCGCGATGGCTCGATTGCAGCGTTTGAAATTCACAAGCTCGCCCGGCCGGGGTGGTTCGGAGAAAAAGCATGGTGGGTAATTCAACTGTGCTCAAAGTCGCCGGGAGCATCGCAGTTCGAAAGACGAGGCTGCGTGTCAGCAAAAACCCAAGCCTACGCCCTAAGCGAGGCGGAAGTGGACCTTCGGTTCAACTTCATCAGCATCTGCGACTTTGAACTCGCGTCGCAAGGTTGGGACAATCGATGAGAGTTCCCGAGAATGGCGCCCACCGTCACCGGTAACGATCAAGCCCGTGAGAGTAGTCGGTAACGCCGTGGGTTGAACGCAGCAGTTTTGCCAATCGTTTGGCTTTCTTTGTGGCCCGGCTCACCGCAAGGTCACGGCAAGTTAAGCCCCAGCTAGAACGTGCGGGGCCGCCTGTTGTAATGATCAGACCAAGGTACGCGCCGCGACCGACCACTTGGAGTTGCCGCGAGCTGTTGTCAGTATGCCGTGGTCCAAGTTCAAATTGAAGTCCGGGGAGATCGGGAAAGACAATACTGAACACGGCGCCATTGTTGACCCAGCCGTGTGGAAGCATAGTTCGCCCTAGTAGCTCTTCTAACTGTGTGTCGGAAAGACTACCCCACTCTCCTAGCACCCGTTCAATCGCGGTAACAAGATCGTCGGCCGTGTAGCGAGTGTCGCGGTCGAATAAGAAGCCTAGCATCGAATGGTCCCGATCGTGCGCTAAGTGGATTGAACGAGACACAAGGTCCGTCCCGCAGGATCGGACTGCAAGCGGCGACGATCTTCCGTTTTCAAGGAAGTGTTGCCGCCCTGAACGTACACAATAGCGGCAGTATTGTCGCACGAACGGTCCCTTGAGTCCCACAATTTAGGCCCCAATCTGGAACCCCTCCATTCCGCAGGGCTAAACAGGGTACTCAAACTCAGTGCCGATGGGCTCAACCGAGCGTGACGCGAAGTCTCCCCATATAGCCCACTTCGACTGATCCGCTGAGACACACCCAAACGTCCACAATCCGCCGAGACGCAAGCCGCTCGGTAGTTTCAACGCGGCCGGATCGAAGCGGCCCGTGCGGTTCAGCCGAAGAGCCACCGTTAGGCCCCTTGCGTCGCCGTATCGTGAAAGCCCTGACAGGATGCTGTCCAGCGATCCGAGAGGATTGCAGTCGGCCGGAACCAGCTCCTTGAGCTGTACAGGGCAAAAGCGCTGTTCATCTTCGGCGCACCACATGGCTACAAAGTCATAGTCTTCGCGTTCCGTTGGCGCGAAGAACACTTTGTGACCTAGCCGTTCGCTCATCCCCTGACAGAACAACGCCGCATCTCGCATCTCGCGAGAGGGCTTCAGTGTGTTCGTTCTTAAACGTCTGGCTTTGTCGGGCAGACTGTCAACCACGGTCCCTAGATTTTTCTCCACGTTCCGTAGCTCGCGAAGGAAGCCAGTCGGATCGCCATAAGCGAGGGAGCTAAGTTCGCGGGTTCTTATCCGATCCATGCTCATTGCCGCGCCGCTTTGAAAGATGGTCGGAAGGTACACGACGGCGGCGGGCTAGTGGCCCGGAGTGTCCCGCCGTGCACAATTAACCCGCCAGGGTGGACTAACACCCTCCGCTGCCTGCCGATTGATCAAGCCTTGCTGGATTATCTCAAAGGGCAGTTCCCGCTTCGGCTCACGCGTGGCGAGGAAATAACGTGCCCATTTGGAGAAACACCGGAAGACGCTTTTAGGTGGCTAGCTTCCTCTTAGGAGGCCTTCGACGGCCGTTATTATTGTCCGTGCGCAGAATTGACCGCCCAGGTTGGAGGAAGGCGCCCGGCCTATGACGGCGCGGCAAGGGCTCAGAAAAATTAAAGGACCAGGATGGAATGGCCCCGATGGGACGCCCCGTAAAACCAACCGAAATGGTCAGCTCACAAATAGGTTGCCAGGTAGGAAAGGGCCTCATCTGGAGCGCCTACTTAGTTCGTCAGTAGGCAAATAACGCCCCTATAAGGAATGGCCGTCGTTGCGCAGCGGGCAATTAAGGGCCCTGTTTGGAAGCGCCCTTCCGTCCCGCCGCCGTCCCCCAAAGGAGACCCTATGTCTAAACCTACCAGCCACCGGGCGACGCTCGGGGCATACATCTGCGCTGGGCGTCACATGCTCAGCGAAGACAAAGCGAAGACCATTCGGCAGATCGCAGCCGAGACGGGCATGTCCATTCGGACGGCGCGATACTGGCTTGAGCGGGACCACCGCGAAGAATGGTTTCGATGGTGGCCGTCGTTCGCGGCCATCGTGGCGGACGTGTTTGAAGGACGCGATATGAATAGAGTGTCGCCCGCCGCCTAGGCGTTTGTTGACGACCTCCCGGACTTAGATGCAGCCGCCAACGCCGCTGCCGACGACACGCGATAGCGACGGCCCTTCGCCGTCTGCATCCCCCGTACCGCTTGAGTTTGATCCGCCCCACCCGCTCGCCGGGATGGGGTTTTTTCTTTGCCCGCGTCTCAACCTTCTAAGGGAGATACGATCATCACGACGCTTTCAATCTACCTCCATCCCGCTTCCGTCCCCTCGAAGGGGCTCCTGTACGACGTTACGGTGGACGCGCCGGGCGGCGAGATCATTGCCCGAGGGGTGAGAGACCCCGAGCACGTTGCTGCCCGTGTGCTGGAAAACCGTAGCCTCGGAAACTGCTCTCTCCACGTATTCGCCCCCTCCCTGACCATGCCGGGCAAGTGGACGCCGACGCTCCGCTACCGGAAGGTGAGCGACGCGGCGAGCAAGCATACTCGCGAGAGTGCCTTGGCCGGCCCGGTCGTCGTCCCGCATAGAGAGTTTGAGATGAACCGAGAGGCCGCGTAGCAGGTTCTACGGTTTTCACGCTGGCGGGCGTTTGGAGGTTCTAGGTCTCTTCGGACCGGGGAGCACCCGAACGCCCCTGTACGGCAAAACCGTAAGGGCGAGGGAGACCGGCCCGCTCGGTCCTGAGAGAGAACAACCGGGACCGGCCTCAACCCCGACGACGGTCTGAGACCAGGCCGAGCCCTGTTATCTGAAAGAGAACCTAAGAGGAAGATACGACGAGGATCATCCAATAACCTCTTTAAGAGGCTTCTTAGAATGGACCTTAAATGAACTCGTTAGAGAGGTCTTTAAGGAGGAACCTAAGAGGGATTGATCAATGTATCTAAGTATATAATCTTTAATTAGTGGGGATTGGATTGACTGATTTCAAGGAGGTGCGACTTTCGAGGATGATCGTCGTCGGATTACCTCTTTACGCCCCCTAGGTTTCAGGCCGTCACGACGCCGTAAGCACTACGTCTCGAAGCAGCGCAACCTAACGCGCTTCCCCGACGACGATCCACCTACGACACGACGACAATACGCACCTTGGTCATCCTAGGCCGGATGGTCAGGAGCTTCGCTCGCTGCGGCCGCACATTCCGAGATCGACGCCGCGTCGTCATCGGGAGCCCCCGCTAGCCGCGACGGTTTCCCCGTACAGCGGCTTTCTCAAGGTCAGCGCCTCCGATACCGCAGCGGAACCCGAAGGGCTCTGTACGCGAAAACCGTAGGCCGCTGAACAGTCCGGCCGCCAACACCAGAATAACCTTCAACTGTTCGCGCCGCGAACGGCCGCGCGTTGAGCACTTCCCAACCTCGCTGCTCAAGGCAACGGGGCAAGGTCGCCGTTTGCGCTTGCAAGCGGACGAGCCCAACTTCGACATCACAGCAAATGAGGAAGAATGATTGAAAACACGGGTGGCAAACTCAAGCCTTATGAGGCTGAGAGCACCCCCATCAACGAGCCAGCCGAGAACACCGATACGGCGGGCCTCCCCGTTCCCTCCACGCCCCCACGACGTGCCACTCTTGAACAGACGCCAAGCGCCGCCGAACAGCTCATCGTTCGCGACGCGGCGTGGCGCGAGGAAAGGGCGCGGAACAAGGAAGTCCGCGACTACACTTGGGAACAGACCAGGGGAGACATTTGGAACAACTCCCTCTCCGGCAGCATCGTCAACAACGTCTATGACTTCTACCAGTCGTGGGGCGCACAAGAGACGCCGTTGTCCGAAAGCGAGTGGGAAGCCATGGTCAAGGAAGCCCAAGAGGGCGGCCTGCCCGAGGCTTGGCTTGAAGAGCTTCAAGACGTTCGCACCGCCGAAGAGTTTCAGCGTGTGCTTGCCCGTTCGAAAGAACACATCGCCGCCGCCGAACGCCTCAACAGCACTTGGGGAAGCTTCGGCGCGAACCTCTTGGCGAGCTACCTGGACCCGGCCGGATGGCCGCTCGCAGCCGGCATCGTCACCCCCATCATGCGTTCCGCTAGAGCCGCCGTTGCAGCCCGCAGCGCCGCCGCTCATAAGGGCGCAAGCATCGGCCTCGCTTCCGGCGAGACCTTCGCAAATGTCGCCAAGGCAAACCGCCGTGAGCTTATGGGCTCTTCAGCCCTCTCCGGTGCCCTTGCAGCCGGCTCTAACATCGCCGCAGTGGACGCGGCAGGCCAAGCGCCGACCCCTGAAGAATACCTCTTCGCCTCCCTCGTAGGCGTCGGCCTCGGCGCCGCAGTGGGACCGCTGGCGGCTAAGAGTGCCACACGCGAGGAAGCGAAGATGCTCGCCCGTGCTGCCCAACGCGCCCTCAAGGCTGGCGGCTACGATGCGCAGATGAAGGCCCTTGGCGTGAAACCGCCGATGATTGACCCGCCGCTTGCGCTTCCGCACCCGGACCAGTTCAAGGTCCAGCCCGAAGTCTCGCCCGGTCAGCCGTTCCGCGCTCGCACCGCCGACGACTTCCTGCCAGATGCGCCGGCCGCCCACGCGAAGCCCGTGACCAAGATCGTGGACCCCACCGAGCTTGAACCTACGCCCGACCTTCTTAAGAACCCGCGCTTCATCGCCCGGTACGAAGGAGGCGACGGCGCCGAGTATCGCATCGTGGCCGAGACCGAGGACATGAGCGGCCCTTATCGCGTCGTCTCCGGCGGGAAGGTCATCGCCCGGAACGTGGACCGCATCCAAGACGCTCGCGCAGTCATCCCGAAGCGCACCGTCGAAGAGATGCCGCCCGCACCCGAGGCACCGACCGCGCCGAATATCGAACTCATCGAACAGCTTCGCACGGCCCTTGCAAATGCGACCGACGAAGCGGCGGCGAAGGAAGTCAGTGACATGCTCGACAGCCTCCAGGGCTTCGTCCTGGAGAACATGGACGACCTGGACGAGGCCGCTGTAAGAGCGCTCACGCCCAACGAGCCGAAAGCCGCTGGTGCCGCGCCGACGCCCGAAGAGCTGACTGGCCACACGTTCATAGACGACAACCTAATCCGCTCTATCCGCGACGAGGACGTGCCCTACTCGGCCGTCACCGCTGCCCGTACAGACCGCGCCGCGTTCTCGCTCAAGTCCCGTAACCCGATCCGCCGCTGGCTCGGATGGGGCTTACTAGACGACACCGTGGGCAACGTGGATAAGAACCGCGTCACGCCGCACTCGGCCGAGCTGGACGCCCGCCAGAAGGCGGACAAGTGGATAGTCCCGTATGAGCAAGCGCGTGAGGCGCAGTTCAAGGCGTGGGCCGGCGCGATGGGCATCAACCGCCTCAAGCAGCCGTTCGTCCGCGACCAGTTCTACGTCGCCGTGGGCGAGCGCATCAACGGCCTCAAGTTCAAGGACAACGTTCCGCAGGCCGCGCGTGACGCTATCGACGCCCTCATTCCGCACATCGATCGGCTCGGCAAAGAGCTGGCCGAGGACGCGAAGAACCCGTTACGGGAGTTCGGTAAGGTCACCAAGCCGCTACCCGGCGCCGACGAGTGGGACGCCATCCCCGGCAAGGTCTACATGCCGACCCGTTGGGATGCGACGAAGATCCAGTACGCCGTTGAGAATGGAAAGATCAGCGAGACGGGCCTTATCCGGCTCATTCAAGACGCCATTGAAAAGGCACAGCCGAATATCGATAAGCGCTATCTCCAGCGCCTTTCCGCTGGCTTTGCGACCAACATCCGCAACCGCGCGTTCGGCATCGAAGACGAATGGACGATCTCGTTCAACGGACGCGACCGCCGCCGCTTTGTCGCCGCCCTCCAGCGCGACACGGGGCTCTCCCCGGCCGAAGTCGAAGACCTCGCGAAGACGATCTTCGACCGCAAGCCCGACCCCTCCGGCGTGTTCGGTAACCACAAGCGCCGCGTCCTCATGGACTACACGCACGTAGACCCGGCGACCGGCATTCGCGTTGCGGACTTCCTAGACATGAACGTAGACCGCCTCTTCCAGTCGGCCGTTCACCGCTTGTCAGGCCGCGTCGCTCTCGCTCGTATGCAGCTCACAATGCCCAAGAAGCCGCGCTTCAAGACGGTCCTCACCCGAGACCCTAAGACCGGCAACTCCATCGCAACGAAGGTGGAGGACGGTCACACGGGCGGGGACATTCTGTTGGACGGCATCCGCACCGACGATGAGCTTGAAGCCGTGATCCAGGCGGCGTCGAAGTGGGAAGCCGAGTTTGGCGACAACGCCATGCGCGACAACGCCAAATATGAAGTCGAGAAAATCCGATGGGTTTATGACCGTCTCATGGGCCGGCCCGATCCGGCTCACACGACGAAGCCCGCAAAGGTCATGCGGAATATCCGCGACTACAACTTCATGCGGCTCATGTGGTCCGTCCCCATCTCCATGATGAACGAATACGTCATGCCGCTGTCTGTGCTCGGCATCAAAGCGGGAACCTCCCATGCGCCAGCTTGGCGTCGCGTCGTGGATGCATCCGGCCGCACTCGCTACCGCACCCGGCTGCATGACCAGATCGAAGCTATGGGCATTGGACGCTCGCGCCTCCACAAGGCATCGTTGCGCGGCCTGGAGCACTTCCAAGGCAACGAAGAGATGGCACTGACCGGCTCGCGTTGGGACCGCGTTACCGAGAACCTAGCGTTCGGCACTCGCCTCACGGCGCAGTATTCCGGGATGATGAACCTTCAGGCCATCCTAGAGCACCACGCCGCCGCTTCCGTCCTCCAGCGTCTTGCCGACATGGCGGACCTTGTGAAGGCCGGTAAGAAGTTCGGCCCCGAGGATATGGCCCGTTGGAAGGCCCTCGGCCTGGACGACGAGATGGCCGCTCGCGTGATGGAGAACTTCCGCCACGCCGACAAGACGGATGGGTTCTTCTTCCCCGGCAAGCTCACCAGCTTGAACTTGGACAAGTGGGACGCCGACGTAAGCATGGCGCTCCAGCATCTGGTCTACCGCTATGCGCGGAAGCTGATCCAGCAACAGAGCTACGGCAACACCGCACTCTGGATGGGCAAGCCTCTCGCGCAGACGTTCTTCCAGTTTCGCAACTTCCCGTTCACAGCGTACAACAACCATCTCTTGCACAACCTCCACCAGCGCGACGCGGCGGCCCTCAAGATGTTCATCTTCGGGACGACGTGGGCCGCTATGGTGCGCGGAATGCAAGTCAAGATGCTCGCTGCGCTGCGCCCGGACGGAGACGAGTACGAAGAGAAGCACGGCAACCTTTGGGCACTCGCCAAGGCCGGATTCTCGCGCTCCACGATGGCGGCCACGTCGCCCATGGTTATCGACACGCTTCTGTTCCTCATGGACAGGCCCGGCATGTTTGATGCTCGATCCACGGGACAAGCCTCCGATATTCTCGGCGGTTCCCCTACGATCAGCGCGTTCAACCAACTTGCGGAAGGCGTAAGCGGCACCACCGGCTCTTGGATCGACAATCGAGAGATGAGCCAGATGGAGCTTCGAGCCCTCGGCGGCCTACTGCCGGGCGCTACGATTCCCTTCATGAGCGCGTTCGGTCACTTGATCAAAGACCGTCCGGTGAAAGCTCCGAAGGTCGAAGCGTCCTTCTAAGCGTGAGCTGAGGCGCAGCTAAGAACCTTCACACAACCCCTTAAAGAGGCCCTGGCAGTTGGGCGGCGAAAGTCGCTTTAGATGCCGGGGCCTCCTCCGAGCCTGAACTATATTTTTGCTTCAAGGATAAACTTTTCTCTGAGATTATCTAGCAACTCCAACACTTGGTTCCGTTCCAATGCTGGGTCCGACACTTGGAGAAATTCCACCGCCCCAAAATCATCGCCGCGTTTCCTATTCTGCGGCGGCTCAAGCCCTTCAATTAGAAGCGCTTCCATAGTCGCAATCAACATTTCAATATCAAATTGTGGCTGGCACCCGGCGAAGAGTTCTCCTGTTTCATTGTTAACTCCGCAAATGCCGAACCATGAGAAACGATCCCAGCGCCCATTTAGCCGGTCGGCTATGTGCTGGCGAAGGCGTACTCCCAGAGGTTGATCCGTCGCTCGACCGACGTAGACAACTGAGCGACGATCATGAAGCAAATAGACTCCTTTCTGACCGCAAAAATCCACAGACTTGGTCGCTCCTTGCTGCCGACCGAGCAGCTTCGGTGTCGTTGCCCATACGATCTGGTCCCGCGACCAGTACATTCCCAAAGCGTTAATTAGCCCTGTTCCAGCCGCTTCACCGGCAGGGTCAGTGGTAGGGTCTGTTTCAGCATCAGATTGGCCTATCGGACTAGTGCTCTGAGATTCCGTCTTCTCTCGAAGCCAGTAGTAGCCTCGACCGACGCGGATAAACGGGGACTCGCCTCCATTAATCGATCCACTTATTGTGGAATTTACAGTCGCTGCGGGCGTTGCTCCCACATCGCTACGAAAACCTTGGGCCGTTATAGCTTCTGCGATGTCTGTATAGTGCATCGCTTGGGGGCTCTCCCTCAGCACATGAGAAATGGCCTCTTTCCAATTCCAACTAAAATCGGACATCGCGCTCCTCATACAGTGCAAGTAATCCCACCGCTCGAGACAGGGCGGCGAAGATATCACGGCATAGTCCAGCTTCGCCTAAAGGTCAGTCCTGGAGGTCATTTATAGTTTCCCGCAGCACACTGCCGTCGAGATCGCGATGTTTTGGGTCGCACGTCTGAAGTGGCATTAAATAATTTCGAGCGTCGTCAGTACCCCCGCGGGGGCCGCTCCTAACACATTTTCCGTGATCCTACTGCGCCGCAGCCGCTTCGCATGACGATGCGCTTCCGCCCTCCGCGCCATGCGTTGAGCGTTGTTCGCTGGCTGCGATGGTCACGACGCTCGCGGGGCGGGGAGCGTCCCGGTCTCCTTGCTTCCCGCCCTGCGATGCCCCCGTTCTTCCGCGCCGCCCTTGATGCCGACCGATGCGTTTTCCCTTTCCGCATTAACGCCGTCGTCCCAATAGGCAGGGTCTAATGACTCACTCAGAGCGCCGTCCCGGCAGCGCTGAATGCGTCCCACATGAATCATGTTGTAATTTTGGGATGATTGTGCCATCATCTCTTTAAGTCATGCGGTACATGGCTTCGAGGGAGCGGAGACGCACGGCAATGCAGATTGGGTATGCACGGACTTCCACTTTGGAGCAGGTCGCCGGGTTTGAGGCGCAGAAGCGCGACCTTGAGGCGGCGGGATGCGAGAAGGTGTTCTCTGAAAGGGTCTCGTCGGTTGCTCAGCGTGAGCAGCTAGAGGCCGCTATCGACTATCTCCGGGACGGCGACAGTCTCGTCGTCACGAAGCTCGACAGGCTGGCACGGTCCATGCGCGACTTGCTGGCCATCGTGGATCGGATCGAGGCGAAGGGCGCGGGTCTCCGCATCCTCAACATGAACCTAGACACGTCCACGGCCACGGGAAGGCTCATGCTCAACGTGATCGGCTCCGTTGCGGAGTTTGAGCGGGATATGATGCTGGAGCGTCAGCGCGAAGGCATCGCCAAGGCGAAGGCCGAAGGCAAGTTCAAGGGCCGCAAGCCGACCGCTCGCGCCAAGGCCGGTGAGGTCGAGGCGATGTTGGCGGCGGGTGAGAGCCCGACCGTCGTCGCGAAGAAGCTCGGCATCGGCCGCTCGTCAGTCTACCGGGCGATGGCGGAACGAGGGCTGAAGCGAGAGACGGCCTATAAGGCCGAAGCGGCCGCGGAGAGCGCGTAAGAGAAAGGCCCCAGCGAAGGGGCCTTTTCATTTGGATTGGACGACGGCCGTAAGCGCCCTGGAGAGCGGGCCGCACTAAGCCCAATGCTTGGCGGCGCCGAGTTCCCATACGACGCCCGGATAGTGGCCCGTCGAAGAGGCGGGAAGGCCGAGGCGCCGAGCTTCGGTATGACCGACCTCCGTTATCTCAGCCAAGCTCAGATCGACTGCAAGGGCCGGGTCGTTAGGATCGTCGGCGGCCATGACGTGCATCACCTCTAACGTGGTCGGCGCGAACCGCTCTAGCCATTCCCGCGCCGTCATGCGGCCCGTTAGAGCTTCGCCGGGGAGATAGTCTGTCGTCGTGATGGTCGTCGTGATCATGCTTTAGTCTTCCCTTCTTTCGGTCGTGAATGTTCGTGCGGACGGGCGCGGCCCTGTGTTTTTGCCGCTTGGTCTTCCGAATTACGCAATAAGGCGCAGCTCGGTCCCCGATGGTGCTGCATTGAGGGCGATGACGCCTGCCGCTGCTAGCGCATGTAGGGTCCGATGTAGTTCGGTCGTGGATGCCCCGAGCGCCTTTGCGAGTGATCTTTGCCCGGTCCTAAGCGAGCCCCCGGCGTCCCGCAGATGCGTCAGCAAGGCGTCTCTTAGAGGCGTGTTCCGAGGCTCTTGCGTAAGCGTGACGGGAACGCCGCCAGAGGCTTGTTCGGTGGCGCCTTCACTCACCCCTTCGCAGACGCTTGGAACGGCTCCATCGGGCTCCAGCGCGACTTGTTGCGCCATCTGCGTTCCAGCCCTTGCACCCTCTGTTCCAGCCCTTGCACCCTCTGTTCCAACGCGCGTTCCGTTGACCAGGACAAGGGCGAGGGCCGATCCGATCTCCAGGGCGAGCACCGGCATGAGAGCGAGCCAGTCGGAGAGGCTTGCGGCGGCAACCGATAGTCCGAATGCGGCAAGGTATGTCGCCAAGGCTGACGCGGCAGGGTCGCCTTTCGTCGTCGGCGGCGCGGTGGCCAAGTCATGCTCGGCGGCGGCCAAGGCTTGGCGAAGGCGCTCACGGTGGGCGGCGGTGTCACCCTCGGCGCGTAGGGTCGCGATCTCGGCGCAGACACGGCGCGTGACGGAGCCGTAAGCCGGAGCTGTGCGGTCTTCGCAGGACGCAAGACCGGGCGTCGTCTCAAGCCGCGCGATCTCGGCGGCGATGGTGCCAGCAGGACGGGCAGCGGGCAGAATGGCGAGTTCGGCTTTGGCGTCGTCGTAACGAGCACGGACGGCGGCTGCGGCGTCACTGGCAAGGGTGCGCTCGGCAGCACTATCGGCGCGTATGGACGCCATCAGCGAGAGTTCTGCGGTCAGGCTGTAGGCGACGGCGACAAGGGCCAGCGCGGCCATTGCAGCGGCACGACCAAGCGACCATGAACGGAGCGCAGCGAAGATGCCTTCGACGGCGAACGGCTTTGCGCCTTCAAGACCCAGCGCCATGGCTACGAAGAGAGCACCGAGGACGGGACCATGGTGGCCGCCGGTCGTCCATGCGTAGACCGCGCCGAAGCCCGCAGAGGCGATCACAAGGGCGGCGGCGGATGCGCCGACGATAATGCGTTGCGGGTTCATGATTGGCCCCCTGTGGAGGCGTCGTCCTCGGCCTTATGCGGTGGCGTCGTAGGGACGGGGATTTTGCTGATCGCCGCATAAAGCGCCGGAAGGCGAGCATGACGATAGCGAGACGCCTCGCCATCACTGCCGGCATGGCCCTGTAATGCGTTGGCTTGACTGTCTAAGACGCCGTATTCGGGACAAATCGACTTGAACCAATGGCGGAAAGCGTGACAGGGCGCTTTACGCGGATCGGTGAAACCGTTGTCGCGTATCCATTCGCGCAAGCGGTTCGCAACTCCCTTCGAAGCGTGGCGTATTTGACCCGATTTCCTTTGACGGGGTGATCCCGCCTCGCCGCCGTAGAATAGCGGGCCGCTGCCTTTCTTCTTTACGAATTTGAGAAAGCCACGTTCGATCAACGCGGGATGAATGGGCACGTCGCGTTCGGAGTTGATATTCTTGAGGCGACCGCCGTCTTTCGTCGTCGTAATGCTGATGTAGTCGATGCCCCTGGTATTCTTTACGTGCTCGCCCCAAAGCTGAGCGATCTCACCGACGCGGGCTCCTGTAAGAGCAAGCAGCCACGGCATCCAATGGAACTTCGCGTCATCCTCTTTATCGGCCAATGCCAGGAGTGCGGCGACTTCCTCGTCGGTGTAAACTCTGCCACCCTTTCCGGCCACCTTCGTTTCTTGCGCTCGAACACCTTCGACCGGATCAAAGTCTAGAAGGTCTTCTCGCATCCCTAGCCGATAGAGAGTGCGAATATGTGCAAGGTAGCTGTCGTTTACGGTCTTTGGAGTGCGATCTCCCGCCAACAGCGCGTCTCGCCACTGTCGCACGTCGGGCTTCGTCACGCGCATCGGCTGGTTATGGCCAAGATGCTGACTGAAGTTGGCCACTGCCGCGCGATAAGCGACGATTGAAGTGGGAGCCTTGTTCGTTTCCCAAAGGGCCAGCAACCTGTCGAAGGTAAGCGAGGAAGACTTCGCGGTGTCTTGGACTGCGTTGCCCCGCCACTGCGGTATCTTTGCCGCCAAAGGATCGGGCGCGAAGTCTCCTTCCGCGTTCCTCTTGAGCTTCTTGGCTGCGTCGGTAATACGCTCTGCAAAGACGCGAAGAAGCTGCGGTCGGTCTTCCGGATCCGCGTTCACGCCCTCCCGGAGCAGAATCGCGTCAAGGAACGGCCCCACGTACCGTTCCAATGCGCGGAGCCTTCGGTCCTGAGTAGAGTTGTCAAGGTCAGGAGGCGGCCACGGCAAGCCGGTGAGCGCGTCTTGTACGATCTCACCGACGACCCGCCACCAACCGGCGTCAATTGGATCATCCTCAAAGCCCGCGTTGAGATCGCGGTAGAGGATGCCCGCAAGCTCGTAACACTCCTTGAGCGAAATGCGGCGAGGCCCTGCAAGGATTGCAGCGAAGGCTGTCTCAAGTTGCTGAACGACGGCGGCATGACGCATGTCGCGCAAAGCCTTGTCGTCGGTACGCAGTGAGAAGCGGAGCGTGGTGCCGAGCGTGATGGTCATGCGAATGGCTTCGCCGCCGACGATCTCCGGGGGCAGCGACAGAGCCACACGCCGGCCACGGGCAATCTTCAGTACGTCGGCAGGAACGCGCTTCTGGAACTGCGCATTGCGCGACCCAAGGCGGGTAGTCGGACGGGCCATGACAAGCACCATGTAGCGCACCCCTGTAGCACAGTGGCGCGGCGAAAAAGGTCAATGATGCTCGATAGTTATTCCAAATCAGCGGCTTAGGAAAGCCGTGGTGCCCAGGGGCGGAATCGAACCACCGACACTGCGATTTTCAGTCGCATGCTCTACCAACTGAGCTACCTGGGCTTTTTGCTTGCGAGGCTTAGGGAAGGCATTCGCCCGCCGTCGAAGCTCGCGCTTTATAGGGGTAAGGCCTCTCGCTGTCCAGCATCACGAAGCCAGCCTCTGCGTTATTGTTCCTCTTCGTCCGGGCCAACGCCGCGATCGAGCCGTCCGGCCTCCTTGGCGAAGCCTTCGTCGCCGTCCTCGTCCGCATCCGAATCACCGCCGGCGATCACGTATGCCCCCGAAACCCAGCGGCCCAGGTCGATATCGGCGCAGCGCGACGAGCAGAACGGCCGCGCGGCATGGGCCGTCGGCTTGCCGCAGATTGGGCATTTGCCGCCGGACAAGCCAGGTGCCGCCTTGCTTTCGGTTTGGGTCATCGGGGCCTCATTCCGCGTCGGTCTCGGCCGCGCGCAGCCAGTTGAAATGCACCGGGAAACCCTCGCCGGTGAGCAGGCTCACGACCTCGGTCAAGGGAAGGCCGACCACATTCGTATAGGACCCGGTGATCGTGCGCACGAAACAGCCGGCAAGCCCTTGGATGGCATAGCCGCCCGCTTTGCCGCGCCATTCCCTGGAGGCAATGTAGGCTTCGATCTCGGGTTTCGAAAGGTGTTTGAAGCGCACGCGTGTCGCGACGATGCGCGTGCGGATGCGATCGTCCGGTGTGATCAGGGCGACGCCCGTAAGCACGCGGTGGGAGCGCCCGGAGAGACGCTCCAGCGTCGCCACGGCTTCGTCGATGTGCTCGGGCTTGCCGAAGATGCGCCGTCCCGTGGAGACTACGGTGTCGGCCGCCAGCACGTAGGCATCCGCAATCTCGGTATCGTTGGCGAGCTGGTCGCGCGCCGCTTCCGCCTTTGCACGTGCAAGGCGCGAGGCGAGGGAGCGCGGCATCTCGGCCATGCGCGGCGTTTCGTCGATGCTCGCCGGTCGCAGCGCGTCGGGCTCGATGCCAGCCTGCGCGAGCAGCGTGAGCCGGCGCGGGCTGGCGCTCGCGAGCACCAGTTTGGGGGCGTGCTGCGGCCCCTCCTCGCGTGCACGCATGCGCGCAAGCTCGCGCCGGAGCGTCTCACGGCGCGGGCTGTCCGTGCGCTTGAAGGGACTGAGAAAGGCGGCCTTGACGGAGCTCATCTCACTGTGCCGATGGATTGTAGCGAAAGGGATGCAATATGGATGCCGAGGGAGCACGCGAACGAGGCCCGACGGCGGACCCGAGCCCTTGAAGAGCATGGAACTTCGCGGAGAATGCAGAGCCCCCCGGCGAAATGCAAGATCCCGTTGCCGTCATCGGCGCTTGCCATGAAACAACGGCGGGATCCGGTGAGGCTCCGGGACGCGATCGTAAGGTTCCTCTGCGCCCGCGTGCGGCCGGCCATTAACTCAAAGGCATTGCGCTCTACCCTGATCGATCGCTCGAACCCCAGAGCGAGCTGGCGCTGTTGATCGAAACAGCCGGCCGAAGATCAACAAGGCTCGGGCACTCCTCGACGGAAGCGGCACGCTCGCCCGCAAGGGGCCTGCTTCACTTGGGATGTCGATGCGCTCGAGGCAGCAGCCGGCATCTGAGGCGGCGCATTCCGAGGCAACCGGCTGAAGTCGGCGCCGGCTCCGCACATTGAGCAAACACCGTACCTCAAACGATCGGGCCGCCAGCGGACGGCAGGAAGCGCTGCTTGATACGCTGAAAGAGCGTGTCGCGCACGTCGCGATAGGCCACGAGCAGATCCTCGCGGCTGGCGCTGTCGAGAAGTACGGTCGCATCCGGCGTCGGCCAGTACTCGACGTTCGCCGGCAGGATGCGCGTCATCTCCACGCCATGGTGGTGGGCTTCCGGCGAGAGCGTGATGATGAGATCGAAGTCGGGATCGTCGATCTCCTTGAGCGTCGAAGGCTCATGCTCGGAGATGTCGATCCCGATCTCGTCCATCACCGCCACGGCATAGGGATCCGTGATGCCGGCTCTTACGCCGGCCGATTCGACGCGGATGCGGTCGCCCACCAGATGGCGAAGGATCGCTGCTGCCATGGGGCTGCGCACTGCGTTGAGCGCACACGCAAACAGAACCGACCGAGGCCCGCCACCCTCGCCTGACACGTGCTCACCCCTTCCAGTGCAAGGCCGAGATGAGCGTGAAGAGGCGCCGGGCGGTATCGAGATCGATCTTGATCTTTCCCTCGAGCCGCTCGATGAGCACGCGGCTGCCCTCGTCATGCAGCCCGCGCCGGCCGACGTCGATCGCCTGGATATGCGAGGGCTGCGCTGAGCGGACCGCTTGGTAGTAGCTGTCCAGAACCAGGAAGTAGTCCTTCATAATGCGCTTGAAGGGCGTGAGGGACAGAAAGTGGGAGACGACGGGCTCTCCCGCTTCTTTTCCCGCGCTGTGCACCGTGAGCGCCAGGCGATCTTCCACCATGCCGATGGTCAGTTTGTAAGGACCCTCGTCGCGTTCCTCGAGCTCGAAGGAGTTTCCGTCCAGGATGTCATAGATCGCCACCTCCCGCTCGTGCTCGATGTTCGCATTGCCGCGCGAGATCGAGGCAGGATCGAGCACGATCTCGCTGATGCGGTTGTTGGTCTCGACGGCTTCCGTCGAAAATTCCGTCATGCTCCTTCCTTCGCAAGCCGGATCTCCATGGATCTCCGGTGCGCCTCGAGCCCTTCGGCGCGCGCCAATGTCATGGCGTGCGTCGCCAGCTTGCCGAGCGCGGGCGCATCGAGCTTGAGGATCGACGTTCGCTTCATGAAGTCGAGGACGCCAAGCCCTGAGGAGAAGCGCGCGCTGCGTGCCGTCGGCAGCACGTGGTTCGGGCCCGCCACATAGTCGCCGATTGCTTCGGGCGTGTAAGCGCCGAGGAACAAGGCGCCAGCGTTGCGGATTTCGGCCGCAAGCGCATCGGGATCGCGCGTCGCGATTTCGAGATGCTCGGCGGCGATGCGGTCGGCGAGCGCTGGCGCCTCCTCGAGCGAGCGCACGAGAATGACGGCGCCGAAGTCGCGCCAGCTCGCCCCCGCGATGTCGGCTTTGGGAAGCTCCGCCAGTTGCCGGTCCACAGCGGCCGTGACCTTGTCCGCGAACGCCGCGTCGTCGGTCATGAGAATGGACTGCGCCGCGGTATCGTGCTCCGCCTGCGCCAGGAGATCGGCAGCAATCCACTCCGGATCGTTGTGCCTGTCGGCGATGATCAGCACCTCGGAGGGGCCTGCGATGCTGTCGATGCCGACCGTGCCGAACACCTGCCGCTTAGCGGCCGCTACATAGGCGTTGCCGGGGCCGACGATCTTGACCACCGGGCGGATCGTCTCCGTGCCGAAGGCCAGGGCCGCGACCGCCTGCGCGCCGCCGACGCGATAGATCTCCGTGACGCCCGCGAGCCGCGCCGCTGCCAGCACCAGCGGATTGAGCTCGCCCCTGGGGGCGGGAACCACGATCACCAAGCGCTCGACGCCGGCCACCTTGGCCGGCACGGCGTTCATGAGGACGGAGCTCGGATAGGAGGCGAGGCCGCCCGGTACATAGAGCCCGGCAGATTCGACGGCCGTCCAGCGGTGGCCGAGGGTTGCGCCAAGCTCGTCCGTGTAGGTCTCACTGTGAGGCAGGTGGCGGACGTGATGATCTTGGATCCGGTCGCGGGCGAAGGCGAGCGCCTCGAGTGTTTCCGGGCTCGACGCCCGGAAGGCCGCCTCGACTTCATCCTCGCTGACACGCAGGCCGATGGCGCCGAGGTCGACATGGTCGAACCGCTTGGAAAGCTCGATCAGCGCCGCGTCGCCGCGCGCTCTCACGTCGGCGATGATCTGGCGCACCGCCTGGTCCACGTCGTCCGATACCTCGCGCTTGGTTGCGAGGAACGCATCGAAACGCGGTGCGAAATCTTGGTCGGACGTCGAAAGGCGCAGCGGCATGGGTATCTCCGAGGGCGAGGCCTAGCAGAATGGTCCCCGCATATGGCGCCGTTATAAGCGACGGCAGCGGCAGGCGAAAGCGCGCTGGGGTCACAGAATGCACCGGCCTAAGCGTGTATAATGCTCTATCGGCAGGCGCCGCCCCGCCTTATTGGGGCAGCCGCGGCCGTTTACCCTGAGAATGCGGGAAGTTGTTGCGAAATTCGCGACGTCGGGGCTGGGGCTACTCTCCGGCGTGCTCGGGCTTGCGCGGCGTGGCCCAGGCCGCACCGAGATCCGAAAGCGCCGCCTCGACGCATTCAACCGCGAGCCGCACCGCCCCGCCGCCCGCGAAGGTGAGGAGGATGGTGCCGTGCGGCGCCTCGCCGGGCTCAAAGATCAGCGTCAGGAGCGAGAGCACTTGATCCTTGCTGGCGAGGTCGATGCCCTGGACCTGCGCGCCCATGACATGCTCGATCCTGAGGCCCGTCCGCCGACGCACGAAGGCGCCGTCCTTGTCTGCTGCGGTCACCGCGTGGCTCCAGTCGAAGCGGTTGACCACCGCGGCGAAGCGCCGCTCAGCCTTGAGATAGGCCATGTCTCCGACCGTCAGCACTGCATCTTGCAGATGTGCGGCGAGGATAGGTAAATCTTCGGCTTCGAAGGCGATGAGCTTCAGGTCGGACATGCGGACGCGTCCCCGTTATCCCGTCGTAGACGGCGACTGATAGCCGGGGCGGCGCGGCTCTGCAACCTGTGTGGGCTTGAACCGATGGCTTGGCCGTATGCGACGCGAACCCTTCGGTTCGCATCAGGAACGCGGTTAAGCGCTCAAACGAGGGTCCGGATCGCGTTCCTGCAACGCGATCCGACGTTCATGAAGCTCAGCGCCGTTCGAGTTTAGGTAGAAACGGGAACAGCTCTAAATTCCCTGCCGGGTCGTACTTCTCTCCGGAAGCACTCTAGCGCAGAGACAACTCGGCGACGCCGACGGCGAGGTTGACGCCCGTCTGCCCCTGAATGCTGACCGGCTGCAAGGCGATGGATTTGGTCGAGCCGCCGAGCAGGACTTTGGCGCCGCCGCCGATGCCGATCGCAGCATCTGCCGTCGCGCCCGCGTAGTAGCCGGAAAGGCCCCTATGTCGCACCTTCGAGGGTGCGAACACGGCCCAGACCATGACTTCCTTGGAGGTAGCGCCGACGTCGAGCCCGATCCGAGTGAGCGAGCCCGAATAGCGCTCAGAATAGGAACCCGACGCCGAAAGGTATTTACATCTGTAGCTCTTCTTGGAGCCGACGATGAAGCCGATGCTCGATCCGCTCTTGCAGGTCAGGGTTCCGACCTTCACCTTGGTTTGCGCCAACGCGGGCGCGGAGGTCACAAAAAAAGCCGCCGCGCCAGCGAGGGCGACGAAGCCGAAAGCTTTCATATCTGATCTCCCCAATTACCCCCGAAAAACCGTCATCTGCAACGATACGCCCGACAGATTCGAAGCATTGCGCTTTCAATCGATCGGAAATGTGACGCCTTGCGGGCAAGGGGGCGAGGCGGAGCGTCTCAATCTCGCGCCGCGGACGCCATTCACTCGCCTCGGAATTGGATCGTGCCCCTGAGCGCACTCGCTAGAGCCTGATCGTTTGAGGTGGATGCGGACACGCATTCACCGAGAACGTGAATCAGTCTCTCAAACAAAAACTTAGAGCGCGTTCACGTCGCGCAATCCGATTCCGATAAAATTGAACGCGCTCTAGTTTGAGACACATCCCCGCACGCCGTCGGCGCGCGCCGCGGCTTTCGACGGCCCACTCACATCCCGAACAGTCAGCATCAAGAGACTATTGGTGCGGGTCTAAAGAGTGCTTCCGGAAAAGTGGGAACCGGTCATGGCGAAGCCATGCAAGTAAAAGTGTCCGAGAAGAAGAACGAGGAACAAAAGCTTAGAGCCGTTCCCTGATTCCGCGTAAAGCGGAACGGCTCCAGGCGTGCACTCAGCCGGCGCTCAGCCGCTCGATCCGTGCGCCGCAGCGCGAAAGCTTTTCCTCGAGCCTCTCGAAGCCGCGGTCGAGGTGGTAGACGCGGTTGATCGTGGTTTCGCCTTCGGCCATGAGGCCCGCGATGACGAGCGATACGGAGGCGCGCAAATCCGTCGCCATGACGGGGGCGCCGCGCAGGCTTTTCACGCCCTTGATCGTCGCGGTATCGCCGTGCAGCTTGATGTCCGCGCCGAGCCGCGCCAGCTCCTGCACGTGCATGAAGCGGTTCTCGAAGATCGTCTCGCGGATGACGCTCGTGCCGTGCGCGCGCGTCATGAGCGCCATGAGTTGCGCCTGGAGGTCGGTCGGGAAGCCTGGGAACGGCTGCGTCTCCACATCCACCGGCATGAGGCCGTTGCCGTTGCGCACGATCCGGATGCCGGTCTCCGTATCCGTCACCTCGGCCCCCGCCAGTGCCAGGGTTTCCAGCGCAGTCTTGAGAAGGTCCCGGCGCGTGCCTTCGAGCACGACGTCGCCGCCGGTTGCCGCGGCCGCAAAGGCGAAAGTGCCGGTCTCGATCCGGTCGGGCAGCACCGCGTGCACGGCGCCCTCGAGGCGAGGCTTGCCCTGGATGCGTAGCGTCGAGGACCCGATGCCTTCAATGATGGCGCCCATTTTGACGAGGCACGCCGCCACGTCGCCCACCTCGGGCTCGCGCGCAGCGTTCTCGATCAGCGTTTCACCCTTTGCCAGCGCGGCCGCAAGCAGCGCATTGTGCGTCGCGCCGACTGAGACTTTCGGAAAAATGATGTGTCCGCCGGTCAGCCCTTTCGGCGCCCGCGCGATGACGTAGCCGCCGTCGATGTCGATCTCCGCGCCGAGATCGCGCAAGGCTGAGAGATGCAGGTCCACGGGGCGCGTGCCGATGGCGCATCCGCCGGGCAGCGAAACCTTGGCCTCGCCCATGCGTGCCACCAGAGGGCCCAGCACCCAGAAGCTCGCCCGCATGCGCGAAACAAGCTCATAAGGCGCCGTCGTATCCGAGATGTCGCGCGCCGTAAGGTGGAACGTCTCTCCGATGTGCGGTGCCCCTCCCGCACGCTTGCCGTCGACAGCGAGATCGACGCCATGGTTGCGCAGGATGCGAGCCAGCAGGTTCACGTCGGCGAGGTTCGGCACGTTCTTGAGCGTCAGCCGATCTTCGGTGAGCAGCGAAGCGATCATGAGGGGAAGCGCGGCGTTCTTCGCTCCCGAGATCCGGATCGAGCCATTGAGGCGCTCGCCGCCAACGATCCTGATGCGATCCATGATCAAAGCCTTTGCATAGATGGGGATTGGGAGCGGGAATGGAGCGTGGGCGCGGAGAACGTCCCCCGGACGTCTTGCTGAGCTGATGATTAACTGCTGATGGCCCCCGAGGGCAAACTGAAGTTCCCGCTAGTCACGACGACAGCGCTCCGAGCCGCGGTCGTCGTCCGGGCCGCTCGTCGTGTCGCCTGCGGCCGGAGTCTTGGCCCGCGCCTTTTTTGCCCGTACGAGTGCCTTTCGCCGCGCAAGGTTCTCCCGCAGCGCCTTTGCGAGCCGGTCTTCCTTCGTTGGTGGCCTTGGCTTGGTCGTCATGGGGCATGGCCTCAGATGCATGCTGTGGTTGGTATCAACATTGGTGATTGCAACTACAAATTGCAATAAACGCAAAAGACCTCTCTAATAGTTAGCGTAAAGATAATCATCATTGACAGTATTAAGGTTACCGCTTTGTCTAACGGCACTCGGCAGGCGCTTTTTTGAGTGTGCGTCATGGCGGCGGTGTGGCGTTGGGTACGGGTGGCGAATGTCCGATGGTCTGCCGTGCAGGCCGTACTGGCGGCGGCCTCGTTCATCTCGACCGCTGCTCCGGCCTTTGCCGATGACCTGCAGGAGCCGATCGGAGAAGTATGGTCGGGCGCGGATATATCCCGCAACGTCTGGCTCGCCTACTCCGGCATCACCCTCTCCCCGTGGAGCAGCATCTACGACGACGGCTTTCGCTTCCGCGCCGCGGGCAGCTATGGCGTCTACAGGTATGCCTACACCCATTACGATACGCGACGCGACGCCTTCCTGCATCGCCGGCGCGATGCTGAGACCTACGCGAGCGATCTGCTGCTCGGCTATGTGAAGCGGCTTGGGGAGCTCACCGCAAAGGTATTTGCCGGCGTCTCGGTCATCGGTCACCGCACAGAGCTGCCTAACGAGGTGGTCGGGATGGGGGACGAGGTCGGCGTCAAGGGAGCCATCGAGCTATGGCTGAACATTGGCGATCGGGGTTGGGGCTCGCTCGATATGTGGTGGGCTTCGGCCTACGCCACCCGCTCCGCACGGGCCCGGTTGGGGTATCGCGTCTGGCCGAACCTCTCGTTTGGCGTGGAGGCCGGCCTCAATGTCGACAGAGAGGCAGAGTGCCGCGTGAAGGAGGACAGAAAAGGACGCTGCGGCCATGTCGTCGTTGCGGATAATGGCGCGTTTGAGCGTGATTTCGACGGCGCCGACCTCCTCGACTACGCACGCGCCGGAGCCTTTGCCCGCTACGAATGGGGCTGGAACGAGCTGTCGGTCTCGGGCGGCGTGCTGCGTGACACGTTCTCCGGCGAGGAGGGCCTCGCACCCTATATGACCGTCAACTGGCTCGTGCAGTTCTGAGCCGCATCCCGTAGTCGCCGTCTCTCTCACCGCGGCCCGTCACGCGTCGACAGTTCTAAGCTCCTGCAAATCATGGACGAATTGACCGGGCGCCTTGGACACTCTGGGCGGCGCGCCGTGCTCGATCCCGATCCTTTATGTAGGTCTTTACTTCACCATTTTTTCGGAACAAAGAAAACGAACGTTCGTTTTGTGGCACTAAGCCTGATCGTTCGAGATGTGGGGCTTTGCCTCCCATTCAGAGTGTGACTGAACCTCTCGAATGAACACTTGAAGCGCGCCCGCACTCTAGACCCGGCCACCAAAGGGTGAACGCGCTTTGAGACGCCGCCGCGTATCCATCCGGCCGAGATCGTCATGCCGAAACTCAGACCCGAGACCCAGAAAGCGCGTCGCGAGCGCATCCTCGACGCGGCCGAGCTTTGCTTTGCACGCGCCGGTTTCCATCGCTGCACGATGCAGGACATTTGCCGTGAGGCCGGTATCAGCCCCGGCGCACTTTATGTCTATTTCGCATCGAAAGAGGATTTGATTGCGGGCATAGCGGAGCGCAACCGTGCCAAGCTGGCGGCGCAGCTTGCGGAGCTGACACACGCGCCCGATCTCTTGTCCGCCCTCGCCAAGCTCGGGGAGCACTATGCCGTGGAGGAGCCGCAGCACAAGCGCGTGCTCGGGCTCGAGATCGGCGGGGAGGCGACGCGCAATCCGACGGTCGCGGCCACGTTCCATTCGGTCGATGCCTATTGCCGGCAGAGCTTCGAGCAGGTATTCGAGCGCGCCCGCGAAGATGGCAAAATCCGGCCCGAGGACGATCCGCGCACTCTCGCCGAGGTCGTGGCGCTGATCGGCGACGGCCTCTTCTGGCGCCGTGCCGTGGATCCTGAGTTCGATGCGCACAGGGTTCTGCCCGTGCTCGTCCGCATGGTGCGGACGCTTCTCAACCCCGTAGAGATGGTGCCCGACGAGGCCCCACCGCCACCGTCAGGCGTCAAGGCCGCTAATCCGGAAAAGTCCGAGGCTCGATCATGAGTAAGCGTACGCTCGTCGTGCTTCTGGGCCTCGTCGGGCTCGCGGCCGCGGCCTATCAGTCGGGTATCGCCGATCATTATCTGGCGGCACTTGCGGTAACCGAGCAAAGCGAAGCGAAAGCAGATGTCACAGAGCCGCCTCCGCCAGCCGTCACCGTCGTCGAGGCGGCCCCAGCGGATTTCGTTGAGACGGTGCTCGTCACGGGATCCTTCGTGCCGCGCGAGGAGATCCTGGTTGCGCCCGAGGTCGATGGCCTGCGCGTGCTCGAGCTCAAGGCCGAGGAGGGCGATCACGTCAAGAAGGGCCAGGTTCTCGCTGTTCTCATGGCCGAGCAGATCGATGCGCAGCTTGCCGCCAACGAAGCCGCTCTCGGAAGTTCCAAGGCATCTATTGAGCGCGCGCGAAGTCTGATCCTCGAGATGGAGGCGCGGCTGGCGGAGGCGAAGGCCCAGCTCGATCGCGCGCGCCCACTGGTGGAATCGAAGTATCTGGCCGAAAGCGTGTTCGACCAGCGCCAGCTCGCGTTCAAGGCAGCAGGCGCCCAGCTCGAGTCGGCCAAAGGAACCCTAGCTCAGGCCGAGGCTGACAAGGGGCAGATCGAGGCCCAGCGGCGCGAGCTTCTCTGGCGCCGCGGCCGTGCCGAGGTGCGCGCTCCCGCCGATGGCATCGTCGGAAAGCGAGCGGGCCGTATCGGCGGCATCGCCACCGCCAGCACGCTGACCGGCGGCGACACCATGTTCCGCATCATCGAGAACGGCGAAATCGAGCTTGATGCCGAGGTTTCCGAAACGCACCTCTGGAAGATCAAGGAAGGCCAGACGGCACGTGTCTCTGCGCCGCGCGGCATAGAGGTTGCCGGAACGGTCCGCCTCGTCTCGCCCGAGATCGACAAGACGACCCGCCTGGGCCGCGTCCGTATCTTTCTCGGCGGGCACCCCGATCTCAAGGTCGGCGCTTTCGGCCGCGGAACGATCGAGACCGGCCACGGCCGCTTCATCGCGGTGCCCCTTTCGGCGGTGCTCTACGCATCCGACGGCGCGAGCGTGCAGGTGGTGAACGGCGGCAAGGTCGCAACCCGCTCCGTCAAGACGGGTCTCGAGATGAGCGGCCTCGTGGCCGTGGAGAGCGGTCTTGAAGAGGGCGATCTCGTTGTCGCCAAGGCCGGAACCTTCCTGCGCGACGGCGACGCCGTGCGCGCCGTGAAGCCGAGCCCGGCGGAGAGCGGCAAGCTCAGCGAGGCCGCGCGATGAACGTGAACGTATCGGCCTGGTCGATCCGCCATCCGGTCCCGCCGCTCGTCCTCTTCCTGGTGCTGATGGTGCTCGGCGTGATGAGCTTCGCCGCGCTTCCCGTGACGCGCTTTCCGAACATCGACGTGCCGGTGGTGCAGGCGCGGATCTACCAGTCCGGCGCCGCGCCCTCCGAGCTCGAGACGCAGGTTACGAAGCGCGTCGAGGACGCGATCGCCGGCATCAACGGCGTCAAGCACGTCACCTCGGCCATCACCGAAGGCTCCTCCGTCACCACCGTCGAGTTCCGTCTCGAGGTCGATCCGGACCGGGCCTTGAACGATGTGAAGGACGCGGTGCAGCGCATTCGCACCGATCTGCCGCGCACCATCGAGGAGCCCGTCGTCACCAGAATCGAGATCGAGGGCTTGCCGGTCGTCACCTATTCGGCCCGCGCGCCAGCCATGACGCCGGAGGAATTGTCCTGGTTCGTCGACGATACGCTGGTGCGCCTGCTCCAGGGCGTCAAAGGTGTGTCGGAGGTGCGCCGCATGGGCGGCGTCACGCGTGAGATCCGCGTCAATCTCGATCCCGACCGCCTGCTCGCTTACGGCGCCACCGCCGGCGAGGTGAACCGGCAGGTGCGTGCTTCCAACGTCAACCTGGCGGGCGGGCGCGGTGAGATCGCAGGGCGCGAGCAAGCCATTCGCACGCTCGCCAGCAAGGAGACGGTGAGCGCGCTCGCCGAGACGATGATCGCGCTCCCCGGCGGACGCAAGGTCCGCCTCGACCATCTCGGATCCGTCACCGACGAGGTGGAGGAGCCGCGCACCTTCGCCAAGCTCGGCGGCCAAGGCATCGTCGCCTTCGCGATCTCGCGCGCCAAGGGCGAGAGCGACACCGAGGTCGCCTCCGGTGTCGCGAAGAAAATCGAGGAGATCCGAAAGCTCTATCCCGACGTCACGCTCGAGCGCATCGACAACACGGTCGACTACACGATGGGCGCCTACGAGGCGACCATGAAGACACTGATCGAAGGCGCGGTGCTCGCCGTCGTCGTCGTGTTCCTGTTCCTCCGCGATTGGCGCGCCACCTTGATTGCCGCCATCGCGCTGCCGCTGTCGATCATTCCCGCCTTCTGGGCCATGTCGGCGATGGATTTCTCGCTCAACCTCGTGAGCCTTCTCGCCATCACCATCGTGACCGGAATTCTCGTCGACGACGCCATCGTCGAGATCGAGAACATCGTCCGGCACATCCAGATGGGGAAGTCGCCTTATCGTGCGGCGCTCGCGGGCGCCGACGAGATCGGCCTCGCCGTCATCGCCATCACGACAACCATCATCGCCGTCTTTACACCCGTCTCGTTCATGGGCGGCATCGCCGGGCAGTACTTCAAGCAGTTCGGCCTCGTCGTAGCGGCGGCGGTGTTCTTCTCGCTCTTGGTCGCGCGTCTCATCACGCCCCTGCTCGCCGCCTATTTCATGCGCGGCCACGGGCACGGCCGCAAGGAAGGCCGGCTGATGCGTCTCTACACGCGTCTCGTCACCTGGTCGGTGCGCCATCACTTCGCCACCGTCGGCCTCGGTCTCTTGATCTTTTCCGGCTCCATCGGAAGCTTCTATCTCTTGCCGTCCGGCTTTCTCCCGCAGGAGGATACCGGGCGCATGCTGCTCGGCGTCGAGTTGCCGCCAGGCTCACGGCTGGCCGATACCGAAGCCGCAAGCGACGAGGTTGCCCGCCGCCTCAAGCAGCGCCCGGACGTGCAGAGCGTGTTCACACTCGGCGGAACGCTGCTCGGCGGCAGTGAGGAGGTACGCAAGGCGACGCTGATCGTGATGCTGACGCCGCGCGGCGAGCGATCGCTCTCTCAGAGCCGCATCCGGCAAGAGGTCGGCCACAGCCTCGCCGACATTCCGGACATCCGCTACTTCTTCCTCCAGGATGATGGCCAGCGCGAGCTTCAACTCGTCGTCACGGGGCGTGACGGGGAAGCGGTCACCCGTGCGGCAGCCGATCTGACCAGTGAAGCCAAGCGCCTGCCGATGCTGCAGAACGTCGTCTCCACGGCCGAGCTCGATCGGCCGGAGCTGCGCGTCTATCCCCGCTCGGAGATCGCGGCCGAGCTCGGCATCACCACTGAAACCATTTCCGAGGCGGTACGCATCGCCACCATCGGCGACATCGGCGCCAATCTCGCCAAGTTCGACGTCGGCGAACGCCAGGTTCCAATCCGCGTCCAGCTCGAGACCGGTGCCCGCGCCAGTCGCCAGCTTCTCGAGGAGCTGAAGGTGACCTCGACCTCGGGTACTGCAGTTCCGCTCTCCGCCGTCGCCACGTTCGACTATGGCCAGGGGCCGACCGCGATCGATCGCTACGATCGCACGCGGCGCATCGTGCTCGGAGCTGATCTCGCGCCCGGCACGCCCCTCGGCGATGCCATCGGCGGCATCATGGCGCTTCCTGCTGCACGAGACCTTCCGCCGGGCGTCGAGATCAAGCAGTTCGGCGCGGCCGAGATCATGGGCGAGGTGTTCGAGAGCTTCGAGCAAGCCATGGCGGCGGGGCTCATGATGGTCTACGCCGTGCTCGTGCTGCTGTTTGCGAGCTTCCTGCAGCCGATCACGATCCTTTTCTCCTTGCCGCTGTCCATCGGCGGCGCCATCACCGCTCTGGCGCTGACCGGCAATGCCATCAGCCTGCCGGTGGTCATCGGCATCCTGATGCTGATGGGCATCGTCACTAAGAACGCGATCATGCTGGTGGATTTCGCAGTCGAGGAGATGCGCGCCGGCATCCCGCGGGCCGAGGCAATCATCGATGCCGGCCGCAAGCGCGCCCGCCCCATCGTGATGACCACCATCGCCATGGCGGGCGGCATGCTGCCGTCGGCTTTGGCCTTCGGTTCAGGCGGCGAGTTCCGCGCTCCGATGGCCATCGCGGTTATCGGAGGCCTCATCTCATCGACGGTTCTGAGCCTCGTCTTCGTGCCCGCCGTCTTCATGGTGATGGATGATATCGGACGCTGGGCATGGCGCCTCTTCGGCCCCTTTATCGGCAAGGCCGATGAGCCGCCCGCCTCAAGCGCGCCGCAACACGGCACGCCCACGCCAGCGGAGTGAGGCCGAGCCGGCGTGCCGAGGCCCCCGCGGCGTATCGCGGTTGAAGCGTGTGCCGCGCCTACTTGCGCGCCGGCGTGTTGTTGGCGGCCGCGGCCTCATGGCGGAAGAAGGCGTCGACACGCATGCCGGTCATGAGCGGCGGATTGCCGTCGAGCGCGATCAGCACCTCGAGCACTTCCACATCGTTGGGCCGGCGCGGGCCGCGGGAGATGATGCGCGGCGAGCCGAGTGCCGGCGCGACCTGCGTGACGACGCCCTCGAAGTCCTTGTCCGGGAACGCGTCGGCGCGCACGACGACACGCTGGCCGACGCGAACCTTAGTGACATCGCGCTCCTCCACCTCGGCCCGCACCCGCAGGCTCGAGATGTCGCCGAAGAGAAGCAGAGGCGCATCGGCTGACGGTGCGGCCATTTCGCCGACCTTGGCCCACATGTTCAGGACAGAGCCGTCGGCCGGCGCGCGCACGCGCGTCTTCTCGATCGCGTTCTCCACCTGCTCCACGTCGGTACGCGCAACCCATAGCGCCGATTCCATGCGCGTCGGATGCGGAAGGTCCGGCTTGGCGAGAATGGTGTCGAGTTTGGCCTGATCGTCGGCCACTTTTTTCTCCGCCTCGGCGAGCTTCTCGCGTGCCGCGTTCACGGCATCGGCGTCGCCATTCTCGAGCCTGAAGCGGCGGTAGGCCTCGTCGAATTCTTCCTGGGCGCTGAAGCGCGCCCGCTCCGATGTATTGAGCGCATCTTCCGCCTCGCGACGCTCGAGGGCGACACCCGTAGCCGGCTCCTCGTCCCGCTCGAGGATGCGAACCTCGGCTTCCGAGCGCGCGGCCGCGAGCTTGGCCGTGAGATCCGAGCTGTCGAGCTCGACGAGCGGATCGCCGGCCACGACGTGATCGCCGGTCTTGGCGATGACGGAGACGATGCGTCCGGGCGCTTCCGAAGAGATGCGCACCTCGCCGTCCTTCGGCTCGACGCGGCCGGTTGCCGACGCGGCCCAGACGGGGCGTGGGCGCATGTCCTGCGCGTGGGCTGTCTGAACGGCCTGAGCCGAGCCGCTGAACCGCGGCGCGATTTGGTTCAAGGTCACGCTGGTCACGATCGCCGCCACGGCGGCCGCCACAACGGCGGTCGCCGTCGGGTCGAGCTTCAGGTTAGCCATTCGCTTTTCGCCTCTTGGTAAGGTCTGCGATCTCCGGCGCATCGAGGCCCTTCGGGCGGCGCTCCTCGCCTACGATCAATCCGTCTTCAATCCGCACCACCCGGTCCGCGTAGCCGAGCGTGCGGGGATCATGGGTTACGGCCAGAACGCTGCGGTTCTGCTCCTTGGCGATGCGTGCCAGCAGCGCCATGACCGCGTGTCCGTTCTCGCCGTCGAGGGCCGCTGTCGGCTCGTCCGCCAGGACTACGGACGGGGAGGCGGCGATGGCGCGCGCCACCGCGACGCGCTGCTGCTCTCCGCCCGAAAGGTTCGACGGGTAGTTCTTCAGGCGGTTGCCGAGGCCCACATCGCGCAGGACTTCTTCCGCCCGCTGCGCCGCCTGATAGCCCTTGCGTCCGATCACGTCGAGCGCGATGCGCACGTTCTCGAGCGCCGAGAGCGTCGGGAACAGGTTGTAAGACTGGAAGATGAATCCGATGTGCTTGCGGCGGATCTCGGCAAGCTCCTCGGGGCTCTTGCCGGTCGTCTCTTCGCCTTCGACGCGCACCGTGCCGGAGGTTGGCGTCAGGATGCAGCCGAGAATGGAGAGCAGCGTGGTCTTTCCGCTGCCTGACGGCCCCATGAGGAGGGTCAGCTCGCCCTTGACGAGCGCGAGGTTCACGCCCTTGAGGGCAATCACCTTGCCGGCGCCCTTGCCGAGCTCCTTGACCACATTTTCTGCCTCGAGAACGGGCTTCTGGGTCATCTGCTGAACACCGTGGCTGGATCGATACGAGTGACCTTGATGATCGCCGAGATGGCGGAGACCGCCGACATGAAGAGCGTGAGCCCAAGCAGGGCCAACGCGAGGCCTGGCGTCATGACGAGCGGCAGCGGCGTGTTGCGGCTGATGTAGAGGATGCCGAGCGAGATCAGGATGCCGAGCACGTAGCCGATGACAGCGCTCAAGCCCGCCTGCGCGAGAATGACCTTGTAGATATAGCCCGACGACGAGCCGAGCGCGCGCAGGGTTGCGAATTCGTTCAGGTGGTCTTTGGTGCTCGAGTAGAGCGTTTGCGCCACGATCACGGTTCCGACCAGGATGCCGAGCAGCGCGCCGCCGATGAGGGCAAGGCCGGCGCCGGTGCGGAACAGCCATTGGCGCAGGCTGCGATCCTCGAACTCGTCCTTAGTCAGCACCTCCGCGCCGTCGAGCCGGTTCAGCAACTCGCGGCGGACGGTCTCGACATCCGCGCCCGGCTCGAGTTGCACGAGGTAGAACGTCGCCTTGTCGCTTTCGGCGCCGAGCAGGCTGCGTGCGCGAGAGAGCGTCGTGAACACATACGGAGACTGGGTGAAGGAGCGGATGCGGTGCGTCAGTGCTTTCACCTTCACGCGGCCCATGGCGATCTGTGCCGTATCGCCGATGCCGTTGATGCCGAGCTCGCGGAAGTACGTATCGTCGGCGGAGATGGCATCCGGCGACTTGATGTCCTGCCACGTGCCCTCGACCAGCGACCAAGGCTCGAGCGCGCCGTCCTCCGCATCAGTGCCGACGAGCACCACGCGCGTGGAACCGCCTTCAGGTTTTCGCCATTCGGCGAAGGCGACGACGAGCGGGATCACCGCCTTGACGCCGGGAGTGGCGAGGGCTTGGTGGCGCTCGCGCGTCGACAGCAGGATGCCGCCTTCCTCGAAACTCTTGGCTCCATAGGCCGTGATCCAGATGTCGCTGTTGGAGCGCTCGATCATCGAGGTGATCATGCGGCTCGAGCCGAGATACATGCCGAGCTGGATCGCGACGAGCACGATCGAGAACAGGATGCCGACCAGCGTCACGGCGAGCCGGATGCGGTCGTGAAAGAGATTGCGGAACGCGAGAGTGAGTATCATCTCGAATACACTATTACCGGGCTCGGCGCCTCGGGGCAGGGCCAGGAGCCAAGCCTTGGCGCATCATTCTAATAGGCGCCGCCCGAGGAGCTGGTTTGCCGCGCGCCTCGCGCGCTTTATCTAAGCTCGTGGTCTCAGCGGGCAGGTATATAGGCTTTTGATCCCGCCCACACTACCCTTGCGGTGGGAATGCTTTCAAACAGATCGCTCTGGCAGAAAGATGGTAAGTCGTTACCGAACCCTTGCTAGACAATAGGTCTTGACTAATAAGGGTTCACTTTCGTGTTTTCGCCTCTTTTGATTGCAGATTTAGCCCCGTGCGACGAAGCGACACCATTTCGACGCACCGGGGTCTTTCCTGAAAAAAGCAGCTTTCTAGCCAGCAGGTTCCTCATGATCGAGAGAGTTACCGCCTTGGCGGCCTCTGCCGCAAAACTGGTTCCGGTCCTTGCCTTGAGCGCCGCGGCCTTCGCCTCGGAAGCCCACGCGTCCCGGCCGGAGCTCGGCCTCTGGTACGATGACAGCGGGCAGGGCGCCGTTGAGATCTATATTTGCGCTGAGAACGCCAGCAGGCTTTGCGGCCGCATCGTCTGGCTCCAGGAGCCGCTCAACGCCGAAGGCGTTCCGAAGCATGATCGCTACAACCCTGATCCGGGGAACCAGGGCCGCCCGATCTGTGGCCTGCCGATGATCTGGGGACTGGCGCTGAAATCGGACGGTACGTTCGACGATGGCAAGATCTACGATCCGAAGACGGGCAAGACTTACGACGTGGCCCTCAAGCTCGCCCAGGAAGACCAGCTCACCGTTACCGGCTATCTCGGCATGAAGCTTCTTGGAAAGTCCTTCACCTGGACACGTGCGCCGGACGATCTTCCTCGCTGCGAAGGGGCGCCTCCGCCGGCCTGAGATCGCGGGGTATACTCCACAAATGAAAAGGCCGGGCTTCAGAGCCCGGCCTTTCTAATTTTCATGGGGCTGCATGGCGCGCCGCCACGCTTATCTACTCGGCAACGCCTTTGCCCTGGATCAGGCGCGACACGGCTGCCTTCTCCTCGATCTTCTGGGTGAGACGCCGCACGAAGTCGACCGTCCGGTCGACGACGAGCACCCGCTGACGATCCAGCGTCACCATGTGGTAGCTATCCTCGAGCACCGTCATCTCGACCATGCCGCCGAGCTTGCGCTGCAGCTTGAACGCGTTCGAAATGTCGCTCTGGTCGTCTTCGCGCGGATGGAAGATCGCTGCTTGTTGCCGGATCTCGGAGAGGCGGCGCTTGACGTCGCGCGCCAGCGACTTGAACTCCCAAACGAGGCCGCCGCCGCGTCCGAAGAGATCCTCGAGCGGGCGTCCCTCGCTCCTGAAGCTGTCGATCACGAAATTGCGGATGCGCTCGTCCTTGATGCCGTAAGGCGCGCGCTGGCGTAGCCGCAGCAGCGAGGCGAACCACTTGTGATAGATGAGCGCAAAAAGATTGAAGTGAAGCGGGATGGCCCATCCGTTCGGCCAGATGGTGGGGGCAAACAGAAGAAGGCCGTCGACCTGCTCGCCGCGTTCGCGTGCGAGGCGCAGCGCCAGCATGGCTCCAGCGGAAAGGCCGCCGACGATGATGACGTCGCAATGGGCCTTGAGCTCGTCATGCGCCTCCTCAAGGGCGGCGTACCAGTCCTTCCAGCTCGAAAGCCCCATGGCGTCCGTGCTGCCGCCGAGGCCAGGAATAAGGGGGCAATAGACAGTGTAGCCCTGACGCGCAAGGCCTTGAGCGACAAACCTTAACTCGACCGGGTTCCCGCCCAGGCTGTGCACCAACAGCACGCCGATTTTGCCTCCCGGAATAACCACGCTCCCGCGGAAGGCATTGATTTTTTCTTTCTTGTTCATGCAGTTAGGATAACTCGCTGTTACCAACTTGTAAGTGACTAAAGCCGATCGCCGCTGAATTGCCAAGTTCGGAATTGGCATTTCCGATTGTTGGTTTCAGGACGTCGCTCCTCCATTCAATCCCCAGTCACTGATCTTTCGCCGCGTCTTGAATGGCGATCCGGTCTCATGGCGCCGCCACGGACCCTTAGCCCATTCAAACGAAAACAATTCCCTAACCGGCCGATGCGCCGCGCTCGAAGGGCTGCGCCCCGGTCCGAATAATCCGGTCGGCCCTGCCTATGGCGGGCGGCTCAGCGCGGACTTACCTGCAACTCTCCCAGACGCTTGCCTATGGGGCTATCGGTCGCAAGGCGAATAGGATCATATCCAGGCAGGGCTTGTTCAATGACCTTTGCCTAAAATCTCACGTTGTCGCCGGCACGAGGCCGTCACCGCGCACGCCGACCGGGCCGTACTCCGCGCAGTGTGCGGCGGAAGTGTGACACGTACATTGTTTGCATATTGCGGTGCGACAAGGCTTTCGCCTCATGGAAACGTATAATGCCGTGAAAATATTGTGTTTCTCTTTGCAGGGAGCGGGGATTAATAACCGCATTCCTGCGGATCGGCAGATTGACGCACATATGGAATATCCGGCGTGATCGTCATGCAGCCCGCTAGTCCGAAGAGACACTGCCCCAACTCAAGCGAACCGAGCCATCTGGGCTGTTCCGCTGAGTGTCTGAAATGTCACTGGTATTTCCGGTTCCGAACTTGGCATGCCGTCTGGCTCGGCTTCGCAGGGAGTTTGGAAGTCCAGGGATATTGGATTTAGGGGTGTCGTAGCGTGCGGCAGATCCAGAAATTCGCTCGCGACATTGCGGCTCGATAGGGCGAATTCGCAATCAGCACATAGTTACGTTCCGCATTGCGCGTATGGTAAACTTTCCGACACCGTCCCACGCCGTCACGCTCGCCGTATGGAGTTGTCATCTTTGCCATTTCTACGCTCCGCGGTCACCGCAGCCGTCGTCCTGGCAATGCTGGCCGATGCCGCCGTCCATCCCGCGCTCTCGGCGCCGCCAATGACACGGGCGGATTATGAAGCCTGCCAGTCGGCGGACGAGCCTGGCTTCCGAAGCTCCATCGAGGGCCTCACCTTCCGGATGCTCGAAGCAAGCGTGCGAACATTCGATTATCGCGCCAGCGTCGAGCGTCAATGGCGGCGCGCTGGCATGGACGACTTGCTTGCCAAGCGCGTCGATCTTGCCGTCGAGGAGGTGCGCAGCGAGACGAGCTGGGCCGGGCTCGCCCAATCGCTCGTCAGTTCGGAAAAGGCACAGGAGATCTCCGCGGCGGTTGCCGAGCGCGTCTATACGTCCGACGTGATGAAGACCGCGGTCGAAGGGCTCGCAACAGAGGTCGGCAAGGAGGTCGGCAAGACGCTCGAGCTTGCGAGCCAGGATGCGATGGGCCCGTCTCTCGAATGCCTGCGCGCATTCCTGGGCGGGCGATACGGTACGACGGTTGCCAACGCCGTGAGCGGCGATGTCGAGCACGATTTCGGCGTGCAGACGCAAGCGGGGCAGGCGACGGTTTCGTCCGGCGCGGTGCTTCAGCAATCGAGTACCGGCATTGCCGGCGCCGCTATGATCCTGATGCGCCGTCAGCTCGCCAACATCGCGGCGCGCGTCGGCCAGCGGTTGGCGGGCAGCGTGCTCGCTCGCCTCGTGTCGGTCGCCGCCGGTGGCGTAGGCCTGGTGCTGGTGGCCAAGGACATCTGGGAGCTCAGGAACGGCGTGCTGCCTATCATCTCCGACGAGATGAAGTCGGATGCTACCAAAAGCCTCGTGAAGGACGAGCTCGCCCGCACCATCGCCGAGCAGATGAACGCGCATCTCGCCGAGATCGCAGCCAAGGCGGCCGACCGTGTGCTCGAGATCTGGCGCACCTTTCGCAACGCGCACCAGAAGGCTCTCGACATCGCCGAGCGTGATGATGGCTTCCGGCGCTTCCTCGATACGGTGAGGCCGGATCAGCTCGCGCGTCTCGATGAGGTGGTGGCGTTGGCACTGGCCAAGGAAGGCGAGCCTGGCGTGCTGCGCCGCCTTGGCGACGGCTCGCTGAACGAGGCCGTGCGGTTTCTCCCCGAGCCCGCGATGACGATCGCGCGCGACACCCGCTCCATCGATGCCGCGCTCGGCTGGTCGTCCCTCGCCGGCGAGCAGCTATCGAAGGTGCTGGAGCACGAGATCTATCGGCGTGCCGAGCCTGAGGGCTTCACGCGCGCGACATTGTCAGCTCTTCTGGCGCTGGACGATCACGCGGCGATCTCCCGCCTGTCGGCGCTCTCTCCCGATGCCCGGAACCGGCTTTTCAGCCTCGGCGCGGAGGATCTCAAGCGTCTCGCGCGGGCCTTTTCCGAAACGGAGCTCGAGTCGCTCGCGCGCTATCTCGACGGGCTGGAGCCGGAACCACGGGCACGCGTGCTCGAAGCCGTCGCGGCGAAGCCCGGAAAGATGCAGAGCCTCGGTGCGCCGCGCGTGCGTGCGGCTGTTCTCGCCAGCCGCGATCAGGCGCGCGCCGTGGACATGATGCTTCGTGACGGCAGCGGAAGCCCTGAGGCCATCCTCGACGACATCAGGGCGGCATGGGATGGGCGCATCTCGCCCATCCTCATCTGGGAGAAGCATCCGCTGGTGGTCATCGGCGGCGGCGCGGCGGTGCTGATCCTGCTCCTCATGCTACGGCGCCTGGTCCGTCCGCGTCGCCCTCCCGCCGGACCGGCCACCACCGCGGCGTGACGACCGGGGAGGGGTCGATTGACGCTCGCGGCCGCGGCTCATAGGTTGCGGGCGCGGGGCGAATGCTTCTCTCCCAGGAAGCCCGCTGATCTTCGCCCCGACCACCAAGCCAAAGAGTGCTTCCGGAAGCGGGAACCGATTTCCGGCAAGAAGCACGATCGAACAAAAACTTAGAAATATTGAAAGCCGCCAATGACCGACCCTGTCTTCGATCCCGCTTTGTCAGCCGCACTCGGCGAGGCGAAGGCGTGGCCGTTTGAAGAGGCGCGCCGGCTCATCGCCCGTCTCGGCAAGATCGAGGACGGTGCCGCCAAGACGGTGCTGTTCGAAACCGGTTACGGTCCGTCCGGCTTGCCTCACATCGGCACTTTCGGCGAGGTGGCCCGCACCAGCATGGTCCGCCATGCGTTCGAGGTGCTGACCGAGGGGCGCCGCAAGACGCGCCTCATCTGCTTCTCCGATGACATGGACGGCCTGCGCAAAGTGCCGGACAACGTGCCGAACAAGGACATGCTGCTCCAGCATCTCGACGAGCCGCTGACGCGCGTCCCCGATCCGTTCGGCAAGTTCGAGAGCTTCGCCCATCACAACAACGCGATGCTGCGCGATTTCCTCGATCGCTTCGGGTTCGAATACGAGTTCTATTCGGCCACCGAATGCTACGCCTCCGGCGCGTTCGATGCGACGCTCCTCCGGATGCTCGAGGTCTACGACAAGGTCATGGAGATCATCCTGCCGACGCTCGGGCCTGAGCGCCGCGCCACCTACTCGCCCTTCCTGCCGATCTCATCGCGCACCGGGCGCGTGCTCCAGGTGCCGATGATCGAGCGCAATCCGAAGGCCGGCACCGTCGTCTACGTCGATCCCGAGACAGACGAGAAGGTCGAGACTCCGGTCACGGGCGGCCGCGTCAAATGCCAGTGGAAGGCCGATTGGGCCATGCGCTGGACGGCGCTCGGCATCGACTATGAGATGGCCGGCAAGGATCTCATCGACTCGGTTACGCTCTCGTCGAAGATCTGCCGGGCGCTCGGCGGCACGCCGCCCGAGGGCTTCAATTACGAGCTGTTCCTCGACGAGCGCGGCGAGAAGATCTCGAAGTCGAAAGGCAACGGGCTCACCATCGAGGAATGGCTTACGTACGCCTCGCCCGAAAGCCTGTCTCTCTTCATGTTCCAGAAGCCGAAGACGGCGAAGCGGCTCTATTTCGACGTCATTCCGCGCGCCGTCGACGAGTATCTGCAGTTGCTTGCCGCCTATCCGCGCCAGGAGGGCAGGGCACGGCTCGACAATGCCGTCTGGCACCTTCACGGCGGCACGCCGCCCCAGGGCGAGCTGCCGATCACTTTTGCGCTGCTCTTGAACCTCGTCGCAGCCTCGAACGCCGCCGATAAGTCCGTGCTCTGGGGCTTCATCCGCCGCCATTTCCCCGGCGCGAGCCCCGAGGCGCATCCGCTGCTCGATGAACTCGCGGGCTATGCCGTGCGCTACTACACGGATTTCGTTAGGCCGAAGAAGCGCCATCGTCCAGCCGACGACGTCGAGCGCGCGGCGCTCGAAGCGCTCTCCGAGGCCCTGGCCAAGGCGCCCGCGGATGCTAGCGCCGAAGACCTGCAGACCATTCTCTATGACGTGGGCCGTGCCGTGCCGCGCTATCAGGATTTCGCCGCCAAGGGCGCGACGCCGGAGAAGCCTGGTGTCTCGAACGCCTGGTTCAACAGCATCTATGAGATCCTGCTGGGTGAGAGCAAAGGCCCGCGCTTCGGCTCGTTCATCGCACTCTATGGCATCGCGGAAACGCGTTCGCTGATTGATGCGGCGCTGAAGGGCGATCTCGTCGCCGCGGACGCCGCCGTCTCCTAGAGCCGTTCCGGTTTTCTTCGTGCTTCTTTCCGGAAAACCGGTTTCCACTTTTCCGGAAGCACTCTAGCGCCGCGATCGGATGACGCGTCTCAGAGCTTGATGCCCCAGTCCGTGAATAGGACGCGGATCAGCTCCTCGGTGCGGCCGAAGATCTCGGCCGGCGTCCACGTCTCGTAATCCGCAAGCTGCCGCGAGAGCAGGAACTCTGAGCGCGCGAGAATGGCGCGCTTTCGCGTCCAGTCCTGCTGGTCGGCCGTCTGGTTGTGCTCCGGCGAGAGGAAGGTCAGGTTGCCGAGCCGGTGCGCGTGCTGCTTCACCGCGCGATGCGATGGGAAATGCGTGCGCCAGCCGCTTCGTGGTGCAAACGCGCGCGGCAGAAGATGCTCGATTGTGAGCCGGTCTCGCGAGACGGGGCCCGGATCCTCACCCATCGCGATGCTGATTCGCCTCAGCACGCGCGCACAGAAATGCTTGGCGTCGAAGGAAGGGCTGCGCAAGTTCGCCAGCGCCTTCTCGCGCATCTCGGCCGTTACCTCGAGCTCGCCCATGCCGCTCACCGGCTTGCCCCGCTCGATCTCGCCGAGAAGCTGTATGATGCGGGTGTGCTGCTTCGTTGGATCGAAGCCGGCGATGCGCATCATCCAGACCAGGCGCTCCAGACGCATAAAGAACATCTGCGTCTCGCGCGGATCGCGCTTCCGCTGCAGCCAGACGAGGCTGGCCGGGACCCACAATTGCGTGTCGATCCATGACAGCCGCTCGACAAACTTGCCGACGCCGAAGGGATTTTCGGTCGTCCGCCGCAGTGCTGCGAGGCGCTCGGCAGCGGGTTTGAGCTCGCCGGCCAGAAACGACTTGCCGGCGCCCGGCTGGTTGAGCTTATACGTCTCGGCGATCTCGATCTCGATCGGCTTGTTGCTCTGGCGGCGGCTCTTGAGAGTTCGCAGGTGCCCGAGCAGCGCGTGCAGGTCGCCGCCTCCGAGGAGCGCTTCGCACGTCTCCCATATGCCCTGGCATTCGGCGCGATCGCCCGCAGGCACGATGGAGAGCAGGCTGAACTTGGCGCGGTCCGACTTCGTGAAGTCGAGGCGCGTCTCCTCCTCCGTGCGTAGGAACGCCCACGCCATCTCCTCGTCCTCGACCGAGGAGACGATCACGCAGCATTGCTCGGCGAGATAATCGATGAGGCGATGCCGGACGTCGGGCGTGTATTCGATGCCCGTCAGCTCCGCGCGCAGATAGTTCCGGTTTTCAATTAGATTGCGCTCGGTTTCAGACAGGATGTCGAAATCCCCCTCGGGATCGAGAGCCGTCGCCCCGGGGCCTTGCACGTAACGCTCGCAGGCATCCGCGACAGCCTCCTGTGGGCAGAGCCGAAGATGGCGGCCGCGCACGAAGCTATGCAGGCGCTCCTGCTGCACCGGATTGCTTTCGAGGTCCCGCAGCACGGCGAAGAGCAGTGTGAGCGTCATCATGCGCTGGTGCCCGTCGACGAGCGCGGCCTGCGGCTGTCCGGGTTTTTTTCCGAGCATCAGCCGGCCAAGGAAATAGCCGCGGCCGCCGTCGCTCGCGCGCATGGCGCTCGTAATATCCGACAGGAGCCGGCCGACCTGCTCCGTCTGCCACGCATAAGCCCGCTGGAAGTACGGAAGGTGGAAATGGAAATCGTCGGAGAAGAGATCCTTGAGAGGTAATACGCTCACTGAAACAAGCTCGTGCACGCCGACGTCCCGTCCTTCCGTCCGATGGAGCACGGCATCCCTCTCCCAAGGCCTCGTGCTTTGGGCGCCCTGAATATATCCGCTGGATTTTCAGTTGAGATGTGACGATCGGGATTGCGCGCCGACCCAAGAACCCGTGCTATTAGCCCCGCTTGATACTGCGTTGGCTCCCTCGCGCGACCGGGCTTGTAGCTGTCATCTCTGCCTCAGAGCGCGAGCGAGCAGGCTAATGTAACGCAGGCGAGGGCGGGCGGAAATATGGCGCGGCGCCTTGCGCGCCACGTTCCCCCGCACTGAGTGAAAGTGGACACACTGGCATCATGATTTTTAAGATCGTAGCGTCCAAGGCCTGGCGCGAGGCGTGCCGGGAAGGCGTATTCAGGGGCTCGCCCGACGACATGCGCGACGGCTTCATCCATCTGTCGGCTGCCGACCAGGTGAGGGAGACGGCGGCCAAGCATTTCAAGGACGTGGACGATCTCCTCCTAGTGGCTTTCGACGCGGCGGCCTTGGGCGCGGCGCTGGTGTGGGAGCCATCGCGCGGCGGCGCGCTCTTTCCGCATCTTTACGGCAATCTTCCAACGGCATCGGTGCTGTGGGAGAAGCCCCTGCCGCTTGACGCCGATGGCATTCCCATCCTTCCGGAGGATATCGCGGCATGATCGGCCCCCTGTCGCGCTTGGCCCGGCCGCTCCTGCTCACGCTCGACCCTGAGGTCGCCCATGATCTCACGTTGCGCGCGCTCGAGGTCGGCATCTATCCGAGGTGCGCAAGCGCGGCGCGGGGAGAGCTTAAGACGTCGCTTTGGGGCCTCGAGTTTCCGAACCCCGTCGGCATCGCGGCAGGGTTCGACAAGGATGCGCGCGTTCCCGATGCCATCCTCGGCCTCGGATGCGGCTTCGCCGAAATCGGGACCACGACGCCCCTCCCGCAGGCGGGCAATCCAAAGCCACGCGTTTTCCGGCTGGTCGAAGACGGGGCGGTGATCAACCGGCTGGGTTTCAACAACGCGGGGCATGCGGCAGCGTTGAAACATCTGTCAGCGAGGGCGCGGCGCGGCATCGTCGGGGTGAACATCGGCGCCAACAAGGAGAGTCCGGATCGCATTGGCGATTACGTTGCGGGCCTTCATGTATTCTATGACGTGGCGAGCTATTTCACCGTCAATATCTCCTCGCCGAACACACCCGGCCTGCGTGGCCTGCAAGCCCCGGACGCGCTCGATGCGCTGCTGTCGCGCCTGATGGCGGCGCGGGCGGCCAGAATTGCGGAGGGAGCGCCGCATCGTCCCATCGCCGTCAAGCTCGCACCCGATCTCTCCGATGAGGAGCTGGCGGATACCGTTGCCGTGCTCCTCCGTCACGGCATCGATGGGATAGCGGTTTCCAACACCACGCTCGACCGCAGCGGACTGACCGATCCGGCCGCTGAGGAAACTGGTGGGCTATCGGGGCGGCCGCTCTTTCACCGCGCGACGGTGATGCTCGCGCGCGTCCATCGGGAGACGGAGGGTAGGGTGCCGCTCATCGGCATTGGCGGCATCGACAGTCCGGAGGCGGCGCTCTCAAAGATCGAGGCAGGCGCAAGCCTCCTTCAGCTCTATACAGGCCTCATCTATGAAGGCCCCGGCTTGATCGGGCGGATCAACGCGCACCTCGCCGAGGCATGCCGAGAGCGTGGCGTAGGCTCAATTGCCGCGCTCACCGGAACGCTAAGCGCGGAGTGGGCGGCCAAGGAGCTCTGATCGTGGGGCAGGGCGTCGCGGGATGCGACGCTGCACTAAAAGCGGAGAGAGGGCGCGAGACCCTCACCTCATTCCGGCTTAGATTTGGAGCGCGCGGCGCCGAAGAGGCGCGCAACGATCCAGATCGGCACCACCACCAGCGCGCCGAGCGCCAGGTATTCGAGCACCCACTCGATGGCGCCGAAACCGAGATCGTAGATGTTCCGCAACAGCTCGTTGATCCGCTCGAAGAAGTTTCCGAGGTCGATGCCGAGCGCCTTCATCACGATCCCGACGACGATCGAGATCAGGGCGAGGCGAAGGATCACGCCCAGCGGGTTCCCGCCGAAAATCGTGTTACGGTCCATGGAAAGGTCCCTGTAGCAGCGCGTTGCTTCCTTACGTAGAGCCTGATCGTTCGGGATATGAGAACCTGAATCAGTCACCCGAACACATACTTAAAGCGCCTTCGCGCCGCTCAATTCAACTCTAACGCAGGTGAACGCGTTTTAAGTGATCGGCGGCAGCGAAGGAAGCCTCGCGTGCGTAGCGTATCTGATAAGGCGGTAAGGCGGTCGGCCCCGCGGCGCCGGGCACCGCCCGATGATACGGCCGTGGCCTTGCCGGCGCCGTTCGCGGACTGGTTCCGCCGTCGCGGCTGGCAGCCTCGCGCCCACCAGCTCGCCCTCATTGCCAAAACGCGCGAGCGCCGTCCGACGCTGCTCATCGCGCCGACCGGGGCCGGCAAGACCCTAGCCGGGTTCCTGCCGAGCCTGATCGCACTGTCCGGCGCGCCTCAGCCCAAACGCGGAGCGGGTCTCAGGACGCTCTACATCTCGCCCTTGAAGGCGCTCGCCGAGGACATCGCCCGCAACCTGCTGGCGCCGGTTTCCGAGATGGGCCTCAAGATCGCGATCGAGACGCGCACCGGCGACACCTCCGCCGCGCGGCGCGCCCGCCAGCGTGTGAAGCCGCCGCAGATCCTGCTTACGACCCCGGAGCAGGTGGCGCTGATGCTGTCGAGCCCCGAAGCGGCGTACATCTTCGCCAATCTCGACACCGTGATCCTGGATGAGCTGCACGCGCTCGCGCCGTCGAAGCGCGGCGACCTGCTGTCCCTCGGCCTCGCGCGCCTGAACACGATCGCGCCCGGCCTCATCACCCTCGGGCTCTCCGCCACCGTCGCGCGTCCGTCCGAGCTCATGAGCTATCTCGTGCCGCAGCGCGCACCCGACGCCATGCGCGTGCTCGCTGATCTCGTCATCGCGCCCGGGGGCGCCGAGCCCGAGATCGAGATCCTCGAGATCGAGGATCCGGTGCCCTGGAGCGGCCACTCGGCCCGCTATGCGATGGGCGAGATCTACCGCGCCATCCGCGCGCGCAAGACGACGCTGGTCTTCGTCAACACGCGCATGCAGGCGGAACTGGTGTTCCAGGAGCTGTGGCGCATCAACGATGAGGCGCTGCCCATCGCGCTCCATCACGGCTCGCTCGACAAGGCGCGCCGCCTGAAGGTGGAGGCCGCCATGGCCGAGGGCCGCCTGCGTGCCGTCGTCGCCACGTCGACGCTCGACCTCGGCATCGACTGGGGCGACGTGGACCTCGTCATCAACGTCGGCGCGCCGAAGGGCGCGTCCCGGCTCGCGCAGCGCATCGGCCGCGCCAACCACCGCCTCGACGAGGCATCGGCCGCGCTGCTCGTGCCCGCCAACCGCTTCGAGGTTCTCGAATGCCGGGCCGCGCTCGAGGCCGCCAAGGCCGGTGAGCAGGATGCGGTGATCTCGCGCTCCGGCGGATTGGATGTGCTGGCCCAGCACGTGCTCGGTATGGCCTGCCACGGCCCGTTCAAGCCCGATGCGCTCTACGAGGAGGTGCGCTCCGCCGCGCCCTATGCCGGGCTCACCCGCGCCCGCTTCGACCGCGTCGTCGATTTCGTTGCCACCGGCGGCTATGCGCTGCGCTCCTACGAGCGCTTCGCCAAGCTGCGCCCCACCGATGACGGCCGCCTGCGGCTGGCCCATCCGCGCCTCGTCAGCCAGTACCGCATGAACGCTGGCACCATCGTCGAAGCGCCGATGATCAAGGTTCGCCTCGTCGGCCGCCAGCGCGCCCGCAAGACCGGGCGGCCGGGAGCGTTGCCGCCTCTCATGGGCGGCCGCGTGTTGGGCGAGGTCGAGGAGTATTTCATCGAGCAGCTCGCGCCCGGCAATACGTTCGTGTTCGCCGGAGAGATCCTGCGCTTCGAGGGGCTCGCGGAGACGGAGGCCTTCGTCACGCGTGCGCCCGGTGCCGACGCCATGATCCCGAGCTATGCCGGCGGCAAGTTCCCGCTTTCGACTCACCTCGCCCGGCGCGTGCGCGCCATGCTCGCCAACCGGCGGACATGGGTCGACCTGCCGACGCCTGTTGCCGAGTGGCTTGGCCTGCAGGCGGAGCACTCGCAGCTCCCCGGTACCGACGACGTTCTGGTGGAGACGTTCCCGCGCCGCTCGCGCCACTTCCTCGTCGCCTATCCGTTCGAAGGGCGTCTCGCCCATCAGACGCTCGGAATGCTGCTGACGCGCCGGCTCGAGCGCATGGGCGCGCGGCCTCTGGGCTTCGTCGCCAACGACTACGGCCTCGCCATCTGGGGCCTCGGCGACCTCTCGGCGCGCATCGCCGAAGGCAGCCTCTCCCTCGCGAACCTCTTCGACGAGGATATGCTCGGTGATGACCTCGAAGCCTGGCTCGCGGAATCAAGCCTCATGCAGCGTACGTTCCGCACTGTCGCCGTCATCGCCGGCCTGATTGAGCGGCGACATCCCGGCAAGGAAAAAAGCGGCCGCCAGGTTACAATATCAACTGATCTCATCTACAACGTTCTCCGCCGCCATGACCCCGGGCATATCCTGCTCGAGGCCGCCTGGGAGGATGCCGCCACGGGGCTTTTGGATATTGCCCGGCTCGGCGAGTTCCTGACCCGTGCAAGGGGGCGAATCAGGCATCAAGCTTTGGATCGGGTGTCGCCGCTTGCGGTTCCGATCCTGCTTGAGATCGGCATCGAGCCCGTTGGCCGGCTGACGCGTGAGGATCTCTTGCGCGAGGCGGCCGAGGAGTTGATCGCGGAGGCGATGCGGGCTGAGCTGGGGCACGAAGAGGGGGAAGCACGTGAAAAACGCTTTGCCAATGCTGGAGCTCAAGCCCGAGCGCCTCGACGTCGGTGAGTTCAGCCGCCAGCCGCTCTCGATTGGCGGCCGCTCTTTCGTGGCGGACGTATCGGGCGCGCTTTACTGGCCAGCCGAGGACATCCTGATCGTCGCCGATCTTCACCTCGAGAAGGGATCCGCCTTCGCCTCGCGCGGCGTGCTGCTTCCCCCTTACGACACCGCTGCCACGCTCGAGCGGCTGGCCGTCACGCTCGACGCTTATCCGGCCGCCAGCGTGCTCTGCCTCGGCGACAGCTTCCACGACACGGGTGCCGTCGATCGCATGAGCGCTGAGGATCGCGGCACGCTCGCCATCCTTCAGGAGGGCCGCGAGTGGGTCTGGCTCAACGGCAACCATGATCCCGTCATCGACGATGCTCTCGGTGGCACGGTGCTGCACGAGGTGACGCTCTCGGGGCTCACCTTCCGCCACGAGCCGACGGCGAGCCCGGTGACGCATGAGATCGCGGGCCATCTGCATCCGGCGGCGCGCGTCTCCTTCCACGGCCATGTCATCCGCCGCCCGTGCTTCGTCGGCAACGGCATGCGGCTGGTGCTCCCCGCCTTCGGAACCTATGCCGGCGGCCTCAATGTGCTGGACGAGGCGTTCGCGCCGCTGTTCGGAAACGAGGGCCTTTCTGTCCTGGTGCTCGGACAGGAAGGCCTCTATCCCATCGCGCCGCGCCTTCTGAAAGAGGACTGAGCCGGATCGTTCTGAGAGGCGCGGACCGTTGCCCGCACTGCCGTGCAGCCTCTCAGGTGCCTGTCTTCCGCCTCAGCGGCATGGAGGCGAGCAGCCCCGCCAGCGTTGCGATCAGCACGGCGGCAAGGCCGTAGTAGAGCGGATGGCGCATGGCGGACTGGTAGATCCAAAGCTCCAATCCGCTCCGCTCGAGCAGCACCCGCGACTGGAACGAGCTGAGCAGTTGCCCCTCGCGCAGCAGATAAACGCGCGCCGTGAGCGGCCCCACGGGCACGTTCGCGGGCAGCGCGATAGAAGCTCGGAACAGGCTCTTGCCGATGAAGATCACGGCATAGTCGCGCATGATATAGAGCCCATCGTTCTGCTTCAGACGGATCACCGCGTCCTTGTAGTCCTTGAGTTCGCCGCTCTCGGTCTCGACAGCTGAGCGGGCCGCCAGCGAAAGACGCGCATAATCGTGCCCGATCGCGTGCCGTTCGAGCAGCGCCGGCTCCGCGATCTCCTCGATGGGGCGCGTGGAGGCGATGGCGTAATAGCTCGGCACGCTCTCGAAAGTGACCGAATCGGTGTTGACCCATAGCCCGGCGATATTGGATTTGCGCCGTGCGATGAGCGGTGTCGGCATGCCCTCGAGCACGACGATCACATCGTAATATCCCGCTTCCGCGCTCGGCTGCTGGCTGTTCACCACGGAACCGAACACGACAACCTCGGTTCCCGTGAAGGCCGACGTGATGGGAATGGTCCGCGATGAAACGTCGGCCTCGACCGCTTCTTTGGGTGCGGCCCCCGCGTTTTGCTGAGCGCCCCGGCGTCTGGCTTGAGCGACGGTGGCTTTCGAATCTGCCGCGTGCTTGCGCTGCTGTTGCCGGTCGCGCGGCGGCTCGGCCCGTTGCTCCACGCGTGGCCCATCCTTGGCGCTTTGGGCCAGCGCGCCCGTACCGGCCGTTCCCGAAAGGGCGACGGCGGTGGCCATTGCTGCGGCCAGCCACGCGAGACGGCGGCGGCTGTTGCGGGGATGCGCGGTCACGGCGGCCCTCCCGCGAAAGAGATCGAGTAAAGCTCGGGCGGGGTTGCGACGAGATCCCAGGCAATGCGGGCGCAGACGAGAAGCACGAGCCCCGCGAGCAGAAACCGCAGCTGCTCGCCCCTAAGGCGCGCCCCGGCCGCCGCGCCATACTGCGCGCCGATTACGCTGCTGATGATGAGAATGAAGCCGAGCACGATGTCGACGCTGTAGTTCTCCGTCGACTGCATGACGGTGGTCATGGCCGAGACGAACACGATCTGGAACAGCGAGGTGCCGACGGCGACATTCGTCGGCACGCGCAGAAGGTAGATCATGGCTGGCACCATGATGAAGCCGCCGCCCGCACCCATGATCGCGGCGAGAAAGCCGACGAAGGCCCCGATCACCATCGGCGGCACGGCGCTGATATAAAGCTTCGAGCGGTGGAAGCGCATCTTGAGCGGCAGCTTGTGTATCCAGTTGTGCTGTCCGGAGCGGCGCCAAGTGGGCGGCTGGCCTGCGTGCGCCCGTCGCAGCGCATTGACGCTCTCGATCAGCATCAGCATGCCGATCACGCCGAGGAAGGTTACATAAGCGAGCGCCACGAACAGGTCGAACTGCCCAGCCTGGGTCAGGATACCCATGATTCTGACGCCGATCACGGAGCCAACGGCACCGCCCGCCAGCAGCACGACGCCCATCTTGATGTCGATATTGTTGCGCCGGTATTGGGCGATCGCGCCGGATACGGAGGCGGCGACGATTTGCGTTGCGCCCGTGCCGACCGCCACGGGTGAGGGAATGCCGGAGAAGATGAGGAGCGGCGTCATCAGGAAGCCGCCGCCGACGCCGAACAGGCCCGAGAGGAAACCCACCGCCGCGCCCATGCCGAGAAACAGCAGCATGTTGACGCTCATTTCGGCGATCGGCAGGTAGATGTGCATTCTCTTGCGTGTGCTACGCCCGTTTGGTCGTCGGTTGCTGGGGTGCAGGAAACCGGGCTCGGCCATTCCCGCACGGTAAAGGCCGAACCAAGGTCGTCATGAGATCAGGCTCGCTCCCCGAGGAGCATCGTATTTGAGCTTTGCCGCGAGGGCCAGCATCAGCGCCGCCACGTGGCTCGACCCCCAAGCGGGCACGTCGGCGCGGGTGCTTACGCGGCGCGCTGTGGTCTGATGCGAGCAGGAGAGGGCGCTCTTAGAGTGCTTCCGGAGAAGCACGATCAAACAAAAACTTAGAGCCGTTCCCCGATTCTGCCTGAAGCGGAACGGCTCTAGGTGCTCGTGTCCTTCTGAGCACGCTTCTTCCAGTCTTCGCCGGCCGTGCGGGCGTCGTTGGCAAGGGGCGACATAGGGTGGGCCTTGAAAGCCTCAACCAGAGCCTCCGCCTTTGCGAGGTCCTGCGCGCCGAGCTCAGCCTTGAGCGCATCGCGCCGCGCCGTGGCATCCGCGTCTCCGCCCCTGGCGGCAAGCGCATACCAGCGATATGCGCCGATGCGGTCCGCTTTGACGCCGATCCCATTCTCGCTGAGGACGCCGAGATTGTACTGGCTGTCGGCCAGCCCGTGCTCGGCCGCCTTGAGGAACCAGGGCATCGCCGCGCCATAGTCGGGCTCGCCCTGCTCGCCGCCGGCGATCAGTACGGCGAGATTGTGCATGGCTTTGACGTTGCCGCCGGCGGCGGCGCGTCCGTACCACACCTTGGCGCGCTCGAGATCCTTATCCGTGCCGAGCCCGCGCTCGTAGAGCGTGCCGAGCCGATATTGGGACTGGACGAAGCCCTTCGCCGCCGAGCGCTGGTACCAGACGAGCGCCTCTGCGTAGTTCTGTCCCGTGCCTTTGCCTTCCGCGAGACGCGCGGCAACCTCGAATTCAGCTGATGCATCGCCGCCCGCTGCCGCGAGCCGGAGCGACATCGGTCCGACCGTCGCGGGCGGAAGATCGAGTGCAGCCTCACCCTGCGGCGCTGCTGTGCCCTCAGCCAAGCCGGGTGGCGTATAGGCCGCATCGACACGTCCGCTGTGCTCGGGCAGGAGCGCATCAGCGGAATGGCCGGCAGCGATCGACCCGAGCTTGCCGGAGAGGCTTGCGAGGACCTGCTGCTCATAGACCCGTGCGACCGTCATGTCGGAAAGTGCGTCGCCAGCCCCGGCGATGGTCACTCCTTGCGGAATGTCTCCTGCGCCGCTCCTGTCCAGGGAAAGATCGACGGTCGGATCGAGAACGTCATCCTGGAAACCGTACGGCGTCATCAACTTGCCGCCGGTCGCAGGCGAGCCGGCATCGGAGCGGTCGCCGGTTTGCGACGTGCCTGCCATGCCCCGTTCGCCGTCGCCCCCGCTTGAGCCGACATCGGCGCCCGCGGTCGGAGCGGGTTCCGTGGCGATCGGGGGCGTGGCGCCAGGATCGGCTTTGCGCGTCAGCAGGAGCAAGCCCCCGTTGATGGCGATGATCAGCACGAGAACGGCAGCCAGAAGCTTCGTGGACATGCCGAACATGCGCCCCGAGCTGCCTCCGAGAGAGGCGCGCGGCTCTTGCGAGAACGCGAAGGACGCATCCGCCGGGATGACCGGCTTGTCCGCGAACGCAGCACTGTGCTCGCTAAGCGTCTCGGCGCGATTGGCTGTCGCCTTGAGCTTGGCGCGCCGGGCATCGGCGATGAAGTCGCGCCGCAGCCTATCGACCGGCGACTCCGCATCCTCGACCAGCGAGCTGCCGGCATCCGCAGACGGTGAGGGCGCCTCCGAAGCCTCGGCGAGCTCCGCCCGTTCCTTCGCAGTTGGCATATCGTAGCGTGTGTCGCGGAACGCGTAGCCCGTCTCATGGTCCGCCGCCGGCCCGTCTCCGCCTCCGGTGGGTATGTCGATATCGGCGGGGAGTGAGGGAGCGGGCACAGGCGCTTGTGCTGCCGCTTCGCTAGGCGCGCCGGCATCGCGGCTGCCGTGCTCGAGCGCGTCCATCCGGTCGAGCACGGTGACGAGCGCCTGCTGCAGCGTATCGAGCATCGAGAGCGCCGTCTGCTCGTTCTGCCTCTGCTCCTGAATCGCCTGCTCCAGCAGGGCTTTCAGCGCATCATAGCGGTCGGCCTGTTCGCTCACCCGCCCGGAAAGCCCGGTGACGAGAGAGGCTGCCTGCATCTCCGCCTCGCGCCGGTCGACGATGGAGGCCTCGATCAGCGCGCGCAGTTCCTCGTGGCGTCGCGCCATGTTTTCCGCTTGCTCATTGTCGTCTCTGAGGCGGCTTTGCACTTCTTCGGCGGTGCGCCGTGCCACGGCCTCGAGATCCGCGGAGAAGCGGCTGTCATAGTCCATGAGTTTGGCGATCCGCTCGTCGGACACTTGTGCCATGACGTTGCGCAGGTCGCTCTCGATCGTGTCGATGCGCGTGACATGCTGCTCGAGTTCGTCGAGCTTGCCGCCGAGATCGTTGACGTGCCCTTCGATGACGCGGAGGCTGCCCAGATCCTCGCGCCGGACGATGTCTTTCAGCGCGGTGCTGATCTCGTTTTGGAACGTCTCGAGCCGATCCTCGAGAAGGGAGATCGTTGACGTGGGCCTGAGCTCTGCGAGCGCCTTCTCGATCGTCCGGGTAACGTCGTCGAAACGCTCCCCGATCCAATCGGCCTGGCCTTGTGTTGATGCACCTTGAGTGTGCGGGGCCGTCGCCGCCTCATAGCCGCGCATCAGTTCTTCGGCGGTATGCCTGTCCCACGGCCCATCGCTCGCATCATCGGCAGGTAAGGCCGGCATTTCGCTGGAGACGCATCTCAGCCGGTCGACGACGTGTGTCAGGGTGGCGCTTTGCTTGCGCTGCGACCCCTCGATCTGGCGCGCGATGTCTTCGAGAATGAGGCTCGTGTCGCCGGCTGCCGGTCCGGCAGGGCCATAGATGCTCCGGCGTGGCGGCTGGCCCTCCTGATCGAATAGGAGCATGCGGGGTCCCCAAGGATGCGGTGCGGTGCCCACAGCCGGTTGCGCTCCCTTGCGGGGATGGCGGCCAGGGCCGCCGTACGCTTCGGCTGCGATAGATCGTCGAGGGTCAGACGCAGCACGAACAAGAAACCCGTATGCTTGGAGGCTGACAGGGCGGAGTAAATGTTGTGTTAAGTCCTGGGCAGAGGCCCGAGATGCCCGGATTAGCAGGGCTTTCTTTCGTTATGCTGCCCGGCGGCCGGCCGTGGCCTTGCACGCTGATTCGCTCCGCAGCCGGGCGCTGCCCTCCGCGGCGGCCCGGAGAAGACGCATTGGCCGCCACAATTATCGAAGAGAGAGCCGATAGCGCACGAAGTCGTCGGCCTTGGCGAAGCGATCGTAAACGCTTCGAGCCGTCTGATTGCCTGCCTGCGTATGCCAATAAAGACCCGACCATCCGCAAGTCTTGCCGAGCCCGACAAGGTCCCGGACCAACGCTTCACCGATACCCCGGCCGCGGTATTCCGGAGCGACGAAGAGATCCTCGAGATAACAGACAGGGGTGGTCGTCCACGTGCCGGCATGCAGCACCGAAAGGCTGAAGCCGCATGTCACGCCTGAGCTCTCCGCCACCCGGCAGAGGAGACCGTCCTGCTTGCGGATTAGCCTCTCCCAGGTCCTGGCCGTAACCTTTTCCGGCACATCGGCCTCGTAGAAGGCAAGGTAATCCAACCACAGCTTGCGCCAGGTGGGCTCGTCACTGGGGACGGCATCACGGATCAGCATGGTCTCGAAGTCCGGATCGAGCGGCGAGGAGGTATCGCAGAGCCGGAACACGGCATGGGCTATCTATGAGCCAACCGCACGTCGACGGACAGATGAAAACAAAAAGCCGGTAAAGGAAAGCGCGGCGGCCGCAGTTTTGCGGCCCGCCGCGCCAAAGACCGAAAGATGATCGATATTAGATGATGTCGATCTCAGCAGGCAGATACGAGGTGACCTCGAGGCCGACTTCCTGCTCGCGGACCGAAGGCTTCATCCAAGTCTTCATAGTAGTTCCTCCTTGAGAAAACGGCGCAACGGAACGCGTGTGCGCACAATGAAGAAATAGGTGTCGGCCCGCCATTGGACCAATCGTATTTTCATTTCATTCCATCAGGCAGCCTGATGCTACTATATACTATAACAGTAAAAAGAGAGGAGATATCAAAGCATTAGAAGGGATGCAATCGCTGGGGTTGGCTGGAATAGATGATCACGGGAATTGAACGTTTCGTGAAGCGTCCTTGGTAGTCGTCATTACAGGAAGGCCGCGCCGAAAAAAAAGCGGAGCTCGGAAAATTCCTCGAAAACAGTTTTTGCTCTCGGGGCTGCGATGAACTCAGCAATTCCTATCGATGGCAATGCCAAAAATAAAACGGCGGCCGCTTTCGCGGCCGCCGTCGAATTCAAGTCCGAGCAGATCGAGTTAGATGATATCGATCTCAGCCGGCAGATACGAAGTGACTTCGAGGCCGACTTCCTGCTCGCGAACAGAAGGCTTCATCCAGGTCTTCATCGGGGATCCTCCTTAGAGTGTGAGACTGATCAGAGGGCCGCCAGCCCTGCCGATCCTGAACTGAATATAGGCGCCACCCCCGATAACGACAAATCGCAAGTACGTGATCCATAGATAAGGAATATTTATTGCAACTCAAAGCTTCGCTGATCGCTTGATCCGTCTTCTTCGGCTATCCGCCGCTCACACATCCAGCCACGCTGCAAGGGTCAGCGGTAAGGCAAGGGCGACGAGTGCCAGTGCTGTGCGGGGCGCGCGGCCAAGCCAAGCGAGCGTCAATCCGGGAACGGAGAAGAGCAGCGGAGCCGCAATCAACGCGACGTAGCTGGCGTCGCCCGCAGCCACGTCGTCGACCGCTCCCGCATAGAGCAAGAGCAGGTGAAGCCGCAGCACGAACAGGATCACGACCACGCAGCCGACGACGAGCGCGACGAGCCTGAGGAGCGCCCTCTCCTGGATGGCGCGATCGATGTTGGTGTGCTCAGTCACGGAACAGGCGAAGCCGGGCTGCGGAGTTTGTGGGGCGGCGGCCGGCCGTCACGCATGCATATCTCTTGCTGACCGAATCCGCCGACTCTGGATATCGCGGTGTCAATGTGCTCGTCTTGCCGCGTCGAGGTCTGCCGAAAGTTCAGCCTCGAGCTTCTGCAGATCCTCCGGGATAGGAAGTCCAAACGCCTTAAGCTCGTTGAGCTTCTCCATCAGCTGGAGGTAGAGCTCATGAGCATCCTCCGGTTCATTCTGCATCCGCGTGAGCAGAACGCCGATCTCAGCGGTCACGTCTTCGAAGGCCATGGAAGGGTCTCCTCAGGAGATGGGGCGATCAAAGGTTTGATCGTTTGTGTGGCGAGACCGCAAGGCGAGCGAGAAGGCCCGTCTCGTCGGGCACAGCTGGAGAAAATGGCGTGTTCGTACCGCATGGCCAGCCTCGCATGCCACGACTCAGAGTCCGTTCACACAGCGTGATCCAATGCTAGCGGGTATGAACGGCTTTAATGAAGTTGGGGCCGAGGGGGGCTGGCCGCAAGGCTGCCGCGCGGCCTCATGCCGGGCTCAGCATAGGAAGCGGTCAGCGGGTCTCCTGCCCGAGATGCCAGATCTCCTCCTCAACGGCGATGTCAGCAAGGATGCGATCGAGTAGAAGGCATGTTCTTTTAAAGAGTGCGCTGCCTCGACGGAAGTCAGCGGCGGCGTAGAAGTCGACGCGTCCGGCACGGAACAGTTCCGCGCATTTCTCGATGTCCGCGCCCTCCGGATGCACGGCGATCGCATGGCCGCCGCTTTTGCGCATGAGCGCCATGGAGGGCACATCCGTTTCGCCGTCGCCGAAGTAGACCATGTTGCGGAATGGGATCGGCCGCAGCTCCTCCGGCATGTGTGCGTTGATGCTGTCTCCGAGGTCCTCGATCCCCTTGTTGATGCGGAACAGGTACTGCGTCTTGCCCGTGTCCGTGATCACGCGTTTCGGAAATGGCAGGTCATAAGCGTCGAACCAGTATTCGGATGCGAACACGTTGTGGAAGTGCTTGCGGATGCGCGTTCCCTCGATGATCTCGGTGAGACCCGACGAGACGAGGTAATGGCGAAGCTCGACGCCGTGGCTCTCCGACCGGATACCGATGTAGGCCGTAATGGCATCGAACCATTCCTCGACGCCCGGAAACAGCTCCACGTCCGCACCTTGCCGCACGAGGTCGGCGCGGTCGATGCGCAGCCCCTTCTCACGCGCGAGCTTGTACATCAGGTGCATATAGGTGATCAGCGGATCGGCGCCTTGCTCCCGGGCGACGCGCGAGCATTCGGCCCAGAATGCGGCCGGCTCGATCCCGATCTGCGGCAGGAAAGCATACTCCTGCATCGGGCGCGGCGAGAGCGTGCCGTCAAAATCATAGACGAGAGCGATGGTCTTCTTGGTGAAGGGCGCACCTGTCCTGGCCGTGCTGGCGACGTTCCGCTTCGCGGACGAGGCGCGCAGAGGTCCGGCACCGGCTTCGGCGCTCCGCTCCCGTCTCGTCGTTGTGCGCTCGATCATCGTCGGCCCGTCTGCTTGAAGGTTCCCGCGGACTGTCGACCGATTCGGATGGCGCCATAAAGGCCGATGGAGATGCCGGGCACGGAGCATTTCCTCACGCCAACGGCTCTCCCGCCCTTATTGCCAAGCGGGAGAACACGGCTTGGTGCAGTCGCCGGCGCCGCGCAGCGTCAATGCCCGTGGCCGCCGCATCCACAGCCGCCATGGGCATGTGCGTGATCGTGCTCGGCATGCCCGTGCCCGCCGCAGCAGCCACCCTCACCGTGGTGGTGATGATGATCCTCTGCGTGCCCATGGTGGCTGCCGCATCCGCAGCCGCCATGATCATGGGCGCTCGGCTCGACGAGCACCGCCGCCAGCCGCCGCTCGATGGCGACCGATTGTTCGCGTGGCGCATCACGCGCCTCGATGGTGAGGGCCATGACCTCCGCGCCGATCCTGAGGTCATCCACCTGGCCGAGATAGTGCCGCCTAAGGCGCCCTTGCCGGTCGAAGATCAGCACCGTCGGCGTGCCCTGGATCTCGTAGGCGTCCATCGTCTGGGGCACGGCTTGCCCGTCGGTCTTGTCGAGCGCCACCGGAAACGTCAGGCCCTGCTGATCGACGAAGGCTTCGAGCGCGGCCTTGTCCTGCTTGTCCGTCTCCTCGAAGGGCGTGTTGAGCCCGATGACGACCACCTCGTCGTCGCTGAAGGCGCCCGCCATCCGCTGCGCCTGCGGCAGGCCATGCTTGAGGCTGCCGGGGCAGTGCTGCTGAAACGCAGCCATCACCACGACCTTGCCCTTGAGGTCGGCGAGCGCGAGTGGCGCATCGGCATTGAACCAGGCTGCGGTCGTGAGCTCTGGCGGATTCTCAGGGTCGAACATCGGCGGTCCTTTCTGACGCGGGAAGCGCGAAAACATACCCGCTCCGGCCGGTTCCCGTCAGGATTTTTTACCGTTGCGGCACGGCACTGCCGGTAAGGCAGGGGAGCCAAGACGTTGACACGCCTTGACGATCCTCCCGGTGTCGCACCCTTGCGGACAAGACTTAGTGCTGGAGGGAACGGCTCTAAGAGCTTTGTTTGATCGCATCCTAGATCAAAGCGGCCGCCGGCCAGACCTGGAACATGCCGTCCCCGGCGCTGCTCATCGCCTCCACCACGGCCATGTTGTCGAAGTCGGGAAGCCGCGCTTGCATTGCCGCCACGAGAGCGCCTTCCCCATCGGCGCCCATCGGAATGGTGAGGGCCTGGCGGCCATCCTTATGAGCGAGGATCCAAACCAGGTCGGCGTCCGGCGGAACGGCGTGCCTCGCCTGCAGCGCGACGTTTGCGAGATCCGCCCAGGCCAGCATCGCGAGCAATCCGCTGCCCTCGTCGACGGTGACGATCTTGTCATCGAATCTCACGCGCACCGGAGACGTGACCCGGCGTTGAGCCGCAGCCTCTCGAGACCGGCCGAACAGCTTCGAAAGCCACTCCAGCATCTCACCCGCCCCGGCCGTGTTGCGCACCATCGCGCCGCTCGCCTTTCCAGCCATCCGACTCGCGTGATGATGCGATCATACGAGAGAACCGCGCAGGCGCCATAAGCGCGGTAGTGCGTATGGACAGTTTCCGTGTCCTGCGAGAGTTCGCGAATAGCGGAGCCCTGCAGCGATGTTTTCATTGGAGGCGTTGCTCGAGGGCCGCCAGCTCCTCGCGGAGCGCCGCCGGCAGCCTGTCGCCAAACGTGGCGAAATGCTCGCGCATCGCCGGAAGCTCCGCTTTCCAGCCGTCGCGGTCCACGCTGAGCAACGCTGAGATGGCATCCTCCGCGAGGTCGATCCCATCGAGATCGAGCGCGTCCCGGGTCGGTAGCTTGCCGATCGGCGTCTCGGTGGCGTCCGCAGCTCCGTCGCAGCGTTCGAAGATCCATTTCAGGACGCGGCTGTTCTCTCCATAGCCGGGCCACAGGAACTTGCCCTCGGGTCCTTTCCGGAACCAGTTGACATGGAAGATCTTCGGCATCGCGTCGCCACCTGTCTCGCCCATGGCGATCCAGTGTCGGAAATAGTCGCCCATGTGATAGCCGCAGAACGGCAGCATGGCCATCGGATCGCGGCGAAGATCGCCCACGCTTCCCGCCGCCGCCGCGGTCTTCTCGGACGCCATGATGGCGCCGAGGAAGGTGCCGTGGCGCCATGAAAGTGCTTCCGACACCAGGGGCACGACGGATGCGCGCCGGCCGCCGAACAGGATGGCGTCGATCGGCACGCCGTCGGGATCGTCCCACTCCCGGGCAATGACGGGGCACTGTGCAGCCGGCGCGGTGAAGCGGGCGTTCGGATGTGCGGCGGGGCGCCCGCAGTGTGGCGTCCAGGCGCGGCGCATCCAGTCGATGGCGCGCGCGGGCGGCTCGCCCATTCCTTCCCACCAGACGTCGCCGTTGTCGGTCAGGGCCACGTTCGAATAGATGATGTTGGCTTGGAGCGTTCCCATCGCGTTGGGATTGCTCTCGTTCGACGTGCCGGGCGCCACGCCGAAGAAGCCCGCTTCGGGGTTGATGGCATGGAGCCGGCCGTCGGCGCCGAATTTCATCCAGCAGATATCGTCGCCCAGCGTCTCGACCTGCCAGCCCGGCACGGTGGGCACGAGCATGGCGAGGTTTGTTTTCCCGCAGGCCGATGGAAAGGCGGCAGCGAAATATTTTGCCCGGCCCTGGGGGTTGATCAGCTTGAGGATCAGCATGTGCTCGGCCATCCAGCCCTCGTCGCGGGCCTTGACGGAGGCGATACGCAGCGCGTGGCATTTCTTGCCGAGAAGCGCATTGCCGCCATATCCCGAGCCGTAGGACCAGATCTCCCGGGTTTCCGGAAAATGCGAGATGAGCTTGGTCTTGTTGCAGGGCCAGGGCACGTCGGCGGCCGCCGGGGTAGCAAGCGGATAGCCCACCGTATGGAGCCCGCGCACGAACTCGGCGCCTTGTCCAAGCGCCTCGAGCACCTTGTCGCCGACACGGGTCATGATGTGCATGTTCGCCACCGCATAGGCGCTGTCGGTGACCATGATACCGATGTCGGCGATTGGCGAGCCGATGGGCCCCATCGAGTAAGGAACGACATACATCGTGCGCCCGGCCATGGCGCCGTCGTAAAGCGCGGTGAGCCTCGCTTTCATTTCGCGCGGGTCGGCCCAGTTGTTGGTCGGGCCGGCGTCATCCCGCGAGACAGAGCAGATGAATGTCTGATCCTCGACGCGCGCCACGTCGGCGGGATCCGAGCGCACGATGACGGAGTTCGGCCGTTTGGCCGGGTTGAGCCATTGCGCCGTGCCGCTGTCGACAAGCTGCTTGAGGAGTTCCTGGTATTCCCACCTGCTGCCGTTGCACCAGCGCACGCCTTCCGGTTTGAACAGCGCGGCGGCGTCTTCGACGAAGGCTGCGACGCCCGGATTGGTCGTCTTGACCTCGCGAGCGGCCATGGTGGTCATGACGGGCGCTCCTCCGCATGGCGTGCGTCAGTATGCGAACGGTGTGCTCATGCCTGTCTCGGTTTTATTGGAGGCGAGGCTACCATTGAGCCCCGCGTCCGTCCAAGCAAACGTCACCGTCATTGATCCGGCTGCTGCTCTCGTGCCCGCGCTGCGAGTGCGACCAGCTCCTGGCGCGCCTCATCGGGCGTTCTGACCGTCCTGGCGAAGGGCAGTCGGCAGGTCATGCCGTCGCAAACGAGATCGAGGCCTTCGGGGTCGAGGCCGGTCATGCGCCAGGGGCCGCCCGGCGCGCCGGCAAGCACCGTGGCGTAGAGCGCGATGGCGGCGGAATGGTCCTCATTCATGTGCGCGACGATGTCGTCGTGAGCGGCCACGAGCTGCGGAGCATCCTTGATGTCGATCAGAAGATCCGCCGGCGCGAGGTCCACGATGCGGCCGAAACCGCCGATGAAATGCGCCCGCTCTAGCGCGAGCTCGTAAAAGGCGAAATCGGGAAAGTCGGCATAGCCGCGGGCCGCCGGGTGTCGCGACAGGAAGCGCGGGCGGGCAGCCGCGCGCTGGGTCCGGGTTGCCCGGCCGACCACCGTGACACGCCCCCCCGCGAGCGGGTCCCCTGCTGCATCCGTGCCGTCGAACAGCAGGCTGGCCCGTGCATCGGATTCGAGGTTTTTCGTGTGGGCAGCGAGGGTTGAGATCAGGAACAGCGGCGTTCCGTCCACATCGGTTGCGATCGTCACCAGCGAGGCGTAAGGATGGCCGCTTGAAAGATCGAGCGTGGCGAGCGAGCCCTTAAGAGCGCGGCGCATGAGCGTCCTCGCTGCCACCTCTGGAGAGAGGTCCGCAGTCTTCGGTGCCATCGGCGCGCCCGGATTTGTGTCACGATCTACATCTGCCATTTGATCTCTTCCGTCTGTTCGAGCCCGTTCAGTTCGTGTTCAGGCGCTACCGTATAGGACGCTCCTGCCACAATTGATCCAATTTGGGACCATAAAGCGCCAAGACGCATATAGGGTTGTCGCGAGGATAATCGGGACCATGAAAGAGAAGAGCACCATCGCTCTCGTTGATGACGAGCGGAATATTCTGACCTCCCTGGGCATGGCGCTCGAGGCCGAGGGTTACAAGGTGCGCACCTATTCGGACGGCGCCTCCGCCCTCGAGGCCTTGACCGAGGATCCGGCCGATCTCGGCATCTTCGATATCAAGATGCCGCGAATGGACGGCATGGAGCTGCTGCGCCGGGTGCGCCAGCAGTCCGACATGCCGGTCATCTTCCTGACCTCGAAGGACGAGGAGATCGATGAGCTGTTCGGCCTCAAGATGGGCGCCGACGACTACATCGCAAAGCCGTTCTCTCAGCGCCTGATCGTCGAGCGCGTGCGCGCCATTCTTCGGCGCCTGCAGCCCAAGGACGGCCAGGTTGCCGAGCCGCAGGTCGCCCACATCCTCGAGCGCGGCAAGCTGCGCCTCGATCCGGAGCGCCACACGTGCCATTGGGACAGCCGTCCGGTAACGTTGACGGTCACGGAATTCCTGATCCTCCAGGCTCTGGCCCACCGTCCGGGCGTGGTGAAGACGCGCGACGCGCTGATGGATGCGGCCTACGACGATCAGGTCTATGTGGACGATCGGACGATCGACAGTCACATCAAGCGCTTGCGTAAGAAGTTCAAGCAAGTCGACGACAGTTTCGATGTTATCGAGACGCTGTATGGCGTAGGCTACCGCTTCAAGGAAGCGTAGCGCGGCCGGTCTGGGCCGGCGGGGTCTGGATGCACAGGAGCGCTCTCGCGGGCACTGAGGCGGATAGACCGGTTTAATGGTCCGCGTGGAGGGGCAATGGCGCTCGAGACGGAGCGAACGCCGGCGATTGATACTGGCCTCGAGGGGTTCGAGGCCGTCCTCGCCGGCCTGCGGCGCCGGCTCGGCCGGCTCGTCTCCCGCTCCCGCTACCTGTCGCGCCGCGCCGTAAGGGTTGCCGACCGTACGTTCGCCTGGTGGCGGCATGTCCCGGTTTTCCGCTTCATCGCGGGAAGCCTCTTGCGGCGCATCCTGGTGGCAAGCTTCGCCGGCCTGGTCGTCATGATCGCTGGCATTCTGTACTTCAGCGAGAACAACGCTTGGCTCATCGACGCCAAGCGGGAATCGCTCCGCGTCCAGGGAGAGATCATCGCTGCCGCCATCGCCGGCGACGCGCGCGTGGAGACCGGCCGCCTCGTCATTCACGCCGATCCCACGGCCGATGACGATCTCGCCTCTGCCTTCGACGACGCATTCACCGCCCACGAGCTGTCGATCCGCCCCGAGCGGGTGGCTCCGATTCTGCGGCGTTTGATCGGGCCCACCACGCGCCGCGCCCGCGTCTACAGCCGCGACGGGACGCTGGTTATGGATTCGGCGACGCTCCTGAAGCGCGGCCAGCTCTCCCGCCATGAGCCGAAAGTTCCCGACGGCGGCAAGACGAGCACCAAGAACTTCTGGACCCGCCTCAAGGCCTGGATGCTCGCGAGCAACGATCTTCCCGTTTACAAGGAGATCGGCAACGCCAACGGCACCTCCTATCCCGAGGTCCGCCAGGCCCTCGAAGGCAAGGCGACGGCCATGCTTTTGCTCAACGAGAAGGGGCAGCAGATCGTCTCCACGGCGGTTCCCATCCAGCGCGCCTCGGGCGTCCAGGGCGTGCTCCTGATGTCGACGCGCCCCGGTGAGATCGACAAGATCGTCTCCGATCAGCAGGACCAGATCTGGCTCCTCGCAGCCTTCGCCATCCTGGCGTCGCTGCTGAGCGCGCTGCTGCTTGCACGCACGGTGGCCGGCCCGATCCGCCGCCTGTCCGCGGCTGCGAAGCTTGTAAGCCGCAATATCAGCGCCCGCCGGGAGCTGCCGGATTTCGCCCACCGCACGGACGAGGTGGGCCAGATGGCATCAGCATTCGCGGCCATGACGGCGGCGCTTTACCGGCGCGTCGAGGCGAGCGAGAGCTTCGCCGCCGATGTTGCCCATGAGCTCAAGAACCCTCTAACAGCCGCCCGCTCCATGGCCGAATCCCTCGCCTACGCCAAGACGGAGGATCAGCGCCGCGAGGTCGTGAAGCAGATCCAGACCGAGCTGATGCGCCTCAACCGGCTCATCACCGATGTCTCGAACGCGTCTCGCCTCGATGCGGAACTCGCCCGCCAACAGATGGGTCCGCTCGATGTCACCACCGTCGTCACCAGCGTGACGCAGATCTTCAAGGACATTCTCTCGAGCGACACGCGCCGCGTCGAGACGACGGTTGCCATCGCGCCGTTCGAGCGCGCCTTCATGGTCAACGGCCATGCGGGCCGTCTCGGGCAGGTGCTGACGAACCTCGTGGACAACGCCATCTCGTTCTCGCCGGAAGGATGCGCCGTCACCGTTCGCGTGCGCCGTGTCGGTGCCTCCGTCGAGCTGGTGGTGGAGGACGAAGGGCCGGGGATCCCGGACGATCGCTTGAGCGTCATCTTCGATCGCTTCTACACGGACCGGCCCGATACCGAGGCCGTCCGCGGCAAGAATTCCGGCCTCGGCCTGTCGATCTCGCGGGAGATCATCCGCGCGCATGGCGGCGAGATCATCGCGGAGAACAGGCAACCGGGTACGCTTTCGTCGCCGCCGGGAACGCTGGCCGAACGCCCCCACGGTGCCCGCTTCGTCGTGCGGTTGCCGGCCATCGTGCAGTCTGCCCGTGCGAGCATGTCGGGTGCGCGCCGCGCCCAAGCCTCGGACCATCGCCATCATGAGCCTGCTCTCGAACGCGGCTGATCTCGCCCACGGCACGGCGGTGGCCTTGGGTGCCAAGGCGGCCCTGATCCGCGGAGCCTCGGGCGCCGGAAAGTCGGATCTCGCGCTCCGCTGCATCGCTCTGCCGCCACTTGCCCATATCCCGCTCCGTGCCGAGCTCGTGTCCGACGATCAGGTACGCTTGGCGGCGAAGGAAGGTGGAATAGAGATTGCGCCACCTGCGACCATCGCCGGCAAGATCGAGGTGCGCGGCCTTGGAATTCTGACGCTGCCCTTTCGCGCTTCGGCGCGTCTCGCGCTGGTGGTCGATCTCGTGTCGCCGGACGAGGTGCCCCGCTATCCGCTTGAGCCGGCAAGCGCGACCTATCTCGGAATAAACATTCCCCTCGTGCGCCTCGCGCCCTTCGAGCCATCGGCGGCCCTGAAGCTCGTGCTCGCTCTCGATGCTGCCCCGGCTCGTTAACCCCCGCCGTGACGGCCTTGGAGACAGGAAAACCCTTGCTTTGCCCGCGAACCCTTGTAAGTCTCCGGCCGCACGCGCGAAAGCGACGGCGAGGGCCGGAAGCTCATGACACCAGGGAGACTGTCGTGACGCCATGGAGACTTGGAGCGTGTTCGTGCGAACGGGCGGGCGCACGCGGCATCCAAATGCGAAAAGAACTCGGCACGGGCTAGATGATCGGACTCGTGATCGTCACACACGGCGGTTTGGCGGTTGAGTTCCGCGCCGCCCTCGAGCACATCGTCGGCCCCCAGTCCCAACTCGAGACCATCTCGATCGGCCCTGAGGACGACATGGAGGCGCGTCGCGCCGAAATCCTCGAGGCCGTGCACCGGACCGAGACCGGCTCCGGCGTCATTATCCTGACCGATATGTTCGGCGGCACGCCCTCAAACCTCGCCATATCCGTGATGGATGAGGCGAATGTCGAGATTCTCGCCGGCATCAACCTGCCGATCCTGGTCAAGCTTGCGGGGCTCCGGTCCGAGGTGCCGCTCGATGAGGCCGTGACGCTGGCCCGTGAAGCGGGGCGCAAATACATCAAGGTCGCGAGCCAGGAGCTCTCCGGCGAGCGATGAGATGGCGGGACGCGCGATGCCAGAGATAAAGAACAGCAACCGCCCCGAGGCCGTCGTCACCGTCGTCAACCGCAAGGGGTTGCACGCGCGCGCCTCGGCCAAGTTCGTAAAGCTCGCCGAGACCTTCGAAGCCGCCGTTACCGTGACGCGCGACGGACAGACCGTTGGCGGCACGTCGATCATGGGGCTTATGATGCTGGCCGCTGGTCCCGGCGCCACACTGCATATCACCGCTGAGGGTACCGAGGGCCCGGAGGCTCTGGAGGCGCTCGTCAATCTCGTCGAGACGGGATTTGGCGAGGAGTTGGCCGAAGAAGACTGAGCCCCACCAGCTGGTGCAGGGCGGCTTCCCCTTTGAATCGTCCTTTCTGTCGTCACCCTCGGGATGTCGCGCCGTGCGTGGGGAGCCCGGATATAGCCTGATCGTTCTCGGTGGATGCGGACTCGCATCCACCGAGAACGTGAATCAGTCTCTCAAATAAAGACTTAGAGCATTTTCCGATCATAC
>JRYH01000803.1_pt1 | contig 83039 bp, 74 predicted proteins | sample 235351 | NCBI WGS metagenome assembly JRYH01 (sample SAMN03074221, study PRJNA261480) | activated sludge metagenome | biome: Wastewater Treatment Plant; feature: Wastewater; material: Activated sludge; isolation source: activated biomass of a wastewater treatment plant treating wastewater... ... | reverse complement strand
ACCGCGAAGTTTGCTTGCTAAGTAGGTGACCCGGCCTACCAAATCAGCATAAAGCCCGCAAACAACCGACCCAGATGCGTCACTCCTTTGCTCAGTGGCTATTTGCGGGCACTATATTCGCTAGTGCCTTTTCACTGTTTCTCGTGCAGCCTCTGATTGCCAAGCAGATACTCCCTTGGTTTGGCGGAACGGCTGCCGTTTGGGCCATTTGCCTGGTGTTCTTCCAGACCACGTTGCTTGCAGGCTATGCATACTCGGATGCGCTGGCCAGCCGCCTTACACCGAGACTGCAATCGGCCATTCATGCCTCGTTGCTACTGGCCAGCCTGCTGTTCCTACCCATCATCGCGAGCACCAACTGGAAGCCGGTTGGATCTGAAGACCCAACGCTTCTGATAATCGGACTTTTGACGGCCACCATCGGTCTACCCTATTTCCTGCTCTCAACCACAGGCCCTTTGGTCCAGTCCTGGGTGTCACGGGTCAACCTCGGCAGTCATGTCTATCGCCTGTTTTCGTTGTCGAACACGGCATCGCTCGTTGCGCTCATCAGTTATCCGTTTTTGATTGAGACACAAACCGCCCTGCGGGTGCAGGCGTATGGGTGGTCGTCGCTGTATGCTGCTTTCGTTGTGCTGTGCGTCGCCTGTGCAGTCTATTTCGTGAGGCACGCCCATCTCCTGCCCGAGCCGACGCACTGCAAACCCGATGTGCCGGAAGCCGATTGTGCACCGCTCTGGAGCGATTATCCCTTATGGATTTCCCTGGCCGCCATGGCCTCGTGGCTGCTGGTGGCCATCACCAACCATATCACTCAGAATGTTGCAGCCATCCCGTTCCTCTGGATCCTTCCGCTGACGCTCTACCTGCTCACATTCGTGCTCTGTTTCGAAAGTGATCGCTGGTACCGCCGCGCAATCTTCATTCCAGCGAGCGGCCTGCTGATCGCGCTGTGTGCCTACGGCTTGCAGGACAGCTCAATCGGTCTCAACATAAAAGTTGCCATTCCTCTTTATGCCGCCTGCCTCTTCGTGTTGTGCATGTTTCTTCACGGCGAATTGGCAAGTCTACGCCCCGACCCCCGCTACCTGACGCGCTACTACCTGATGCTTTCGGTCGGGGGTGCATTGGGTGGAACCCTCATCGGACTGGTCGCCCCAAGGGTATTTCCAGCCTATTACGAACTCGGTCTCGGCTTTGCTCTTACGGCTGTGTTGGCTGCGTTGATGTATCACCGCCACCGCGTAGTCATGCCCATCGCGCTATTTCTTTCCCTGTTGTGCGCCTTTTTCCTTTTTCAGCAGATCAGGGAGGATGTTTCCTCCTCCCGCCGTCTGCAACGCAATTTCTATGGGACGCTCACCACGCTCGACGTGCCGTATGCCGAGATGAATGACACCGTTCGCCAGCTCTATCACGGCTCGATCAAGCACGGCGAACAATACCTCTCTGAGAAACGCCGAAAGGAGCCCACCGCCTATTACGGGCGAACATCAGGGGTTGGCCTCGCGATCGATGCTACCCGGCGGCATGGTCAGAAAATCGGAGTCATCGGATTGGGCGCCGGCACGCTCGCCGTTTATGGACAAGCTGGCGACAGTTACAGAATGTATGAGATCAATCCCGCTGTGATCGAACTCGCCAAGTCGGAATTCACCTTCATATCCGACAGCAAGGCAACAGTCGAAATGGTGCTCGGAGATGCGCGTCTATCGATGGAGCGTGAAGCGCCACAAATGTTCGACGTGCTTGCGGTCGATGCCTTCTCGGGCGACGCGGTACCGGTACACCTGCTCACCATCGAAGCGATCGGCGTCTATCTGCGCCACATGAGCCCCGGCGGCATCATTGCATTCCACGTCACGAACAGATTCCTGAACCTCCCGCCGGTGGTGGACTCCATCGCTAAAGCACATGGGCTTCACGTTGCGTATATTCGTGACGAAAATGACAATCCGCTGTTGAGAAACACGGACTGGGTTTTGGTGGCCAAAGATCCTGGCGCTCTTGCCTTGAATGAAATTCAACACCGCGCAAGACCCATTCAGCCAATTCTCGGCCTGAAGCCCTGGACAGATGATTTTAATAACCTCTACACAATTCTGAAATAGCAGCCAGGATCACTCATCGTCCCACGGCGCGCCGCGCCTCATCGGCGGTCGCATGAAACTGCGCATCGAGCCCCTTCTCCTCCAGCGCCGATCCCAGCTTCATGCGCAGGAAGCCGCTCGAGCCATAGCGCGTGACCCCGAGATAGTATGTATCGACCACCGCCTGCACCATCGCCGAGTAGCTGTCGAACACCTCCGGCGCGATGGTTGCACCCGAGTAGTTGACGATCGCAAAAACCCTGTGACCGATCGGCTTCATGATGCGCTCGACGGTGCGGCGGATCTCCCGCACGTCGCGCTCGGTTTTGATCTCGATGCGTTCGAAATCGATGAAAAGGACATTGAGCGCGGGATCGTAGCTGAAGCGGCTCGCTAGCGGCTGGCTCAGCATGCGTTCGCGCAAGTTCATCGGCTCATCGAGGAAGATCGCCTCGTCCATGTACTCGGGATGGTCGATCACCGGCATGAAGTCCATGTGTGCGAGGATATCACGCTCGATATCGATGCCCGGCGCCACTTCGGCCAGCTCCATGCCCCGCTCCGTGAGGCGGAAAACGCAGCGCTCCGTCACATAGAGCACCGGTTGGCCTCGCTTCATCGCATAGGAGCCCGAGAACGTGCGGTGCTCGACTTGCTTGACGAGCTTGCGCGACTTGCCTTCCTTGATAATCCGCAGCAAACCGCCCTCAACAGCGATATCCAGACCGCCAGCCGTGAACGTGCCGACGAATACGACCGCCTTGGCATTCTGCGAAATATTGATGAACCCGCCGGCGCCGGCCAGCCGCGGCCCGAACTTCGACACGTTGAGATTGCCCTGCGCATCGGCCTGCGCCAGCCCCAGAAACGCGATATCCAATCCGCCCCCGTCGTAGAAATCGAACTGGTAGGGTTGGTCGATGATTGCCTGCGTATTGGTCGCCGCACCGAAGTTGAGGCCCGACGCAGGAACCCCGCCGATCACGCCCGGCTCGGCGGTGAGCGTCATCAGATCGATCACCCGCTCTTCTGCGGCGACATCCGAGATGCCTTCCGGCATGCCGATGCCCAGGTTGACCACGACGTTGGGCTTCAGCTCGAAGGCGGCGCGCCGTGCGATGATCTTGCGCTCGCTCATCGCCAGTGGCTTCAGCGACGTCATCGGCACGCGCATCTCGCCCGCGAACGCCGCAGAATAAGGCTCCGCGAACGTTTGCATGTGATATTCGGGCTTTTCCGCCACAACCACGCAATCGACCATCACGCCGGGAATCTTCACCTGCCGCGGGTTGAGGCTGCCGCGCTCCGCGATGCGCTCCACCTGCACGATCGTCACGCCGCCGGAGTTCTTCGCCGCCATGGCGAGCGACATTGCCTCGAGCGTCAGCGCCTCGCGTTCCATGGTGATGTTGCCGTCAGGATCCGCCGTCGTGCCACGCACAATCGCGACATCGATCGGGAATGTGCGGTAGAACAGGTACTCCTCTCCGTCGAGCTCAATCAGGCTGACGAGGTTCTGCTTGGTGATCGCGTTGATCTTGCCGCCGCCATGACGCGGATCGACGAATGTGCCGAGGCCGACGCGGCTGATGTGCCCCGGCTTGCCCGCCGCGATATCGCGGTAGAGATGCGCGATGACACCCTGCGGCAGGTTGTAGGCCTCGATCTCGCCCGCCACGGCCAGCTTCTGCAGCTTGGGTACGAGGCCCCAATGGCCGCCGACCACTTTCGCGACCAGTCCCTGGTGGCCGAAATGATTGAGGCCGCGCTCGCTTCCATCCCCCTGGCCGGCCGCATAGACGAGCGTAAGGTTGCCGACTTTGGCGCCCTCGAAGGACTGATCCGCCTGCTCGGCCAGGAACCGCTCCTCCAGCGCCACGGCAATGTTCTCGGCAAAGCCGATGCCGACGAAACCTCCGGTCGCCACCGTGTTGCCTGCGCGGATCAGCTGCACGGCATCGCGTGCCGAAACGATCTTGCCGTTCTGCATGGTGTCGAGCGCGGTGCGCTGATGCGGCTTGCGGCTCATCGGATCTTTCCACCTCGCGCGAGAGCGCTTGGCCAGGCAGCGGCGCTCGATTCGTCCCCAGAGAAACCAGCTTCGGCATTTGCTGCAGCGCGTCAAGCCATCGGGGTCACGCACTCGGTGTTATGAAACGCTATATCCGGGGCAGCTCATTGGTCCTCGCCATCGAGTTCCCCGCACTTGCGTCAGCGCCAGACGGAACCAGGCTGTCAACCGCCATCCGCATCCATTCCATCCGCGCCCTGAAGGCTGCCCTTGCGTGCGAACTTACGGTCCTCCTCCAACACCGCCGACAGATCGGCATCGAACACGATCCGCTCCGCACCCGACAGCGCCAGGAACCGCTTACCGCGCGCCCGTCCTATCAACGTCAGGCCGGACTTTCGCGCAAGCTCGACTCCCCACGCGGTGAACCCTGAGCGTGAGACGAGAATCGGGATGCGCATCTTCACGCACTTGATCACCATCTCGGAGGTGAGCCGCCCGGTCGTGTAGAAGATCTTGTCGTCGGGCTTGACCTTGTTCATCAACATGTAGCCCGCGATCTTGTCGATCGCGTTGTGCCGGCCGACGTCCTCCATGTAGACCAGCGGCTGATCCTGCCGGCACAGGACACAGCCATGAATGGCCCCGGCCTTGAGATAGAGGCTGGGCTCCGTGTTGATCTTCTTCGTCAACTGGTAGAGCCACGACGTCCTGATGCGCGCATCCTGCGACAGGCGGACATTGTCGAACGCCTCCATCAGGTCGCCAAACACCGTTCCCTGCGCGCAGCCCGACGTCTGCACCTTCTTCTTGAGCTTGTCTTCGTAGTTGGTCTCGCGCGCTGTGCGTACCACCACCGTCGAGATGTCCTCGTCGTAGTCGATCCGCGTGATGACGTCGTCCGGCCTCAGCATGCCCTGGTTGAGCAGGAATCCCACCGCGAGCAGATCGGGATGATCGCCGATCGTCATCATGGTCACGATCTCGCGCGCATTAAGGAACAGCGTCAGTGGGCGTTCCGTCACCACATCCGTCTCGACCGTCCTACCCTCGTGGTCGATGCCGGAAACATGCTTCGACAGACGCGGATCGTCCGGTGTCGGTCTGACCTGGAATTCTTTCACTTGCTACTCCGTTCCTGCGCAGCGCCTGGCCGCGCGTCGTTTTGATCTTGGGCGCAAGCACGCCGTCCCGCAAGGGTTGGGGCCGCGATCCATCGGCTCTCATCGGCGCTTCGAAGAAACCCACACAAAACCAAGCTGCGCCAATCCACTATGGACATATCGCAAGCGCCACCGCACAGTGCAACGCACTGGCCTGCAACTTCAATCAGGAGCCGCCATGCCCCCGCCCAACCGCCAGGAACGCCGAGCGATGCTCAAGGAAGGCGTGCTCGATACCGGCGCCTTCCTGAAACTTGCCGGCAAATTCATTGATCTTGCCAATCGCGAGAACCAGCGCATTCCCGCAACCGAGTTGCACATGGCTCTCCTGTGGGCTGCGGCGCGCTACAACGCGCACGTCGCCAAGGCCGTGCTCGACGTCGACAATCACGAGACGTTCGTGAAGAAGATGGCTGACGAGTACAAGGAGATGCTGCGACAGAACCTCGCCGACCCGAGTCTGGGCGGCGCCGCAAGCAAGGACGACAGCGCCGGAAGATAGCGGGCACTCAGTAGCGCACGCCGCCATACCAGCACATCGGATCGAGGACCCGGACAGCGGGCAGATCAGGCAACGCGCGGGCCGCGTCGAGCGTTGCCGCCTTGGCAGCCGATCCCATGAGCGGCTCGGCCCTCCCGTGCCCCTGGCAGGCCGCGGACGCCCCGGCAAGTGCTACCGCCTCGCGGCCATTGCGCGGCGGACCGCCTTCCACGATCCCGGCGAACATTGACCCGCCGCGCGGCATCACCAGAAGATCGCTTACCTTGATGACATCGTCGACGGACTTGCCTTTCACTTCATCGAGCGCGGCGACGACCAGAACGTTGGCGAGATTCATCACACTGGGCAAAGCTTCGCCCGCCTCGGCAGGCAACGCGCCACTGCCGGCATACCCGGCCACGACGAACAGGTGATCTTTGAAGCGCTCCGATGCCTGCCGCACGACCAGGCGCACCGGGGCGCTATCGAGCGGCTGTGCAATCACGACGATGCGCGCCGGCGTTCCCGCAACGAATGCGATCGCTTTGGCCAGTGCCTGAGCATCGCCTGGCAGCGTACGCACCGGCACCAGCCGGCCGCGCGCATAGGCCGAGAGCACGAGGGTCGCAAGCTCGCTGTCGTTATCAGAAGTTTCGCCAGGCGGCGCTGCCGCCGGCCTGTCTCCATCGACACGGGATCCCTCGCCTGCCCCACCAGCCGGAAACGGGGTGCGATCGTTGTCGATGACGTCCCAGCCGATCAGTTCGCCCTCGCCGTCGCGCGCCAGGCGCGGTGCGATCTTGTCTGAGGTGTAATCGACCCCGCCGCCGATCAGCGCGATGGCGATGCCGCCGGCATCCTGGCCTGCGGGCACCCGGGGATCGGCGGCAAGGACACGGACGCACGACAACGACGATATAACCGCCACGACGGCCAACACCCACGCGCGATCCAGCATCGGTTTGATCCTCGGCGCTACGCTATTCGTCCGGCGCTTCGTCCGCATCCCGTCCGGCACCTGACAGCGGCATTGCCGGCGCCTGCAGGTCCCGCGCCGCACCGCCGTCCTGTTCTGACGTCGCCGGCATGCCGCCCTGTTCCAGCAGGGCCGCCGCCTCTGCCGCAGCTCGCGCCACACGGCCGTCGAGCGGCCCTATCGTCCGGTCCACGAGATCAGCCATTTCCTTGATATCGTCGAGCGAGAACACCGGCAATACCGGGTGGTCGACCGGATAATCGGCCGCGATCGCAATCACGTTGCGATCCTCGTCCGCCAGCGGCCTCCGCGTGAACGACTGCATGCGCCGCGCCTCGATCTTCGGGATCGGAGCCGATTTGTATCCTTCCACGATGATGAGGTCGGCCGGCTCGAGCGCGGCGATGACCTCCTCAAAATTCGGTTCCGGTCCGCCATTGAGTTCCGTCACGATCGCCCAGCGTGCTCCCGAAACGACCGCCACCTGCCCGGCGCCAGCCCGCCGGTGTCGCGCGCTATCGGTTTCCCCGTCGTCGATCTGGAACGCATGATGAGCGTGCTTGACGGTTGCGACCTTGAGGCCGCGGCGGGTGAACTCCTCGATGAGCCGCACGGTCAGCGTCGTCTTGCCGGACTTCTTCCAGCCGGCAACACCGATGATCGGAACCTTGCCGATCGCCGCAGGCGAGGGTGAATGTTTCGAACCTGTCACGCGTCATCCTTGGAAAATGGAGGCACTTCTCAACTGGGCTTACAAGTTAACGGGCTTACAAGGCCAGCAGCCGCCGCGCCTCGGCAAGCTCGTCGGGTGTGTTGGCGTTGAAGAAGGGATCGACCTCCTCGCCCCCGACACACACCGGCGCGAAATCGACGCCTACAGTACCATGACGGTCGGTCCATGCCAGGACCTTCCTGATGCCATCCTGAAGCGCGGCATGGAGATCGTCGGCGAGCGCCACCGGCCACAGCCCGATCACTGGGTGCAAATGCCCGTCGGAACGCGCGAGCGCGATCTGCGCGCTGCCGGGCACCGCGTCGCGCGCCGCCGCCAGCCGCATCACCAAGTCCTCCGGCACGAACGGCGCATCCGTCGAAACGGTGGCGATGAAACGGGCCTCGGGATGGTGAGACGTCGCCCAGCGCATACCGGCCAGGACACCGGCCAACGGCCCCACATGCCCCCCGATCGTATCGGCCACGACGGGCAGGCCGAATGCCTCAAAGCGCGCCGGATTGCCATTGAGGTTCAGCACGATCGCACCAACCTGCGGCGCCAGACGTTCGATCACATGGGCCAGCATCGGCTTGCCGCCGATCTCCAAAAGCCCCTTATCACCTTGTCCCGGCCCATCAGCGAACATGCGCCGCGACTGACCACCCGCCAGCAGCACGCCGACCACCTCGGACCGGAGCGTCTCGGAGTTGGAAGAGGGATATGTCACGTTTCGGAATGATCCTTATCGGCCCGCCGGCTTGGACGGGAACCGTCACCTTGCACGCCTTTTGCCCCGGGATCAGCAGACCTGGCACTTTTCGATTCGGCTTCGTAAGCGTCCAGCGCCGCCCGCTCTTCCTGTTTGACGACCGCTGCGCAGGCCGCCCCCGAAGACCCCGCGCCTTCGATCAATGCACCGGCATCACCTGCCTGTGCTTCCTCTCGCGCCGGAGCATCGGTCGGCACTGCACCATGTTCGTCACCGTCCCCGCCCCGCTCGCCCCGAGCCTCCGCGACAGCGCTGCTGATGTCTTCAGGCGCGCGCTGGTCCGCTGGCATGCTGCCATCGCCAGCAGCGGCGACCTCTGGCGCTTCAGGCCGGCCCAGCGCCTCCCATTCGGCCAACTCGGTGTTGGAGAGAAACCCTTTCCCGATCTGATATGCGGAGCGAACGCCGCCGATCGGTACCATCGCTGCGTCCGTATAGTCCTCGCAATAATCGTCGAGACCATCCATGTTCGCGAGCACGGGATTGGAGTTCCAAAGCTGCCGCAGCGCCTTGTTGCGGGCTTCCTCGGGAACGTCGTCTTTCATGAATTGCGTGTAGTCGGAGTTGAAATCCAGTTGCTCGAAATCGAAGTCCGTGAAATCGCGGAATTTGGTTTCCGGAGTTGCGCCAGCTCCTTCACTCTCTTCGTCCCCGCCGTGTTGTGGCGTTGCTTCGCCCGCGGGTTGGGCATCCGACTGCATCGCCTCGGACCGCGAGGTGTCCTTCGACGGCTGCGAATGCTCGTCCGCTCGCACCTCATCCTTGTCGGCCTCAGCCGGCTGCCTTTTCAGACGCGACCACCGCGCCAGGAAATTCTCGTCCGATGACGTCGACATCACCTTACCTGTAGCCGCGAGTCATGCTTTCTCGCCGCCATCGCTCTTGTCGACACGCGCCGACTTCCGTGCTGCCATCCGCTCGCGCAACATCACGATCGGCTCCTGCCCGAAGTGATGCTCCTCATCGTTACCCATATACGGCTGACGCTGCCTCTTCTTGAATTTTTCTTCGGTTGGATGTTCGCCCACGAACGCCTCGACCATGGCCAGGAGCCGCTCAGGCATCGCTACGCGATCGACATTATCAAAAGCAAGCTCCCCATATGTCTGCGCCTCGAACGGCGATACGGTCACAGCATGTACGCTGACCGGGTAATCCGCATGGAGATCGCTGTCTTCACGCAGCACGACGTAAACCGATGGCTCACCGTTGGCCAAGTTCACCCGATATGACATGGTTTCTTTACGGTGCAGAATGAGCGGCAACGTGGCAGCATGGAACTGCGTGACCGTCTTGTCCTTAACCAACTGTCTCCAGTTTGCTTTTTCCGGTGGGTCGAGAAACACGCTGACGGCACGCCAACGATATTCCTGCCACGGGTTATCGATCTTCTCCCGCGCGACCACCACACCTAGTGCAATGGTTTGCTCGATCGCCATGCGTCCTCCCAGAAAAATGGCCTTCTGGACCCCCTACGAAAGTTTATAATACAGGAAGCGTGGCGCTCCAATGCCTTATATTAGAAGTACTTGCTGGTCGGCCAGCCTTGCGCCGCCAGCGCCCGCGATCCGGAGCCGAAATGAGCGGAAACAAACAAGCAACGCTGCTGGTCTGCAACTGCCAGCGAACCATGCAAATCGACGGAGAAAAGCTCGGGCATGCGCTCGGCCGCAGCGCCCTGCCCGTCCATTCCGAGCTGTGCCGCGCCGGGCTTTCGAACTACGAGGCGGCGATTGTCACCGGCGGTGAGGTCCATGTCGCGTGCACGCAGGAAGCCCCGCTCTTTCGCGAGGTCGCCGAAGAAAAGGCGATCCATGAAACGACACTGCGTTTCACCAACATCCGAGAGAATGCCGGCTGGTCCGAAGCGAAGGGCGCAGCGCTGCCGAAGATGGCCGCACTTCTGGCCGACGCCACCCATGTCTCGAGGCCGGCGGATTCGATGACGCTCAATTCCAATGGCGTCTGCCTCGTCTATGGGCCCGCGGACGCGGCTCTTGCCGCAGCCGGAAAGCTCAAGGGCCGTCTCGACGTCACCGTGCTCGTCACCGACGCCACGGACGCGCTGCCTCCATCGGTGGTCGAAGCGCCTATCGCCAAGGGCATCGTCAGCCGCGCGAGCGGCCATCTCGGCGCTTTCGAAATCGTCGTCAACGGTTTTGCGCCCGTGATCCCTTCGTCGCGCGCATCGCTCGAATTCGCAATGCCGCGGGACGGCGCAAAGTCGCGCTGCGATCTCATTCTCGACCTGAGCGGGCGAACGCGCCTCTTTCCGACCGAGGCACGCCGCGACGGTTATTTTGCTGTCGACGCGAATGACACCGCGGCGATTGCGGATGCTCTTTTTGCGCTCACCGATATGGTCGGAGAATTCGAAAAACCGGTTTATATCGCCTATGATGCCGGCATCTGTGTCCACGCCCGTTCCGCAAAGGTCGGATGCCGCAACTGCCTGGACAATTGTCCGGTGGGCGCCATTACGCCCGACGGCGATCACGTCGCCATCGACGCAGCCATCTGCGGCGGTTGCGGCAACTGTGCCAGCGTCTGCCCTACGGGCGCTGCGAGTTACGCCTTCCCTCGCCGCGAAGACATTCTGGCACGCGCCTGCACCATGCTCGACGCTTACGAGCGCGCTGGTGGAAAACGACCCGTCTTCATGATCCACGACGAGAAGCACGGTCGCCGGACCATTGACGCTATCGCGCGTTTCGGCCGTGGCCTGCCGGCGAATGTGATCCCGCTCGCTCTCAACTCGGTGCTGCAGCTCGGTCACGACACGATGACCGGACTGCTGGCGGTCGGCGCCGAGCAGGTGATCCTCCTGCCGCCGCCGGAGCATCCCGCCGAGCTGGCCGCACTCGAGGCGCAAGCAGAGCTTGCCGCACATATCCTCGACGGGCTGGGTTACCAGGGCCCACGCGTCCGCATGCTGCGCGAGCATGACCCCTTTGTCGTCGACGACGCGCTTCACGAACTGCCCGCGCTCGTACCCATGAAATCGCACCGCTACGCCCTGGCCGGCACCAAGCGCGACCTGGCTCGCATGGCGCTCGCCAAGTTGCATGCCGCCGCCCCGGCGCCCAAGGACATCATCGCTCTGCCCGACCACGCGCCCTACGGCCGCATCAACATCAATACCGACGGCTGCACGCTCTGTCTGTCATGCGTGGGTGCATGCCCCACCGGTGCCCTCGCCGACAATGCGGAGCGCCCTGAGGTCTCCTTTTCCGAGGCCGCCTGCGTACAGTGCGGAATTTGCCGCGCCACATGTCCAGAGAAGGTCATCACGCTCGAGCCGCGCTACAATTTCACCAATGCCGCCCTGTCCCGCGAGGTGCTCTTTGGCGAAGAGCCGTTCCATTGCATTTCTTGCGGCAAGCCATTCGGTGCGCGGGTCATGATCGAGCGCGTCACCGAGCGCCTCAAGTCGCATGCGATGTTCGCCAACGAGAAGCAGCTTGCCATCATCCAGATGTGCGACAATTGCCGCGTTGCCGCGATGGTCGACTTCTCTGACGACCCTTTCAAGGGCGCCGAGCGCCCGCGCGTCGTCACGACCGATGACTACCTCGCCGATACGTCGGCAGCGAAGAAGGGCAGCAAACCGCGCAAACCCGACGACTTCCTGAATTGAGACGGCGCATCGTAACTGGACCGATGCCCCTCAGACCACGCCCATAGAGCATGTTTAGCTGAAGTGTGCAGCGGTTCAGCGTGAAGAACATGCTCAAAAACAAGGAGCTAGATCAACTTCCTGCGACCAGCGGAAGGTTGGCGAGCAGGTTCTGCGGCTTCATCCGGCAGCGCATGTCCTCGGTCATCGCCATCGCCATATAGATCGGCCGTCCCTTGACTCGATCGATCACCAGCCGGTCATCGAGAATACGCATGCGGAATAGCGCGATGATCCGCTCCATCGCGCCCGGCGGAGGAGCCTTGCCCTCGTATAGCGCATTGAGGATCAGGTTGGACTGTTGATCAAGACCGATGTGCCAGCGCCAATCGTCGTCGTCGAGCTTGGGTCTCGGTTCCACACGCACGTCCAGGTGCAGCATATGGCTCATCCATGCCTCGATCACCCGCGCGAATGCATCGAGCGCCGGCTGCTCGAAGCGGAAGTCTATGACCGTGTCGAATCGGTCCGATCGTGCCCAATAGATCTCGGCGTTTTCCTGCGTGAGCACGTCGAGCGTCACCTGCTTCTGCGGCGTCCCCGTTTCTGCAAGCAGTTGCCCCAGCCCGGTGTTGCTCAGACCCTGTGCGTGCATATCGACGATCTCCTCATCAGCAAGCAGCAGCCGGCCGTCATCCGTCGATACCTTCTGCTCCCGAAAGAATAGCTCCGCTGTCTTGAGGCGCATTGGATCCTGCACGTCCTTGAGAATATTGCGCATGATGAGATGCGCGAGTTGGTCGATGAACATCGGCGGCATCCGGCCGGCGGGCTGTCTGACCAGTCTCAGGTAGGCCCCCTCGATCGTTCCCGCCGCCAGGAGGTGATCGCGAAACGCGAGAAACATGCGGTAGTTGTCGGCCGCATCTACATCCGTGATCGCTGCCAGCCGCGTCTCGGGAACCGGCATGGCCGGAGAATCGAGCAGTGCCTCGTGCAGCGCCACCTCGGCTTCGCAGCTTTCTTCCAACGGATGGATTTCCGGGCGCGTCAGATATGCGCGGATGAAATCAGGCGTCACCCGCAGCCAACCGCTGTCGTCGGTCGTCAGCAGATGCATGCCTGCCGATCTCCAGAAATCACGTTTCATCGTTCTCGACCGTCCAGACACGCGCGTGCATCGGCTCGCCGGATGGCGGACGGATGACGCGGAACTCTTCTTTTATCTCTCCGTCGCCACCGGCGATGCGGCGCACGGTAAGCACTGTGTTGATAGGTTGGTCTGCGGCCAGTCCCGCGGCAAACGCCACCTCTTCTTCCGCGGCCGCCAGAGCCGCGTCGATCTCCGGCGCTCCGTACTGCTCCACGAAATGGCGCGCGAGACGATAAACGAGTTCGTCTCTGTCCTCACTTCGGGCCTCGCTGACGATTGCAAACGTGGAGCGCCCGAAGCTCGTCACGCCGAGGAAGCCGTTGGCGAAAGCCTGCTTCGACTTGCCCTTGAGCGTTGCTGGATCGTCATTGGCAAATGCGAAAGCGCCGGAGACAGCCCACTCGCCCTCCGCTGCAGCGACATCGTAGACCGCCGCATCGCTGGCATCGAAACGGATCGTCCTCAAGAGCTTCGTGCCTGACATACTCATGCCGATTCCGTTGCGGCGGAACTCTGCCGGGCTTCGAGCAGGGCTTCGATGGCCAGAGCGCGGATGTCACCCTCGCCAACCTTCACCAGGAGCCGTGCCTCATCGTCCAATCCCAGGACCCGCGCCTTGATGCGATCACCGCTGCCTCCGGCAAGTAGGATTGGTGCGGCTTCCTCGTGCCCTTCCACACGTCCGACCCAGCTATCAGCGAACGCTCGCTGCCCGCCATCCTGCCAGGTATTGATCCACGACAGCGCATAAGCGCTGATTACTTCGAGGAAATCGCTGCGCGTGTGCTCGCCAGAGCCCTCGTTGATGAGCGTCGTGCGGTCACGCGTATCGCCCGGCTCGCCGCCGCCTGCGTCGCCCAACAACGCGATCTCCACACCCACCACCATCCAGTCGGGGACGCTTTCCTCATCGCAACGGGCCGCAGCGAACCGGAATCGCCCCACAACACCTGCATTGACGAGCAATTCGAGTGGCCAGCGCAAGAGAACCGACGTCTTCGGCGGCATCAAAGCTCCCAGTGCCTCGATCACCGCCAGCTCGAACACCGGTACCATCTGAAGTGCAACACGGCGGCTGACTTCAGGCTCGAGCACCAGAGCCAACTCGATGCGCGACGTATTGCGCGCCCACAGGAGATCCGCCGCGCCGTACCTAGCCGAGTTTGCACCCTGGCAGGCCGCCTCAAACGCCGACAACGGTGCCTTGACGCCGTGACCGGTCAGCAGCGGCGGAAATCGAGGATCCTCGACATGCATCGTTTACGCTTCACACCAGCTTGATCTCTTGCTCGATCTGGTGATCGAGATCGGTTCCCTCGGCCGTCAGTTGCATTTTGAGCGTGATGGACGTGCGTCCGTTGGCAGCCGCCGCGTGTGCGACGCGCTCGATCTCGCGTTGAGACGTTACGCCGACGTGCTTGAGGAACTTCCTTAACGCCATGTTGAGCTGGTCTTCATCCATGAGAGCATTCTCCTCGTTCATGATTATCGCCGCCGCAAGCCATGCCGGGCGCGTCATGCATCTTCGTTCAGTTCACCTGCCGCACCGATCGCCTCGCATGGCAAGGCCGTGTCGAAGCGCAATTGCGACTGCCGCGACGAACACGGGTATCACCAATTCAGGTTTTAGCCCACCGGCCTGGGCGCGCATCGAGCTGCGCAAGTAGTGGCAGTTCGTCTTGAACGAACTCAAAGCCGGACGTTGCCCGGCACAGCGAAGTCTTGCTGCGAGCTGATGGACACCATGCCGAGACCAATGGCGGCGGCGCCACTGATCACAACCATGGCGACGAGACTGATGAAGAATGCTTTCATTGTTGGGTTCCCTTTGTCCTCGCGGATGCGTCCTGCGAACCGGTCGGCTTGGCGAGACTATCCGAACGCTTTTCGCCAGACCCCGCACCGTCGTCACGCGCGGGTTCGTCGTCGTTGCCAGGCTCTGTTGCGATCTTCAAAAACGCGACGAGCGCCGCGCGCTGCTCTGGATCGGTCATCTTCTGCAGCGGCATTTTCGATCCTGGCGTGAAATTTTCCGGCCCCTGCTCGAAGAGTTTCGACACGGTCTCCTCAGTCCAGACAATGTCGAGATCATTGAGCCCCTTCGAATAGGGATAGCCAGGCAGGCTGGCGATGCGCCGTCCGAAGAGTTTGTAGAGCGTCGGGCCCGCACGATTTCTGCCGTCGGGCTTCAGGGTATGGCAGACGCTGCACTTGCGCGCGAATTGCAGCGCACCTTGCGCAATCGGATCGTCCGGATCACCCGAAACCTGGAAACGCCGCGGATAAGGGCTTTCCACGGCCTCGTAGGGCGCGCGCGGCCGGATCTGCCAGCGCGTCGCAAAATCATCAAGGCCGCCGTAGTAGAGTGCCGTGGCACCGGGCGCGAACGCCAGAGCCCACACCGGGCCGAACGGATTTTGATAAGATTCGATCTCCTCCCAGTCGGCAAGACGAACGACGCGCACGTTGCCGTCACCTGCACCGACCGCCAGAAGGCCCGGCTTTTCCACGACCGCCGCCGCTAGTACCGGACGTTCGAACGGCGTGAACTCCTTGACAACTTCGCCGCTCTCACCATTGACGACGAGCACACTGCCGTTGAGTGCGCCGGTCACGAGTTGCTCGCTGCCTGGCACACGCACCAACACGTTCAGCCCCCAACCATGCTTGTAGAGTGGACGCTCGAGTTTCCCGTCGGCCCGCTTGAAAAGCCGGAGCACACCGTCATAACCCGCTGTGTAGACATGCGTCCCGTCTTCGGAAAACTGCGCCGCGTTGACAGGGCCGTCATGCCCCGCGAGCACTGGTCCCGCCGTCAACGTCGAAAGGTCCCAGAGCCGCGCCGTTCGGTCCCAGCTTGATGTCACCGCAAACCGTCCGTCCGAGGACACGGCTACATGGTTGATCTTCGCCGTATGCCCCTCGAAACGGTGCAGGCGCTTCCCGGTCGCCATGTCCCAGATGGTCAGCGCACCGTCATCGCCCGCTGACAGAACCCGCGTCGAATGGGGCACGAACGCCACCGCATTGACGGCGCCGTCATGCCGGTCGAAGCGATGCAAAATTTTTGGCGTTTCAGCGGAGACATCCCAAATCATCATGGCGTAGTCGAAGCTACCGGTGGCGACGCGCTCGGCGTGCACATCGACCGCAATGGCCTTGATCGGACCTCCATGGCCGACAAGGTTGCCGTTCTGCTTGGCGCGATCGGTCTTCTGCGCCTCTCTCGACTCTGCACGGTTGACGTGTTCGGCCTCACTGCCTTCGAGCACCTGGCCGGCGCCCTTCGCCGTGGCCGGCGGGCGGACGTTCTCCCCTGCAAGGGTCGGCAAAGCGCAGATGAAATGTGCAGCCACCATCACGACGAGAGCAAAGCTCTTCGAGGGCTGGCCGCACACGCTCATCAACACCGCAACGTTGTGTGCAGCGTGTGCCCAAGCGCTGCGGCGTGCGCCCTTATTCAGCCGGATGGACTTGCGCATGTGTGCCGTGCGGCGCCACACGGTCCTTCTCCATCTCTTCCTCGACCCAGAGGCTGTGATGCTCCTTGGCCCAGTTGAGATCGACCTCGCCTGAGCCCATAGCGTCGAACGCACCTTCCATTCCAATGGTTCCGATATAGATGTGCGCGAAGATCACGCAAAGAAGTGCCAGCGCCACGATCGAATGCCACGTGACCGCATACTGCATTTCCTGGATCGGTGTGAGTTCGGTCGGCAGGTTGAGACCGAACACGTTCAGCGCCGTGAATGTCTTCGCAAACAGCGAGAATTCAAACGGGATCAGCAGCGAGATTCCCGAAAGCGATAAGGAGACACCACCAATCATAATCATCCAGAACAGAATCTTCTGCCCGGCGTTGAACTTTCGCGCTGGTGGGTGCGAATGCTTCGAGAACATGCCGCCGCCCTTCGCCAGCCAGACAATGTCATGCCGGTTGGGGAAGTTGTGGCGCACCCACAATATGAAGCTCAGTGTGAGCCCCACCATAAATGCGAATGCCACATAGGCATGAATGAGTTTTGAGAAGTGCGCCATCGAGGCAAATGAAGCCTTCCCAATAATGGGAATGAGCCAATCGCGGCCATAAAGTGCGATGAGACCAGTCAGGCCCTGCACCACAAAAGATACCGCCATCAGCCAGTGCGAGGCTCGCTCCAGTGCGCTAAAACGGGTAATCGTTACCCCAGCGGGCCCGCCTTCGATACGCACCTTACCGCGCGCGATATAGAACAAGACAAGCAACGACAGCATGGCCGCCATTGCATAGCCGCCCCATTGCGGTAGCTCGGTGCGCTGAACTTGCGTCCATTCAGCGCCTTCCGCCTGCACCAGGATGCCCGACTTGGCATCGGGAATGGAGACCTTGCCCTGCGCGCCCTGGCGCAACTTCTTCCACAACTCGATATCGTAGTTGCCACCCTCATCGGCTGTCGTGACCGGCCGTTGCGGCTGGGCATTGCCGACCGCGCTCGCCGGCGGACGCACGTTTGGATTTGACTGCGCCACGGCATCATTGCCAATCCACATGCCGCCGATCAGCGCAATCGCCAATGCGGCTGCGAACGCTCGAATTCTCACTCCAATCGCGAGCCGGCGCTTGAGATGGTTGGGCATTGCATGCCTCCCTTGTTGTGGCTGGGCTGCCGCTCCCTTGACGAAGAGGACCATTCGGCGCCCCGGCTTCTCATCTGACGACCCGCCGCGAAATCCGCCGGACCGGATTTTTCTGCGCCGCCTGATTGTTCGCCAGAGCCGGACACGGTGTAAGGTCTGACCTGGAAAGCGACTGGTGTGGCAAACGACAAATCCGCTGCTTTCTTCCTATCTGTATGGCCGGCGACGCAAGCACGACTGCTCCTTCTTGGCCGATCAGCCTCTAGCGCTGCATTTGGCCCCGCTCACGAAGTCGCGAGCGCTGTTCTTCCGTCAGTTTCTCATCCGGTGGCCCCGGATAGCTGGTGTCGACGCGGCCGCGCGCCGCATCGAGTTGCCGCTTGGCCGGCCCCCCATCGTCGCAGCCTGCGAGCACAATGGGCATCGCCGTCAACAACGCGATCATCGCCATGCGGTTTGTCATCGTCACTGTTTTTCTCCGAAGAAGCGGACGCCATCCTTGCAGATGAAGATCCTTGCAGATCAGGCTGGTCATCAGAGCACAGATCCAATCCTGCACGCAAAGGGCGGCCAAAGCCGCCCCCTGTTTCTTTCATCTCATTTGGCTGCACTCCGCTCAGCCCTGCGGACCGGGATAGGCCTTGCCCCATCCCCAGGCGCCCGAGCCGAAGCCGCGGGCAACAACGCGCTCGCGATAGATGTTGGAGACGATGTCGCCGTCACCGGCCAGCAGCGCCTTTGTCGAGCACATCTCCGCACACAGCGGCAGCTTGCCTTCGGCAAGACGATTGCGGCCGTACTTCTTGAACTCCACATCGGAGTTGGCCGCTTCGGGTCCACCCGCGCAGAAGGTGCACTTGTCCATCTTGCCACGCGAGCCGAAGTTGGACGCCTGCGGGTACTGCGGCGCGCCGAACGGGCACGCATAGAAGCAATAGCCGCAGCCGATGCACAGGTCCTTGTTGTGCAGCACCACGCCTTCGGCCGTCTGGTAGAAGCAGTCCACCGGGCAGACCGCTTTGCACGGCGCATCAGAGCAGTGCATGCAGGCCACCGAGATCGAGCGCTCACCCGGTTTGCCGTCGTTGATGGTGACGACGCGCCGGCGGTTCACACCCCAGGGGACCTCGTTCTCGTTCTTGCAGGCGGTGACGCAGGCATTGCATTCGATGCAGCGCTCGGCGTCGCAGAGGAACTTCATACGTGCCATGTCTTAGGCCCTCCAGATCTTGCAGAGCGTTGTCTTGGTTTCCTGCATCTGGGTCACGGAGTCGTACCCGTAGGTCTGTGCCGTGTTCGATGCTTCACCCAGAACATAAGGATCGGCGCCTTCCGGGTACTTGGACCTCAAGTCCTTGCCCTGGAAATGGCCGCCGAAGTGGAACGGCATGAAGGCAACGCCTTTGCCGACACGCTCGGTAACCAATGCCATCACTTTGACTTTGGCTTTCTCCGGACCCTCGAGCCAGACCATCTCGCCATCCTTGATGCCCAGGTCGTTGGCGTCTCTCGTATTGATTTCGACGAACATGTTCTGCTGCAGCTCGGCGAGCCACGGGTTCGAACGGGTCTCGTCGCCGCCGCCCTCGTACTCGACCAGTCGGCCAGAGGTCAGGATAATCGGATAATCCTTCGAGAAGTCGTTCTTCTGGATCGACTCGAACAGAACCGGCACGCGATGCAGTCTGCGATCGGTGAAGGTCGCATACTTGTCGAGCAGGTCGCGACGTGGCGTGTAGAGCGGCTCGCGGTGCAACGGCACCGGATCCGGGAATGTCCACACCACGGTGCGTGCCTTGGCGTTACCGAATGGCGCCAGGCCATGCTTGACGGCAACGCGCTGCAGACCGCCCGACAGGTCGATCTTCCAGTTCACGCCGCCCATCTTGGCAGGATCGTTGCTGCCGGCGACTTTCTCAATGGCAGCCTTCTCCTCGGGCGTCAGGTCACCCGTCCAGCCGAGCTTGTCGAGCATGGCATAGGTGATTTCCGGATAGCCGTCCTTGATCTCGGACCCTTCAGGCCAGCTCTCCACCGCCAGCATGCTGTCGGCATCCGGGTTGCCCTTGGCGTACTTCTCCGGAGCCGTAACGCCGAAGCGGGCGCGGAAGCACAAGCCACCCTCGGCGACCGGCTTGGAAGTGTCGTAGAGGTTGGGCGTACCGGGATGCTTCATCTTGTCGGTACCCCAGCACGGCCACGGCAACCCGTAGTAGTCGCCATCGCAAGGACCGCCGTTGGCCCTCAGCGTCACCTTATCGAAGGTGTGCTGGTTGGCCATGTGGGCTTTCAGGCGTTCCGGCGACTGACCTGTATAGCCGATCGTCCACATGCCGCGGTTGAACTCCAGCGTGATGTCCTCCACGCTCGGCTCGTTCTTCTCGACCTTGATGTTCTTGAACATCTCCTTGTCGAAGCCGAACTTCTTGGCGAACAGGTACATGATCTCATGATCGACCTTCGCCTCGAACAGCGGCTCGAAGACCTTCTCGCGCCATTGCAGCGAGCGGTTGGACGCCGTCACCGAGCCGGATGTCTCGAACTGCGTCGCCGCCGGCAGCAGATAGACGCCGTCGGTGCGGTCATGCATGACCGCCGAGACCGTGGGATAGGGGTCGATGACGACGAGAAGGTCGAGCTTCTCCATCGCCTTCTTCATGTCCGGACCGCGTGTCTGCGAGTTCGGCGCATGCCCCCAGAACACCATGGCGCGCGTATTGTCGGGCTGATCAAGATTTGCCTTGTCTTCGAGGACTCCGTCGAACCACCGCGACACAGGAATACCGGCGGTTTCCATCATCAGCAGATCTTTGCCGTCCTTGCCCTTGCCGGGCATCTTGGCAAACCGATCGGCGAGCCACTGGTAGTCGGTCTCCCAGACCCGCGCCCAGTGTTTCCAGGAACCCGCAGCCAAGCCGTAATAGCCGGGCAGGCTGTCCATCACGACGCCGAAGTCGGTAGCGCCTTGCACGTTGTCATGGCCGCGGAAGATGTTCGCTCCACCACCGGCAACGCCAATGTTGCCGAGCGCCAGCTGCAGCACACAGTAGGCGCGCGTATTGTCGTTGCCGTTGGAGTGCTGGGTACCGCCCATGCACCAGACCAGAGTGCCCGGTCGATTGGAGGCGAGCGTCCGGGCGACACGGTGAATCTGGGAACCCGGAACGCCAGTGACTTTCTCCGTCTCCTCCGGCGTCCACTTCTTCACTTCCTCACGAACCTGGTCCATTCCCCAGACCCGCTTGCGAATGTACTCCTTGTCCTCCCAGCCATTCTCGAAGATGTGCCACAGGATGCCCCAGATCAGCGCCACGTCGGTGCCGGGACGGAACCGCACATATTCGCTGGCGTGCGCGGCCGTGCGCGTAAAGCGCGGGTCGCAGACGATCAACGGCGCGTTGTTCTGCTCCTTGCACTTCAGGATGTGCTGCAGCGAAACCGGATGCGCTTCGGCAGGGTTGCTGCCAATCAGGAACATCGCCTTCGAATTCATGATGTCGTTATATGAATTCGTCATGGCGCCGTAGCCCCAGGTGTTGGCGACACCTGCGACCGTGGTCGAGTGACAGATGCGGGCCTGATGATCGATATTGTTCGATCCCCAGTAAGCCGCGAACTTCCGTATCAGATAGGCTTGTTCGTTGCTGTGCTTTGCAGACCCCAGCCAATAAACGGAATCGGGGCCCGACGTCTTGCGTATGTCGAGCATCTTGTCGCCGATCTCGTTGATCGCCTGATCCCACGAGATGCGTTGCCACTTACCGCCGGCGAGCTTCATCGGATACTTCAGCCGCCGCTCGCCATGCGCGTGCTCGCGCACCGAGGCACCCTTCGCACAGTGCGCGCCCAGATTGAACGGGCTGTCAAAGCCGGGCTCCTGGCCGATCCAGACGCCGTTCTGCACTTCGGCCATGACTGTGCAGCCCACCGAACAGTGGGTGCAGACAGATTTCTTGATTACGAGGTTGCCGCCTGCCGCCGTTGGCGCCGCTGCCTCTGCGGGCCGTACCCGCGATCCGGCGAATGCACTCGCGGCGGCGATGCCACCAACCGCCAAGCCCGAATTGCGAAGGAACGAGCGCCGATCCACGGTCCCGAATGCGCCCTCTTCGCGCACCGCAGCCGAGAGGCGTGTTCCCGTCGCGGCTCGTGTCACTTTCTTCTTGAGCATGTTTCTCTCCATGTCTCGCATCGCCGGACCGCGCGTGCGCTCAGCGCATCCGGGATCCAGCGGCGCGACGGGTTAGATGAACTTCGCCAGCTCGTAGTAGCGCTTGACGTGGTCCGTCTCGCGATAGGAGCCGGAGTCTGCCGTCGGCTCGCCCGCCGCGGCGGCAGGCGTCACGTTGGCTGCCAGGGCGGCACCACCACCCACCACGCCCGCGCCCGCCAGCTTCAGAAAGTTGCGGCGATCTGCTACGGCCGCCTTCTTTTCCGGTTGCTCCATTGCTTCTTCCTCCATTGCACCACCGCTGCCGGTGGCTAAAAACTTACTGCTGAGCGACAGTCGGCAATGCGCCCTCATGCCAGCCGGAATGCGCGCTCCTCTATCTCGACAAACCGCAGGCCGAGCACGCCGAGCGCCGCATAGAACGCCGACGTGTCATCGACCGAAAGATCGCGGAAGAAATGTGCAGCCCACGAGCCGACGTGCGCCTCGAAGAAACGGCGTTGCGTCTCGATGGAATTGTCACCGAAATCGCCACCGATCAGGCCAGCCACCATCTCGAGCACCGAAGCGATGTGATCTTCCGGCTCCGACACATCGTCGCTGCGCGCAATTCCCAGCGCCGCCATGTCTGCGCGCAGGCGCGCCAGCGGCTTTTCGTGCAAGAAGCCGGTCAGATAATAGGAGCCGAACGGAATGAACACGCCACGTCCCAGGCCGATGAACAGCGTCTGGTAAGCGTCAGCTTCTTGTGCCGCCGTGGTCGAGCCAGCAGCCTCGGCAAGGGCAATGATGGGGTCGCCAAGCGGCGTTCCCTTCGATGCGGACAGCCCCGCTGCGAGTTCCAGATCGTCTTTTGTCGGTGGAGCGGAAAGATAATGGGCGATCAACCGGTAGAGATGCACCCGAAGCGCATCCTCGTCCTGTCTCCCACCCGTTGTCTCTGCTACCTCTGTATGCTTCACCTCGGATTGCGCGTGCTGCACGCAATCACCTCCCAAAATGTCCTGATCTTTGTGCTTGTATGCCAAGGCAGTCTGCCCGCTACAGACTGGGCCCGCAAGATTGTCGCACCCCGAAACAACATCACAATTCAAAGTGATCTCGCGCTGCATCAATATGCATTTTTGAAATTGCATACGATACTAATTCTAAAAACATGGAAGTTCGTTAAAATAACAACAAATCACATGATATTGCATGTCCTGCTTTTTTGCGCCGCACACTCGACAAAGCTTGCACGCGCCGATCGAGCCGCTAAGTTGCGGATCTACAATCTATATCCGCTCCGGTATAGCTTATTCGTTTTGTAATTGGCCCGGGGCACTGGCGGGGCGCGTGAACAGGACGCGAAAGTGCATGCTCGACACCTCGAATTCCACTGGCGGACACTCACTTCAAATGGACCCGATGATCGATCCATTCGGACGCAGCGTTTCCTACCTGCGTGTCTCCGTGACCGACCGCTGTGATTTCCGGTGCGTCTACTGCATGTCGGAGCACATGACATTCCTGCCGAAGCGCGACCTGCTCTCGCTCGAGGAACTGGATCGCCTCTGCTCCGCATTCGTGACCAAGGGTGTGCGCAAGCTGCGCATCACCGGTGGCGAACCGCTCGTGCGCAAGAACATCATGTGGCTCTTCAGGGCTCTGTCGCGCCACCTAGACGCGGGCCGGCTCGATGAGCTCACGCTCACCACCAACGCCAGCCAGCTGACGCGCTATGCGTCCGAGTTGAAGGCGTGTGGTGTAGAGCGCATCAACATCTCGCTCGATACGCTCGATCCTGACCGCTTCAAGGCCATCACCCGCTGGGGAGACTTCAAGACCGTGCTGGGTGGTATCGAAGCTGCGGAAAAGGCAGGTCTCAAGCTCAAGTTCAATGCCGTTGCACTCAAAGGCGTCAACGAGGACGAGATTGAGGAGATGGTGCGTTGGACTCATGCACGGGGCGCAGACCTGACTCTCATCGAGACGATGCCGCTGGGTGACATCGAAGGCGATCGAACAGACCAGTATCTGCCGCTGTCCATCGTGCGTGCGCGCCTCATGGATCGGTTCACGCTCGAGGACATCCCCTATCGCACCGGCGGCCCGGCCCGTTACGTGTCGGTGAAAGAGACGGGAGGCCGTCTCGGCTTCATCACGCCGATGACCCACAATTTCTGCGAGAGCTGCAATCGCGTGCGGCTCACCTGCACCGGCACGCTCTACATGTGCCTGGGCAAGGAGGATGCTGCCGACCTGCGCGCGCCACTTCGCGCCAGCAAGGACGACGCACCGCTCTTCGCGGCCATCGATGCTGCGATCGCCCGAAAACCTAAGGGGCACGACTTCATCATCGACCGCAACCACAATAGGCCCGCAGTCGGCAGGCACATGAGCGTTACCGGCGGCTAGAACATTCAACCCTGCAGCAGTGCGCGCACACGTTCACGAAGCTGGTCAAGCGTGAACGGTTTCTGCAGCGTCGCAACGCGCTCGCGCGGAAAGCCCTGAGCACGCTGCAGCTCCTCGGCAAGGCCCGAGATCAGCAAAATCTTCACGCCAGCCGTTCTCCCCGTCATGCTCGAGGTGATCTTCGCGGCAAGCCCGATGCCATCCAGGCCCGGCATATCGAGATCGCTCACCACCAGATCGAACGTGTGCGAAGCCAGAGCACTGAGCGCGTCGAGTCCATCCTCGACCGCCATGACGTCGTGGCCATCGCCTACCAATGCCCTCTGCACCAGAGTGCGCAGCGCCGTATTATCATCCGCGAGCAATATGCGTGACATGGACCCTCGCCTATGGCAGCTCTTACGAAGGCCTGCCATTTTCCGATTCGCTAACGTGAGCGGAGCGTCAGTACCAAACCTCACCTTCCTACCTCAGAGAGAATATCTTTATGAAACTCCAGACCCTTGGCATGGGGCTCGCCGCCACAGCCATCGCCGGTTCCGCATTCGCGGCCGACCTGCCCTCGCACAAGGTTGCGCCTGCCTACGTGCCGCCCTCTCCGATCATGACCTGGACCGGTTTCTACATCGGTCTAAATGCAGGCTACACTTGGTCGAACAGCTCGACGAATGTCTCGTCTGTTCCGGTGTACCAGAACGCCGCTCTCTCGGACTTTGGTATTTCTCAGCTCAACAACATCACCCGTGGCGGCTCGGGGGTGCTTGGCTTGAATCGTAACGGTTTCATCGGTGGTGGGCAGATTGGCTGGAACTGGCAGTCTGGCGAGCTCCTGGCTGGTATCGAAGCCGACATTCAGGATGTTGCCGGAAATGACGGAACTGGGAGCCTCAGCAGCTCCTTGCCTACGTCAATAGCTGGAACGAACACCGATTCTTCGATCACCACGACCGGCAAGCTGAATTACCTTGGCACCTTGCGCGGCCGTGTCGGCTATCTCGTTACGCCTGCGGCTCTGCTTTATGCGACCGGCGGCTTGGCCTACGGCGGCGTTTCCTCGACCACGACCATTTCACAGTTCCCGCAGGTTCCGCCGAGTGACGTTACTCCCGGTTTTGCTTCGACGGGAAGCGACAGCTCCACCCGCCTTGGTTGGACCGCCGGCGCTGGCGTGGAGTACAAGTTCGCGCCGAACTGGAGCGCAAAGCTTGAGTATCTCTACTATGATCTCGGCACGGTCAGCTACAGCGCGGGTGTCCGCGCGGTTGCTACCAACGGGGGAATTCCCACCTGGACGCACGAGTCTGCTGCTTCATCGTCCTATCGCGGAAACATCGTGCGCGTCGGCATGAATTACTCGTTCGACTGGTGAGCTGCTCCGGTCGTCGCCAAGTACTGAATAATTCCCGATCTTCCGCTGTGGCGGACAGAAGCTCGGCCCTTGTGGCCGGGCTTTTTGTTTGGCTTTGAAAGCCCGTGATTCGACGACACGCTGCTCGACTTCGCCGAGATCGTAGCGCGCCATGACAAGGCTCCTCATCTCTAGCCTTGAATCAAGCTTCGTCGCCGTCCGCAAGCTCTGTTGAGTTCCCCCTAGAGCCTGATCGGCCTCAATGGAAGCACGACTGCTTCCATTGAGGCCGTGATTGGGTTCTCAAACAAAGAGCTCGAGCAGGCCGAAACGGCCAGACGTGCGTGAACGTTGCCATCCATCTCTCGCAAACCTGCCACTGGCACTTACGGCCGGCGTGTGACGATTCGTCCAACGAACGGCAATTCGCGATAGCGATGCGCGACATCCATGCCGTAGCCCACCATGAACTCTTCCCCGCAATCGAACGCCCTGAAATCGGCGGCAACATCGACTGCGCGCGGCGTCTTCTTGTTGAGCAGAACGCAGGTACGGATGGATTTGGCACCCCGTGCCGAAATCAGGTCCTTGGCAAACGCCAGGGTGCGGCCGGAATCCAGAACATCGTCGACCAGCAGGACATTGCGCCCGGCCACGTCCATCTCGACGTCCCGCAGGATATCGACCGAACCGCGCGACACGCGGTTCTTGCGGTAGCTGGAAAGCGTGATGAAATCGACCTCCGGCTCCAGCCCGGCGCGATTGAGCGCGCGAATGAGGTCGGCAGCGAAAACAAAACTGCCCTTCAGAACCGCTACCACGAGAAGCGGCTCCAGATCGAGAGCTGCGATCTCCCTGGCCAGTGCCTCGAGCCGCGCCGCGATCGTCTCTGCAGTGAACACGACGTCCACGGCCTCGCTCTGGTTCAAAACATCCGACATTCAGCCTACCTACGTCCTTCGTGCGCGCCGGTGCATGGCGCGCCGGCGTCGGTATTCAGAATTCTTGTATCCCTTTATCCAAGGCGGAATTGGTAGCGCCCCTTGCCAATCGCCGGCAAGACCTGCATCCAGAGATCCGGCCTTTGGCCAAACGTAGCCTTGGCCCAAAAAGCGTATTCCGCGCATGGAGGTCGTTCGCCTCACGAGCCCGCCACATTCCTGGCTGATTGATCGCCCGTGGCGCTCTGCCGGTATAGGTACCGCCTGACATAAACACCAGCTTTAACACCAGCTTTCAAATGCGACACCGCTCTTGATCCGGCTCAGCAACGTAGCACTCAGATATGATACCGGCCCGGAGATTCTCACAAATGTGAGCTTCCATTTGCGGCCCGGGTCGTTCCACTTTCTGACCGGTCCATCCGGCGCCGGAAAGTCCTCGCTGCTGCGTCTTCTCTTCATGTCACTGCATCCGACGGACGGCGATATCCAGATGTTCAACCAGGATGTGAGCCGTGTCACGACGCAAAAGCGCGCACAGCTGAGACGGCGAATTGGCATCGTCTTTCAGGATTTCCGCCTGCTCGATCACCTGACCACCTGGGAAAATGTGGCGCTTCCCCTGCGTGTTGTCGGAAAGCGCATCACCGATTACCGCGAGGACGTCACGGACCTGCTACAGTGGGTTGGACTAGGTCATCGCATGCACGCCTACCCCTCGATCCTGTCGGGCGGCGAAAAACAGCGAGCTGCCATCGCCCGTGCCGTGATCGGCAAGCCCGAGCTTCTGCTCGCGGACGAGCCGACCGGCAACGTCGATCCGCAGATGGCGCGCCGCCTGCTGCGCCTGTTCATCGAGCTGAACCGCCTCGGCACCTCGGTGCTGATCGCCACCCATGACCATCAACTGATGCGCCAGTTCAAGGCGCCGCGCCTGGAGCTACACGAGGGCCATGTCCGCATCGTCTGACAGACCGACCGGCAGGCCGATGCAAGGGCAGTACGGCCAGGGTACCCATTTCGACGGCTACGACGACGTCGTGACCGGTCCTGCCACACGGAGCACCACGGGCCAATTTCCGCCGATGCCGGCGCCGGATCCGCGCGGCGCATATGATGGTCCCAACAATGCGCCCGGTTACGATCCCAATCGCTCTCACACGCCGATCGTTCCACCCGAATCCGTGGCCGGCAGCTCGCTGACGCTCGTCATCTCCATCATGTGCTTTCTCGCATGCCTGACGGCCGGTGCCTGGTACATGATGAACCAATCGGCCGCCGCCTGGATGAAGGACATCGCCAGCGAAGTGACCATCCAGATCGAGCCGCGCGACGGCAGTGATGCCGACAAGACGGCATCCGACGTTGCTGCCTTTCTGCGACGTGAGGGCGGCTTCACATCGGTCAATGTGCTCTCACTCGAGCAGTCGGGCGCCCTTCTGGAGCCCTGGCTTGGGACATCGGATGCGTGGAAAGCCCTGCCGATCCCGCGACTGATCGCGATCGAGCTCGATCGCTCAGCGCCGCCCGACCTCGACAGTGTCCGAAAGAAGCTTTCGGCAAGCTTTCAGGGCGTATCGCTCGATGATCACCGGCAATGGCAAAATCAGATCCGCACTGTCACCCGTTCTTTCGCACTTGGCGGCCTGGCAATTCTGCTGCTGGTCGGCGCCGCCACCACGGCCATCATCATTTCGGCAACCAAGAGCTCGATGGCATCCAACCGGGAGATCGTCGAGGTGCTGCATTTCGTCGGCGCCACGGACAAATTCATCGCCCGTGAGTTTGAAAAGCATTTCCTGCGCTTAGGAATCAGGGCGGGACTGCTCGGCGCAGTCTCCGCAATGATCGTCTTCTTCGCCATGCCATGGGTTGTCAGTCTGCTTGGCGGTGGCGCGGTCACCATGGCGGAAGTCCATCGCCTGATCGGTGCGGGAACGCTCGATGCTGCCGGTTACGTGCTCTTGATGATTGTGGTCGTCATCATCGCGGCACTTTGCATGATCACGTCGCGGCTCGGCGTCTACCGCATTTTGAACGTGCGAGACTGAAATCGGGCCGGCTCCGGCTGCCACACACACACACCCGAAACAGTCGGTGAGACGCTTGACGAATATCAGGACACAATCAGTTGTTCTGCGGCATCAATTCGGCATCAAACTGCTTAAAACTCGGGCCGGCGCTTGTCAGACCCGGGTACAAATCAGCTACATTTCCCGGCATTCGGCTAAAATCGGTATACGTTGCGGCCATGCATGGAGAGTTGCCGCACCGACGCGCCATGCCTCACCGGTAAGAGGCGGTGCGCAGCGGCGGTCCCGCTCGGCAAGCTGCGGCAACCGGCGCGACAGGTAGAACCTCAAATTTCATAGGGTCATGAGAAAACTCGCCAAAGCATTCATCACGCTAAGCGCCGTCGCCGCCGCGTTGATCGTGCTCGGCTTCTTCATCTTTGCCGGCGTCGCGACCCGACGCACTCAAATGGCCGAGCCCTCCGCCGATGCCATCGTCGTCCTGACTGGGGCCGAGTTCCGCATCGCGGAGGGCGCACGCCTTCTCCAGGAGGGCCGCGGCAAGCGCCTTCTTATCTCCGGCGTTCACCCCCACGTCACGCGCGGTGACCTGCTCCGCATCACCCACCTGGCGGCAGAGCAGCTCGACTGTTGCGTGGACGCCGACACCAAGGCGCTCGACACACGCGGCAACGCTCGCGAGACACGCAAGTGGATCGACAAACAGCGCTACGACAGCATCATCCTCGTCACGTCGAATTTCCACATGCCGCGATCTGTCACGGAATTCGCGCTTGCCATGCCCGGCGTGCGGGTCATTCCTCACCCGGTGGTCCCGCGAGGCTTCCAGGAGGACGCCTGGTGGTTGCACGCCAGCACGGCGCGACTGCTTCTCTCCGAGTACCTGAAGTTCCTGCCGGCAGCCCTGCGCCTTGCAACCGAGCGTACAATCGGATCTTGGCATTCGAGCGCCATCGCCGTAACAGGGGACCATTCCACTCCCACAGCGCGAGCCTGAGCGCGACCCCCGCATGCTGAGATCGATCGTTTTCGCTGTCGTCTTCTACGTCAATACCGCGGTCTTCCTGGTGGTCGGTTCGCCGTTGCTGCTGGGGCCGCGCCGCTGGGCCATGATGGGTCTGAAGGCGCATGCCCATGCATCCCTCTTCTGGCTGCGCTTGATTGTCGGAACCCGCTTCGAAGTTCGCGGCCGGGAGAACTTGCCTTATCCGCCGGTCCTCATTGCCGCCAAGCATCAATCGGCTTGGGACACCTTCGCGCTGATCACCCTGTTTCGCGATCCCGCCATGGTGATGAAGGCCGAACTCGGCTGGATTCCGTTCTACGGATGGTTCAGCCACAAGTTCCGCCATATCTTCGTGCAGCGCGACCGCGGGCCCGCCGCCCTCAAGCGGCTGATCCGCGATGCCAGGGACCGCGCCGTGGCCGGCCGCGAGGTCGTCATTTTCCCCGAAGGAACGCGCCGCGCTCCTGGCGCGCCGGCCGACTACAAACCCGGTGTCGTCGCTCTTTATGAGGGCCTCGGCATTGCGTGCGTGCCGCTGGCACTCAACTCCGGCCTGTTCTGGCCTCGCCGCAAGCTCAACCGCTACCCCGGCACCATTGTCGTCGAGTTCCTGGAGCCCATTCCACCCGACTTGCCGCGCGCAGCGTTTCGCCACGTGCTGCAAGAGCGCATCGAGACGGCGACGGCCCGCCTCATCACCGAAGCCCGCGCTCATAATCTTGATCTGCCCTCGACACCCGCCGAAAACGAGGACTCCTAGATCGCGTTCATGGTTGATGGAAACATGAACGCGATCCAGCACGTTGTTTTGAGCATGTTTTTCACGCTGAACCGCTGCACACTTCAGCTCAGCATGCGCTAATCGGCATGATGCGGACGCATCGCCCGCCACACGCCGCCTGTGCACGACCAGGGTGGATCCGGCGCCCGCAGCCCCCGATCCGCTCCCGTCGCGGGCGTGTCAGAGCCGAAAACCCACGCCGTCGCGGACCACGGACTCAATCAGCTACGCCTGTTTCTCATCGGTAATGCCCTCTCAGTCATCCAAGCCCTCTGATCCGACAACGTGGCGAGCGCTCATCAGCATCGGAACAAGAACATTTAAAGATCTTTTTAGGAACATTTGTTGACTGAGCCGCCTGATACCAATATTCTATGACGTAGCAGGCCGCTTCGTTTCCGAAGCTTTATCGGTAGAAATGCGATGTCCGCAGCAGCGCCCGAACATATCCTTTTCAAAGCGCCGATCGCCGAGGAGATCTGGCGCTCCAAATACCGGCTGACCCTACCGGACGGCTCCGGCGAAGTTTCGCTCTCTGAGACCTTCGAGCGTGTTGCGGCCGCGGCAGCCGCGGCGGAGAAGGGTGGCAAGCGCGTGCGGGCCCGCTGGGAGAAGGTGTTCGGCGAGGCAATGGCCGATCTGGGTTTCCTGCCGGCCGGCCGCATTTTGGCGGGTGCCGGCACCGGCCGCGACGTCACGTTGTTCAACTGCTTCGTCATGGGCGCTATTCCCGACGACCTCGCCGGCATCTTCGACAGCGTCAAGGAAGCAGCGCTGACGATGCAGGCCGGTGGCGGCGTCGGCATGGACTTCTCGACGCTGAGGCCCAAGGGCGCACTGGTCCGCTCGATCGGGGCGGACGCGTCAGGACCGGTCAGTTTCATGGAGGTGTGGGACGCGATGTGCCGCACGATCATGTCGGCCGGCGCACGCCGCGGCGCGATGATGGCGACGATGCGGGCGGACCATCCCGACATCGAGGCGTTTATCGACGCGAAGGCCACCGCGGGCCACCTCAGCAATTTCAATCTGTCGGTGCTGGCGAGCGATCGCTTTCTGGAGGCAGTCCGTACGGACGCCGAATGGGATCTCGTGTTCGACGGCAAGGTCTACCGCACCCTTGAGGCGCGGACGCTATGGCGCCACATGATGCGCGCCACCTACGACTATGCCGAGCCAGGCGTGATCTTCATCGACCGTATCAACGCCAACAACAACCTCGCCTATTGCGAGACGATCTCGGCCACCAACCCTTGCGGAGAGCAGCCCCTGCCGCCCTATGGCGCCTGCCTTCTGGGCTCGATCAATCTCGCAGCCCTCGTCACCGATCCGTTCGGACCCAATGCCGCCATCGACCTGCCGCGCCTGGAAAGCCGGGTCACCGCAGCCGTACGCTTCCTCGACAACATCATCGAGATTTCGCGCTATCCCCTGCCGCAGCAGCGCCAACAGGCGCACGCAAAGCGCCGCATCGGCCTCGGTGTCACAGGACTTGCCGACGCCCTGATCTTCCTCGGCCTTCGCTACGACAGCGAAGCAGGGCTGCATGCCGCCGAAAGCTGGATGCGGCACATCCAGAACAGCGCCTATCGCGCCAGTGCGGAGCTCGCCGCCGAGAAGGGCGCATTTCCGCTCTACGACCGCGACGCCATCTTGGCCGCACCCAACGTGTGCGCGCTGGACGAGAAGCCTCGTGCCCTCGTTGCCAGGCACGGACTGCGCAATGGCTGCCTCACCTCGGTCGCACCGACCGGCACCATCTCGCTGCTCGCCGGCAACGTCTCCAGCGGCATCGAGCCGGTGTTCGACTTTCGCTATCACCGTCACGTGCTACATCCCGACGGGTCCCGCCACGAGGAGGCCGTCGAGGACTATGCCTACAGCCTCTACCGCAGCCGCCATCCGGATGAAGGCCCGCTGCCCAACGCCTTCGTTCGCGCCAAGGATCTGAGCCCGTCGGCCCACTTGGCCATGCAGACTGCCGTTCAGCGGCACGTCGACGGCGCCATCTCGAAGACGATCAACGTGCCAGCCGACATGAGCTTTGCCGATTTCGAAGCGGTCTATCTGGAGGCCGATTCGCTCGGCCTTAAGGGTTGTACCACCTATCGCCCGTCGCCGATCCGCGGCGCCGTGCTGGAATCGGACGATGCGTGCAGCGCCGAGCCGGGCGCGGAAGGGCACGCCGAAACGCAGGTGGAGCAGATTGCCGCCGACGCGGCACGTATCGGGCAAGCCGCAACGAGAGAGTATATCGAGCCGTCTCCGCCGCTGCCGGCCACAACCGAAACAGCACTGCCGCAGCCGGGCTGGCGCTCCTCGGCTGGCGACGTCGTCTACATGTCGAAGCCGCTCGAGCGCGACACCGTGCTTGCCGGCTACACCTACAAGCTGAAGTGGCCGGCCAGCGACCACGCCATCTATGTGACTTTGAACGATATCGAGCGCGATGGCCGTCGACGCCCCTTTGAGATCTTCATCAATACGCGCAATCTCGAGCACTACGCCTGGACTGTCGCGCTCACCCGAATGATCTCCGCCGTCTTCCGGCGTGGCGGCGATGTTGCCTTCGTCGCCGAGGAATTGAAGGCGGTGTTCGATCCCCAGGGCGGACAGTGGATGGGTGGTCGCTATGTGCCGAGCCTGCTCGCGGCCATCGGCGACGTCATCGAGCGCCACATGATGCAGATCGGCTTTCTCGGAAGCAATGCTCAGACACTCGATATCGCCGGCGAGCATACCGAGGATGTCGAGATCGAGCAGTTGCCACCTGGCGCGGGCCCCGCCTCGTCCGGACGAAGTGCGCAATCCGCCCGGTCCGACGAGTTTAAGGCGGCAGCGCGCCCGCACCCGACGCGTTTTTGTCCGCGCTGCTCCTCTCCGCATCTCGATCGCAAGGAGGGCTGCTGGGTGTGTCGCGACTGCGGCTTCTCCAAATGCAGCTGAGCGCGAAGCCAAGGCTCTAACCGTTAACAGACAGCGCATCGCCGGACCTGCCCGCGTCTGCACGGTGGTAGCCCGCGTATGGCCGCGGCCGCATCGCGCGCAACAGATGCGTGTGGGCAACGCCGTCCACCCGACATCAACAATCTGGTGACATGTGCCGGCCACTCAACACTCCATTAAGACCTTGGCCGGCATAACCGTAAGTGCCGATGAAACATAGATTTACGCGTCATTGACCATGTCTGTAGAAGCCTCAGACAGAGCCATAATTCAGCTAGAACTTTTCGGCACAATGCAACGCGTTGAGTAGGCGCTGCAGCAGCGTCGAGTTCGAGTGACGATTGGTATCCGGGGTAGAGCAGTCATGAGTGCGCGTATCATCAATTTTGCAGAAGCTCGCGCCAGCCGGGCAAGGTCGCGCATGGTCAGCATCAACGAACACACGGGCGAAAGCGGCAATGAGACCGCGGAGCTGATGCAGAGGTTCCAGTTCTGGACTGGCGCATCGGGCCAGCGCTATGTCCACACGATCTATACGCTGCACGACTGCCCGGCACTGAGTTCCGGCAATTTCATTCTGGTCAATCGCGATGAGAGCGGCCATCGCACGATCCTCCAGATCGGTTTGCTGCCCGCGAACGCACCAACGCTCAACTTGGCGGATATCCGCCAGCGTGGCGCAACCCTTGGTGCCAATGAGGTGCATGTCCACCTTCTTGCCGACAGCACGCGCGAGGCCAAGCGCATCGCATTCGATCTGGAGTGCGGTCATTACGACACCACGGACGCGTATACATCACTCACCCAGCACTGACACCGGCCCGGCACTGCCACGGGGCAAGGCACGCGATGGCTTATCAGCGCTGATTAAATTGCGCCCACAGCGGGCGTGAAACGAGACCAGCATCGACCACCTTTGCTGTCCGCCTATTCGGGCCCGATCGTCGCGCCGATCTTCTGCCGATAGCCGAAACGCCGGCGTAGATCCGGACGCATCCGCCGCACCAATTGGTCAGCACGGCCTTGATGCAGCGCCACGCGCCGCAACACTTCCGCGCGCGGCGAAACCAGCCCGGAGCCTGCGTCGCGCGCGAAGAACCCTCCAAGCTCCACCATGAGTCGCTCCAACTCGCGTTCCCGGATGCCGAGCTCGTTCATATGGCGCAAGGTATTGATGACGTAATCGAGATTGATCCCCGACAGGCCGCGCGCCCCGCGTATCAGCCGCGCCTGCGTCTTGATGGGCAGATGTCCCGCGTAGCTCGGATGCGCGCGTTCCACGAGATAGGTCACGGCCTGGACGGTCCGCGCCAGTTCTCCCTCGATCTCGACCGGCAGCACGGCCTCGCGATAGACGCCGTTGACCTGTTCGCGCGCCCGCAGATAGCGCAGCACGCAGTGCGTTTCGCCCACCGGCACCCGATAGGCCACGCCTTCGCATACCCCGCCCCGGTCGAGCCCGAGCACCAGACCCGGCCGGGCCGCCGAACCGCGATGATGTACGCTTGCGACGCAGAACCGGCGCGAATAGCCCGTCAGCCGTGCACGCACCCTTTCAACATGGGAGAAGTCCGGCCGCCACATCAGTGAGCCGTAGCCGAAAACCCAAAGTTCGTGATGCGAAACGGTCATCCTGGATGAGAATACAAAACTGAAACGGAATGAGACGTAGCTTCAGGTTCCACGCTGCGCCGGGGTACGCGGCGGCACGCGACCGAAGTCCGGCGACGCCGTGTCCTGTCCTGCCCCCACGATACCACGGCGAATCACACGGGCCTCGTCGAACAGCCGATAAAGTGTATCGCCATCGCCGACCCGGATCGCTTCCTCCATAACGGAGAGACCCTCACCGAAACGCTTCAGCATGTGCAGGACCGCGTCCCGGTTGTTGAGGAACACGTCGCGCCACATGGTCGGATCGGACGCAGCGATACGCGTGAAATCGCGGAAGCCGCCGGCCGAGAACTTGATCACCTCCGTGTCAGTGACGCGCTTCAGGTGTTCGGCCGTATTGACGATGTTGAAGGCGATGAGATGCGGCAGGTGCGAGGTGATCGCGAGAACCAGGTCATGATGCTCAGGCGTCATGATCTCGACATTCGAGCCCAGCCTCCGCCAGAACCCGGCCAGCTTTTCCGTTGCCTCGCCCGACGTGCCCTCCGCGGGCGTGAGAACGCACCAGCGATTGTCGAACAGTTCCGCGAATCCGGCTTCCGGCCCGGACTGCTCCGTACCGGCAATAGGATGACCGGGGACGAAATGCACATGGCTCGGCAAATACGGTGCCATTTCGCCAACGATAGCCGTCTTGACCGAGCCGACATCCGACACGATCGCACCCGGTTCAAGATGCGGGCCGACCTCCCTGGCGATCCGCCCGCACACGCCGACCGGTGTACAAACGATGACGAGATCGGCGCCCACAACCGCTTCGGCCGCGGTTGCATACACCCGATCGACAAGTCCCAGGTTCAACGCAACCTCTCGCGTCCGCGCCGTCGCCGAGGAGCCTGTTATTTCACCCACCAGACCGCCGTGCCGCCGGGCCGCATGGCTGATCGACGAGCCGATAAGGCCGATGCCGATCAGCGCGAGCCGCTTGAACATCGGCTGTGTTGCATCCGCCATCAGTCCCGCACTCCCATGAATTCGGCCAGCGCAGTCACGACGCGGCGGTTTTCGTCCTCCGTGCCGATTGTCATGCGCAGGCAATGCCCCAGTCCGTAGCTGCCGACCATCCGCAGGATGATGCCTTTGGACTTCAGGAACTGATCGGCATCCTTGGCGGTGCGGCCGGCCTCATAGGGGAAATGAATGAGAATGAAGTTGGCGACCGAGGGCGTCACGGTGAGACCGAGCTTGGCGATCTCGGATTCCAGCCACGCCAGCCACTTGGAATTGTGCGCAACGGCCTTCTCCACGTGTGCCGCATCGCTGATCGCCGCGGTACCCGCCGCAATTGCCGCGCTCGACAGATTGAATGGTCCGCGGATGCGGTTGAGCACATCGACCACATCGGCCGGGCAATAGCCCCAGCCGATGCGCAGAGACGCGAGACCGTGAATCTTCGAAAACGTCCGCGTCATCACCGTATTGTTCGTGGTCGAAACCAGCTCCATGCCCGCTTCATAGTCATTGCGCTGCACATACTCGGCGTAGGCGCCGTCGAGCACCAGCAGAATGTCGGAGCGCAGCCCCGCCCGCAGACGCCGCACCTCGTCGATCGGAATGTAGGTGCCGGTCGGGTTGTTCGGATTGGCGAGGAACACCATCCGCGTCTTCGCCGAAACGCGCGCCAGGATCGCATCGACATCGGTCTTGAGGTCCCGCTCCGGCGCGACCACCGGCGTCGCACCGTTGGCGAGAATGGCAATGCGGTAAACAAGAAACCCGTGCTCGGTATATAACGCTTCGTCGCCCGGCCCCAGATAGGCGTGCGCCAGCATCGAGAGGATTTCGTCCGATCCCGCCCCGCACACGATCCTGTCAGGGTTGAGGCCATAGCGCAGCGCGATAGCCTTGCGCAGAGCTGTCGCCTGCCCGTCCGGATAGCGCTCCAGATCCTCTGCCGCCGCCTTATAGGCTTCCACGGCCCGCGGCGACGGGCCGAGCGGCGTCTCGTTGGAAGAGAGCTTGGCCGGCTTGACGCCGGACGGCAGCTTGCTTTCGCCGGGCACGTAAGCCTCGATATCGAGTATCCCGGGTTTGGGTGTAGGCGCGGGTGAGGTCATGATGAAGTCATATGATTTGGGATGTTGGCGCACCGTAAGCACGGCGCGGCAGTCTTAGACGAGGCGGCCCGGGATTCCTAGTGGTGGATCTGACGCTTGACCCTGGGGCAAGTTCGTCAAACGTTCGTGCAGGACGCCCAAGAGGCACTTGACCCGTGGGCCGTCCCTCAGATATTCAAGATCCTGAAACATCGTGGTGATTTGGCCGGCCGGCTTGCAGCCACGTTAAACAACTCGCTAAAAGGCCGTGCGAGACCGATCCTCGGTTGACCCGGCCAAGACAAGAAGCGCGGGGAACGTGAGGCGGTCTTTTTTGTTGCCCGCCTCGATGTCCGCCCCAACGGCCCGCCCCCGCGCTTCCGCTGATCGAGTTTGGAGCCTGGGCGTGAACGAGACGATGAAGCCCCGACGATTGCAGCCCACCGCCAGCGGTGCGAATGCAGCTGACTTGGCGTTCGACGCCACCTCCCCGCCTGCGCGATTGAAGGAAGCATGGACTCCGTCGAGCAGGATCGCAGAATTCACCGGCACGCCCCTGAAGCTCGAATCCGGCCAAACGCTGGATGCGTTCCAGATCGCTTACGAGACCTGGGGAGAGCTCAACGCCGACAAATCCAATGCCGTGCTGGTTTGTCATGCGCTCACCGGCGACCAGTACGTCATCGGCACCAATCCGGTCACACAGAAGCCCGGTTGGTGGGAAACCCTGCTCGGCCCGGGCAAGCCGATCGATACGAACAGATATTTCGTTATCTGCGCCAATATTCTCGGCGGATGCATGGGCACCACCGGTCCGGCCTCGCTTGACCCCAGAACCGGACGCCCCTACGGCCTCAGCTTTCCCGTCATCACGATATCCGACATGGTCAACGCGCAAGTGCGTCTCATCGACCACTTCGGCATCGACCAGCTGTTCTCCGTCATCGGCGGCTCGATGGGCGGCATGCAGGTGCTCGATTGGGCCACGCGCCACAAGGACCGCTGCTTCTCCGCCATGCCGATCGCGACGGCCGCGCGCCATTCCTCGCAGAACATCGCCTTTCATGAGGTCGGCCGCCAGGCAGTCATGGCCGATCCCGAATGGTGCCGTGGTGACTATTTGAGCCAGGGACGCGTTCCCACGAAGGGGCTCGCCGTGGCCCGCATGGCCGCCCACATCACTTACCTGTCGGAAGAGGCTTTGCATCAGAAATTCGGCCGCAATCTGCAGAACCGGGAAGCGCGCACGTTCTCCTTCGATGCCGATTTCCAGGTCGAGAGCTATCTGCGCCATCAGGGCTCGACGTTCGTCGACCGCTTCGATGCCAACGCCTATCTCTACATCACCCGCGCGATGGATTATTTCGATATCGCCGCGGCGCATGGCGATGTGCTGGCCAACGCTTTCAAGGGAACCAGGACCCGCTTCCTCGTCGTCTCCTTCACGTCGGACTGGCTCTATCCGACGCGAGAGAGCCGCGAGATCGTACAGGCTCTAAATGCCGTCGCCGCCAACGTCTCCTTCGTCGAGATCGAGAGCAACAAGGGGCACGACGCCTTTCTGCTGCACGAGCCGGAGTTCTTCGCCACCGTCGAAGGCTTCGTGAAGGCCGCCGCCCAGCACCGGGGGCTGAAACTATGAGCACCAATCAGGACACAACAACACGTGCCCTCCTTCTCCCCTCGGGGAGAGGGCCGGGTTGAGGGGCCATCTATGCCCGATAAAGCAAACATAGTGAGCAACAAGACCCTCGCCAGACTGCGCCCCGACCACCAACTCATCGCCGAGATGGTGGCAACCGGTTCGCGCGTACTCGACGTCGGTTGTGGCGATGGTGCACTGCTCGACGTGCTGGCCCACGAGAAGGCCGTGGATGCGCGCGGCATCGAGCTGACGCGCGAAAAGGTCAACGCCTGCGTGGCGCGCGGCCTGTCCGTCATCCAGGGCGACGCCGACCGCGACCTTGCCGACTATCCCGACGACGCTTTCGACTACGCCATTCTCAGTCTCACGATCCAGGCGACGCACTACCCAAAAATCGTGCTCGAGAACCTGCTGCGTATCGGCCGCCGCGTCATCGTCTCATTTCCCAACTTCGGCCACTGGAAAATCCGCACCGGGTTGCTCTTGGGCGGCCGCATGCCTGTCACCGACAATCTGCCCGAAAGCTGGTACGAGACGCCCAACGCACATCTGTGCACGATCTACGACTTCGCCGATCTCGTGAAGCTCGTTGACGCCGAGGTGGAGGACGCCTTCTCCTTCAACGCGCGCGGCAAGCGGCTCGGCATCAAGCAGTCGATCTGGCTACAAAACCTGCTCGGCGAGAAGGCGGTGTTCTTGCTGAAGCGCAAGCACTGAGCACGGCTAAACATGGCTCAAACAAAGGACCGGAGCGTACGTGCGCCCATCAAACATGAGCACGATCCAGATTAAGGAATGGCATCGCGAAGCTCCACGCGGCGATCGAGTTCGTACAGCGCTTCACGCGAAAATTCGCTTCGGTCCACGCCCGTAAAGGGGGCCTTTTCGCCCATGGGGATGAGATCGAGTTTCCCTGCGTAACCGGCGGCATGCAACATGGACGAGATCGTCTCGAGCCGCTCAGCCGACAGAGCGAGATTGTAGGCGTGCGTTCCCCTCTCGTCCGCATGGCCGGTCAATTTGAGCGATGTGAACTTTTCCAGCATGACATACTCGATGAGAAGCTGCGCGGCTTGGCGGCCCTCGTCAGTCAATACGGCTTCATTGAATACGAACTTGATGGGGACCGGAATAATTGCCTCACGTTCCGGTTCGCTATTTTTCTCGCCAGACACGTGTTGGACCTGTGATGCGGCGGCGACCTCTTCTGGTCGCGCATCATTGGCCTTTACCTGTTCGTGGGCATCTGGAGAGGGTGTTGGAGTGGTCGGCGGCTGGCTGGGCTCGCCCACGTGACTTGCCGTGCCGCCCCGTGCTGACGCTGGGGCTTCCGAAACAGCTTCTGGTTTGGCATTTCTTGCGCGTGCGCGTTCAACGAGCTGACGCAGGTTGTTCATAAGACGTGCCGTGACTTCGGTGGTGGCAGGTTTGGGACCTGCGGGCGAGTTACGATCTTCGCCGCTGGTTTCAGCTTTGGCGGCCGGCGAGCGCGCATTGCTCTTGGTGATATCGGCAGCACCAGCACTGAACTGCAATGATAGTGACGGATCTTGCGACGTGATTCCGCGCTCGGTGGTGAGCACCCATTCGCCGTTTTCATCCGTTCTGGCCGACCCAATGGGCGTACCGTCGACAAAGACTGTAACATTGCCACTGGGCGCGGCATGGCCGGCAAAAACCGACGTACCTTCAGGATTGATCCGAGCGATATCGAAGACAGGCTCACGTGTCTCGCTCGACGGCCCAAGCGCTTTCTGAACGGCAGCAAGATCTTTGCTGGTTTGGCCTTCGGCGGACGGGGTTGACGTCTGCACCATCTCGTCTTTGGACGTGGTAGCAGGAGGCTTGTCAGGAGCAAAAAGATGCCAGCTCCATCGCAGCCCTACGACTGCTGACGCAACGCTCGCGACACAGAGCAATATGATCAGTATGAGGGGTGCGCGACGCATGTCCAAAAACGCTATGCGAATAACATGAAAAGCCTAGTCCGAAAATCGGACCTTGGCGAGGTCCGTCATGTCGAAATGATGGGTTGCAATTAATATGGGTTCGGCGAGCGGGACTTCACCCCCGAGAGACAAGGAACCTTGCGCGGGCCAACCACGCCAATGATTTGCGTACGCGCGCCTGCTATCGATGGCCTCAACGACATCTTTCGGATCGATGATAATTGGACCGGATGATCCCGGCGGCATGCGACCGCGGGGGCCAGCACCCGCCTGCTCAGCCGCCGCCTTTTTTGGTCGCCGCCTTCATGCGCTTCGCCTTCGCGCTTGCTGCAGCCGGCTCATCGCTGCTCCAGAAGCTGAACAGCGACGACAGCGGCGCGCTCTCGCTGACGCTGCCGGCATACGACTGGAACACCTTTACCCTGGCGCCGACCTTGGCGATTGAGGCGAGATGCACGACGTGCTCGTTGGTCAGGCGGAAGCAGCCCGACGAGTTCGCCCGCCCGACGGTGCGTTCATTGTTGGTCCCGTGGATGCGGTAGACCGTGCTGCCGAGATAGAGGGCGCGCGCACCCTGCGGGTTCTTGAGCCCCCCGGTCACGGTGATCGGCAATCCGGGCACACGCTCGTGCATTTCCGGCGGTGGCGTCCACGACGGCCATGCGGCGATGCGGCTGATCCGCTCCGTGCCAGTCCAGGTGAACCCTTCGCGGCCAACCGAGATGGGATACTGATAGGCTTTCTTGCCGGGCAGAATGTAGTAGAGCTTGCGCGCCTGGGTATCGATGATGATCGACCCGACGTCCTCCTTCCTGTCGAAGTAGACGACAGGCGGCTCAACGGGCTTGATGTCGGGCCGTTCGCCACCCTGCATGAATTTGGGGTAGACCACCGTGCCATAGGATTTGCGGCGCTCGGCGCGCGCGGCTTCTTCCGCTTCCGCCTTACGCTTGAGATCGCTCGGAAAGACCGGACCCCGCTCGCTCCAGCCCTGGGCCAGGACTGATCCGGAGGAGATCGCAACAGTAGCGGCCAGAACTGTCGGCACGACGATGGAAAGTCTCATGCGGGGCCCTCGCTTCTCATGTCGGGACGCGGACCGTGCGCCAACGACACATGAGGGAATAACCGCGCCGGCACGCCACGACAAGTTTGCCCGGGCATTTTGCGGGGCCTTGTGCGCGACTGTGGCCCCAGAGCTTCACCGGCGCTTCACCACAGCTGCAACCTCGCCGATTACGGGGGCACGCGCGACTTTGCCGATCGTCGCCACCACGTCCTTTTTCGCTTCGACCATCACCACGCCAGCAAACCCCGGCGTGAAACGCCTCCCGATCTTCTCGAAGGCCCCCGCCGAGCGCACGACCAGCTCCCGGTTGAACGGCGGCACATAGAGTGCGCTTCTCCAATCGACCGGCGTCAGTAGCGCATCGAGAAGCAGCCGCTCGAGTTGCCGCCGGCTGTAGGGCTGCCCCTGCCCGAAGGGCGTCGTGTCGATCCGCGCCCAAATCCCGCGCCGGTTCGGAACCACCAGGATGAGACTGCCTTGCGGAGCCAAGACGCGCCATATCTCGCGCAGCAGCGGCCTGACACGCTCGGCGTTCTCCAGGCAGTGCACCGCCAGCATCTTGTCCACTGACGCATCCGGGAGCGGCAGCTTGTCCTCCTCGGCGAGCGCCGTCAGCACGCCACCCTCGCGCGGCCACACCAGCGCCCCCTGCCCCGCTGGCATCAGCGCCGCAATTCGGACCGCACTGCCTCTCAGGCCGGACAGATAGGGCGTTGCAAAGCCTAGGCCGACGAGCGTATCGCCTTTGACGCAAGTCCATCGCTCACGGATCAGGTGCTGCAGCGTCCGGCGCACCACATGTCCCAGCGGGCTTTGATAAAAATCGCGTAGCTCGATGACATCCTGATGCATGCGCTGCACTCAAGGGAATTTTGGCCCGCCGCGCAAGCCCGCCAGACCGGACGCGTGACCTCGGCGACGGACTGCAACCTCCACAGAACTCTCTGAATTACGATTAGCTTCGGAAAGATAAAGGTTTTTGTCTCAGGAAACCGATATTGGGGATAGCCCTGAGACTTGAGGTTGCTATCATGTATCCCACCGGGTTCCGTTGCCCGGATAACGCGAAGGCCCGGCCGGATCCCCGAACAAATTCGACACCGGGTCCCGAAAACGGCAATTGGGAGAAAACGACCATGCTGCATTCGTCCGCACGACGGACCGCTACTTTGGCAACCGCCCTCGCGGGTGTCGCTGCCATCGCAACTGCGATCACACCCGCAAAGGCAGATACGTTCATCAACATTCTGACCGGCGGCACCAGCGGCGTTTATTATCCGCTGGGCGTGGCACTGTCGAAGATTTACGGCGAGAAGATCCCCGGTGCCCGCACACAGGTGCAATCCACCAAGGCCTCGGTCGAGAATCTCAACCTCTTGCAGAAGGGCAAGGGCGAGATTGCACTGGCATTGGGCGATTCCGTCAAACTCGCCTGGGAAGGCAATGCCGAAGCCGGATTCCCAAAGAAACTCGATAAGTTGCGTGCCATCGCGGCGATCTACCCCAACTACATCCAGACCGTTGCCTCCAAGGATAGCGGCATCAGGAACTTTGCCGACTTGAAGGGCAAGGGTCTCTCGGTCGGTGCGCCCAAGTCGGGCACCGAGCTCAACGCACGTGCCATCTTCGAAGCGATGGGCATGAGTTACAAGGATCTGGGTAAGACAGAGTATCTGCCCTTCGCCGAATCCGTCGAGCTCATCAAGAACCGCCAGCTCGACGCGACGCTGCAGTCTGCGGGCCTCGGCGTGGCCTCGATCCGCGACCTGGCAACCTCGCTGCCGATCCAGATGGTGGCTGTGCCACCTGAAGTCGCCGAGAAGCTCGGCCCGCCCTATATCTCGGCTGAGATTCCGGCCGGCACCTATGAGGGACAGAGCGAGCCTGTGAACACGGTCGCCGTTCGCAACATCCTCGTCACACACTCCGACGTATCGGACGAAGTTGCCTATCAGATGACGAAGCTGCTGTTCGAGAACCTCGATGAGCTGGTGTCCGCTCATAAGGCCGCCAAGGCGATCAAGCTGGAAACCGCAACGAAGGGCGTTCCCATACCGCTGCACCCTGGCGCCGAGCGCTACTACAAGGAAAAGGGCCTGCTGAAATAATCGGCAGTGCGTATGGGCCGGGGCATACCGCTCCGGCCCATTTCGCTTACAATAGCGCTGCGGCCAGCCTCTCCCGCATGCCTATTCGAAATCGACGGCAACCGCATTGCGGATGCTGGCGCGGCCCCGATACCTTGCAGCGAGATCTTGACCGATGAGCATGGAAAACAGACAGCGGGATGCCGGAACTAATGCTCAGACCGACATGAGTGAGGCCGACGCGAGCGCACTTGAGCTTCACGATCCTTTGGCCAAGACCTTTCCCGAAACGCTGGAAGGCAAGGTTCTCTTCGCGATCGCAATCGCGTTCTCACTCTTCCAGGTCGCCACTGCTGCGCACGTCATCGATCTGCCGAGCCAGCTGGTTCGCGCCTACCACGTCGGCTTCCTGATGCTGCTGGTGTTCCCGCTGATAGCCGCAGTGCGACACCGCCCGCTCGGCTGGCACGTCCTTGCATGGGCGTTCGGAATTGTCGGCTTTGCCGTCGCCATCTACCAGTGGTGGGAATACAAGGATCTCATCATCAGGTCCGGCGATCCCAACGATCTCGACATCATCGTCGGCGCCATCGCGCTCGCCGTGCTTTTCACCGCCACTTACCTGCTCATGGGCCCCGCATTGCCGATCCTGTCGGGCCTCTTCCTGCTCTACTGTTTTTTCGGCCAACTGTTGCCTGCCCCGCTCGATCATCGCGGCTACGACTTCGCGCAGGTGATCGACCACATGGCCTTCGGAACCGAGGGCATCTACGGCATACCGACCTACGTTTCGTCGAGCTACATTTTCCTTTTCATTCTCTTCGGCGCATTTCTTGAGCGTGCCGGCATGGTGCAGCTCTTCACCGATGTCTCCTTGGGCCTCGTCGGCAGCAGTCGGGGCGGTGCCGCGAAAGTCTCGGTGATCTCGTCGGGTATGATGGGCACCATCTCCGGGTCCGGCGTCGCCAACGTCGTCACCACCGGCCAGTTCACAATTCCCCTGATGAAACGGTTCGGCTACCGCGCGGCTTTCGCAGGCGGCGTCGAAGCGACGTCGTCGATGGGCGGTCAGATCATGCCGCCGGTGATGGGCGCCGTCGCCTTCATCATGGCCGAGACGCTCGACATCGCCTATGCGGAAGTGGTCAAGGCGGCTGTTGTGCCGGCCATCCTCTACTTCGCGTCCGCCTTCTGGATGGTGCATCTGGAAGCGGGAAAGCGCGGTCTCCTGGGGCTTGGAGCCAGCGAGCTACCCTCGGCAAGAACTGCGCTCCTCAAGGGTTGGCATCTTCTCCTGCCACTCGCCATGCTCGTCTATCTCCTGTTCTCCGGCTACACGCCCCTGTTTGCCGGCACCGTCGGTCTCGCTCTCACCGTGCTTTTGATCCTCGGCGCGTCCGCTGTACTCGGCCTGCCCGAAGGAATCCTGCGCTATATCTTCTGGATCGGGCTCGGCATCGTCGGCGCTGCCTTCATCGAGTACGGCCTCGGCATTGTCGGCCTCGCCATCGCCGCCCTCATCCTTGTCAATATGTTGATGCGCCATGGTCGCCAGACCGTATGGAGCGCTATCGTCGGCCTCGCCGAAGGCGCCAAGACAGCGTTGTCCGTCGGCATCGCCTGCGCCATCGTCGGCATCATCATCGGCACCATGACGCTGACCGGCGCTGCCACCACTTTCGGCGGCTTCATCGTCTCGGTCGGCAAGGAGAGCCTGTTCCTCTCGCTCGTCCTGACAATGATCACCTGCATCATCCTTGGCATGGGCATCCCGACGATCCCGAACTACATCATCACATCCTCACTTGCCGGCCCTGCGCTCGAGCATCTGGGCGTGCCGCTGATCGTCTCTCACATGTTCGTCTTCTACTTCGGCATCCTCGCCGACCTGACGCCGCCCGTTGCGCTGGCCTGCTTCGCGGCAGCTCCGATTGCGCGCGAGTCGGGTTTCCGAATATCGCTCGAAGCCGTCAAGGTCGCCGCCGCGGGCTTCGTCATACCGTATATGGCCGTCTACACGCCCGCACTGATGCTGCAGGACGGCGGCCCACTGGCAGCGGCCTATGGATACCCCATTGCAGTTGCCTACATTGTCATCAAGGTTGCAATCGCCATCGCGCTCTGGGGCGCTGCCGTCATCGGTTATCTGCGCACGCACATGCTTTGGTGGGAGCGCGTTCTGGCGGCTGCCGCCGCCGCAACCCTGATCGCCGCGCTGCCACTCACTGACGAGATCGGGTTCGGCTTGGCAATTATCACCTACGCGGTGCATCGCTGGCGCACACGCGAGACGGCCACGACCGAGACTGCTTGAACCCGTCATGCCGGTTTGTCTCATAGAGGGCACGAAGATCGCCGTGATCGCCGCGCAGGCTTTCACGCTGTCCTGGACGCACACCGTCGAAAAGACGGGTTGGGAGGAGGACTGGCGACTCACCGACAACCTGCTGGTGCTCGAGACGGCGCGCATCAAGGGGTCCGGCGCAGGAATGGAGCCACCCGACGACGCCCGTCTGGTCGGCGGCTGGTGGCAGTATCACCCAGAACACCGACAGCTCAAGGAGTTGCGGCTCGCCAACAACGGCGGAGCCGCCGGCGCCTGGCGCATCTGTGTGCAAGGCAGATGTCGCGCGTTGCCGAGCGCACCCGGCAGCGCCTCCGAGTACGTGATCCGGCCCTGCGCTCACCCGCCATGACACCGCCCGGCGGGCGCCTTACTCGACAGCAGCGCCAATATCGTCGAAAAGACCATCGGCCCTGACAGCTGACATGAGCCGAGCACCGCGCACCGACACTGACAAAGGACAACCATGGCAAACCTGGAAATCCACCTCTTCCCTTGCCTCGATGACAACTATGGCGTGTTGGTCCACGATTCCGCTACCGGCACCACGGCCTCCATCGACGCTCCCGATGCCGACGACGTGCGCGCCGCCCTCGCCGCGAAGGGCTGGAATCTGACCCATATTCTCACCACCCACCACCACCACGATCACACCGGCGGCAATGCCGAACTGAAGGCGCAGACCGGGTGCATGATCATCGGCCCCAGGAAAGAGGCCGCGAAAGTACCCGGCATCGATCGGCAGGTCGGCGAGAGCGACGCGTTCAAGCTCGGCAGCTTCGACGTTAACGTGATCGAGACGCCGGGCCACACGCTGGGCCACATCACCTACTACATCCCCGCCGCAAGCCTCGCGTTTGCCGGAGACACGCTGTTCGCGCTCGGTTGCGGCCGCGTCTTCGAAGGTACGCCCGAGATGATGTTCAACTCGCTCCAGAAGCTTGCCGCGCTTCCGGGCGATACCACCGTATACTGCGGCCACGAGTACACCGCCGCCAACGCCCGCTTTGCGCTCACCATTGAGCCAGAGAACCAAGCACTGCAAACGCGCATGATAGAGATCGAGGCTCTGCGATCCGCCGGAAAGCCGACCATTCCGACGACGATCGCGGCTGAACTTGCTACCAATCCATTTTTGCGCGCCCACGTGCCCTCGATCCAAGAGCGCCTGGGCATGACCGGTTCACCGACATGGCAGGTCTTCGCCGAAATCCGCGAGCGCAAGAACCGTGGCTGACAGTCGTTCGAGCCTGCCATCGCAACCGGCCGAGCTCACCGCCGACGAGATAATTCGCCTGCTCGACCTCGCGCCCCATCCCGAAGGCGGCTTCTTCCGCGAGACGTTCCGTGACCGCGCAACGCTGCCGGGCAGCGCAACGCGCGCGCTGTCAACCTGCATCTATTTCCTGCTTCCTGGCGGTATCGTCTCGCGCTGGCATACGGTCGACGCCGTCGAGACGTGGCATTGGTATGCCGGTGCACCTCTTCTGCTCAGCGTCGCCCCACCGGACGGCGGATCGATCCGACGGCAACACGTGAGCGGAGACCTTCGTTGTGGCGCTCATCCGCAGGCGATCGTGCCGGCCGGTCATTGGCAGCAGGCCGAAAGTCTGGGCGAGTGGACGCTGGTCGGCTGTACGGTGGCGCCGGGATTTGAATTTTCCGCTTTCACCATGGCGCCCGATGGCTGGTCGCCTGACGAGAGATCGCGCATCCGGTGAGCAACGTTGCACGCGTGCGTGCCGACCGGGCAGCACCGTGCGAACTGGTGCGACACTTCTGCACGAATCGATTGATGCAGTTACGACACAGACATCGTTTCACCCACCGGTTATCCACGCCCCGAGCAGGCTAACCGCACTCAATCAATCTGTTGAAAACGCGGATAAACAAACGATCACTGTGTAGTGCGGCCCAGCTACCCTTGCCGCTCCAACGCGACTCACCGAAAACTGCCCGGGTAATTATGGCATTCGGCGAATTGGAATTCGTCGAACTCGGGGAGCCAATCGCATGAAGCGTGAGCAGCCGGGCGCGGTTTTGAGCACGGTATTCGTCGACTACGACAACATCTACCTGTCGCTCAAGCGCAAGAGTGAAGAGGCAGCCAAGCGCTTTGCCAAGGATGCGCCGGTGTGGCTGTCCGAACTGATGAGCGGCCGGCTTATCACGCCGACCAACGGACCTGCATCGGACCTGAAGCGCCGCATTGTCATGAATCGCTGCTACGGCAACCCCGTGCCGCGCCGCAATTCGAATGACAACTCCACCGACATGAACTCGTTTCCCTTTGTCCGGCACCACTTCCTGCGTGCCGGTTTCGAGGTGATCGACTGTCCCCCGTTGACGGCACAGCTGAAGAACTCCTCCGACATTCGAATGGTCATGGACGTGCGCGATTATCTCTCGCACGACACCTACTTCGAAGAGTTCATCATTCTCTCCGGCGATGCCGATTTTACGCCGCTGCTTCACCGCCTGCGCGCACATGCGCGCCGCACGGTCGTCTTTGCAAACGACTACACCGCCGCACCCTACACGGCGATCAGCGACGGAGAGGTTCGCGAAGCAGATCTGATCGCGCTGCTGCTCCAGGGCCGTGCGCGCACCGGGGCCGAGGACAACGCGGCGACCGCCACGCAGCCCGCACTGCCTGCTGCCGCCGATCTCGAGCAGATCCGTCGCGATATCATCAAGGAGGTCATTACCTCCGTACGCTCAGCCGGTCAGCCTGTGCCGCTCGAAGCACTCGCCGATCGCGCCGTGCGCACGCTGGGTCATGACCGCACCGTGGGCACGGCCTGGGGTGGCATCGGCAGCTTCCGCGACCTGCTGTTGAAGGGTTTGCCCGAGGACATCCGCCTCAACGAGCAGCCGCCCTATTTCGTTTTCGATGCCAGCCGCCAGATCGCTCAAGCCATCGAACCCGAGCCGTTAATCCCAGAAACGCGCCAGGAAACCCGCCCGGAAACACGCCACGAAAACCGTGCGCCATCGCAGGCTCCCTTGCCGGCCGGCCGTGAGACCCGCATCGAGCCGCGCCTTGAGACGCCGCCTGCACGCACCGAGCCGCGCGAGGCTTACTACGGCACGCGCTCAGCCCCAGCCCGCGAGCAGCGCGCCGAGCCGGCGTTCGACGCCCACGCAGAGCAACGTGCCGACCACGCACCGGCAGCTCCCGCAGGGCTGCTTGGTCTGCCTGAGCGCCAGACGCACGCCGCGACCTACATCACGCATCAGCCGGTTGAGCAGCGCCAGCCGCAGATGCGTCAGCCCGAGCGAGCGCCCGCAGCAGCCGCATCCGTGCCGGCCCCAACCCGGGCACAGCATCAGGCCACACAACCCGCAGCACCTGTGTCGGCACCGCCTCCGACACAACGCACGCCGGACAGCGGAGCCACCGCTATTCAGCGCTCCATTTCCCGCATTCACGAAGCCTGTCAGGCGCCGCCACTTTCGCCGCCCGAGTATCGTGCAATGTTCGATGTGATAGCCCAGGAGATCAACCAAAATGGTCTCAACGGGCAACAAACGTTGACCAATATTGCCCAGAGAGCGCAGGAACTCGGCATTGAGACCCGCCGTGACGACGTACGGTTCATCCTCGATGTGATCAGCGAAACCGATCCGTGGTTCGACCAGGGTGCGTCCGCAAAGCTGTTTGCCGGCCGCTTCCGCAACTTCGTCGTGGCCCGCTGCCGCAGCCAGGGTTTGACGCTCTCCGCCGACGAGCTCGATCTCATCGATGCGTGGTTCGCAGGTCCCGCCGCGCCGCAACAGCGCGCGCCTGCGCGTGCACAGCAGGCTTCATTCCAGCAGGCACAGGCAACGGGCACCGACGGGCTGGCACCTGCAGCCGGCGATCGTTGGATGGGCCAGTCGCAAGCTCCGTTAGAACAGCAGCCTGTACCTGAGCGCTTCGCGGCTCAGAGTGACAATCTCAGCGGCGACGAGTTCCCGCGCATCGTTCGTCGCAACACCATTCGCTAACTCAAGGCGAAAGCCCAAAACGAAAAACGCCCCGGTTCTGCCGGGGCGTTTTCGTTTTTGTGTTTGTGCTTGCTTGCGTCTCGTGGCGGTTTCCGCCGCGGCTCCAGCATGCAGCTCCTGTTCTGGATCGCGTTCATGGTTGAAGAAACATGAACGCGATCCACCACCTTTGTTTCGAGCATGTTCTTCACGCTGAACCGCTGCACACTTCAGCTCAACATGCTCCAACCCAGATCAAACAAAGAACTGACCGCCATTGGCCGAGAGGGTCGAGCCGGTGATGAAGCCCGCGTCATCCGACGCGAGGAAGACGACACACCGCGCAATCTCCTCAGGTTCGCCCAATCGCCCGACCGGGATGAGTGGCAGGATCGACTTCTCCAAAACTGCAGGTTCGATCGCACGCACCATCTCGGTCGCGATATAGCCAGGGCAGATCGCATTGACCGTGATACCCGCGCGCGCACCTTCCTGAGCCAGGGCTTTGGTAAACCCGAGATCGCCGGACTTCGCCGCCGAATAGTTCACCTGGCCCATCTGACCCTTCTGGCCGTTGATCGACGAGATGTTGATCACGCGTCCGAACTTGCGCGCGCGCATGCCCTCCCAAACCGGCCGCGTCATATTGAACACGCCGTTGAGGTTCGTGCCGATCACTTCATCCCACTGCTGCTTGGTCATCTTGTGGAACATACCGTCGCGCGTGATGCCGGCATTGTTGACCAGCACATCGACCGGCCCCAGATCCTTTTCGACCCGCGCGACACCCGCCGCACATGCGTCGAAATCGGCGACCGACCACTTGTAGACGGGAATGCCCGTTTCGGCCTGGAACTGCTGTGCAGCTGCGTCGTTACCCGCGTAGTTTGCGGCAACACGATAGCCTTTCTGTTTCAACGCAACCGAGATCGCATGACCGATGCCGCGCGTACCGCCGGTGACGATGGCAACACGTGCCATGGGTTTTCCTCCATTCTTATGTGTTCACTGAGCCCAGACTGCCGATCGCATGTTGGTTCCGGGCAGAAATCGGGGAAATTGGTGAAGATGGATCGTGTGCGCTAAGAGCGCCGGCCCGCCAGCAGGCTGGACCGGCGCCGCTTCTCGACATCAATCGCGCGCCACGCACAAGGCAACGCCCATGCCGCCGCCGATGCACAGCGTGGCAAGGCCTTTCTTTGCGTCGCGGCGCTGCATCTCGTAGAGCAGCGTCGTCAGAACGCGCGCGCCCGAAGCGCCGATCGGATGACCAATGGCAATCGCGCCGCCATTGACGTTGACCTTGTCGGTATCCCAGCCGATGCCCTTGTTGACGGCGCAGGCCTGGGCGGCAAACGCCTCGTTGGCCTCCACCAGATCGAGGTCCTCCTTGGTCCAGCCGGCCTTCTCCAGCGCCTTCTTCGAGGCCGGGATCGGACCCGTGCCCATGATCGAGGGATCGACGCCGGCATGCGCCCACGACACGATGCGCGCCATCGGCTTGATGCCGCGCTTGGCGGCTTCCTCCGCCGTCATCAGCACGACCACGGCAGCACCGTCATTGATGCCCGAAGCGTTGCCCGCCGTGACCGTACCTTCCTTGGGATCGAATGCAGGACGCAGCTTGGCAAGGCTGTCGAGCGTGACGCCATCCTTGATGTACTCGTCCTCGGAGACGACGACGTCGCCCTTTCTCGACTTGATCGTGACCGGTGCAATTTCGTCCTTGAACTTGCCGGCCTTGCGCGCCGCCTCGGCCTTGTTCTGCGAGGCGGTCGCGAACTTGTCCTGCTCATCGCGGGTGATCTGGTACTGGCGGGCGACGTTCTCGGCGGTGATGCCCATGTGGTAGTTGTTGAATGCGTCCATGAGACCATCGCGCAGCATGCTGTCGAGCATCTTCATGTCGCCCATCTTCGTGCCATTGCGCAGATGCGCGACGTGCGGCGCCTGGCTCATGCTCTCCTGGCCACCGGCAATCACGATGCGCGAGGACCCGTCGATGATCTGCTGCATGCCAAGGGCGACGGCGCGCAGGCCCGAGCCACACAACTGGTTCATGCCCCACGCCGGGCTGTCGACGGGAATGCCCGCGGCAATCGATGCCTGACGGGCCGGGTTCTGGCCGGCGCCCGCATCGAGGATCTGGCCTAAAATGACCTCGTCGACATCCCCCGCTTCGATGCCGGCGCGCTGCAATGCAGCCTGAATTGCAACCTTGCCCAGTTCATGTGCCGGCAGGCTGGAAAGCGCGCCGTTGAACGAACCCACGGGGGTTCGCGCGGCGCTGGCGATGACAATAGTCTGCTTTTCACTGCTCATGGTGATTGCTCTCCTCGGGGGTCTGTTCTCTGAAAAAGCGGGTACCGTTGGTCCTTCGACCGTGTCTGCTTTTGCTTGTTTCGGCAGGTGACGGCACGATAGCAGCAGGCCCGCGCCAACCGCAATTCCGACGTGAGGGGAATGCGACGACCTGAAAGTCGTCGCCAAAACGTGTTTGACGGCAACCCGCTGCGTGCTACGATTTCGCGGCGCACAAGATTTTGTCCGCATTAGGACAATATTGGCCTGAAGCGTCAGCTGGGTCGCAGCTTGTGGGACAGCACAGTTGAGGAAGAGCACGGTACGCGCAATGCTGAACAAGACTGAGAGCCAAGCCGACAAACGTGAAGCGGTCGTTATCAAGAAGTACGCGAACCGCCGGTTGTACAATACCGAGACAAGTACTTACGTGACGCTTGACGACTTGGCCCAGATGGTTCGCTCCGATCGCGATTTCGTTGTCTATGACGCCAAATCCGGTGACGATCTCACCCACTCCGTTCTCACCCAGATCATTGTCGATCAGGAAGGCCGTGAGGGCGGGCAGACGCTGCTTCCCATCCCGTTCCTGCGCCAGCTCATCCGCTTTTATGACGACAGCATCGGCCGCATGGTGCCGAGCTACCTCCAGTTCAGCCTGGAAACGCTCGCCAAGGAGCAGGAAAAGTTTCGCAACCAGTTTGCGAACGCCTTCGGCAACCCCGCCGCCGCCTTCGAGGCCTACCAGGAGCAGGCGCGCAAGAACATGGCCATGTTCGAGCAGGCACTTTCCATGTGGTCGCCGTTCGGTCCCATGCAGGGCAAGAAGCCCGGGGCCCCGACTGCCGGTCCCCAGCAGCCGGGTGTCGCCGAACAGCCCGCCGGCAAAGCGAGCGACGAGCTCGGCGAGTTGAAGGCCCAACTGGCGGCTATGCAGGAAAAGATCGAGAAGCTCACCGAAGGCCGCAACCACTGACGTGGCCGCTGCCGCGCCTCACAAAGGCGCCTGTCCCGTTTGACGAGCCGACGCCCGATTGAGCAGCGGCTTGGCTCAAAACATGGTCAAAACCAGGCCGTCGGTCCGTTCGTGCGTTAATGCGACTCGAGCGCGGCTGAGTTCTTTCCCGCATGCAGCAGCGACGGCGGATCCGCAACATCGTCATAATCTTCCGACGGGATCGGCAATCCGTAGAGATAGCCTTGCAAAAAATCGATCCCGGCCCGCGCAAGCAACGCGGCAGTCTCCACGTCACCGACCCACTCCGCGACGGTCTTCATCTTGAACGTGCGAGCTATCTCCACCATCGTATTGATGAAGACCTGATCCAAGTTGTCGGCCAGCAGGTTCCTCACGAATGCCCCGTCGATCTTGATCATATCGACGTCCAGCCGCTTCAGGTTCCTGAAGGACGTGTATCCGGCGCCGAAGTCGTCGATGGCCACTTGGCAGCCCATATCCTTCAGGCAATCGACGAAGTACGCCGATTGGTCGATATCCTGGATCGCCGCGGTCTCCGTGATCTCGATCGTTAAGCGCTCGGTGATGGCACGATCGCCTCGTGTCAGATCGCTGAGGCAGCTGAGCCAGTCCTTGTCCGACGACGTCAGCCCCGACACATTGAGCGACATGCGCAGCGATGGATGCTTGCGCAGCAGGTCGACCGCAAGTTCCAGTGTGCGGCGGTCGATCAACCGCGCCATACCCAACTGTTCCGCGACAGGAACGAAATCGCCTGCGGAAATGATGCTCCCATCCGGCTTGTGCAGGCGCAGCAGGCATTCGTAAAGCTTGGGAACATGCGTGTTTGCATCGACGATCGGCTGCAGCACCAGCCGCATGCGGTCCTCGTCGAGCGCACTGATCACATCGTCGGCAACCGTCATCGACTTCCGCCTGACGCTCTCCCGGGTCGGACTGGGCTCATAGGCCATGAAACAGTCGAAGCGCTTCGCACGTGCGTTGTCGAGCGCCTGCAACGCGCAATTCATGGCATGATGCACCGTCGAAGCTTGGTCTGGCACCACCACACCGCCGATCGAGATCGTGGCTGTGAGCGGACACGCGGTCGTGCGGATTGATGCGCCGCGGACCGCCTTCATGAAGCGACTGGCGGCGGTCTGCATCGCGCCATGACCGCAATCGTTGATGACCACTCCGAACTTGTTTGCCGAATAGCGGCCGAGCGTATCGCCGGCCCGCAGCTTGCTCTTGATGAGCCGCCCCACCGCGGCGATCACCTCGTCGCCAATGTCGAACCCGAAAGTCTCGTTGATTACAGTCAGATTGTTGATTGAGATGACCAGGAATGCAGAGCAGCGGTCGTTACGGATCGAGCGCGCAATCACCGCCCCAAGAGCCTCAGTCAAGCGGATGCGGTTGAGTTGACCTGTGAGTTCGTCCTGGTCGGAATGATAAAGAAGCCGCTGCTCCTCGATGTGGCTGTCGTTGATGACGCGCACGACGCCACGTGCCAAAAAGGGTTTGCCATCCTCACCTGGCCAGAAGCGCCCGTGATCCTCCAGCCAGATCGACACGCTGGAGCGTCTGCCACCGGGTTGGAAGCGGTATTGGACGCGATAGGGAACGCCGCGCTCGGTCTCTTCCGACAACCTGTTGGCGATTGCCTCCTGTCGGCGGCCGATGTGCTCGGCCGCGACCAGCCCGTTGAAATCGTGCCCGGTGGCTATAGCATCAAAAGTGTCGACACCCAGCACTTCCGCTGCGTTGGTTTCCCATTCGATCGTGTCGCTGGCGACGTCCCAGACATAAGCGGTTTCGTCGACGCACGCGAGAATTCCGACGAGATCAAGCGCTTCGGATTCGACGCCCGGTTCCCAAATATCCTTTTGCACCGGGCCATCGGTGGGCGGAGCGTCGATGGCCATGGATTTTTCCGGCACGGCAGGCGTCCAACTTGATTTTGCGCCGGCAGGCAGGATCGGCTGACAAGGCGATCCATTGCTGCTCGCGCTCTCGTGACGCGTCAAATTAGAGGTAATTCACTAACAACTGTTGAAATAAGGCCCCGCATCGCTCGTGGTTGCAGCCGCGAGCGTTAAGACAAAGCGGGCGGCGCGCAAGGCTCCACCCGCTTTTCTATTGGATGTCTTACGATGTCGTGAGGTCTGCGCGGCCGCCTCAGTGGTCCATTCCACCAAAACCGATGTCGCGGCGCGCCACGCGAATGCCGATTGTATATCCCGCGATCACATCGATCAGCGCCGCCACCATGATGGTGAAGAACACCGAGGTGAACGCCTTGTCCACGAGCAGGAACTCGATGAGACAGCCGATGAAAACCAGCATCGACAGACCATGGTCGAGCAGCGACGCCGTCGAGGTGTAGGTCGCCTTGATGATCTCGACGAACAGAACCAGCAGCGTAACAAGAATGATCAGGTCGCCCCAGTTGAAGGACCAGCTCGCATCGCCGCGCACGGACGGCAGTGCGAAGATCTCAGTGCGCAGGCCATAATCCGGCGCCACGCCGCCGCCGAGCAGCACGACGACGTTGTACATGATGAACGCGACGATCATCAGTGGAATGGATCTGAGCGACATGGGATCTCCCTATGGTTGTCCTGGTTGACCGCTAGCGCAGGATTATGACGTTTTCACCGTCTCCTCGCTTCGCCATTGCGGAACGTCGCCGGGACTCATGCACTGCGTCACTGCCGGGACGCATCATCTCCCTGTTCGCCGCAGACGCTAGCATGACCCCACGCATGCCACCACCGCCGAGGGTTCCAGCATCCACGCCGATCCACCCCGCCGAAGCGCTTATGCCTCGGCTTTCGGCGCAAGAATCTGACGGCCGCGGTACTTACCCGACTTCAGGTCGATATGGTGCGGACGGCGCCGCTCACCCGACTCCTTGTCCTCGACGTAAACCGGGGCGGTGAGGGCGTCATGCGCGCGGCGCTGACCGCGCTTCATCGGCGAAACTTTCTTTCTCGGAACGGCCATCGATGCACTCCATTCATGGCAAAACGACCGCCATGCACCTGCGCCGGCATTGGCCAGGAACGTGAGCGTCGCTATATATCTTGAGTTTCCAGTCGGTTAGCACCCGCTTTCCAGCGGCGCCACCCGATCCCACGGAACGCTTAAGCGCGCCTTATACTGGCAAAGACGTGCGAACGCCAGTCCCGTCCACGTTTATCGCGACCGCAGGACACAGGCGGCCGCATCCCCCGACACCCGCACTCTGGACCGGATTAGGCTGGCCAGCCGCGCTGTGCCGGGGCCCGGCTTGCCGGCCCGTCGCTCGATCGGATTGGGCAGCGCCACCGCGAGCAGAGCGGCTTCCCGCCGGCTGAGCCGGCTCGCCGGTTTCCGGAAATGGTGCTGCGAGGCCGCCTCGGCTCCGAACACACCGGGTCCCCATTCGGCTATATTGAGATAGACCTCCATGATCCGCCACTTGGGCCACAATAGATCAAGCAAGAACGCAAGCGGCACCTCCAGCGCCTTGCGCAGATAGCTTTTCGATGGCCACAGGAACAGGTTCTTGGCCACCTGCATCGTTATGGTCGATGCTCCGCGCGGCACCCCGTCGCGCGCGCGCCGGATCGCCGCCAGCACCTCGCGCGGATCGACCCCCCAGTGCTGGCAGAAACGGCCATCCTCTGAGACGACCACAGCGCGCCTGAGATTGCTCGAAATACGCGACAGCGGCACCCAGCGCTGCTCGATCTTGGTTCCGGTAAGGGCCTGCCACAGGATCAGCGTGGAGCCTGGAGGATCGACAAATCTGAACAGAAGGATCAGGAAGAACATAAGCCCGAACCAGGCGGCGAACGCGATCCCTATCCAGCGCGCCGCTTTGCCTGCGTAGACGCCGATTGGCGCGCGAGCGGAACCGGGACCGACCCCATCCCTGCGCATCGGGGTATGCACTGCAGGCTCGGTGGCGACATCGGCGACACACCCACCCGAAAAGCGAAGAACGCGGTCACCCGGACGGAAGCTGAAGGCACGCGACGTATCAGAGCCCGCCGCACAACCCGCAGCACCCTCGGCAACGCGTGCAACGGGCGACGACTGCCGCAATAGCGCCGGTTCGGCCACTTCTGGCGCGGCATCGGCCGATTGGCGCGAACCTGGAGCCCGCTGCGGCGGCGATGCCGGCCATCCTGCTGCGCGCGATGGCACGAGCAGGGGCAACCATGCAGCAGACGTGATGCGCGCATGCCGGATCGGCTGCTTTGCCAACGCCATCGCCGAAATTGCTGCCCGGCGAGCAACATTCCCGGTGATCGGCGCAGGTCGGGCGCCCAGCGCCGAGCGCAGGCGCATCACCACGTCGTCGTTTGCAGCGCTCACCTTCGGCGGGCTAGGCCGCGAACCGCGCATCGCGCTTCGAGAGCCGTCAACCGACTCCAAACCCTTCAACTCCTCGTGCATGCTGTCCCTGCGCGATGCCGGTGATATACCCCGCCTGCAAAGCTCCGAACCGCCGCCAAACCACGCCGATCCCTCGCGGCTTGCGGCATCGCCCCGTTGGCGTACCGCCCGCCTTATTGTCCAGCCACCCTAATAGAGCACCAATGACCTTCGCGCAAAAACTCGACCAGGCCGCCCGCGCGACCGAATTCCGGCTTGCCGCGCTGATTGAAGAACTTGCCGGCCCGACGCAGTCCTCGCCCCGGCTGGCGGCCGCAATGCGCCATGCCCTTCTGGGTGGCGGCAAGCGCTTTCGCCCATTCCTCGTCCTGGAGAGCGCCGCATTGTTCGGTCTTGCCCGCGATGCCGCGCTCGACACGGCATGTGCGCTGGAGTGCATCCACTGCTACTCGCTGGCCCATGACGACTTGCCCGCAATGGACAACGACGTCCTGCGCCGCGGCCAGCCGACCGTCTGGCGCGCCTATGACGAATGGTCGGCAATCCTGGCCGGCGACGCGCTGCTGACGCTTGCATTCGAAATCCTGGCCCGCGAGGCAACCCATCCCGACGCTGGCGTCCGCACCGCGCTCGTTCTGGAAATGGCCAGAGCCGCCGGCGCCGTGGGCATGGTTGGCGGTCAATCGCTCGACCTGGAGGCGGAAAAATTGCCAGGCTCATCCGGCCAGACGCTCGGTTCAATCCGCCGCCTGCAGAGCATGAAAACCGGCGCGCTGATACGTTTCGCCTGTGCGGCGGGCGCCATCCTGGCCAACGCCCCGTCTGACGACCGCCAGCGCCTCATGCTCTACGGCGATACGTTGGGGTTCGCCTTCCAGATCGCCGACGACCTCCTCGACGTAGAGGGTACCGCCGAGGAAATGGGCAAGGCCGTCGCCAAGGACGCGGACGCCGGCAAGGCGACCCTCGTCTCGCTTATGGGATTGGAAACCGCACGTGAGAAGCTTGCTGAACTGGAGCGAGATGCCAGGGCTCTCATGGCCCATTACGGAGAGCGCGGCGAAACCCTTGCAGAAGCAGCGAGCTTCGTCGTCAACCGGCGGAGTTGATCTGCGCGCGGCTGAGCAGCAGCGCGACGAGGTTCACTACAGGCGACGGTGCATCGATGCTGGCGCCAACACAATGAAACGCCCCCGAAAAGGTTCCCGGGGGCGTCGATAGCCTGAACGGATCGTCTGTGCCGGCTGTCGCATCCACGCATGCGTCTGCCGCGGATCAGAACTTGTAGTTAAGACCTGCACGCACGGTGTGGAAAGAGTTGTCGAAGGACGCCGAGGTTCCGCCACCATGGAACTTCGCATCTTCAAGGTCGATGTAGAGGTACTCGCCCTTGAGCGTCCAGTTGTTGGTGAGCGCCCATTCGATGCCGCCGCCAACCGCGTAGCCAGTCAGCGTATCGCCGCCGCTGAAGCGGGTTACCCCGTCGTCGAGCGTGAAGTCCATATCGGCCCATGCGACACCGCCTGTGGCGTAGACCAACATGCGGTCAGCCGCAAAACCGGCGCGCGCACGAAGCGTCGAAAACCAGTTCATGTCGCTTGATGTGCGGAACGTACCCAGCCCGTTTGTATCGACGCTGCTGCCGTCGATCGAGGCGCCTTGGAAGTCACCTTCAACGCCGAGCACAAAGCTGCCGAACTGGGCATTGTAGCCAATCTGGCCGCCGCCGAACCAGCCGTCCGGGTCGATGGCGTCGAGCGCACCGGAACCCAAACCGGTATTGACAATCGTGGCATCGCCACTGCCCCAGGCATAACCGCCATTGAGACCGGCATAGAAACCGCGCCAGCTGAACATGCTTGGACGTTCAACATAAGTCTCCGGTGGCGGTGCCGGTGGACGATAAGGGCCCAGATCGGCGGCGAACGCCTGCGAAACCGTAGCCATGGCCGTTACACAGGCAGCCACGCTGATAATCACCATCTTGGACATTTGTGAGGATCCCCCTCTTACAGTCTACTCGTGCTGGGGACAGAACGCGCCAATTAAGGCAAGGTTCCGGCAGACTTGCGCCCGCAGGCACATCCATTACCGCGATGGCATTAAAAAACCGCTGTTATACTCGCAGCGTTCACGCCGAAACGCCTGCTTTTCCAGTTTCAGCGCCGACAGCGCCAAATCGTCGCGCGATGTAGTCTTCAACAATCTGCTTGAAATCCGATGCGATGTTCGGACCGCGCAAGGTCATCGCTTTCTGGCCATCGATGAACACTGGCGCTGCTGGCTGCTCCCCCGTTCCAGGCAGCGAGATACCGATATCGGCGTGCTTGGATTCCCCTGGACCATTGACGATACAGCCCATCACCGCGAAGTTCAGTGTCTCCACGCCCGGATATAGCCGCCGCCATTCCGGCATGCGCTCGCGGATCATCGTGTCCACGTCGCGCGCCAACTCCTGGAACACTGTCGACGTCGTGCGTCCGCATCCCGGACAGGCTGCCACGATCGGCACGAACGAGCGCAGCCCCATCGTTTGCAGGATTTCCTGCGCTACCTTGACCTCCGTCGTGCGATCACCGCCAGGCTCGGGTGTCAGCGAAACGCGGATCGTGTCACCGATCCCCTGCTGCAGCAGCACGGCTATCGCCGCCGTCGATGCCACGATACCTTTCGAGCCCATGCCGGCCTCGGTCAGCCCCAGATGCAGTGCGTAAGAGCAGCGCTCGGCAAGCATCGTGTAGACGCTGATCAGATCCTGCACCGCCGAGACCTTGGCCGAGATGACGATGCGGTCGGCGCCAAGTCCCAGCGCTTCGGCGCGCTCCGCCGACAGGAGCGCAGATTGCACGATGGCCTCGTGCATGACCGCGCGCGCATCCTTAGGCAAGACAGCCTTTGCGTTCTCGTCCATCAGGTGCGTCAGCAGCTCCTGATCGAGTGACCCCCAGTTGACGCCGATCCGCACCGGCTTGCCGTACGTCATCGCCAGCTCGATGATATCGCCGAACTGACGATCCTTCTTGGCCTTGAAGCCGACATTGCCGGGATTGATGCGATACTTGTCGAGCGATTCCGCTGCGGCCGGGTTCTCCGAAAGGAGCTTGTGACCAATGTAGTGGAAGTCCCCGACGATTGGCACGTTGACGCCCTGAGCGCGCAGCTTTTCAACGATGTGCGGCACTGCCTTCGCGGCCTCGTCACGATCGACCGTAATGCGAACGAGTTCCGAGCCGGCTCGCGCAAGTGCCGCAACCTGGGCAACCGTCGCCGCGACGTCCGCAGTATCGGTATTGGTCATCGACTGGACAACGACGGGATGCTCACCACCCATGACGACGTTGCCGATCGTCACCGCGACCGCTTTGCGGCGATTGGATATGAGTACCGGCATCTGCTTGCCCATCTCTCCGAGGTAATGTTTGCCTCGCACGAATTGCACCCTGCCTGTGCGAAGTCAAACGAACGCGTAACGCGACGTTTGCTGCGTCTGGATCGTGCCGTCTTTCGGGTGATCCGGGCCAACGATAGTCCGCACCAGGCGCTCTTGCCACGGAAAGCTGACGCCACGGCCGGGCGCTGCCCCGGACGCTCCATCAGCTCTGTTTGTCGACAGAGCGTGCCCGGACCAGCGAAGCAAGCGCGATCAGCGCCAGAACCAGCACGATTGCCGGTCCGCCGGGCGCATCGCTCCTCGACGACAGCCACAGACCGGCGACGACACCGGCCACCGCAACGATCGCCGTGACCGCCACCATCTGCTCGGGCGTGCGCACGAATGGCCGTGCCGCTGCCGCCGGCACGATCAGGAAGGCAATCACGAGGAGTATGCCGAGAATCTTGATAGCGATAGCGATCGTGATCGCGAGCAGCACCATGAAAATGGCCTTGATGCGTGGGCCTGGCACGCCCTCCGCAATCGCAAGTTCCTCATGCACGGCGAGCCGCAGCATCGGCTGCCAGATCATAAAGAGTACGGCCAGCACCAGCGCACCACCGCCGTAGATCCACACAAGATCACCGTTCGTCACCGCGAAGATATCGCCGAAAAGGTAGCCGAGAAGATCCACCGAAGGTCCCGCCAGGGCCGCCGTCGCGATCACACCTGCGGCCAGCGAGCCATGGTGCATGAGGCCCAAAACGGAATCGAGCGGCAACACGCGCTGGCGCGATAACAGCAAAATCAGCAGCGCCGCGAGTATGGCGACGACCAGCACCGAAAGGGTAACGCCCGCACCCACCGCCATCGACAAGGCAACACCCAACAGGCTCGCCTGCGCCATCGTCTCGCCGAAATACGCCATGCGCTGCCAGACGACCAGCGCGCCCAGCGGTGCGGCGACCAGCGCCAGGCCTATCGCCGCCGCCAGAGCGCGCAAGAAGAACGGCTCCAGCATCATGCGCCGTCCTCCTCTTCTGCGCCGTCTGTCGCGTCGGACGCGGCGGCATCGCCCGCCGACCCGCGCCCCCCTGCTTCGCGCATCGGCCGCCCCGCCAGATCGTGCGCATGATCGTGGTGATGTTCGTAGACAGCGAATGCGCGCGCCATTTCCGCTCCGAACAGCTTCACATACTCAGGATGCTTGGCCACCATCGTCGGCACGCCTGAGCAGCAAACGTGCCGGTTGAGGCATAGCACCCTGTCGCTCGCCGCCATGACGACGTGCAGATCATGGCTGACCAGCAGAACGCCGAAACCGCGCTCCGTCCTGAGCCTGCCGATTAGTGTATAAAGTTCAGCTTCTCCAGTCGCATCGACGCCCCGCACAGGCTCGTCGAGAACCAGCAGATTGGGCCGCCGGAGCAGCGACCGTGCCAGCAGGACCCGCTGGCCCTCGCCACCGGACAGCCGCGCAAGCTGCCGGTCGATCACCTCCGTGGCGCCGACATCGCTCAGCACCGATGCAACCTCATCGCGCGAAACGTCGAGCCCCAGCGACAGGAAACGCGACACCGTCATCGGCAGCGCCCGATCGATATCGAAACGCTGCGGAACATAGCCGATCCTGAGGTCATCGCGTCGAACAATATTGCCCGAATCGGCTGCTTCAAGACCCAGAAGCAGCCGTACAAGCGTTGTCTTGCCCGCCCCGTTCGGTCCGATCAGGGTAACGATTTCGCCGGCCACCAGATCGATATCTACAGCATCGAGAATGGTGCGATCGCCGCGCCTCAGCTTCAACCCGCGGGCCGAGATCAGCGCGTCGCGATCGACTTCGCCCGCGACCGCAGGCGCATGGGTGTGGGCATGCCCTTGGTCATGGCCGCAGCAAACCGCCGCCTCCTGATCGCTGCCGTGTGAGCGCGCATGCGAGTGCGGCGCGCGCTGCGCGGGGGGTGGCGCATTTTGCTCACCGCACCCACAATTCGAACCCGGTCCAGCCGGGTGAGGCCGTCCCGCATCCGAGCCTGTCGGATCAGACATCGTCAGCTTGCTCCACCGCGAGGCGGGCCGCCGGCGCACTGCGCACAGATGCCCGAGACCTCGACGAACTTAACCTTGGCCTCGAAGCCCTGCCCGCGCGCAACCTCGTTGATGAGGTCGAATACGCCTTGGGCTTCGGCCTCCGTGACGCTGCCGCAGCGCTCGCACGACAGGAAGATCGGCCGGCCTTGCTTGCCGTGCTCGTGACGGCGGCAGGCGAAGTAGGCGTTCTTGCTCTCCAGCCGGTGTATGACCCCGGCATCGAGGAGTGCATCGATCGAGCGGTAGACGGAAATTGGCGCCAGTCGCGTTCCCTTGTCGGAAAGGCGATCGAGGATATCGTAGGCCCCGATCGACCCGTTCGTCGCCGCGATTTCGCTGAAGACCTGCTCGCGCAGCTCCGTAAACCGCAGATTTCGCTCGGCAAAAATATTACGCGCACGCTCGACTGCCTCGGCAAGGCGAGCAGCCGAGACGGTTTGGCGGTGTGGGTTTGCGGTCTTGTTGGAGGGCTTGCTCATCCGATCGGGATCTGGCGGTTCGGGCTGGAGGCGACCATGCATCCCAGCTGAATGTTCTACCATATCACTGCTTCGCCACCGAAAGAAAAGCCATCCGCCGAAGAAAGCTGTCCAGGGTGTTGTGCGCAAACCGTGAGCCATGCGCCTTAAACAAGGAAAAATCGAACAAAATGCCAGTGTTTGCCACAATCGACCGCCAGTGTGCGCATCGATTCACACAACGCGCTCCTCGGTGGACTCGTGCCTTCGCCCACCTCGTCCCGATGAGCCTTGAATGAGCCTCGCCGGCCCGGCCGTGCCGCCCATTCCCAGGAGCGCGCGAACGATTGACGCGCCGGCTAACGCCCGGTCGCGTGCGGCGCACGCCGCACGAAGCATTGGAGAGTTCTGAGTTCATGTCTGAGAACGATGCCTACATCGTCGCCGCGCGGCGCAGCGCCCTCGGCCGTGTCGGCGGCCTGCACCGTACACGCCGGATCGATGCACTCACCGCGCCGGTCATCGCCGCCGCCCTTGCCGACGCCCATCTCTCCCCCGCCGAGGTCGAGGACATCATCTTGGGCAACGCCACGGAAGGCGGCAATCCCGCCCGCCTCGTCGCCCTCGCCGCAGGGCTCGCAGAGACCGTATCGGCAACAACGATCGACCGCCAGTGCGGATCGGGACTTGAAGCGATTATTGCCGCCCATCGTCTGATCCGCGCCGGTGAATCCCAGATCGTCGTTGCCGGCGGCGCCGAAAGCCTGTCGACCGCACCGTGGCGGATCATGCGGCCGCGCTCCCTCTACCAGACGCCGCATTTCATGCGCTACGAGCCGGCAATGACTGATTCACCCGACGAGCCACAGCCCTTCGAGGCATCCGAGGCACTGGCCCGCGCCTTCGGCATCACACGCATCGAGCAGGACGAATGGGCACTGCGTGCACATGACAAGGCCGCCCGGGCGCGCGATGAGCGGTGCTTCGTCGGAGAGATCGTACCGTTGCGCGGCAACGCCGAAGAGGCACGCGACGAGACTTCGGGAATACCGGACTGTGATGACATGGCCGATGCCGTGCCGTTCCTGCCGGAAGGTGGCACGCTGACGCCCGCCAATACCAGCGCCATGCATGACGGATCGGCCGCTGTCATCGTCGTTTCCGAGGCGGTCTGGCGACGCCTTGGTCAGCCCCCAGCATTGAAGCAACGCGCAACCGCCAGCCTCGGTGCAACGCCCGCGGAAGAAGCTGCCGCACCGATCAACGCGACGCGCAAGCTCCTTTCCCGGGTCAATGGCGCCTTGGACCCTCAGGATATCGGCGTCGTCGAGCTTTCGGAAAGTTCGGCCGCTCAGGCCATCGCCTACACCCGTAGCCTCGATTTCGATCCAGCCAGAATCAACACGGATGGTGGCGCGATCGTACGCGGCCATCCGTTTGGCGCATCCGGCGCGGTTCTCGTTGCACGCCTCTTCACCAATCTGGTACGCCGCTCGAACGGCGAGCCGCCCCTCTATGGTCTGGTCAGCCAGGGGGCAATCGGCGGCATAGGCTTGGCGGCTCTTTTCGAGCGCGTCTGAAATTGGTGCGAGGGCGGACGCGGCACCGATCACCTTCGGTCGCCAGAGCGGAACGTCCACGCAAAGTTCTGCCGGCTACTATGCGCTAAAAAAATTCCACGATGCAGCGTGCATCGCCGGCAAATCCCATTACATTGGGCCGATCCGAACAGGGTTCATGTCCAAATCTTAACGCCGCGTGGGCATGCCGCTGTGATATCTGGCTCATCAATGCCGCAATCGCGCGTTACCTGTGCGCCACGGTGTTGCCAATCCAGCCCTGGGGCGGGGGCGGACCGACGGTCCGGCGCGATTTGGGAAAGTACGAGTAACCCGAGCGGCAGACCGCGCGAGAAAAACGCGTGACGATGGTTACGGCGATCGGCGCAATTTGATGCGCGCGATCCAGGAGGCTGGCCCATGGACACCGCTACGTCCATCCGCGACTGGTTCATGAACTTGAGCCCCGAGGCTTCGACGCAGCTCATCAACGCCTTACTGCTTATAGGCTTGATGTCGGCTGTGTTCCTGTTCATTCGCCGCATCTGGACCCGCGCCGCCACTACGATCGAGGACACGATCTTCTCCAACTGGCGCCTGGCGCTTCTCGCCGCCACCGGCGTTGTCCTTTCTGTCGCTTCGGGTTGGACGACATGGGACGGCATGCGCAATTTCACCCACGAGCCGACGCTGTCACTGATGATTACCTTCGGCATCCAGGGTGTGATGCTGATCGTGGCGTGGCTGATCGGTGAAAGTTTCGCGACCGGCATGAGCCTGCGCTCATCGGGCGGCACCAGCGGTTGGGATCTCATCGTCACCGCTCTGTTCGCCGTCCTGGCGCTCGTCGCCGCCACGTTCTACTTCGGTCAAGGTGCCGGCTCCAACGCCGCAAACCCTGCGAACTGGTTCGATTCCGAAACTGCACATACCATCAAGAACTTCTCGCTCTTCGGTGCCGTCACAGCGCTCGTGCTAGCCTTTGTCATCGCCGCAACCAAGAGCGACGTCGGCGCCAATTACGTGCAGAGCGTGCGCCTCATCATCAAGAATTCGATGTTGTGGTTGATGTTCCTTGCTTGCATGGCAACCTCCGTCTTCTTCTCGTTTGACAGTCTCTTCTCAAACATCTTCCCCGCGGATGAGCGCAAGCGCACCGCCGAGATCCGCGCCAGCAACGAAGTCGCGCGGATCGTGTCTGACATCGGCGCTCAAGCCACCAAACGCCGCATCGAGGAAGCACGCTCATTGTTCCAGGCGCCGTCATGGATTGTTTACGAAGCCGAGCTCGACAAGGTCGAGGCGTTGGCGCGCGCTGCACCCGACAAGATGCGCGCCCAGATCACGCAGGAGCTCGAGGCTCAAAGGAGTCGTATCGCCAGGCTTGAAGAGCAGCGCGCCACCGCAACGGGTGGCCAGGCCGGGTTGCAGACCAAAAAGCAGCAACTCACCGAGGAATTGTCCCGATTGCAGGCACAGCGCCCTGAAGCGGTTGCCCAAGCGAGCGCACAGAACGCCGTCGTTGCCGAAATCGAGAAGCGCCTTGACGAGCAGCGCACCAAAGTGCTGGCCGAGGAAAAGGGCGTTGAAGGCTCCGGAAAGGTCGGTCGCGGCCAGTTCTGGCGAGCCGCCAAGGCTGATGAGGAGAAGGTCCGCGCCGAGCTTCAGGTCGCCAACGAGCGCCTGCGCGGCCCCCGCTCGCGCGTCGAAACGATCGACAAGCGCTTGGGTCAGATCAAGGCCGAGCTGGCACAGATCGACGGCGACCTCGCCAGATTGAAAGGCGAGGCCGACACTGCCGCGCAGATGATCGATGTCGCAATGGCCGGTAACGCTGCCGAGAGCACGGAGCGCTTCGATCCGAGCAGCGGCGTCGCAGCACTCAACCGCGACCGCCAGGCTTTCCGCCAGAAGCCCGATCGCGCCGGCCTCGCAGCCCTTCAGTCGCAATGCTCCGCACTGGTGAGCGCCGGTCTCAAGGTCGAGAGTCTGCGCGATATGGCAGCCGCTATCGAGTGCAGCCCGAAGCGGGCGACCGAGGCAGCCGCCCGCCTCTTCGCCCTCAACGAGGGGCTCGACACGTTCGCCAAGAATTGCGCCGGCGGCGAGCACCTCCCGGCCGCCGGCGGCACCGACGCGCTGTTGGAGTTTGGCCGTCGCTGCTTGCAGGATTCCGGCCTCACCAGCGCCGACGCCAGCATGCTCGGCACAGCCCTCTCGCGCATCGATATGAACCGCGACGACAAGGCGCACCGCTTCGTCGTCACCTGGAATGCGTTCCAGGATGGCAACCGCCTCGCCTATCTCGCCCTGGCCATCGCCATCGCTATCGACTCACTCGTCTTCATGTCGGGTCTGTTCGGCGCCAACGCGGTGCGCTCGCCGCTTTCCGACGTGCCGACGTTGAAGGCCCGCTCCGCTCAGCAGCTCGAAGCCATCATCGAGAACGCGTTGCTGCCGGATACCTTCGCAAACGCCGATGCCGTGCTCGCGGCAATGCAGCCGATAACGCCGATCGACGGTTTCACGCAGGAGGTGATTGTTCCCTTCGAAGAGACCGTCAACCGCAACCGCATCGTCAAGGTTCTCAACGCCGCCGCGGCGATCGGTGCCGTGCATCGCGACGTCAACCGCCCCGAGCGCTACCTGATCCGTCCTGAGCTTTTCGAGTTCCTTTCATCGGTCGCCAAGCGGGCCTTCGAATCCAACAAGGAAAACGTGAAGCTCGCCGAGCTCAAGCAGGTTGTCACAGTCGCGCTTCAGCCCGAGATCGGCCGCAACGCCGATATCGTTCTCAACAACATGACGCCGATCAACGAAGCACATGGCTTCTCCTCGCAAATCCGCCTCTCGCAGGTGTCTGCCGAAGAGCTGCCCATTGTCCGCAAAGTGCTGAACGCGGGCGCAACGCTGCAATACGTCCAACACCACGAGCCTAAGCGCGACGGCAAGAGTGAGCCAGGCGACCTCTATTTCGTCCACGGCCAACTCTACAAGACGATCGCGCTCATCTCGGCAGCCAACGCACGGCCTGCTCCAATGCTGCTGCCGCACCAGCAGGGCGCGCCGGCCCTCGAAGGTCGATCCAAGGGACCATTGCAAGGCGGCTCGCTCAACGCGGCATTGCAACAGGTCGAAAAACCGGCGCAGCGCAACGTGCCGCACGTGCCCCAGCGATCGGAAGCACCACCGCGCCAGTTGACCCAGGGCCCGCTATCGCAGCAGGAGCAAGAGCATCTGATAGGGCTCTTCGAAGACGAACTGCTGGGAGCATTGGGACTCAACCGCGAGACCGTGAGTGCCCGCTTTGCCGGCGAGGGCGTGCAGGAGGCCGCGCTGAGTGTATGGAAAGAGCTGCAGAGTCATTCGGCAAGCAACCCGGAGCTGAGCTACCTCCTGCGCAAATTCCAGCATGACCAGGAGACCGTTCTGGACGCCACATATGTCTCCCTCAGGAACGGCACCCAGGGCGACCAGCGCAAAGTCAACCTGCTCGAAGCCTGCGACAACCATATCCGCGAGGTGTTGCCCGCTCTGATGCTGTTCCCCGAGACTCACCTGGTCCAGTTCCTGATCGATGCACTGGAACAGGCAGCAGCACCCGACGACGGCCAGCAGCCCCACGAGCACGTGCTGCTCGAACAACTGCGGCAAATCCGCGAGCTGATGAGCCATTCGGACCTGTCGGAGATTGGCGACTGGAACCGCGTCCGCCGGATTCTGTCGCCCTCCAATATCGCCGATCTGCCCCAATTCATGAACCGTCGTCGCTCGGACGGTGGGAAGGCTTGAAACAGCAAGACCGGACCTGCTCTGCCATCGCGGGCAGAACGCATGGAATCAGACGCTCCCTAAGCCTGCCCCCCGCCGGCCAGTCGCGGCACGCGCCGCGCAATTGACGCGCCCCGACCAAGCAACTACACCACGGTCCGGCCCGCGGCCGCGGGAACCGGCGCAAACCTCAAAGCATGTTCGGCTGAACGTCGTCGTGGTTCAGCGCGAAAACATGCCCAAAACAAAGGGCTGGATCGTATACGTGTTTCCGTGAAACAGGCGCACGATCAAGAGAGAGCGACATGACAGCCAAGATCACGCTCCACAAGGGCGACCTTCCCGCCGGATTGGACTTCGGTTTCTCGGTTGCCGTCGATACCGAGACCCTCGGCCTCAAGCCGCACCGCGACCGTCTCTGCCTCGTCCAGCTCTCCGCAGGCGATGGCAATGCGCACCTTGTTCAGTTCGATGGAACCGACTACGCCGCGCCCAACCTCAAGGCACTGCTGGCAGACCCCGGCGTCCTCAAGATCTTTCACTATGCCCGCTTCGACGTAGCGGTGCTGTCCAGATACCTCGGCGTCGACACCACGCCGATCTACTGTACCAAGATCGCCTCCAAGCTTGTGCGCACCTATACGGACCGCCACGGCCTCAAGGACCTCGCATCAGAACTGGCCGGCATAGAGCTGTCCAAGCAGCAGCAAAGCTCGGATTGGGCGGCAAGGATGCTGTCCGACCAGCAGAAGGTCTATGCGGCCTCTGACGTCCTGCATCTGCATACGTTGAAAACACGCCTCGACGAGATGCTGGAGCGCGACGGGCGCCGCCATTTGGCTGAGTCGGCTTTCCGCTTCCTGCCCACCCGTGCAGCCCTCGACCTCGCCGGTTTCGATGACATGGATATCTTCTCGCATTAGAGCCTGATCGGCTGAGATGGAAACACGACTGCTTCCATCGAGGGCGTGATTGAGGCTCTCAAACAAAGAAATAGGGCAGGCCGCAGCGGCCAGGCGTTATTCAATCAAAACCTGACCTGCTCTAGCGCATTTTGCCGAGGACTCTAGCAGTCCAGCCCGAAAAAGCCGCTCAAAGCAAAGGGCTGAATCAGGAGCTGGAGCCTGCCCCCGATCGACCGCCTCTCGCCGAACACCGTTTTGTGTGAATAACTTGCCCGGCCAGAGGCCAATTCTGCCGTGTGCCCGCAGCCCTGTGGACACACCCGAGCACAACTTGCGCGGCGCGGACCTCCCGGCATTGCCAGCGGTCCCAATATCACCCAATTTGCACGTGAGTTTAGGAATCAACCGGCACTGGAACCTGGCGCGGCAGTCTAACCAACATGGCGATCTCGACCGACCTCGACGGCCCGAACAGGCGCCGTGACCACGCCGGGCGTGCCGACGACGCCAGGGGCGGCCGGTCGGTGCAGATTCGCCGCGCCCAGCGCCATTCCAAGCTCGTGCGTATCCTGCGCATCGCCCTGCCGGCCGGCGCCCTCGCCATCACCGCCTATTACGCCACGACGTTGATCGGCGCATCCAATATCGGCACCCAAATCGCCCGCACTGCGATACCCAAGATCCTGCCCTCCAGTCTGACGATGAAGAACCCGCGCTATCGCGGCTTCACCAAGGACGGCGGCGCATACGTGGTTGCAGCGCACTCCGCCACGCCCGACGCCCGCGACACCAATCTCATTCGACTGGCAGGCGTAACCGGCGACCTCACCCAGAAGGACGGCGCGGCGATGTCGTTAACCGCGAAAGACGGTGTCTTTGATTCCGCCAATGAGAGTGTCCTTCTGCACCGCGACGTCAACCTGAAGACCAATCGCGGAGGCTGGGCGCGCATGGAGCAGTTGCGCTTCGAAAGCCGCACCGGGCTCATCACCTCGGATCAGCCGGTGGAATTCGGCAACCCTCAAGCCAAGATCACCGGCCAACAGCTCCATATCATGCAGAAGACGAAAGAGGTCGTCGTCTCCGGTAACGTCGTCGCGATCATCACCGCGCCTGCCAAGGCCAGCGCCGCCGAGGTATCGCCTGTCAAGGCCGCCGCCGGCCCCGCCGCTGCGCCACCGGTGGTAAATGCCGCGCCCGATGCCGCGACACCAAAGCCTTCTGATGCCGTTCAATCCGATGCAGCCTCAACCAAACTCATGCAGATGTTCACCGGCGGCAAGGGCCCGATCGAGATCACGTCGGATCGCCTCGAAATCGACGACATCAAGAAGACCGCGATCTTCATTGGCAAAGTGCGCGCCAAGCAGGGTGATGCGAGCATGACGACGCCGGAGCTGCGTATTGCTTACGATAGCGCGCCCTCCGCAGGTCTGACGGGTGCGGCCGATACGGCTGACACGAGCACACAACCGGTGGCGTCTGCCACGTCACCGCCATCGCAGACACGAACCGGGGACGGCGCCAAGATCAACTCAATCGTCGCCGCCAACCCCGTGGCGATCACCCAGGCACCCGCCACGCATATAACCAGCACCGGCGCCGCATTCGACGCTGCGACACAGCGCGCGACGCTCACCGGCGGTGTCGTGATTACGCGCGCCCCGGACACACAGATCACCGGGCGCACCGCCGGTTTCGACGACCCTGCGGGCATTGCCTACGTCGACGGCGACGTCGTCCTCGTTCAGGGGACCAGCCGGCGCGCCAGCAGCCAACATGCCGAGTTCAACACCAAGAACGACACGGCATTGATGACCGGCGACGTCATCCTGATCCAGGGCAGGAACGAGCTGCGTGGCAGGCGCCTGTATATCGACCAGAAGGCCAGCCATACCGAGCTTACCTCGCCGCCCATGTCGGGTGCGGGCCCAGGGCGTATCTCCGCCCATTTCGTGCAGAGTGACGCCAAACCGGCGAAGGCTGCATCGGCACCTGCAGATGCACCGGGGGCGAGCCTGATGGGTAGCTTCCGCACCGACCCCAGCGCTCCCGTTGACATCACGGCCAACCAGCTTGAGGTGTTCGACGAAAAAAAGCTCGCCGTCTTCCGCGGTGATGTGCAGGCCCAGCAGGGTGCCTTCAGCTTCCGCACTTCCGAGCTCAATGCCATTTATTCCGGTTCCACTGGCATCGGTCGCGTTGCTGGCGCAAGCCGTGATGCCTCGGCCGCCGAGCAGACAGCACAGCCCGCAGCCCGCCTCACGCGGCTGCAGGCCCGCGGTAAGGTCGTGGTAACATCGCGCAACGGACAAAATGCAACCGGCGACTGGGCCGACTTCGACGTCGCGGCCAATACCGTAACCCTCGGTGGAGCAGTGGTGCTGTCGCAAGGCCGCAATGTCGTCAAGGGCACGCGCCTCGTGATCGACCTGACGACCGGAGAAAGTGTCATCAACACAGACAATTCCGCCGCCCCACACCTCGCCGGCGAGAAGCCTGGCAGCGGCTGGCGCGCATACCAGAAGCCCGCGCGGCCCAGCGCGGTGTTCTTCCCCCGCGAGGTAAAAGCGGGCACGGCTGGCACGCGCAACAAGGCAAAGGCTCCCGCCACCAGCGGCTGGCAATCGACGACCGCACCTTCCGCAAACGGCAATTGATGACGCTGCCCGGGGTTTGCAACAGGCGACACCATGACGGCCAGGAGGCGCCTGTCCCACGGCACCAGTGGGGAAAACGTCCGCAAAGCGCCGGATTTTCGCCGCTCGTGCCTAAAGCATATTGAGCTGAAGTTTGCAGCGGTTCAGCGTGAAAAACATGCTCGAAACAAGATGCTGGATCGCGTTCATGATTCCGTCGAACAAGAACGTGATCCAATATGACGGCGCCCATGTCGCATAGGGTTGCGCAATTCCATCAAAGTCATGAATAAGACTACGCCACCATGGTGTAGGGTGGGGCTTGGCCTCCGGCGCTTGCAGGCGTCGTCGATCCAGCCGGGCGGAAATTGAAGACCGGGAAGCAACGTGCTGAAGAAGCTGTTCCAGAGATCTGATGCGCCACGCAGCACGCCTCCGCGCTCTACCGCGGCCCCTTCTGATCCCCCGGTCTTCGAAGAAAAATCGCCATCGCCGCTGCACAATGGCCATCCGAACCCTGGTTTTCCCGATTATGGCTATCAGGGTCGGGAACTTCCTGCCCCCGCGACGCCCGAGCACGCCTATGCGCGACACCACACGCCGGCGGCGGGTTACGATGCCCTCTACGAGCAGGAGCTCGTCGACGACGCGATCGATGCTCCGGGATACCTGTCGATTCACGGCGTCAAGAAGGCTTACAAGAAGCGCACCGTCGTGCGCGGCGTGAGCCTGTCCGTCGGCCGAGGTGAATCGATTGGCCTCTTGGGACCCAACGGTGCCGGCAAGACCACGGTGTTCTACATGATCACCGGCCTCGTCCCCGCCGACGACGGCACCATCACGCTCGATGGCGTCGACGTCACCCGCATGCCGATGTATCAGCGCGCCCGCCTTGGGATCGGCTATCTGCCCCAGGAAGCCTCGATATTTCGCGGCCTGACCGTGGAGCAGAACATCATGTCGGTGCTCGAGATCGCCGAGCCGGACAGGAAAAAGCGCAAGGAGAAGCTGGAAAGCCTGCTCGAGGAGTTCCAGATCACGCGTCTGCGCAAATCGCCCTCCATCGCGTTATCAGGCGGCGAGCGGCGGCGTTGCGAAATTGCGCGGGCGCTTGCCTCCAACCCCTCCTATATGCTGCTCGACGAGCCCTTTGCCGGCATCGACCCCATCGCAGTGGGCGATATCCAACAACTCGTCCGACACTTGACCGACAGAGGGATCGGCGTTCTCATCACCGATCATAATGTCCGCGAAACCCTGGCGCTTATCGATCGCGCCTACATCATTTATGACGGTCAAGTTCTGACACATGGTAACCCGCAAGAAATCATAGCCAACGAAGACGTCCGCCGGGTTTACCTGGGGGACATGTTCGTTAACGGCCGATGAGTATAAGAACCTCTGACGTGCGCAGGCGCAAAGGCCCAGAGGATGGCACTTACAACAAAGCTCGAGCTGAGACAGAGCCAGCAGTTGGTGATGACGCCCCAACTGCAGCAGGCGATTCGCCTGCTTCAGTTCTCCAATCTCGAGCTTTCCCAGTTCGTCGAAACCGAACTTGAGCGCAATCCGCTGCTGGAGCGTGCCGAGACAGGCGATGGCGCGAGCGAGGATGAAACCGGCGACGCGACCCATCGCAGCGACGCAGACCGCTTCGATGCGGCCGAGACAGGCAGTAACGGCGAGAACGCCCCGGCTGAGACCGGCACCACGAATGCCAGCGCGGACAGCGAAGGCTTCGGCGCCAGCGACAGCGCGGAAGCGAGCAGTGACGAGGCGTGGCTCGACATGGCCAAGACCTCGCCCGATCCCGAACAGGCCTTCGATACCGAATACGACAACGTCTATCCCGATACCGCCGGCAGCGATCTAGGCAGTTGGTCCAACCTCAGAACGCGCGACCACGGCTTTAGCGACGAAGAGTCCAATCTCGAATCGTATGTCACTGCCGAATTGTCGCTCAAGGACCACCTGTCCGCGCAGCTCCCACTTGTGCTGCAGACGCCGGCCGAGCGGCTCGTCGGCCAGTACATAGTCGATCTCGTCGATGAGTCGGGCTACATCTCCGCCGACCTCGATCAGCTTGCCGACCGCCTCGGCGCCGGCGAAGCTCTGGTGGCCTCCGTTCTGGCCAAGCTGCAGACGCTCGATCCTGCCGGGGTTTTCGCCCGCTCGCTCGGCGAATGCCTAGCCCTGCAGCTCAAGGAGCAGAACCGCTACGATCCTGTAATCGCGGCGCTCCTCGACAATCTCCACCTGCTCGCCAAGCGCGACCTGGCCGCGCTGCGCCGCGCCGTCGGTGTCGACATGGATGAGCTCGCAGAGATGATCCAGGAGATCAAGGGCCTCAATCCCAAGCCGGGCCTCGGCTTCGGCTCGGTACAGGTACAGCCTGTCGTACCCGACGTCTTCGTGCGCCCCGCCCAGGACGGCAGCTGGCTCGTTGAGCTCAACTCCGAAACGCTGCCACGCGTGCTCGTCAACCGGTCATACTACACGCACGTTTCGACAAAGACCGAGACCGACAAGGACAAAGGCTATCTGCTCGAATGCCTGCAGACGGCGAACTGGCTGGTAAAAAGTCTCGATCAGCGCGCACGCACGATACTTCGCGTCGCCGAAGAAATCGTCCGCCAGCAGGATGGTTTCTTCACGCATGGCGTGCAGTACTTGCGCCCGCTCAACCTGAAGACGGTGGCTGACGCGATCCAGATGCACGAATCGACCGTCTCGCGTGTGACCTCCAACAAATACCTGTCCTGTCCGCGCGGCATCTTCGAGCTCAAATATTTTTTCACCTCCGCGATCGCCAATGCCGACGAGGGCGAGGCACACTCCTCCGAGGCGGTACGCTTCCGCATCAAACAGCTGATCGACGCGGAAACGTCACGCTCCATTCTATCCGACGACAAGATCGTCGAGCGCTTGAAGAGCGACGGTATCGACATCGCGCGCCGGACCGTGGCCAAGTATCGCGAGGCCATGCGCATTCCGTCCTCGGTGCAGCGCCGTCGCGATAAGGAGATGCATGAGCGGCTTGGGCGTGTCTGATCGAACCCAATGCCGCAACTATCATCCCGCCACTATTCCAACGTCACCAGACCGTCATCGGGGGTTTGACAGTGACGTGAGGTGCGATCTACCGTTCACCTATTCGCGCCAGTGCGCGCCACCAAAGGCCAGGAAATATGTCGATGCCACCCCATCCGGCGCTCCAGGATACCCAGGCCGCCAAGTGCCCTATTGCGACAGGGAAGTCAGCAGCATAAATGAGCAGCGACAGCAAAGGGTAGTCGAGCCCAACCTGCCTACCCAGGCAGGATGCGGAGCCTTGGCGCGATCGAGGTCCAATGTCCCCGCTCAAACTTCATGAAGCAGACGTGCAGGTCGAAATATGACAATCCAAGTCACCGGTAAGAATGTTGACGCAGGCGAAGCCTATAAGACCTATATCCTCGACAAGATATCCACAGTACTTGAGAAGTATATTGGCCCGGAAATCTCGGGTCACGTCAGGCTCGAGAAAGATAAAGTAGGCTTCCGCACCAACTGTTCGATCCGCCTCCGCACCGGACTTCAAGTCGAGGCTCAAGGCGAGGGTGCTGATGCTTACGGCAGCGCCGACTCGGCCATCGAGCGGTTGGAAAAGCGTGTCCGCCGCTACAAGAGACGCCTGAAAAATCATCATAATGGCCGCGAACACGATGTTTTCGGCTCCGAGCAGCCCGCCCGCGACTATACGGTCCGTATTAGCGAGGAAGAAGAGACCGAGACCGCGAATGATCATCCCATGATCATTGCCGAGGCCGAGCGCGGAATCCGGGAGCTGACCGTTAGTGCCGCCGTCATGCAGTTGGATCTATCGGAAAACCAGTTCTTGGTTTTCAGAAATGCTGCACACGGCGGCCTCAATGTGGTGTATAGACGCCGCGATGGAAACATTGGCTGGATTGATCCGGCGGGTCGTACGGTCGAAGTTGCCGCAGCCATCAGTGGGTAACTGGCAGACGACCCCGACAAATTGCCGCAAGTTTGGCATGTTTCTTGAGTTTACATGCGCTGGAATCGGACGCACAGGACGGGGTGCGCCGAGACAGAAACCTTGCCGAGACGGCAAGAACGCGAACCAGGCCGTTTGTGACGTTCAAGCGGCAGGCAACTGGGCTGTATTCCCGTCGGATGGTTGCGAGGACCTGAGCGGGCCCCTGGTGGATATCGAGGGCAGTGCCGACATACACATACAGTCTCAAGGTGCGCGGCAGACTCCATAGTTGGGCTGCCTCTTGGCCTAACCTTTCATGGTAGGATGAGAACGATGGATCTTGGTGATCTCCTGGCGCCGGAAGGGGTCATTGCCTCGCTGAAGGCGAAGAGCAAGAAGCAGGCGCTGCAAGAACTGGCTCAGCGTGCGTCCGAAATCAGCGGCATAGAGCAGCGTGAGATCTTCGACGCGCTCCTGCAGCGCGAGCGTCTCGGCTCAACAGGCTTTGGCCGCGGCATTGCGATTCCGCACGTCAAGTTCCGCTCGTTGAAATCGATCATCTGCGTCTTCGCACGTATCGAAACGCCGATCGATTTCGAGAGTCCCGACAACGAGCCTGTCGACCTTGTCTTCCTGCTGCTGGCGCCCGAGCACGCATCAGGCGATCACCTGAAGGCGCTGGCGCGCATTTCGCGCCTGGTCCGCGACCCTGCTATGCTCGAACGCCTGCGTACGGCTCCCGATGCCAAATCGCTGCGCGAGGTTCTGACCTCGCCCGCCGCCTCGCATGCAGCTTGATCCGATCCGAATTCCGAAAATGTTACCCGGTGCGTGATCGGCCGAGACGGACGCACGTTTGCTTCCATCTGGGCTGCGATTGAGGCTCTCAAACAAAGAGATCGTACAGGCCACAACGGCCCGACCAGACGTCATTCAATCTGGAGCCGACATTGCTCTTATGCCTTGCAGCCGATGCACTGCATCGCACGCCCGATCCGCTCCGAGCAACGCCGCTCGGTTAACCTGCCGTAGCGGCACCTTGATCCACAAGCAACAACGCAATCAAAGCCAGACTGCCGACAATGATCCGCCACCATCCAAACAGCGCGTAACCGTGGCGACTGACGAAACCCAACAGGTAACGGACCACGAAGACACCGCAAATGAATGCGGTAACAAAGCCAAGCGCAATGCCGGAGACGTCCCCCGCATGCAGCACGTGCCAGTTCTTGTAAAGGTCGAAGGCAAACGCACCAGCCATTGTCGGCATCGCCAGGAAGAAAGAGAACTCGGCGGCAGAGCGCTTATCCGTGCCCATCAGCATCGCACCGACGATGGTCGAGCCGGAACGAGACACGCCCGGGATCATTGCGAGGCACTGGAAAAGTCCAATCTTGAAGGCGAGTGACGGAGGAAACTCCATCACGTCGCTGTACATGGGCCGCAACGGCAGCCGATCCACGATCAAGAGGATGATGCCGCCGACAATCAGCATGACGCAGATGAGCATGGGCGTTTCGAAAAGCACGCTCTTGATGAAAGAATGGCCGAGCGCCCCGATCACCGCAGCCGGCAGGAACGCGATCAAAATGCCCAGCACAAACCGCTGTGTGCGCCGGTCGGACGGCAGTTCCAGCGCCATGTTGAGGAGACGTGCCGCATAGACTGCGAGGATAGCCAGGATGGCCCCGAGCTGGATCAATACTTCAAAGGTCTTTCCCGGCGAGTTGAACCCCAGGAAATGTCCGGCGAGCAGAATATGTCCGGTCGAGGAAACCGGAATGAACTCGGTAAGACCCTCGATCACCCCAAGCAGAATGACTTGCCAAGTCGGCATCTTCCCCCTCCCCGCTGGAATCGCACGCCCACCGCCGCGCTCTCATATCAGGATTTTGCGCGGCCATGTGCATCCCCAGCGCAACGCATCACACATTGAAAGGAGCGTGTTAGTCTCTGCCTGAGACTTGACGAAACGATTTTGCGGCACGAGCAAGACGGTCACTGCGGTTCGCCCCCCCCAGCCATTTCGGTCCAAGGAGTTCTTCTGCCTGCCATGCATAAACTGACGCATTTCAGGCTCTGCCCCCATTCGCGCTCGATACGCCTGCTGCTCGCCGAGCTCGGGCTCGATTTCGAATTAGCCGAAGAGCGCCCCTGGGAATATCGCCCTGAGCTGCTCGCCATGAATCCGGCGGGCGAATTGCCTATCCTGTCCCTCGAAGGGGGGCAGGTATTGTGCGGCGCCTATGCGATATCCGAATACGTGGCAGAGGAGGTCAAGCAGCATCCCCGCGATGCGCGTCCCCCCCCTGTATTTCCCGGCAGCCGCACGGAGCGCGCCGAGGTGCGCCGTCTCGTCGGCTGGTTTCACGGCAAGCTCAATCGGGAGGTGACGAGCGAAATCATCGAAGAGCGCGTCTACCGTGCCTACCGGCAGAACGGCGCCGGCGCACCCGATGTAGCAATCCTTCGCGCGGTGCGTGCCAACTTGCGTTACCATATGAGCTACATTGCCTATCTGGCACATCAGCGGCAGTGGCTTTCCGGCGACGAGATGAGCTTTGCTGATCTTGCAGCGGCTGCGCACTTGTCATGTCTCGACTATCTTGGTGAGGTGCCGTGGGAAGAATACGAGCCAGCGCGGATCTGGTACGCCCGTATCAAGTCCCGCCCCGCATTCCGTCCGCTGCTCGCCGAGCGCATATCCGGCGTAGCAGCACCGCGCCACTATGCCGACCTGGACTTTTGAGCGCACCCTGGCAAGACCCGCTTGCATGACGACAACATTGCATAAACCGGACGCCACGACAGGCACGCGATCGACGCAGGATATCCACGCGCAGATAGCACAGTGGACGGCCGAGTTGGGCTTTGATGCCTTCGGCATCACGACACCCGATATCTTCCACGCACTGCAATACCACCCCGCCACAGCACTCGACCGTTTCATTGAACGCGGCCGCCACGGTGACATGGACTGGATGGAAACCCATCGCGCACGGCGCCGGGATCCCCACGCACTGTGGCCCCAAGTGCGCAGCGTTGTCATGCTCGCCACCAGCTATGCGCCCGATGAAGATCCGCTTGCAATCCTTGATGAACCAGACCGCGCCGCACTTTCTGTCTACGCGCGCGGCAAGGATTATCACGACATCATCAAGGGCCGTCTGAAGCAGCTGGCCCAGCGCTTGGCCTCCGCCACAGGTTCGGACGTCAAGGTCTTCGTCGACACCGCGCCACTGATGGAAAAACCGCTCGCCGCCGCCGCCGGCATCGGCTGGCAGGGCAAGCACACCAACCTGGTCTCCACGAGCCACGGTTCCTGGTTGTTCCTCGGCGCAATCCTGACGACAGCCGAGCTGCCCTTATCGGCGCAGCACGCCGATCGCTGCGGCACCTGCACGCGCTGCCTCGACATCTGCCCGACACGCGCTTTTCCTCGACCCTACGAGCTCGACGCGCGCCGCTGCATCGCCTATCTGACGATCGAGCACAAAGGACACATTCCCCATGACATGCGCGAGGCCATCGGCAATCGCGTGTTCGGCTGTGACGACTGTCTTGCCGTATGTCCCTGGAACAAGTTTGCCGCCGCAGCGCGCGAGACACGCTTTGCCGCACGCGCCGAAACCGCCAATCCGCCGCTTTGCGACCTGCTCACCCTCGATGACGCTTCCTTTCGCCAGCGCTTCGCCGGCACCCCCATCAAGCGCACCGGCCGCGACAGGTTCATGCGCAACGTCCTGATCGCTGCGGGCAACACGGGCAACCCGCATTATGAGCCCCTCGTCGTCGCGCACCTGAATGCTGCATCCCCATTGGTGCGCGCCATGGCCGTTTGGGCGTTGGCCAAGATCGCATCCAGGAACGCTGTTGCAGCCTATGCAGATGCACATCTTCCGCTTGAGACCGACGCCGACGTTAAAGCAGAGTGGCAACGCGCACGCGCCATAACCGCAACGATAAGCGCCACCCACAAGGAGGCTCGATGACGGCGGCAACCGAGAATAGCGGATCACTGTTCTGCTTCGGACTTGGCTTTTCTGCGCGCCACCTCATCGAGCGGCTCGACCGCGCGCACTGGCATATTGCGGGCACCGTACGTGAGACTGAAGCGGCCCAGCGCTGGCTCGCCGCGGGCGTCGACGCCTACACCTTCGATGGCACCGCGAAAACGCCGGGTATAGAGGCGGCGTTGTCTGCGGCCACACACGTCCTCGTCTCCGCGCCGCCCGGTGCCGATGGCGATCCCGTCCTTTTGCATTATCGAAACGTGCTTGCCGCAACGCCGGGCATCGGCTGGATCGGCTACCTGTCCACCGTCGGAGTATACGGCGAACACCACGGAGGATGGGTTGATGAAGCAACACCAGCGTCGCCCGTTTCCGCGCGCTCCAGACATCGCCGCACGGCCGAGGAGGCTTGGGAGGCATTCGCGAACGAGACTGGCAAGCGCATCGTCATCTTCCGCCTTGCCGGAATTTATGGCCCTGGGCGTAGCGCCATCGACAGTGTCCTTGACGGACGCGCCCGCCGCATCATTAAGCGCGGCCAGCGTTTCAATCGTATCCACGTTACTGACATCGCCAACGCCCTGCTGGCTTCGATGGCTGGAAAAGGCAACGCGCGGATCCTCAATGTCACGGACGATCTGCCAGCCCCGCCGCAGAATGTCATCACATACGCCGCCGAGTTGCTGGGCGTACCAGCACCTCCCGAGGTTCCATTCGAGGAAGCACAACTCTCAGCGATGGCGCGCAGCTTCTACGGTGAAAACAAACAAGTGCGCAACGACCTGTTGAAGCGCGATCTCGGCATCACCCTGACATTTCCAACGTATCGCGAAGGCCTTGCAGCCATCGCCAAGCGTACGAAGCGATAAGCAGACCATGTTGCGCAGAAGTGCGCAGCCGTTCAGCGTGTGGAACGCGTACGTGTTTGCCCAAAACCTGTCCTGCTCTACGCTCACGCGGGGACGCGCATCCTCACAGCTCTCACATGCCGTTCAGGCGCCGTTCAAATTCGCTCCGCTGTAATGCCCAAATTACGTTCGAAATTGGCGAAGTGGTCGCCAGTTTGACGCATTTTCAGGCGTTGAAGATGAGGGTTGGAGGCGCACGATGTTTGCCGAGCTGAGGTATCGGTCCGTGAAGCAACCGGAACAGTGCGGTATGATAAGAGGCAGTCTTGCAGCCGCGGTGAGTATGCTTGCTATCGCAACCGGTTCGACTGTGACCTACGCCGTCGAGCCCGCGAACCCCGCCCATGCACTGGCGGAAAAATTCTCCCGCGCGTCCGATTCGGAACGCAAGCCGGCTCACATAGATGAAACACCACAGCCCACCTCCTCACCGCGCCCGCAAACTGCGAACGACACCGTCCAAATTCGCGCGCGTGTCGAACGCGAGCGCCGCGCCGCCGAGGAGCAGCGCGCCTATGAGGAAGACATGCTGGCGCGCGCCCGTGCCGAGGCCGAAGCCCGCTTGAAGGCCGACATGGCCCGCGAACAGGACGCTGCGCGTCAACGCGCCCAAGCTGAGCAGGCGGGACGCTCCGCTGAGGAAGCCCACCAACGGTCCGAAGCCGAACGCCTTGCACGCGAGCGCGAGGCCGAAGCTCGCAAATTGGCCGAGCGCCTTCGCGCCGCGCGTCGCGCACGCGAGGAGGCCCGTGCGCGTGCCGCCGCCGAAACCGAGGCGAAAGCCCAGGCCGCGGCGCGTCAGGACAACGCGCGCAAGGCATTGCAGCGGCGCACCGAACGCCTGGCGGGCAAACTAGAGGATATCAGGACCCGTCGCGCGCAACATGCACAGACCACTGCGACGCCGTACAAGACCGGAGGTACACCATCCGCAACCGAGACCGGCGACAGGCTGACCGCAGCATCGGACGAGCCGCGTGAGGTGCAAAAAACGCACGCGCAGTCCGCTACGACGGACGATGCCTATCGTCATCGCGCCACGGTGCTCCTCGTCATGAAACCGGGCAACCGCGGTATCCGGCGCTGGAACAAGACCGCCGATCCCATGCTTTGCATCGAGACCAGCTGCTACATCAGCAACAGTGCGGAAACAGCAGCGCGGCGCATCTCGCGTCGCAAAGGATTCGGCCCCGGCATCGCACTTGGCACACGGGCAGGCGCTTGCAACGACCAGCTCGCATGCGTCTTCCGCGAAGTCGATCTGGTCAACGATCACGCATGGATGCAGCCGGTTGACTTGCGAATTGTCCGCCACGACCGCCGCGAGGCGCGCCGCGTCACCGCCGACCCGACCTGCGCGGTATCCGCCGGACGCATCGCCTGCGCACGCGCCATCGAAAGCGACGACTACCGCGCATGGATCGTCCCCGAGCACGTGGCGCAACAGGCAGGCGCTGCCGCGCTGAGGGCCGCGCTGGATATGTCGCTGCCAGGAAACCTGTTGGCCGGGGCACCGATGCGCTGATTGAAAACCGCAATGGTCGCCACGCAGCCGATCAGACGCTGGATGGCGTTCCTGTTTCCATCAAACAGGAACACGCTCAAAAGCTGATCTTGATGCCGCCGTGGGCTTCGGAGCGGGCAACGCCGTCGTCGCCGAAATGAACTTCGCCGTCGAGATAGGCGGCCGCCCCAGCCCCCAGGC